>FUWD013430243.1_pt12 | contig 32701 bp, 21 predicted proteins | sample 1063281 | NCBI WGS metagenome assembly FUWD01 (sample SAMEA79048168, study PRJEB19326) | metagenome | biome: marine | reverse complement strand
CCCTTTACCCACAATAGAATGAATAACCCCCCTGTTTTTCAACTCATTAAAAGCGTTTAAAACTGTATCTCTAGAAAGCGAATGTGCATCTTTAATAGCATTTAAAGACGGTAATTTATCTCCTTTTTTAAGCAAACCCTTCACAATAGCAACTTCTATAGCTCCAACTATTTGCTTATATTTAGGTGTTCCAGATTTTTTTTTTAATACTATAATGCTCATAGTACAAATATAAAATAATTACGCACATAAACTACTAGTACCTACCAGTATGTTATTAAATTATTTTATTACTTTTATTATCTTTTAAAAGCATAATGAACGAAAAAATAATAGTAACAGGAGGTTGTGGTTATATAGGTTCTCACACCGTAGTTGAGTTAATTAAGAACAACTATAATGTTCTGATTTTAGATGATTTATCTAATTCAACAGAAGAAACTTTGCATCGAATTGAAAAATTACAGGCGTAGAACCTACTTTTATATGTGCAGTTTAAAGCATGAAATTGCAACTGAAAACATTTTTAATCTGCATAAAGATGCAAAAGCAGTTATAAATTTTGCTGCGTATAAAGCAGTCGGAGAATCTATTCAAAAACCTTTAATATATTATAAAAATAATTTATATACATTACTAAATACGCTCTCTGCTCAAATAAAAAATAACATAAATGGATTCATATTTTCCTCATCCGCAACTGTATATGGAAAACCCGAAACATTACCTATAATGGAAGAGAACGAAACAAAACGTCCTTTTTCTCCTTACGGAAATACTAAAAATTAGCAGAAGAAATTTTAGATGATCTCATAAAATCAAATCCTACATTCTCAGCAATTTCTCTACGCTATTTCAACCCTATTGGTGCACATAAATCTGGCTTAATCGGTGAATTACCGTGTGGTATTCCAAATAATCTAATGCCTTATATTACTCAAACAGCTATTGGAGTTAGAGATAAATTGATGGTATATGGTAATGATTACCCTACAAAAGATGGAACTCCAATTAGAGATTACATTCACGTAGTAGATTTAGCTAAAGCTCATGTATTGACTGTAAAAGAATAATCAATAAAGAACAAGAAAATCGTTTTAAGATTTTTAATTTAGGAACAGGAAATGGATTTTCTATTTTAGATGTTATTAAAACCTTTGAAAAAGTTACCAATTCTAAACTAAATTATGAAATTACAGAGAGAAGACCTGGAGATGTGCCTCAACTTTTTGCGGCCACTCGTTTAGCCAAAGATAAATTAGGTTGGGTTGCTAAAAAAGGTCAATCTGAAATGATTAGCTCCTCTTGGAATTGGGAACAGAAATTACGCAATCAAACAAAATAAACTATGCTATTCAGCAACTATATTCCTTTTTTAAAAAAACACTCCAAAACTATAAACTAAAACATTCAAAAATATAAGGTCTGAAAATTTAATTTTTTATTAACTCAAACTCTAATTCTTCTAATGATTTTCCTTTGGTTTCTGGTAATATTTTTAAAAGAATAAAGAAGCCTATAAAAGCGACTGATCCAAATAAGAAAAAAGTTAAAGCGTTTCCTAAATTAGATAATTCCCAAGGAAAAACTAATTGGACCAAAGAGCTAATTAAAGAGTTAATAAAAGCAATTACACCAATAGCCAAACCTCTGTATTTTATAGGATACAACTCAGATAAAAGCACCCACATTACAGGACCTAATGAAAAAGCAAAACAGGCTATAAAACCTAAAATACCTATCAATATTAAATTGGCATTAATAGTGGTTGCTGCCTCTAAAATTGCACCATCATTTTTACTATATATTTTAGAACCTAAAACCTCTTTTAATTCGTTTTTAAATTCGACATCACTCTCATATAATTTATTTGCAAAAGGTAATAATTTTTGAGAATCAGAGAATTCTAATTGGTTGATTTCCTCTTTTGATAACTGGTATGTTGCCTCATTAAAACCATAAGCACACACTAATAAACTTACTGCAATACCTGCAGTACCAATTAACAAAAGTGGTCTTCTACCCATTCTATCAATTAAATAAATAGCTACAAAAGTAAAAATCACTGAAATTGTGCTTAGTAAAACTCCAGATGAAAAAGCAGCATCTGTTCCAATACCTGTTTGTTTAAATATAGAGGTTGCATAGAAATACACTGCATTTATACCGGTAATTTGCTGCAATACACCAACAATTAAACCTATTACTAAAATAAAGCGTAATGATGATTTTAATAAGTCTCTAATTTTTAATTTCGAATTATTTTCATCTAAATGTATGTTTTTTTCGATCGCAGCAATCTCTATACCTCCACGATCAACACCATGGATTTTAATTAAAACTTTTTTTGCTTCTGCAAAATTTTGATTTAGATACAACCAACGCGGACTTTTAGGAACAAAAAACAAGAAAACAAAGTATATAATTGCAGGAATTAATTCTACTCCCAACATCCATCTCCAGACATTTTCATCTGTTAAGAATGTACTATCTGTGGTATTGTATTTATTAAAAAAATAATTACTTAAAAATGCTGCAAAAAAACCAAAAACAATATTTAGTTGTTGCAAAGAAACCAACTTACCTCTATTTTCTGCTGTTGAAATTTCTGCAATATAAATTGGAGCTAATACCAATGCTGCACCAAATGCAATACCTCCAATAATTCTTGCGACATATAGCATTTCATAAGAACCGGCCATAGCAGATAATATTGCAGAAATTGCATATAAAAAAGCAACAAAAATAAGTGTTTTCTTTCGTCCAATTAAATCGCTTATACGGCCTGAGAAAAGCATCGCAAACATTGCTGCAAATGAAGGAGCACTAACTACCCAACCAGCTTGTATTTCAGTTAAATCAAACTCAGGACCGGCAAAAGACATTACTCCAGAAATAATTCCTGCGTCAAAGCCAAAAAGGAACCCTCCTAATGCAACTATAAAACTTATAAAAATGGTGTATGCCTTATTATTCATGTTTTTTAGAATTTAAAAAAAGTAAATTTAGTAAATAATTGTCTGCATAGCACGTGGTTCTATTTCTAAAAATGTTTCACTATTACCAACAATAAGTTTATAACCCATTTTAACATCTGTTTTATTCATAACTACAGTTATTATTTTACCGTCTTTATTTTTAAAAGAAGTACTTTCTATGGCCGTTCTGCTAGTTGTTGTGCTTATTCTGAGAGCGCCTGGTTTAATAAATTTAGAAAAATGACCGATATAATAATAGGTGGGCGTAAATGTTAATAGTCCTGTTTTTGTATCGGCATGAATAGGTGCAAAACAAAAATTTTGAACATGATTTGGACCTCCTCGTTCGTCTAATAAAATATTCCAATCTGTCCAACCAACCACGCCGCTATTAAAATCATTTATTATTGAATTTCCGTATCGTTCTGCATTTGGCCAAAACTGTAATTTCTCAGGATTAAAGCTTTCAGCACAGCCCTCGGTAAATAGTAGGTTTTTAGAAGGAAAAGATTCTTTAATATTTTTTAAATTATCATATTTAGGCAGACCACCTGTCCATGTTTCATACCAATGAAAACCTATACCCCAAGCATATTTAGATGCTTCTGGATCTTCAAAAATAGTATTAGCTCTGTCTGAAATTAAATCTCTATTATGATCCCAAACAACAATATTCTTATCTCCTAAACCAGCTTTTTCTAACGTAGGTCCTAAATAATTTTTTAGAAAATCTCGTTCTTCATTTGCTGTATAAATACAAGACTCCCACCTTTGCACAGCCATGGGTTCATTTTGAATAGTTAATCCCCAAACCGGAATGCCTTCTTTTTCATATGCTTTAATAAACTTTACATAATAATTTGCCCAAGATTGGCGAAACTCCGGAAGTAACTTTCCTCCTTGCAGCATATTTTTATTAGTTTTCATAAAAGCTGGCGGACTCCAAGGACTTGCATAAAAAACTAAATCTTCTTTTTTAATTAAAGCAATGGCTCTTTTTATAAAAGGAATTCTTTTTTCTTTGTCTTTTTTGATTGTAAATGTTTGCAAAGAGGAATCTCCTTCTTTAACATAAGTGTGGCTACCTGAACCAAAATCGCTACTATGAATACTAGTTCTAATAATATTATAACCAATACCTTCTTTACCATATAAAGATTGCAATACCGTTTCTTGCTGCTCATCATTTAAGGTCGCGAATACCTCTGCAGAAGCATCCGTAATGGCGCCACCAAAACCTAAGTACTCTTGGAAAGTTTTTTTAGGATTTACAAAAACAGCAATTTCAGTTTCTAAAGGTTGTACTTTATCTTTAAAAGTTTGCTCACTCGTTTTTGTTAATCTTAATGCTGTGCCTCTTGCTGTTGTATATACTTGCAATATTCTATTTTTATAGTTTTCTATTGAACCATTTTCAACTTTATATACTTTTTTAATTTCTGATTTTGAACAAGCTATAATCAACATCAAGAAACATAATGTCTTATATTTTTTATACATTTTTTTTATTTTATTGCTAGATTTACTTTAGAATGGATTCCTTTCTTTTCGAAATTCATGTTTAACCCAATCAACTTCCATTACCCACTCACCCTTCATTGGTGAATCTGTAATTTTTGCAAAATTTAAAATAGCAAACATCTTTTCTTGATAGGTATCACCTTCTCCAATATTTCTATATATTTCTTTATCATCAACGCTATAAACAAGGTCACTTCCCTCCCATTCGACTGCATAAGTATGATACTTATTTAAAGTAACATCAAATCCTTTTCGCAAACTCCACCAATCTCCTTTATCACATATTTCCAAACTTTTAATTGCACCCGCTGTAAATTGATTTTTGTGATGATCTCCATGATGCTCAAAAATATCTATCTCACCAGAACCTTTTAAAGGCCAACAAATGTTTTCATCTACTTCCTCTACTGGTGCTTCATTATTTTGTGCACCAAGAATCCACCAAGCAGGAAACATACTCGGTTCTCCGTTGCTACCTAACTTTAGCCTAGCACTCCATTTACCTTTGATAAATTCTTGTTTGTTTTTTGAAGTAATTCTTCCTGCTACATATTGAGTTTCTGGATGCTGTTTCCCAAACTTATCTAAATTATCGCAAGGATTTTTTTTACCTGTATTTACAACCTTCAACTTTAAGGACCCTGCACTAACCTCTCTTGTTCCAAATTCACCATTTGGCACATAACAATGCGTTTCGTTATTAACCCATATAAGCTGGTCTTGCCAATTATTAATATTAAAAGAATCAAAATTATCAATAAAATCTATTTCCCAAACATCTGGAACCATTGCCTTTGCAATATTTTTTTCACTTTTTGAGTTACAAGAGCTATTTAAAATTACGAGCACAAGGAACGTTAATCGATAGTAATAAAATTTATTTTTCATAGAAGCTTTTGAATTCAATTATTTTAATGTTTTTAAATATATCTAAATTGAAAATATTTCTTTATTATTTTAAATACTCTTCTCTTACTTCCTTTTGAAATATAAAAAAGAAGTAATAAAATTAAAAATATAATATTTAGAAAAAAAATGATTCTTTTCGAATACTATCTAATTTATATTTTGATTATTTTTTTTTGAAGGTGCCCTTTATCAGTCTCTAATAGCAAAAAATAAATTCCTGCTTTTAAATTTGACAAATTATAAATACTGTTTGGCAACTTCGTATTTGTCTTTTTTACCAATCGTCCGTTCATATCAATAATTTGAATATTTTTAATACTTTGTTGATTATTTAATTTAATTTGAAATTTCCCCGTTATTGGGTTTGGGTAAACCTCTGCATCGATAATTATGGAATCTTCAATACTTAAACTACTCACAAATTTAAAATCAAACCAATTTAGATTAAATCCGCTCTTTAATACTTTCATTTTTAAAGTATATATACCTGCGTCTAAAATAACTTGTGTGGTTGTGGTTTGCCATGATTGCCATCCATTAGTAACTGGAACATCTATCGCAGCAATACTTTGAATATTCTCATTATATATAACTTCAAATCCTATTTTACCCACATCCCATAGCGCAGCGGCTCTTATACTCAAATCGTAATGGCCACTCTCAGAAATATATACAGAATAGTCCGCATAATCACCTGCATCTGTATACCCTATATTTTGTCCTGCACCACTATCAGAAGTATTTTCTATTTCTAAGCCATATTGATTGTTAAAATCTTCTGCTTGAATTTTACCTGGAACGAAGAATCTAGCTACTAAATTATTATTCACTATTAATTCTGAAAACACTTCTAGAAAACTATTATAGATTGAAAGTACAGAAGTACCAGAATAACTAACTTTAACCGCATCTTGATAGAATAAATAATCCACTAATTTTATAGTAATCAGTTTTGAGTTTAAAGCGTCTATTTCAACAGATTCAATAGTTCTATTTGTATTATTTACGCTCACTTCAAATACATTATTTGTGATTTGACTTTGGCTAGCAGGATAATTTAAAAAAATTTTTATTGTCTTTTCATCTCCACTCGTACTTGCACTTAATGCTTCGAAAGCTGGAGCTGCATCCGTAGACTTCAAAAACTGAATGCTACTCATGTTAAATTCTGAATCCCCATCAACCTCGACTTTTAAAACATGATTACCAACTTCTAAATAAGCGTTTTCTATATAATGATTCACAAAGTTACTCCAACCCCCAGTGTTCCCTAAGTTCACAGCTCCTGCAATATCTTGATCATTTATAAAAAGTTTCACCTTTCCTCCTGATTGCGTGGTTGCATATCTAAAGTTTATGTTATAGAAACCGGTTTCTGCAACTTGTACAGTATATTTTAACCATTCTTTGTCTTTAGTGTAACCTATATGATATCCGTTACTATTTGTATTGTCTGAGTTTATTTGAATATCTACACCATCATTACGATAAGCCCAGCCTGAATTCCAAGCTTCATATGGCTCTCCTGAAAGGGAATAATTTGCATAGTTTACATCATAATAAGCAATACCATTTGTTCCTAAATCATAATCTGACAAATAAACAACTCCTGGTATTTGATGATTTGTATATGGAATATGAGTTTCATCTTGCGGTTGTCTTAAAACGGCATCTACAACATCTTTATAATACACATTATTATCTAACAATAAGTCTGTCGTTAGCTTACTCAAACCTTGCACGGCATCTGCCACTGAAGGCTTTGCCCCCTCACCTTTCCAATATTTAATAATCGCTTCATAGTTAGAGTTAGAATTAATGGAATAAGGACAAGTTATCGTTTCAATTCTCTTCCAAGGCCACCAAGCCCATCCTATATTGTTGTCTTCAAACAGTTTTATAGCTTCTGTATACCAAGCATTAGAGTTCTCTCCTGACTCTCCAAGCCAAAGCGGCACATTGTTTTGATCTCTTATATCTAACACCCATTGCATAGAGGCAGTATCATTATACGTCCAATATTTATGCGGACTATACACCATATTCGAATCCCATGGTGGTGTTAAACCAGAAAAATCATTCGCAAATCCGTTTCCTTCAATAAAAAGAATATGATTAGAATCTACTGCTCTAATTTCATTAGTAATTCTAACATATAAATCGCGAAGAATATTTGTTCCTAAAGGCCAATTAACCTCATTAAGTAAATCATAGCCTCCAATCCATTCTTTGTCTTTATATCTTTCTGCCAATTTCCCCCACAAAGCAACTGTTTTACTTTTATTTAGCTCGCTTTCCCATAAAGAAGGTTTTGAAACGTCATAATCTGAAATTGCCACATCTTTTCCTTGTCCACCCGGAGCAGCATGCAAATCTAAAATCAAATAAATTTCATTAGATTCACACCAATTTAAGAGTTCATCCACCATTTCAAAACCGGTAGTCAACCAAGTATTTTCGCCGGCAATGGGCTCCGTTTCAATAGGTAACGTAAATAAGTTATAATGCATCGGAAGTCTAATACTGTTATAACCCAATTTTGCTATCGTATCAACATCTTGTTTGGTTACAAAATTTTTACGCCAATTAGTATAAAATTTTTCGGTCTCCTCCGCACCAATTAAGTTTGTTAATTTTTCTATGAACTCGTGCTGTGCATCCGCTGCTCCAGAAGAATTCATCATGTATCCTTCTTGCAGCATCCATCCCCCCAAACCGACACCTTTCAAAAGCACCTCTTCTGAATCTGAATTGATTATTTTTTTGCCTAAAGTCCTTAGATTTTGTCCATTCAAAGAAACTGCGAAGAAAAAAATAATACAAATTATATATTTTTTCATAAAATAATTCAATTCTTGTTTATAAGTTATCTAAACCAAAGAGTGTGATTTCAGAACCCACAAGAAGTTGGGTACTCCCATAACTAGAAGTTATCTGAAATTTAAGATAGCGAAACGCATCAGAGGTATTGTCTAAACTAAACTCGTGCCCATCAATAGCTTCTTGAAAAGCAGCTGCAGAAATATTACCAGCCCCATCTCTCGGGTCACCAATATCAAATTCTCCTAATAAATTCCAAGTTTGATTGTCTGTACTGGAATACAAATTAAAAGATTTTAAATTTTCTTCTTGATAATGATACGTGACACCACCACCATTATACCAATAGGCTCTTTGCCAAACAATAAATCGCTGAATCTTTACATTTTTATTAAAGTCGATTACAATATCTAATGGGAAATTTAAGCTTCCTCCATTATTATCTCTCGTTGCAATAAAATAACTATTATCAGCATCTGTTTCCACGGTATCCACAACGTCATCCCAAAAATTAACAGTTCTCCCTTCATAAGCATTACCGTTGATAGATTGCCCGCTTACTAACGACCAGGTAGATTTGTCTATTTTTTCTTCAAATAATGGCGTATACCTGCCTTTATCTTCTAACTCTGTAATGTTTCCATCAAAGTCTTCCACTTTTATAGAAATGGTGACTTCTTTAGGCTCTAAACCCCTAATAAATTGAAGTTCTTGTGCATTATTTGATGATAATATTCTAATTATTTCATTTGCTCCATCCAATATATGAACATAAACAAAAACTGTTTTTGCAGCAATGTTATCCCAGGTAATTTTAACACCACCTAAATCCGGAGTAATTTGTATACTTTCTTGTACTAAAAATATAAATGATTTTAAAGGAACAAACTCTATCTCTACAGATTCAGAAATATTCTCACTTTCATCTAGCACATATAACTTTACTTTTACTGCCGATGTTTGATTGAGACCATTTACTTCTATAGTGCTTGTGTGCTTGCTAGAAACTCTAAATACCTCTTCTCCTTGTGAGTTGATATAGACTGCTTTCACATACAAGATATCATCATCTGCAGGTAAAGCATAATTAATAATACCTCCACCGTTTGTAGGTATTACTTCTATATTCGTAACAATCCCTGGAGGATTCGTATCCAAGTTTTCATCCGAAGTGCAAGAAATAATTGTTACGAGCATAAAGATTGAAAAAAGCAGTGTTTTATTTATTTGTTTTTTCATAATACTATTTTTTACCAACCTGGATTTTGAATTAAATTTGGATTTCTTGATAACTCTGTAAAACTTATAGGTTGCAGATAATCTCTAGGAGTATTAAAAGATCTTTGGCTAACATCCATTATTTGATAGTAATTAGTCTCCGAATCTTCATCTACAGACCAACCTTGAATAGGCGTCGTGAAATATTTTTCTGCTAACTTCCATCTTCTAATATCATAATATCGATGCCCCTCAAAAGCCAATTCAATCATTCGCTCTTGTTGAATAATTTCTCTTAAACCGTCTTGGGTTGTATGTTTATTTAAAGTTGCAGCATACGTTGCATTGCTCCAAGCTTCTTCTACTGAAGGTATTCCTGCACGTTCCCTAATTTTATTTAGCGCGTCATATACTTCCTGAGATGGCCCACTAAACTCGTTTAGCGCTTCTGCATAGTTTAAATACAACTCACTTAAACGTACCATTGGCCAGGGATAGGTTATTGCTTTATTATATGTATCTCCCTCAGAGTCTTGATGTACTAATTTTTTCAGCGCATAACCCGTAACTAAATAATCTCCTGTATTAGCAACTCTGCCATGAGTTTCCCCTTTTCTCATCTTTAGTTTCCATAAGGATCCCCAAGTTCTGTTGATACCTCTGTCGAATCCGAGAGCTGAATAAAAACGAGCCTCTCTATTTAAATTTAGTTTTGCCGTTCTGTTTGCAAATTGTGCATAAAATCGTTGATTAAAAGCAATAGTTGTTGTGTTATATCTTTCGGCATATTCAAAAGATAAATCTTCACTAATAGGTAATCCATTTTTCGTGTAATACGTTTCAGCCATTCTTAAACTAGGTGATAGCCATTGCCAGGAAGCTTCAACAGATGAAGAACTTGGGTCTTTCATCATAGCAGGAGACTGGATTTGCCAATATTGCCCATTTGTAACCGGACTAGAATTTCCCCATAATAATTCTGAATTCCAAGGGTCTGTAATTGCAAAACGATTATTATACTGATCTCTCACCAATTTAAATTGAAAGTTACTAGAATCAAAAAGAGGTGCCGTATCTGTAAAATAATACATTGCTGCTCCTTGTGTAATTGCTGCATCTAAGGCATCTTTGGAAGCTTGCACTGCTGATTCCCATTTCAAATCTTCATAGTTTTGATTAAAGAAATGCTCACCCTCTACATTTACAAAATTCGAATACAGAGAAGTATTTCCATTAAATAAAGGACTTGCACCATATAAAAGTACTTTTGATTTTATCGCTTTTGCGATAACTTTATCGATCCTACCAACATCATTATTTCCCAGTACTTTTTCAGGTAAATCTATAATAGCAGCGTCAATTGTTTCTACAATATAACTAAAACACTCATCTACTGTTTTGCGATCTAACCTCACTTCAGTGTCAGAAGCAGAGATAGATAAATTTGTATCTACAATTGGTATAGGACCATAATTGCTTACTAATAAAAAATGAAAATATGCTTTTAAAAATTTCACCTCAGCTTTCCATTGATTTTTTTCCTCTTGCGTCATATCAACTACAAAATCTATATTTTCAGCCAAAGTATTACAGCTACGTATTCCTTCCCATAAAGAGCCTTGTCCTCTTCCCACTGCCGAGAATCCCGACCAATAACCCATTAACGGTTCAGAAACACTCTGCTGTCCTTTCATTAATTTAATTGAATTTGGTTCTTTAGGAATGGGTACTGCCACTTCATCACTTAACAATACGTAACTAGCATAAGTACCATCATTTTGAGGTAAATAGCTATAGCAATTTGCCAACGCATTGTATGCTGTTTCTTTTCTATTAAAAAGTAAACTTAACTCCTGTGTTCCATCTGGCACTATATCTAAATAATCCTCACAACTTGTAAATAGTGATACACTACATAAAATAATTGCTAAATATTTGTTTTTTAAATTCATTTTTTATTTTTTAAAAATTTACTTGAGCGCCAATATTAATAACTCTTTGGGGTGGATATCCAAGTCCATTGCCAGCCATTTCAGGATCCCATAATTTAAACTTAGCAAAATTTAATAAGTTCAAACCTGTAAGATATAGTCTTGTTTTTGCACTTTCAAAAACTCTTCCTGTCTTCTTTGGTATTGTATAACCAAATTCAACACTTTTTAGCCTTAAAAAGTCGCCGTCTCGCAACCACCAAGTAGATGGTTTTTGATTGTTGTCTATTTCGTAGGTAGACAAGCGTGGCCAAAAGGCATTTGGGTTTGGATTGTTCTCTGACCAGTGGTTGTCTGCGATAATACTTAAAGCATTTCTTTCATTTACAAAAGGGGCAATATCATTTGGATTTATAAAAAATGAAGACCTTGCAGAACCTTGCATAAATACGGAAAGGTCAAAATCCTTATATACTGCAGAAACCCCAAAACCATACACAATCTCTGGCACAGTTGGCTTCCCAATCGGTGCTTGATCTAACTCATTTATAAAACCATCTTGATTGATATCGGTATACTTTATATCTCCTGGTAAGTATGAGTTTGTAGTTGAAAACCCATTAAATTGTTCTGGAGAATTGTCAATATCTTCTTGATCTACAAATAAACGCTCGGCGATATATCCCCATTGCTGATTTACAGGATACCCTAACCTACTTAAATTTTTATTTTGGAATTCTGGCTCACCATTTACTTCTATCTTATTGGTTGAGTAGGTGAAATTACCTCTTGCAGTAATATAAAAATCGCCACTAAAAGCATGGTTATAATCCATAGATAAGTCTATACCTTGTGTTTTCACTTCACCAATATTACTACTTATAGAATTTGTTAAACCAGAAGTTTCAGGGATGTATTGACGCTCCATGTAAATATTTCTACGTTGTTCTGTAAAATAATCTGCTATAATGTTTATTTTATTGAAAAGCCCCAACTCTAAACCTATATTTGTTTTGGTTGCAACCTCCCAAGTAACATTTTCATTAGCATATCTATTTATAATGTAACCATTATAATAGTTATTATAGTTAGTACCAAAAGAATAACCTGTTCCACCATTATTCAAGTTTACATCTGATAAATAAAAGAAACGGTCACTAGCACTTGAAATACCGTCATTACCAACCAAACCATACGTATATTTTAATTTTAATAAATTAACCGATGGAATGTTTTCTTCAAAATAAGCTTCATTAGAAATTATCCAACCAAACCCTACAGATGGAAAAAAACCAAATCTATTCTTTTCTGCAAATTTTTCTGACCCATTGTAACCAAAGTTAAATTCACCAAAATATCTACTTCCATAATTATAAGAAGCCCTTCCAGAAACTCCCATATTCCTTGAAGGTAGCGTAGAAAAGGCTGTATTACCCCCGCCAATAGTATTTAAAGCTTCCTGGAAATAACTTACTAATAAACCACCAAATTCGTGTTTATCCTTCAACGTTTTATTATATTCTAAAACTGCTTCATAATAAAAATTACTATTCCCGGTGTTCCCTATAGTTGGGTTATTTAAAAACTCTGTACCTTCCTGAATTTGATATAAAGAATTCACAACTCCCTGGGGCGTTTGTGTCTCATTAGATCCGTAATAAAAAGGAGTAAAGCTGCGCTCATTTTGGTTTTCTGTGTACGTTCTTACAGATGCCATAGCTCTTAACTTTAAACCATCCGTAATAAAACTTAAATCTTGATTGATCTGAAATTGCGCCAAAGTAGTATTGGAAAAACGGTCTTTAAATCCTCTCACACTCTCAGCATATGGATTTGGAAACCCACCATTTCCTTTATTTCCAAACAAGGTGTGATTAAAGTTAGCAGTTGCTTCATCTGAAGCGTAAATCTTTGGAAAATTTGCAGGATTTGCCTGTGCTACTTGATAAAAAATATCTGAAGCCCCTACTATTGGGCCATTATACCTTTCGAATAAAGAATAAAACTTAGCAGCAACCTTGGTTGTTTTTGTTAAATTTATATTGATGTTTGCCCTTAAATTTGACCTATTAATATCAATATTATTATTAAAGTTATTTAAAGGGTCTATTTTTAACAGTCCTGTTTCATTTGCATTCGTAACAGATAAATAATATTGTGCAACCTCTCCACCTCCACTAATATTTATATTCAATCTTTTATTTACTGCAAAATCTTTAAATAGCTCACTGTACCAATCGACATCTGGATAAATATTTGGATTTAAACCATTTCTGGTACCTTCTATTTTTTGTTTAGAATATAACAAATTGGCAGATTGATCACGAGTTCGCTGCGCTCTATTGTATAACTCCATATAATCTACTGCTCCTAAAAAACTATTTATTTTAGACGGACTAGACATCGAACTTTCGTAACGTACAGAAACTTTAGCTTTTCCTTTTTTTCCTATTTTCGTAGTTACCAGTACCACTCCATTTGCTCCTCTTGCGCCATATAATGAGGTAGCAGTTGCATCTTTCATAATTGAAAAAGAAGCAATGTTATCTGGTTCTAAACGTGCTAAATCAGAAGTAGTTATTTGCAGACCATCTAATAGAATTAAAGGACTGTTATTAAAACCAAAAGTTGTAACCCCTCTAATAAAAAAGGCTGCATTATCTGCTCCTGGTTCTCCTGATCTTTGGTACGAAATTAATCCTGAAATTTTACCTGCTAATGTATTTGTAATGTTTGAAGTAGGTTGTTTTAATTCTGATACCTTTAAGGTAGTGATAGAACCTATTACACTATTCTTTTTTTGTTTTGAAAATGCAACTACTTGAATTTCCTCTAATTGATCGAAACTTTCTTTAAGAATTATATTTATTTTTTTTTGATTTCCAACTTTTATTTTTTTTGACTCAAAACCTAAATATGCGAATACAATCGTTGCATTTGGTTTTTTTATATTTAATACGTATTTCCCGTCAAAATCTGTTGACGTTCCGTTGGTGGTTCCTTCAACTAATACAGAAACTCCAGGAAGAAAATTCCCAATATTATCTACTACCTCTCCCGAAACAATCACTGTTTGTGAAAATGAGAAGTTTGCACCTAAAATAAATACAAATAGTAATAACTTTAAAAAAAATACCCTTAATTTATTCATACTTACTTTTTAAAGAAAACGAAGCAGAAGAAAAATCTACTGCCTCCGTTATATTAATATGGTGCTTATTATTACTCTTTAATTAACTTTTTATATTGTCCATTAATTTCCAGAAAATAAAATCCAGATTTTAAGTTTTTAATTGACAGCTCATTGGTATCTATTGTCTTTTTGAGAACTTGTTTAGAGTTAATATCAAAAATTCTAATTACTTTTTCTCCCTCTAAATTACTGAAATAAATCTTATCATTCGTAGGGTTTGGAAAGAACTGAAAACTATTTTTATCAAAATATTTCACAGATGCGGTGCCCTGTAATTGAGGTCCTTTTAAATCATCTATATAGAAAGTTCCAGTCACATTCGCTTGACCTGGTCCTAAAAAAATAAAAACATGGTTTAAACTTAAACCGTCTGCTAACTCTGAAGTATCTACATATACTGTTTGCCATTGATTCGCTATTAAAATTTCACCGTACTGCTCAAAAACAGCATTTTGATCGCCCTCATCTCTTGCATCTGCTAATTGTAGCATAAAATTTGTTGTAACAGGTGAATATACTCTAAAAGAAAAAATATCATCTTTACTTGCATCAAAAGGAGCATTTAGTTCAAAATGTACTCTTTCCCAGCCACCCCAAGTGTTTCCTTTTACCCATTTCTGAACCATATTGGCACCTCCTACTGGGTCTGTAACAATATCATAAGCACCAGGAGTACCTCCCATAGATTCTGATACTGATATCAAAGAAGTTCCTTCAAAATCGTTATAAGTAGTCATCTCTATAGTATCTGCTGTTGTGGTAAAAGTAGAAAACAACCCTGTAACCTGTGTATCACTTTCTTTATATTCGATAGTATTGTCTATAATACCAAACCAATAGGTAGTATTAGTGCTTAATAATTCTGATGGAGCAATCGTAATCGTTCGGTTATCGTCACTTAAAATAGCATTTATAGCAACAAGAGTTCCTGAAGCATCTGTCTCCCTTAATTCTACTACTGAAGAAATATCTGTGATCGTTGTATCATCTATATTTCTAAACTGAAAATTTGATGAAATTGTTGGATTCACAAATTGAGATACTTCAACAGCATCGGCCACAGGAGTTATTGTATTCACTACTGCAGGTGCTACATTACTTTTCAAATAATCATCAAAGTAATAAATATCGCCTACCACAGATCCACCTGATTTATCTTTATCAAAATAAATTTGTGCTCTATCGTAATTCGTAGCGGTAATTGCACCAAAATTAAAAATAACTTCTACCCAGGTATTAGTTTCTGTAACCTCAACTTTTTGTTCATGCCCTTCCCACCAATTTGGATAGTTCTGTAATTTAATAGACACTGCTACAGGTTTATTTACCCAAACCTTTACTTTTATAAAAGGTGTCTCCGAAAAGTCAAAAGGCGTTAACGGAGTTGCATTTGAAACTAAATCATTTTCTAAACCAGAATCATTTCCAGCGTGCGTGTATTGTGCTACATTTTCTGAAACATTAATTCCTGATGGATCTGGATTTGTAATTTTAGCAAATCCTGTTCCACCCCAAGAGGTAAAAGCAAGATCCTCATTAACCGTATCAAAATCAAATAGCATTTCATTAATATCGCCAGTAACGGCGGCCTTCGTTGCAAAAACGGCAGTTACGCCAACTACGGCAGTATCATTTGAATACTCAATTACATTATCTAATATACCATACCAATACGTCACTGAATTATCTAAATCATCAACAGGATCTATTATAATTTTATTTTTATCTCCGTTTATAGTTGCTGAAAAAGAAACATCTGCACCATTAACATCACCAATTCTTACAGCCACCTTATTCGAAACATCTGAAAGTGTAGAATCATCTAAATTTCTAAAAAATCCGTTTGTAGCAATTTCTAAGTTTGTAGTTATTGAATTGTCAACAGATGCATTTACAGGATTATATTCTTGAGCCGGTGTGCTATATAATTCAGGCCCTTTTATATCGTCAAAAAAATAAATATCGTCTTGTTGTACATTATTTCCCCCAATTTTAATAACAATATTGTTCATGAAAATATTAGAAAATCCACTAAAATCAAAAGTTAACTCTACCCATTTGTTAACGTCAGAAGCTCCAACAGATGCTGACACTTCAATATTATTTCCATAATCTGGAGAATTTTCTAAATGGAAAATCACCTCTATTTCCTCCGTAGCAAATACCTTCATTTTAAAAATAGAGTTAGAGCCTAAATTGAAAGGTGAAGTAAAGACAGTAGTTGGCTCAAGAACCCCAATTCCAATATCATTATTATTACCAGCAGTAAACTGGCCAACATAATCCGATGAATTATTAGTATCGGGTGCTGGATTTGAAATCTTGGCAAAAGTCGAAGAGGTGTTCCAACTATTAAAAACAATATTTTCATTGTTTGTGTCAAAATCTACGTGTGTAATTTCTTGCGCCTTAACAACACTAAAAGTGGTTAATAGAATTAAAAGTAATTTTTGTTTCATGATAAATATTAATTAGGTTAAAATGACATCTAAACTCATTAATTAAATTGTTGTTTAAAATGGTTTAAATATCTAAATTTCCACAAGTAGTAAATAATATAATATTATTATTTGAGGTAAATCTCACTTAAAACTACGTTTCTGACAACTATATGACCTCTACAAAAATTAGTCACCCAAGACAAACACCTCTACAAAAGCTTTGTTAATAAAATTAAAGCAATGATTTTAAGTATTTTAATTTTATATAAAATTTAAAAATTGTGATTTATAGAGCTAAAAAGTAAATCATTGTAATAATACATTTAATAAGTATTCTATTTGATTCAAGAAAAATAACGATGTTTATTGTTATTAGAAAAGAGTTTTACAAAATGCAATTAGATTGTGTACACAGAAATTTGTGAAGTGATCCAAACATTACTCTTGTAAAGGTTTAGTAATTGTGCTAAATTTTCTGAATGTAGTTTACAAGGTTTACGTCTTTATCTAAATTGATTTTTTTACGCAACCTGTATCTACTTTGCTCCACACTGGTTATAGCAACATTCATTAATGAAGCAATCTCTTTTGTTGAAAGGTTTAGTTTTAAATACGCACTTAGCTTAATTTCATTGGAGGATAGTTCTGGATGTTTTTCTTGTAAGTTTTGAAAAAATTTAGCGTGTGTATTTGTGAAATGAAGCTGAAAGGTTAGCCAATCTTCTTTATCTATCAGATGATTGTTAATTTTTTTTATTACTTTTTTTACAGGAAAATGTAAAGAACTATTTACTAATTCTTTATCAATTTTTCTTATATCAATTACCAAATCTGCTAACAATTCATTTTTCTTGATATTATTTAAAGTAGAAGAAGCCAATGCAGAGTTTTTCTTTTTAATTTCTAAATTTAAGTTTTCTTCTTTTAAAATTAATAACTCTTTATCTATTGCGAGTTTATCTAGCTCAAATTTCTCTTTTTGCCTTTCTCTTTTCTGGTTTTCTAAAAGCTTTAACCTTTTTACATATTTCTCGTTTTTACGCTGTAAAAAACTTCGATAGCCAATAAAGATAAATAAGAAAGATAAAATATAAATTATTTTTGCAGTAATACTTATATACCACGGATACGCTATATGAAATGGAATCTCTATCTTTCTAGACATACTACCTTCTTCTTTTGACGTTCTGAATTCTAATATATAATCTCCAGCAGTTAAACCTGGAAAGTTAATTTCAGAATCATAAATCCAAGGAGACCAAAAATCTTCTAATCCTTTTAATTTATATTGAAATTGCTTAGAATTACTTAAAGGTACGTTAGGTAACGCAATTTTTATTTTTAAATAATTATAACTATTAGGTATTTTCAACTCACTTTTACCAGTAATAGGTCCAATAATAGTATCTGTAGCACTTATAAATTTTAATGATTTAAGTGTTAAAGAAGTCTTTATTGATTTCTTTATTTTTGAATTAAATTCATGAAAAATAATACCATTATCTATTCCTATCGCAAAACTGTTCTTATTTATTTTTTTAAACTTATTAAAATCATTTAAGTGCTTACTCCAAAAAGTATAAAAAGGTTCGTTAGTATTTTCAAAAAGGTTACCACTTCTTAAAAGGTATCCAAATAAATTAGGAGTAGCATACCAAAAAACATTATTATCTTGATGGATATAATTTATATTATTTAACCCCTTAAAAATCTCGGAAGGATACTTTGCTTTAGTAAATGAGTTTTCTGAAGCCTTGAAATAAAAGAATCCTTTTGGATTGTAAAAGACCAAACTACCATCGATTTTGCAGAAATATGCATACGTTTCTACATTCGGTGTTTTTACACCATAAAATTCCACTTCATTCAGCTTAAGACCATCTGATGACAATCTTAATCTGTAATATCCTTTTGATGGATGTGCAATCCATAACTGTCCATATTCATCAAATTCTATAAAACGCGAAGATTCACCAAACGTATCAAATTTTTCAAGAAACTTCCACTGATTATCTATTTTTTGAAAAACAGCAATTCCAGAATAAAATCCAACATATAAAATATTACTAATTTTTGGATGTTTTTTAAAGATCCACCCACCCCCTTCTACATGAATTGTTTTTAAAATATTATTTTCCAAAACATAAACTCCGTTATGACTACCTATTATGATTTGGCCGTCAATTTCATCAATATGCCAAATTTCTTGTATATTTTTACTGATTAATTTAGGTTCAGAAAGAGCTTCATTAATGTTAAGAGTAAATAACCCTTGATTAGTTCCCAAATATAAAAGTGAATCTTTTAATAAACTTGTGTAAACCGTACCAAAATTACTTTTTGTGTCTAATAAATATTTTGTCCTACTATTTACTTCTATGTAACTAATTCCAGATTCTGTGGCTACCCAAACATTGTTATTGCTATCTTTAAAAACATTGCGAACAGCGTTATTTTCCAGTCCATTACTTTTATTAAAATGAGCAATTTTCTCTCCTTTATTTGAAATAATATAAAATCCGTTTCTCAAGGTACCTGCAATAAATTTACCTTCAGTATATGCTTCTACATCAGTAATTATAAATTTTTCGATTTCAGTGTTAATCTCCCAATCCTTTTTTATTAAAGCTCCATCTTTAGAAGTCCAAAAGCCTTTATTTTTTGTTGCAATTAAAAGACTATTGTTTATTTCTTCAAAAACACCAACAACCTCAATATCTACTGTCTCCGTTCCTTTAACTATTTTTTTTTCAAAATTAATTAATTCAAATAATCCTATTGAAACATCTTGCACGAATGCTCTTTTATTCGAAAAATAAAGACCACTAAATCCCTTAAAAGCTTGTATACTGCTCAATTTTTCACTTAGTGGGTTGTATATATAAATACGCCAAAAAGATTGAAACAAAATCTTTCCATCCATCTCTATAATATTAGAAAAAGTAGGTAATAATTGTTCTGTCTTAGTTGGATATTTGAAAAATAAGCTTTTATATTCTAAAATACCTTTATTGTTTTTAGACCATAACCCAAATCCACCGTGACCTGAAGTATAAATATGCTCATCATCAATATACAAGACAGCTCTAAGATCTGTTTGTTCTTTAATGCTATAGTTTGTAAATCTAAAACCGTCAAACTCGACTAAAGAACCAGCAGTTGCAAAATACATTTCTCCGTTTATATTTTGAGAAGTGTCAAATATTTTTATTTTTTTTTGAGGAAAATTTTTAATAAAAGGGGTTCCTGGTAAATTAGAAAATTGACCTAAAATGCTTGATGCAAAGGATAAGAAAAAGATAAATACTAGTTTTCTAAACATTCTATAACGCCCTATTGTTATTCGCTTTAACTATCAAATATATGAAAAGACAATTATATCTAAAAATTTAGATAGCATTTGATTTAATTTTATTTGAATTTTTCAGAGAAGCTCTCTATTAGTTTAAATTGATTTCTAGCCCTGTCTAGATTATGTTCTGGATACCTTGTTTTATAATACACATCATTGTTGAAATAATCTGTTAAAAATCGAAGCCCCATTATAAAAATCATTGTTTTTGCTGCTAAAGGCAAATACTTCACACATGTAGGTGTTAAAAGATCCTTTGTCTTTTCTAAAAACCCTTGTTCATAGGCTTTATAATATGCTAAATTGAATTCAACTTTAGATAAATCTTTTTCATCTTCCGCGGCAGTATTACAAATTGTTCTAATGGCATCTCCAAAATCATAATGAATAATTCCTGGCATTACGGTATCTGTGTCTATCATACAAATACCTTTATTACCATTATCAAAAAGTGAATTCGATATCTTCGTATCATTATGAGTAACCCTTACAGGAATTACTTTTGTTTCTTTTAACTCTTGCAGAATATGCATTTCAGTCTTTAAATCTGAAACTATTTTTATAAATATATTTGCTTTTTCTAAACGCTCTTTTAGAGCACTTTGTAAAGAAAATGCATATTGCTTAAAGCGAAAAGACATGTCATGAAAATTAGGAATTACGTCTATTAACTGGCTGCTGTCAAAATCTGATGTTGCATTTAAAAAGGCTCCTAAAAGCTTACCTCCTTCGTAAGCAATTTCTTCATCTACGACCACATCATGTGTTATACCATTCGCTATAAAAATCATGACATTCCAAAAGTCTCCATTTTCTTCATGATAGTAAAAATTTGTCTCTTTTGTTTTTACAAAACTTAAGACCTTTTTACTTAAGTCTTCCTCTGACAGGTGAACGTATTTACTTCTTATATGGTTACTTATTAAAATTTTATTATTTACTAAACCAGGTATGTCTTTAAAAACATTATGGTTAATTCTTTGAAGAATATAGTTCTTGGTTCCAGATGCTTTGACCAAAAAAGTATTATTTATGTGTCCAGAATTTAATTCTGTATGACTTATATAATCCGATTTATGATCGAACTTATTAAAAATATATTTTAGAGTTTCTGCATTTATATTTAGTTCCATAATTTTATTGGATATAGACCCATATCTTTCAATTTACAAATCTCTTTTTGTGCTGTTTCTTTGTCCTCAATATAGGTAACACCAAACCATTTTGAATTTGATTCTAATGCTTTTACAGTAGCTTTTTTAGCCATTAACATTTTATTTACAATAGTAGGTAAATAAAATTCTGTTTTTAAGTTTTCTCTATTCTCTTCTAAAAATTCTAAGAAAAGAGCATTCCCAAACTCAAAACATTTAGGCGTAAATCCCCAAAAATTCATAGAAACCATAGTTTCTTCATTTATAGGGGTCATTTGGCCAATTTCATTTTCACTTTTTAAAACACCATCAATTGTTTCTATCCTAACTCTTTCTATAATATCTATTAAAAAACCTTTTTCGTTCACTGCACATTCTCCTCTTGAAACATATCCATATTCTGAAACGGTATTCTTTAAAGGGTATGCAACCATACTAAAATTAGCACTGTTTTTATCTGTATTTCTTAATTGTATTGCCATTGCATCAAATGCCTCTCTACCATAAAAATCATCTGCATTTATAATGGCAAAGTTTTCTTTTACAATATCTTTTACCATTAATAAAGCATGGCCAGTTCCCCATGGTTTTATTCTTTCTGAGTTTAAAAATTTACGAGGAACATTTTCTATTTCTTGAAAGACATAATCTATTTTTACTTTTCCTGCTAACTTTTTATTAAAAATAGCTTTGAACTCTTTTTCAAAACATTTTCTAATAATAAAAATCACTTTACCAAAGCCTGCTTGAAGCGCATCATAAAGAGAAAAATCAATTATGGTTTCTCCTTCTAGAGTAAATGAATCTATTTGCTTTAATCCACCATAACGGCTCCCCATTCCTGCAGCTAAAATTACTAATGTTGGTTTCGTGGTAGACATTTATAATTAATTTTTACACATGGATTTTCACATTAATTAATAACCTTTAATTTTTTCCCAACCTTAATAAATGCGTTTACGGCTTTGTCTATATGTTCATTTGTATGGGCTGCGGATAGCTGTACTCTAATTCTTGCTTTGTCTTTTGGCACTACCGGAAAGAAAAAACCAATCACATAAATACCTTCTTCTAATAATTGATTTGCCATAATTTGAGAAAGTTTAGCATCGTACAACATTACTGGCACAATTGCAGCATCTGCGCCTACTAAATCAAAACCAGCAGCTTCCATTTTTGTTCTAAAAAGAGTGGTATTCTCTTCTAACTTATCCCGTAAAGAAGTATCATTTTCTATCATTTCAAAAACCTTTAAAGAGGCTCCAACTATCGTTGGCGCTAAAGAATTTGAAAAAAGGTATGGTCTAGAGCGTTGGCGTAATACTTCTATAATTTCTTTTTTACCTGTTGTAAAACCTCCCATTGCTCCACCTAAAGCCTTTCCTAATGTTCCTGTAATGATATCTACCCTGCCAAGTACATTTTTCAACTCTATCGTTCCACGTCCTGTTTTACCAATAAAACCAGAAGCATGGCATTCATCTACCATTACTAAAGCATCATATTTATCTGCTAAATCACATATTTTATCTAGTTTAGCAACCACGCCATCCATGGAAAATACACCGTCTGTAACAATAATTTTAAAACGAGGATTTTCTTTATTAGCAGCAATTAACTGTGCTTCTAAATCTTCCATATTATTGTTCGCATATCTATATCTAGCAGCTTTACATAAACGCACTCCATCTATAATAGAGGCATGGTTTAGTGAATCTGAAATAATAGCGTCTTCCTTAGACAATATTGGTTCAAAAACACCTCCATTGGCGTCAAAAGCCGCAGCGTATAGGATGGTATCTTCACAGTGAAAGAATTCTGCAATTTTCACTTCTAAACTTTTATGAATATCTTGTGTTCCACAAATAAAACGTACGGAAGACATTCCAAAACCATGGGAATCTAACGTATCTTTTGCTGCTTGTACAACCTCTTTATTATTAGATAAACCCAAATAGTTATTAGAACAAAAATTAATAACTTCCTCTCCAGTAGAAACCTTAATAACAGCATCTTGTGATGATGTTATAATGCGTTCTTCCTTAAATAAACCATTGCTTTTTATATTTTCTATTTCTTGCTGTAAGTGCTCTTTAATTCTTCCGTACATATGTATTCTTTTAAACTATTGCTACTTTATATTTTTTCTTTAATTCTTTTATCATAACATGAGTCATAGATTCCAAGTCAAATTTAGGTTTCCAATTCCAATCATTTGTTGCTGAAGTATCATCAATACTATTCGGCCAAGAATCTGCTATATCTTGCCTAAAATCTGGCTTATAAGCTATTTTAAAGTCTGGATACACATTTCTTATGGCATTGTACAATTCTTCTGGGGTGCAAGTAAAACCTGCTAAATTATAAGATGTTCTTACATTTATATTTTGGGCAGGAGCATCCATTAATTCTATAGTTGCTCTTATAGCGTCCTCTATAAAAATCAAAGGTAATTGCGTAGAAGCCTTTAAAAAACAACTAAACACTTCTTCTTCTTTGACCGCTTTATGAAAAATATCTACGGCATAATCTGTTGTTCCGCCACCTGGTAAAGATTGATACCCTACAACTCCAGGGTATCTTATTGAGCGAATATCCATACCATACTTATTATAATAATAATTTACCCAATTTTCTCCTGAAGCTTTACTCATGCCATAAACGGTTAATGGCGTTAGATTTGGTGATTGCGGTGTATTGTCCATTTCTATATTATTACCAAACACAGCAATAGAACTTGGGTAAAATATTTTATCTATTTTACATAATCTCGAAACCTCTAATACATTAAATAAGCATCCCATGTTTATATCCCATGTTTGCAAGGGTGCTTCTTCCCCCTTCGCAGATAAAATTGCAACGAGGTGATATATTTGAGTAATTTCATTCTTTAATACACACTTCTTTAGGGAGTCAAAATTAGTAACATCTAGAACTTCAAAACAGCCCTCAAAACTTGAATTTGTCCTTAAATCTGATGCAATAACATTGTCTACACCATATTTTTCTTGAAGTTGCTTTGTCAAAACAGTGCCTAATTGCCCCCCAGCTCCTGTTATTAAAATTTTATCCGTTCTCATTATTGAATAATTTTATGAATGCTTAATTACTTTTTTGATATTTTTTTGATACTACTAATACTAATTACTATAAGATAAACAACTATCTGCCAAATACTTATTTTATTCTAATTTTATTTTCCGAACTAAAAGATGAATTTTTGTTCTATAATAATAAATTTTATAGCACTGTTAATAGGTCGACGTTTACAGCAGTGCCAATATAAGAGTTATTCATTTCTAAAACCAAAATATGTTGTACAGGATTGGAATAACATTTAAAAGGACTCAAAGACGCATTCTTTTTAAGGTTTAATTTATTCTAATTTCTTTTAACTTGTTTAAAAGTACAATAGCTTCAAAAATAAAATAGAAGTACTTAAATATTAAAGTACCAAATTCTTATATCTTCGCAGCAATTAAATACAGATACAAATGAATATTCAAGATCTAGTTGGACAGTTTCAAATACTTGGCAACAACCAAGATGAAGCCGAAAAAACATACAAAGGAACACTAGATTTAAGTTTAGACGCGAAAAACCGAATTGTCGCAAAATGGATGATAAATAAAAGTCAGGAACAATTTGGAACCGGTTTTTTTAGAGATAATATTTTAGTAATTAATTTTAATTACCAAGGTGATGAAAGTACTATCTATAAAGGTGTTGCGGTCTATCGATGTATTTCTAAAGATATTTTAGACGGTTTTTGGTCTGAAAAATATGGTAACCCATTATATTTGGGCGAAGAGCGTTGTTTTAGAGTAAAAGAAAATATACTTTTAAATTAAAAATATATTTATAATTTCTTTACGTTATCTTTTATTTTTTTCGTCTTGCTTGAGTTTTTTAAAGATTTAGATTTCTTTTTCTCAGGCATTTTCCCCTTAATTCTGTCTTTTTCTAGGTTAACGTCTACCATAAAGTCTGAATTAAACGTATATTCTTTTGCTAATTTAATAAAGGTTAAGGCTTTTTCGTAATCCTTTAGTTGCTCATATAAATTTGCTTTCTTTAAATATAAGAGTGCTTTGTCAGATCCTTTAACAGTCAATCCAAAATCAATAAACTCTTCTGCTTCTTTGTAATCTTCATTCCATAAAAGTGTATTAATATAAGGTGTATATACCTCAAAAGCTCTAATATCTTCTGCTAAGGCTAATTTAAAGTAACCAATAGCCTCCTCATATTTATAAAGCTTTTCAGCATACATCCTGCCCATTAAAGTTAAGGCCATTGTATTCTTATCATCAGCAGATAAGGCATAATTTAACGCCTCCATAACTTCTTCTAAATCGTATGGATAGTTTTCTAATGCTTTAAATATGTAGTTATTTGTTAATGTTCCCATACTGCCTTAATTTTATACGTTAACTCTAAGACTGCAAAAATACTTCTTCTAACTCTTTAAAATAAATATTTCTATTATTATTTCTTAATATTTAATAATGCTGTTTTAAGATTTACTTCTGGTTTCTTACAAGTACCGTTTACACAAACATAAATAAACGTGTCATCCTCATTAAACTTATAGCTTAACAATGGTAATGTTTTATTTTCTTCTGAAGTTCCTGCAATTAAAATATTAGGAGTATAGTTTTTAATTAAACTTTTATTTACTTTTAAAGCTTCATTACCAGCTACCACAACTTCATAAAAAGGTTTTGTGAAATTAGTCATTAGATGCAGCCAATTGCTATAGTTACCTGGACTTATTTTAACATCTTGCTTTATATTATTTAGCATTTGCTCTGAAGTCTTTAAATACTTATTATCGCTGTAATAATGCCCTAATTTAAATAAGCTATTAGCTATTAATGAATTTGATGCTGGCATCACTCCGTCAATTACTTCATATTTTCTTGCAATTAAATTTTCATCTTTTTTAGAAGTAAAATGAAACATTCCATTCTTCTCGTTAAAAAAATTTACAAATAAATACTCCATTAATTCTTTAGAAGTAGTCAACCATTCTTCATCTAAGGTAACTTCATATAAAGAAATATAAGCTTGTATTATTGTTGCATAATCTTCTGAATACGCGTTAATAGTACTAAATCCGTTTTTAAAATTCCGATTCAAACCTCCATCTTTTCTTAGTTGTTTTTCGATTATAAAATGAGCGTTTTTAATGGCTATTTCTAAATATTCTAAGTTTCCAAAAGCCCGGTAAGCATCTACATAACCTTGTATCATTAGTGCATTCCATGAGGTAAGTACTTTATCATCTAAATTAGGACTACTTCTTTTATTTCTCTCGACTTTTAAAGTATTTTTCCAAGTATTAATTTTATTATTTAAAGCTAATAATGATAATTTATGTTTTGCTGCAAATGCTACTTTTGATGAATTTCTTATCAGCACATATTTATCCTTTTCCCAAAAACCATAACTATTAATATTATAAAAGTCTTTAAAAAGTTCAAAATCAGTTCCTAAAATTAATTGCAGCGCTGCTTCCGTCCATTCATAAAAGGCACCTTCCTCCTTTTCTCCTAATTTATTTTTGCTATCTGCGTCTAATGATGAGTAAAATGCACCATTCTCTGCTGTTAGTTCCTCTTTTATAAAATTTAATGATTCGGTGACCACCTCTTTAAATAGATCGTTTTTGTTAGTTATATATGCTTTTGAATATATACTTACCAATTGTGCATTGTCATATAACATTTTCTCAAAATGGGGAATGTGCCATTTTTCATCTACCGCATATCTGGAAAATCCTCCGCCGATCTGATCATAAATCCCTCCAAAGGCAATTTTTGTTAATGTATTATTTAAGTATGCCGCTACTTTTGTATCCTTAAACTGATACCCATATCTTAATAAAAAGTCTAAAGAATTTGGCATTGGAAATTTAGGTGCACCTTTGAATCCGCCATATATTGTGTCTATCTGCGTTTCCCAAAGATCTACAGCCTCTACAATGTCTTTTTCTTCAAAATTTGGCGTTTTTTTATTTAGAGTAATTAACTGAGATTCTTGAATCCCTTTGGTTAGATTTTCTGCAAATGCAATTGCTTTCTCTGGAGAATCTTTATATAATTTAGAAATACTAATTAATACTTTAGACCATTGCTCTTTCGTAAAATAAGTGCCACCAAAAATGGGTCTACCATCTGGAAGTGCAATACAGTTTAAGGGCCAACCGCCGCTACCAGTCATCAGTTGCACAGCATTCATATATACTTTATCTACATCTGGCCTTTCTTCTCTATCTACTTTTATGCTAATAAAATTAGCATTCATAATTTTAGCAATAGAATCGTTTTCAAAACTCTCTTCTTCCATTACATGACACCAATGACAAGCAGAATAGCCTACTGAAATAATAATTAATTTATTCTCTTTCTTTGCTAGTGCTAACGTTTCAGAATTCCAAGCTTTCCAATTTACTGGATTGTAGGCGTGTTGCAATAAATAAGGGCTTGTTTCATGTATTAAAGCATTACTTGCCTTAGAACTTCCCATTTCTTTATTAGAACAACCCGCAATAAGCAACAAGAAGAATAAAAAAGAAAAAGATTTTAGAATAGTTTTCAATTGGATTATATTTTGAAAAATAAAGATATTAAATTCCTTTGATGTTATTAAATAAATCGTTCAAAATATAGGGTATAAAAAAAACGCTCAAAAATGATTTGAGCGTTTAATTTTAATAAAATAAAACTTTATTTATTTTTTGATAAATTTAGCTGTACCAAAAGCACTTTCTGTTGTGTATTTAATTAAGTACATACCAGAAGCTAAGTTAGAAACATTTATAGACTCGGTATTTTTGTTAATACTTAAGTTCATTACTTGTTTCCCTAATATATTATATATAACTGCATTTTTAATCATACTTGAAGCAGAAATATTTAAGCTACTTGAAGCAGGGTTAGGATACATAGAAAAACTTACTAATAACTTGTCATCTATACCTGCAGTAGCACAGGTTGCATCAAACTTAAATGTAGTTGGAGCCTCTCCTAATTGCCAGTTACCTTCTGTAGAAACTTTACTCCAAAGTAAATTTAAAGTTACGTCAGTAGGTGCAGTTTCTGCCCAAGTAAGTGTAATACTCATTTTACCTGCTACAGATGAATCTACAGCTGATTGTGTTGGTGAACCAGTTACATCTCCAGGGATTAACATAGAATCAACAGCATCCTCATTATTAGACTCAATAGTAACTTTCATTGATTTCTCACCAGAATTAACTACCGTCAATTTAATCTCAGAAGCTGCTTGATCTGAAAGACCTAAATGCGCAACTACTTTTTCACAGTAGTCACCATCAGAAGTGCCTCCAGTTTCAACTAACTTAAGATCATCAAAATAATAAGTATTTGAATCTCCTGCGTTTAAATTAAAGAAAATAACAAACTTGTTATACTTATCGCTATTTGCACTTGTATATTCAAAAGTTAACTCTTCCCATCCACTAGTAACAGAAGTCGTTTGAACCTTCTCAAGGTTATTATCTGCATTTCCTATTTCTTCTAACTTTATTCTTACCTCAGTATCTGCCTGTGCAGACCAAACTTTAATAGTGATCGCATTCGTGGTAGAAAAATCAAACTTAGAATCAAAATCTATTTGAGTATTATCCCAATTTTGAGCTCCTAATTTTGTTACTTTCCCTACTTTACAAGAAGTGTTTACAGCATTGTCAAAATCTGGGTTGTCAATAATCTCAAAAGTAGTACCATCCTCTATAGCCGTTAAAGCTGATCCCATAGTCAAATCAAATGCAGCAACTCCAGCAGCAGATTGTGTAGCATCTGTTGTACACGGGTCTGTTACAGTAGTCAACTTAAGATCATCAAAATAATAAGTATTTGAATCTCCTGCGTTTAAATTAAAGAAAATAACAAACTTGTTATACTTATCGCTATTTGCACTTGTATATTCAAAAGTTAACTCTTCCCATCCACTAGTAACAGAAGTCGTTTGAACCTTCTCAAGGTTATTATCTGCATTTCCTATTTCTTCTAACTTTATTCTTACCTCAGTATCTGCCTGTGCAGACCAAACTTTAATAGTGATCGCATTCGTGGTAGAAAAATCAAACTTAGAATCAAAATCTATTTGAGTATTATCCCAATTTTGAGCTCCTAATTTTGTTACTTTCCCTACTTTACAAGAGGTGTTTACAGCATTGTCAAAATCTGGATTGTCAATAATCTCAAAAGTAGTACCATCCCCTATAGCCGTTAAAGCTGATCCCATAGTCAAATCAAATGCAGCAACTCCAGCAGCAGATTGTGTAGCATCTGTAGTACATGGGTCTGTTACAGTAGTCAACTTAAGATCATCAAAATAATAAGTATTTGAATCTCCTGCGTTTAAATTAAAGAAAATAACAAACTTGTTATACTTATCGCTATTTGCACTTGTATATTCAAACGTTAACTCTTCCCATCCACTAGTAACAGAAGTCGTTTGAACCTTCTCAAGGTTATTATCTGCATTTCCTATTTCTTCTAACTTTATTCTTACCTCAGTATCTGCCTGTGCAGACCAAACTTTAATAGTGATCGCATTCGTGGTAGAAAAATCAAACTTAGAATCAAAATCTATTTGAGTATTATCCCAATTTTGAGCTCCTAATTTTGTTACTTTCCCTACTTTACAAGAGGTGTTTACAGCATTGTCAAAATCTGGATTGTCAATAATCTCAAAAGTAGTACCATCCCCTATAGCCGTTAAAGCTGATCCCATAGTCAAATCAAATGCAGCAACTCCAGCAGCAGATTGTGTAGCATCTGTTGTACACGGGTCTGTTACAGTAGTATTATTCACAAAAGATAAAGAATCCCAATAAGTAGTGGAATTAGTATAAGATCTAACTTCATAGTAAAATGAATCTACATCCGCTGGAGCAGTAACTGTAACTGTATGCTGCGTCCAAACACCGCCGTTATTATCTAAATAGCCACTATTATTTCTTAACTCATCATCACCTGCAGCACTTCCAGTTCCTGCATGGTAAACAGTTGTAGATCCATTCTTCCAAGTACACCAAATTCTTGCATTTGTTTCGTCACCACCAGTAGATTTGTACCAAAAGTTAACAGTGTAGCTATTTCCAGGAATAATACCAGTAATTGTTTGGCTTAAATCTTTGGTACCAGAACCACCAGTTCTAACAGCAGAAACAGACCCTGACTGCGCATCCGTAGACTGCGTTAAAACCTCTGCTTTGGTCCAACTAGTTGGACTTCCATCTGACCAATCTTCTAGGCCACCATTTAAAAGCATTTCTTGCCCTAAGGACAAATTACTAAAGCAAAATGCTAGTAGTAAAATAAAAATGTAATTTTTTTTCATGTTAATTATGTTTAAATTAGTTAATTAGTCAATGAATTTATTTTGAAAATTGAAATTCATTTTAATATACTGTAATTTAATAATAATCAATTGTTAAGTTCAAGTTAATGACCACATCAAAAAACATACATAGTAAAAAAAAGATACATATTTTACGAAATAAGCAAAGAAGTTAGTAATTAAAAGGATTTACAATAACTAATTAAATGAACTATTAATTAATTGTTTATTTAAAAAAAGAGTAATGTATGGGTACTGTTGTGGTAAAATACTTTATACCAAATAGTATTTACTATAATTTTTAATATAAAAACTTTATAATAACAAGATTATAGCTTAAGTTTCGATAAAAAAGTCGGTTTATAAATTTTTTTTAAATAAAACTAAAGAATCATTATTGTTCGTAATTAGTAAAGTATTCTTTTTATTTATTTTAATTTGATGCACTGAACGACTATCTTTTGGTATGTGTAAACCACTAGATGTTGGAGGTAAGAATTTGAAATTATTTTTGCCATCACCCAATAAAAGAGAACCAAAACTCGCATCATATCTGGTAGTTTCTACCTCAACATCATAATGATTACCAATAACAAGAATATCTTTATAACCATCAGCATTAAAATCATCAACAATAGAACCTTTTATAGGGCCAACTTGGGCTTGAATTGGTAAAACTTGACTTTTTAATATACCATCTTCATTTATTAAAAGTATACTTTCAAAATTACTAATTTCATAAACAATAGCGTCTTTAACTTTCTCTTTTGGTAAAATATCTATTAATGTAGACGTTGCAAAACTATGATAGTCCTTAAATTTTTCTGAAACATAAGGCATTTGTTGTGTAGTACATTCTTTTCCTCTCATAGGTACATAATCACCTTTATAATATTTTGCCAATACTACATCATTAGTACCATTGCTATCAAAATCATTAGCAAATACTTTAAAAGGATGTTCTTTAGAAGCCTTAAATTTATTGTTTTTTCCAAGATTTCCAATAACATAATCATCGTCTCCGTCATTATCAATATCATTTGCGGTAATAGACCAATAAATACCTCTAGTTTCTTCATTAATTCCAAAACTCTTGGAATTATCGATAAAAATTCCCTTTTTATTCTCTAAAACTTTAATTTCCATCCACTCACCGACTAATAACAAATCTTCATCACCATCTGCATCTATATCAGAAAAAACACCATCCGTAACCATACCTATATTTTTAAGAACCGGCGCTATTTTAGAATTTGCTTTCTTAAAAGTTCCTTTCTCATTTATTAGAAAATAACTGGTTGCTGGGAAGGGATATTTCCCTGCAATTAATCGAATTCCTACAAATAAATCTAAATCGCCATCTTTATCAATATCAGATGCCTTTACGCATTGCGTGCTTTCATAAATGGCTGGAATTGCTTTTAAATCTTTTGAAAAATTCCCATTCCCATCATTTAAGTATAGTCTATCTATTAATTGTTTATTTCCTTGTTCAAATTCGCTACCACCACTAGAAATATATAAATCTGGATCATTATCCCCATCAACATCTAAAAATAATACACCTAAATCTTCTGAGCCTTTATCCTTACCCCAGGGTTGAGATTTACTTTTTTCAAATTTCCCATCTTCGTTTTGTAAATATAACCCCCCTTCCTGGTTTAAAGCACCACCCACAAAAACGTCTTCGAAACCATCTGCATTCACATCTATTTTTGCTAAAAAAGGACCATTCGATGATAATTTATGAGGAAGTAGAATTTCCTCACTAAAATCATCAAATTCATTTTCTTTATGTTTGAATGTTAA
>FUWD013243001.1_pt2 | contig 32799 bp, 34 predicted proteins | sample 1063281 | NCBI WGS metagenome assembly FUWD01 (sample SAMEA79048168, study PRJEB19326) | metagenome | biome: marine | reverse complement strand
GGAGGTGAGATCCTTATAGTGAAGAGCATCTACATTTCCCATAATCATATCGATACCAATATGAGAGTTTTTTGAAAAAAGAGTAATTAGTAAGATACCCAGGGCAAAGAAAGTGGTAAAGACAAGCCCAATACTCGCATCTTTTTGTAGGTTGCTAATTTTGGAAATCAATTGGGATAAAAAGGCTGTAAGTACTCCTGTTACTAAAGAAGCTAAAAACATCACTTTAAAGCTTAAAGTCGGATCAATAAGTTCAAAGCTTTTTCGAAGAATTAGGTAAGTTAAGACAATTCCAAATATGACTGTATGAGAGAGAGCATTTGCGAGCATTGTCATTTTTCTGTGAATTAAAAAAACACCAACGATTGCAGAAGAAAGTGCAATTAAAGATAAAACCAGAATTTGAAGCTCATCTGGGGCTAAGGTCTTTAAGGAGAGATGCCCTTGAAAAAATTGAATCAATCTTAAGAAGCCCACTTTCATAAAGCTAAAAAAGCCCTGGCCAGAATAGGGATTTAGAAGAGAAAGTATCATAAAGCCGGCTCCTTGAGAGGAATCGGTTGATTATGAGGGTCCTTTGTCGGGTGCTTCATAAGTTTCAACAATTTCTCTTCAATGTGGGGAGTTATAATATGTTCCATCTCTTCAGCATTGTGATGAACCTTTTCTTTTCCTACACCTATATGCACGAGGTAGAGCTCCCAAAGTCTGTGGAGTCTTACAATATTTTGAGCTTTTATTCGTCCTGAAGGCGAGAGCATAATTAAAGATTTGTTTCGGAGGATCTCTCCTTTTAGATAGAGGTAGAGAGTCACAAGCAATGAAGAAATGCGCGGAATGCTTTGATAGTTCCATACTTTTTGAGGCGCAACACCAAGATCAGTTTGTTGAGCAAAATGCCAAAGAGATTTTAAAATATTTTCTTGGGTACACTTGAACTTGAATGTAACAATTTTTAGAAACCTAGAAACCCATCCTTGCTTGGGTGCAAATAAGAGTGAAAAAATCGTAATACTTGAACTCGTTAAAATAATCATGGGACCTGTTGCAAAGGAAAGGGAATGCCCTCCTTTTGAAAAGGCAACAGAGAGCTCAAAGGATGAGTAGATTCCTAAAAAGCCACTTAAAGCTCCAATAATTCCAGAGAAAATAAACATACGATGAAGCTTATGGCTCCACTGTCTAGCTGCTATTGCCGGTGCAATAAACATTCCTGAAAGCAAAAAAAGTCCGATACTTCGTATTCCAATGACAATAGAGGCCACCATTAAAAGATAGGTGAGCCTATCTATGCGTTGTGTTCGAATACCTATCGTTTGAGCGAAAATAGGGTCGAAATTTGTAATTTGAATCTCTCGATAAAAAAACAAGATGACTGACACGACGAGGACAGCAAGGCTTATAGAGAGGTACATATAAGGATCTGTGATGGTCGCTGCTTGCCCAAACAAAAAAACCAGTGCTTGTTTGTAAAGGAGGCTGTAGGTGTTTTGCAAGAGACTCGCAACTGTAATACCTAATCCAAAAAAGAGGGTTAAAACAAAACTAAGCGCTGAGTCGGGGCTCATCTTTAATCGTTTTTTAGATAGGTCGAGAAGCTTTAGTGCTAAGTAAGAGAAAAGACCAGCTCCAATGAGAATACAAAGAGTAAGAGGCAGTTTTACTGAGGGTAGAAGGGTCAAAAGCGCTGCAAGCATAATTCCTGGGTAGGCTGCATGGGAGAGCGTTTCTCCGAGTAGTGATTCTTTTCGAATAAAGATGAGGACCCCTACAAGTGAGCAGACCAAACACATGGCAATACAACCGATGGTAGGTGCTTTTAAAATAGGGTCCAAAAAATAATGAATCATGAATGATCCACTCCCAGATGCTTCTTGTGAGATAAGTTAAAAACTTCTTCAAATAAATTGGTATTGCGACCAAAAGTTTGGTCTAAATTTTCTTGGGTAAAATGAGTGGATACTTCACCGCAGGTGATTAAACGGGCATTGATCATCATGACCCAATCAAAATGTTTTGGAATGCACTGAATGTCATGGTGGATAACAAAAAGAGTTTTTCCTTTCTTTTTCAACCCCTTTAAAAAAGTGAAAATGAATTGTTCTGTGAGAGAATCCACTCCAGCAAAAGGCTCGTCCATAAAATAGAGATCTGCATCTTGAAGAAGGGCTCTTGCTAAGAAAATTCTTTGCTGCTGTCCAATGGAGAGTTGGTTTATTTGGCGATGGGCATAGTCGGTCATATCAACCCAATTTAAGGCTTCTAAAGCAGCTTCGCGATCTCTTTTGCGTATCCTTTTAAAAAGCCCGAGCTTAGGGTATCTCCCCTGAAGAACAAGCTCTTCTACAGTAATTGGAAAGTTCCAATCGATACTTTCTCTTTGAGGGAGATATGCAACTTTTTTGATTTGGCTTTTTTTTGAGCTACCCAAAATTTGAACTTGTCCAGAAAGTGATGGGGTCAAACCTAAGATAGCTTTTAAAAAAGTACTTTTGCCCGCGCCATTAGGCCCTATAATGGCCACTAACTTTCCTTTTGGAACAGTAAAAGAAATGTCCCAAAGAACTGAAATCTGGTCGTAGTTGACTGTTAAGTGATCAACTTTTAAAGCATCAGATAGATTTAGATTCATAAGCCTCTTTAGATTTTAAACACTTAGCAATCATTTCTGCATTGTAGGTGAGCATCTTTAAATAAGAATCTTGCCCTTCTCCATCTTTCCCCAAAGAGTCTGCGTAAAGGGCTGAAGGAGCTACATAAAGGGTAAAGCCCATTTTTTTAGCAACATCCTTGATTTTATGAATCGAATCTAAATTGACGTTAGACTCAGGGAAAATAATTTGTATATTGTACTCTCTTAAATGATCTACAACGTCTTTGATGTCTGACATACTTAGTTGGCTATCAGGAGAGAGACCCTCAGGGGCCTTACAACGCTTCTGCCATTGATTACTTTTGCACTCCTCTTCTGTAGAGAGGTAAGAGCGTGTAAAATAATTAAAGGCGTCGTGGCAGGTTACTAAGTAGCGTTGTTTTTCAGGAACTTGTTGAAGAAGCTCGTAAATATTGTGGTGGGCCGTTTTCATCTGCTGATGGAGCTTTTCCCCATTTTCAAGATAGAAAGAGGATTGGCTTGGGTCAAAATCGATTAAGGCCTGCGTTACCAAATCGACTCCTTCTTCCCAAAGTGAAATGTCCATCCAAATGTGGGGATCGAGTTGATTATTCACATATACAATTTGATCAGGTTTCTTTTGGCAGATGTAATCTCCAAGAGCGAAGCTTTGAGGATGTTCCTTTAAGTGCCGATGGATATTAGGGCTGTGCTCAAGTCCGAGTCCGTTATAAAAAACTAAATCTGCAGAAAGAAGCTTTTCATCGTCTCCTTTTACAAGCTCATAAGTGTGAGGGTCCAGTTCTTCTTTAATTAAAGTTATGACTTCAATCCGATCTTGTCCAACAGTTGCCACAAGATCACGGACCATTCCTGTTGTGCAGAGAACTTTAATTCGCCCTCCATCATTTGTCCATCCGGTGGCCTTTTTTTGATGAGAGGTTGAAGTACACCCGATGCATACAAAGAGTAAACAAAGAGCAATAATTAAGGGGGAGATGTATTTTATTTTCATGGCATTAATTATCTAATTTTCAGCAGTTAAGTATTGTCAAAAGAAGGATTTTTCTCAAGTTTATTTGTTTTTCAAAAATAAATCTAATAGAATCTAGAACTCTTTTGAGGCCTGTTTTCTAGTTAATGGAGTTTATTATTGTTAAATAAAAAGTTTCACTAGAAAAAATCTAAAAAAAACTATTTAATGTTTGCTAAAAAAAAATAAATTAGAATAAGTTTGTTTTTTTAATTTTGAGCCAATAAATGAATGCTTGAATTAAAAACTTAATGAATTTATTCTTCCCAATAAACTAAACGAAACCAAATCGGGTTTTAAATGGATACTTTAAAGTACAAAGGCGGGTATTTAAAATGACATTAGCTGGCACAGATATGAAAACTCTTCAAGAACTTGAGGAAACAATAAGACAAGCAGTTCAAAAGATTAAAGGTAAAAAAGAAAATGATATTTGTCGTTATCTTCCAATCTCAACAGGTGGATATATGCACCACTTCACAATGAGAAAGATGAAAACGGAAGAACCTAAAATTTTATCTACGTTAATCAATAAATATATTAACTTAGTTGAAAGACCTGTTTCTGTTATACCTAAGCAAAGAGCTGCTAGAGGCTCTAGAAAGAGAAGAGAAGGAATTAGCTTCTCAAGATTTGAATTAGAAAAGCTTCTCTCTATGGCAAAAAACCTAGGGGATCAGGACATGGTCAGTAAGCTTAGCCCTAAAAAATCACTCGCAGCATATAGAAGAGATCTCATCACATCTGTTAAAAACAATGAAGTTGATGAAAAGCTCTGGAGAAACTATGTGGAATCAGTAGCGGCAGCTGAAGAAGACGAGTAAAATAAAATTTTATTTTTAATGATTGTTTGACTTGAGTTATTTCGATAATTCAAGTCTTTTTTTTATAAAAAAAAAGACAATTAAATTTTTATTTCCTGAAAGCTTTAAAAAAAAAACTACTCCCGTGGACTAAAGACTGAAATTTGCATTTTATCTTGGCTTTGTTATAATAGAGCTTAATTTTTATTGTCTAATTTATTAAATCGTAACTATAGAGGCTAAACTCCATGGCAGAAGTATCTGATCAACCTTTCGGTAAATTGCGGTCTTTTTTCTGGCCCATTCACGGCTATGAACTAAAGAAAATTGTTCCGCTCTTATTAATGTTTTTATGTGTTAGTTTTAACTACACCATCTTAAGAGATATGAAAGATGCACTCATCGTAACAGCGCCCGGCTCTGGTGCCGAAACGCTCCCTTTCTTAAAGGTATGGTGTGTGGTTCCGTTTGCAATCGTTTTTATGGTAATCTATGCAAAGCTTAGTAACATACTAAGTAAGCAGAAATTATTCTACGCTGCAATTGTTCCTTTTTTAATCTTTTTTGCACTATTTGCGACTGTGATCTATCCTTTAAGGGACGTGTTACATCCGTCACAATCCGCTGATTGGCTACAGAGCCATTTGTCTAAAGGTTTTATGGGCTTCGTTGCCATTTATAGAAACTGGACATTTGCCCTTTTCTATGTCATGGCTGAACTTTGGGGAAGTGTTGCTTTATCTCTCGTTCTTTGGGGATTTGTTAACGAAATTACTCGTGTAACTGAAGCTAAGAGATTTTATACTCTACTTGGACTTGGTGCTAACATAGCCCTTCTAATTTCAGGGCCTATTATTGTGTACTTTTCAAATATAAAAGAGAGACTACCTGCAAACGTAGATGCTTTGGGAGTTACTTTAAACTACCTCATGGCATGTGTGGTTGTATCAGGTATTGCTCTTATGTTTATCTATAATTGGATGCAAAAAAATGTCTTGAATGACCCGCGTTTTTACAATCCAAATGAAGTCAGAAAGAAGAAAGAGAAGCCTAAAATGGGTATGATGGAGAGTTTTAAGTTCTTAGCAAAGTCTAAATACTTAGGTTGTCTAGCTATTTTGGTAATTTGTTACGGTATTGCAATGAACTTGATTGAAGTGACCTGGAAAGGACAGCTTCATATTCAATATCCTAACGCTAACGATTACGCGAGCTTTATGGGAAAATTCTCATTCATTACCGGTGCGATCACTATCTTTATGATGCTCTTCGTTGGTGGAAACTTGCTTAGGAAGAAAGGATGGACTTTTACAGCCCTTCTTACACCTGTTATGATCTTAGTGACAGGAACGCTCTTCTTTACCTTTGTGATCTTTAAAGGTAACTTAGCTCCTTTAGTCGCACTACTAGGATCAACACCACTTATGCTAGGTGTTCTCTTTGGAACAGCTCAGAATATCTTGAGTAAATCCTCGAAATATTCGATGTTTGATCCGACAAAGGAAATGGCTTATATCCCTCTTGACCAAGAGTCAAAAGTTAAAGGGAAGGCGGCGATTGATGTTGTTGGAGCAAGACTAGGTAAATCTGGAGGGTCACTCCTGCAGCAGATGCTAATCGTAGGATTTGGATCTCTAGCAGCTATTACACCTTTTGTAGCCATCATCCTCTTTGGGGTTATCTTGGCTTGGTTAGTGGCAGGGAAGTCTCTCGGAAAACAGTTTGGTCAACGCTCTTTCGAGCAGGATGAAGCTAGAAAAGCTAAGGAACTGGCTGAGGCTAGTGTTACAGCTGAAGCTGTACCTGCAGAGGCTGTTGCTGAAGAAGAGACCGTTACTTCTTAAGTAAAAAATCATCAAGTTAGATTTTCAAAAAGAGTGCTTAGAAATAAGCGCTCTTTTTTTTGTAATGTTAATTTCTATTGAATAAATTCCATATCCAATATTAAACTCACTTCACATAAAAAAAATCAGTAATTTTAATTAAGCAAAGGAGCAAAATATGTCTACTATATAGTTGTTAACTTTTTATTTGATATTTTGGTATATTCTTTTTCAAAAACGGGAGAAAAAAATGCCTAAATGTTATTCGTTAGATTTACGTGAAAGTGTTCTAAAGCATCTGAGTAAAAACCCTGATAAACACGTAGCGAGCGCTTTATTTGGAATAGGGATTGCTACAGTTTTTCGATGGGCAAAACGAAAAAAAGAAACAGGAAGCGTCAAAGCTTTACGCAGAGAATATGCTTATAAAAAGATTGATGACCAAGCATTAATTAAATATGTAGAAGAACATCCAGATCATTTTTTGTCAGAGATTGGGGAGCATTTTTCAATGAGTACTCAGGGAATTTTTTCAGCGCTTAGGCGCTTGAAAATCACACGAAAAAAAAAACTACTCTCTATAAGGAGAGAGATGGTGAGAAAAGAAAAAAGTTTGAAGAAGAGCTAGAAAAAATCCCAAAACAGCAAAGAGTGTATTTAGATGAAAGTGGTGTGAATCGATATATTTTTCGTGAATATGGGAGAGGAAAGCGAGGCAAAAAAGTTATGGGAGAAGTGTCAGGAACTCGCTTTGTTAGAAAAAGCATCATTGCAGCCTTATCTGAGAATCATTTTTTCGCACCGATGACTTTTGAAGGAACCTGTGAAACGAATTTGTTTAATGCTTGGTTAAGAGAAGTTTTAATTCCTGAACTCCGGCCGGGACAAGTGCTTATACTAGACAACGCTAGTTTTCATAAATCACTAGGAACTAAAAGATTAATTGAGGAATCTGGATGTCATCTGCTGTTTTTGCCTCCCTATTCTCCTGATTTAAATCCAATAGAAAAATGTTGGGCAAATCTCAAAAATAAAGTTAAAGAGTTGCTGAGAAAAACAAAAGAATTTAACCAAGCTTTTTACAGTGCTATTTTATCAATGTAAATCAGATCGACTATAACAGCAGTTGAATCAGTACAAGTTAATAATCGAGATGATGTTTTTCGTTTTGCGAAGGAGCTACTACCTCCTAAATTGCAGGCTGTAGATAAAGAAACACGAGAACCTATATCTATGAAGTTTGATAGGTATCAGGCGGTATATACCCGTAGCGGAGCTGATCATTTAGAGAGTTTTGAAATATACCTTCCTAAGGAAGGTGAATGGAGTGTATTAAAAGCTGTAGAAGAAGTGGTCCAAACTGCTATAGCAGAGTTTAACAAAATGACTACAGGGGAGCAGCCCCCAAGATTGATTAGGGCTGATGTTAGTGGCAATGAAAATTTAGAGAAATCTGCTCCTTCGATCTATCTGAGGGCTGACCCTTATGGTGTGAGAATGACCCATGGGGAGACGTATGAAATAGGATCTCGTCAATTTGTTAGGGTTTCCTTTCAGCCTGTATCCAGGGGGACAAACTTGGGATCGGCGGAGGAAGCAAGTGCTGCTGGACCTGCCAGAGGTTCTGCAGAATAGGCACTGTTCTTATAATTTCTAAATAAAAAAGAGCGCTTAGAAATAAGCGCTCTTTTTTGTTTAGGATCTAAATTTAGTAGGCTTGAGTAGCTAGAGGCTCCTTTCCATTGTAATTAACACATTTGAATAAAAGAGCTCCCTTTACTAACTTATTATGAGAGGTGAAAAGGGGAATGATCTTCACAAATTCAACCTTTTCAAAGAAAGGAGTTAAGAGGTTTAAAGCTTTATTACGTCTGTAGTCAACATCAGCTAAAAAGTCCTTAGAATTGTCAGCCCAAATATAATAACCAGTTTTACCCAGTTTTTCGTCTGCCATAGAAGGCCAAAAGGAGAATTGATTTTTTCGCTTATTAGACAAGTTTAAGAAGTATTGCCTCTTATGTTCTGGGCCATAAAAACTAAGCAAACTCGCTAATTGGTAACTATCTGAGAAATAGAAGTTTTCTTCAGGGTCATAAGGAATAGTTTTAAGCTCCTTTTGAAGAGCTGCCCAGCCCATGCTATGTCTAAAGGGATTAATCCTATAAGGAAGAGTCTTCTCAGAGAAGAAATCACGCTTTTGTAGAAAAGGGATAGAAATACATGTAGTTACCATCATAAGTGAAAGGGCGGCACCTCTATGCAGCCAGCGATGTCCTCTACCTAATACATCTAAGGCATACCATGCAATTAAAACAGTCGCGGATGGATAGGCATAAAGAGCCCAGTTGGCTTGGATCTTTTTGAACATCGCAAGAAAGAGAAAAATCCCTAAGATAAAAGAGGTGCAAAAAGAACAAAATAAAAGTGCACGCTGCAAATTCCATCTTTGTTTTAAAGTTTCTAAGAGAGAAAGCAAAAGCAGTATGAAATAAATAGGAGATAAGACTCCAAATTGGGCTCCAAAAAAGTCCCAGAAGTTAGATTTTGAGGTTCTGCCTGCCGATTGTGTAAAGACATGTCTAAAAGTTGCCCATTCATGAGAAGCATTCCAAATGATACTAGGGGCAAGGCCAATAAGTGAAATTGAAATTCCTATCCATATTGAGCGATGATAGAAGGGGCGATAGACTAAGCAAGTCAGCAGAATCATAGGCCATATGATATAAATAGGCCATTTGAAGAGCGATCCCATTAAGATGAACGCTCCTACTATGTAGAAGTTAGGAGGCCTCTTTTTATGAAGAGCCCAAACAAGAGGGCATAGAGCAAGTGTCCAAAATAAGATGAATCCAACATCTGTTGTAGCTGCAAAAGTACCCATGAGTCCTATCGGAGAGAGACCTAAGATTAAAGCTGACCAGAAAGCCAAGCGTCCTGTTCCTCCCAAGCAATAGGCTAGTAAATAGATAGCAAAAGAGGTCAACATAGAAAAAACAACAGAGAAGAAACGCACTCCCATCTCATTTTGTCCAAATAGTTTGCAACCCATCCAAATTTGCCAGGCGATACCTGGAGGCTTACTATAAAACCCGTAATCTAAATTTTGACTCCAAGTCCAGTATTGCGCTTCATCGGGGTTGAGCGAAATATAACCTGATGAGATTTCATAACAAGCCCAGAGAGCTTTAACAAGTAGAAGAATAGAGAGTAAAGTGAGATAGTGCTTGTGAGTTCTTAAAAATACCATGATATGAGTCTGGGTGTTTACTTGAAGTAGGTAAGAGAGTAGCAATTTAGAGATTTTAGGAAAAGAGTACTTCTCTTTATCAGAAGAGCCAAGTGAAAGAGAAGATGCCGTTGACGAATTGATTGCTATTTCGTCCACCAATTGAGAACCAAACTCCAGCTAAAGCTCCAAAGTTCGAGTTCATGTTGAATTCAATAGCGGGGGCTACGCTCCAATTTTGATTCGCAGGGCCGCCAACCGTAGCAGCACCATTATTTCCATAAAAAGTTGATTTTTGACTCGCCGTATACTGCCAGTCTGTTGCAAAGACCCACTGTTTTGTGAAACTATATTCCCAGGCAAGAATCGTGGTAAACGTTTGACCCGGTGTCACTCGTCCATCTGTGTTATTAGCTCCGCCATACGCATTAATCCCTCGAACCTTTACTTTTCCTGGAACTTCATACCCAAAACTCCACCTAAAGAGAAAGGGGTGATACTTTAAAGGATCAACTGCACGTTTGAAAATTTTATTAAAGCTTTTTTGAAAGTTCAAAGAGATCGTTCCTGCATAAGCACCGCCTCCACTAAAATCTGTGCCCGACCTTCTACTATTTAATTTTTCATAGTGACCCGTAGGGAAGATAGCACCTATTTCAGCTGCACAAGCAGGCCAAGCCGTATTTAGAAAATCACTTAGTAGCGCAAAGCCGACTGTAGCTGTACTATCTCCTAAACTATAGCCATGTTGAGTTCCTGATTGCTTGTATACGCCTTGTGTACTGAGATTGATATCCATAAAGTCAGTGAGTCCATATTGAGCAATAACTAAGGATTGCAGGGTCACTGTAGATGCAACATGTTGCTGCTTCCAGGTTCGATCATAAGTTCCAAAAACCTTTTGCCAAAAGAGATAGGGTTGAACGTTTACTTTTCCTTTAGGCACTATATGAGCCGAAGGTGCAAGAAGGGGGCCTGTATAGAAAGGAGAATAGGTATGGTAGATATCCTCCATAAATTCTCTCTCGTCTTGATCATGACGATAGCGAGTCTTCCCTTGTAAGATCCCATATGAAAATAAATGAGTTGGGATACTCATACAAAAAAGGCATACGAGAAGTATAAAACGATATTTAATCATAATAAACTGAATTATCGTTTCAAAGCTTTTTTTTCAATGAAAAAATTAGGGGTTTTATTAAATCGTATTACTTGCCTACAATTTCTTTTTTATAAATTAGATAAGTAGGAAGCTCTTATGAATATATTTAGATTAATATTTATTACAGTTGTTTTTTTTACCACCTCCTTTTTGTCAGGAGCAACTTTTCACCGTGGGTCTAATTTTGAACCTGTTTCTCAAATATTGCGGGGAGAAGATTCAGCTTATTATTTTGTAAAAGATGCTGATGGGGGAAAATGGATTTTCAAACAGTATGTGCAAGCTGAACCTGAAGATTATATGGATCTTGTTTACGAAGTTCTGGCATCTAGAATAGCAAATACATTGGATATTCCTATCAACTATGTTGAATTTATTTCTAAAGAAGATCCTTTGGTTCCTAAAATTTTGTCAGATGAACCTGGAACTCTACATTTAGAAGTACCAGGTGTTTCAACTGAAGAAAAACTGCCCTGGGATCACTTTGACCTTCAGCAAAAGTTTCGAAGTGCCTGGATGGTTCAAAAATTAGGATCTCTTCCTCCAGAACAAAAAGGTTTGCGAAGAGAAGTCATAGAAAATATGGCAAAACACCCTGATTTACCTAAAATAGTGGCGCTTGATACCTACTTGGGGAATATGGATCGTAGCCTTCCTAACATTTACTACGATGAAACAGGAGATCACTTTTATGGAATTGATATGGGTAATTCATTTAAGGGAAATCTTGCATCAGAGGCTTTAGAGCAACTTCTAAGGATGAAGAAAGAGGGCGTGGCTTTTTCAGACAAGGAACTTGAAGTCCTTGATCAATATAGAATGATGTTAGAGACACTCTCAGAGACCTTTCCACCTGAAGTTATCCTTTCCCAAATGGACGAGATCTTGTTGCAGGGAAAGCTCTCAGATCTTCTTTTAAATAATGAAGGTTTTCAAAATCGTGTTAAAAGGACCAATCGATGGATGAAGGAGTTCTATGAGAGTACTCTTCAGCTAATTCATGAATTACAGTAAATTAATCACGGTCCTGAAAGCTAAAAAGATCTTTAAATCCCTGCAAGGTGGTGTCTCTACTAATAGCTGCTATTGAGTCTGTTAATGGAATTCCTTTGGGGCAAACACGAACACAGTTTTGAGCATTTCCACAATCATTAATGCCGCCCTCTTCCATAAGAGGTCTGAGCCTATTGTGTTTTTGAGTTTTTCCTGTGGGATTTGCATTAAAGAGGCGAGCTTGTGAAATTGGAGCAGGCCCCATAAATTTAGACTTGTCATTGACTTGGGGGCAGGCCTCTGAGCAACATCCGCAAGTCATACAAGTTGAAAGGCTATACATGATCTCTTGCTTTTCTGGGCTAATCTTTGGTCCAAACCCTTTTTCATAGGCTCCATCGGTTTCAATCCAAGCTCTGACCTTTTTTAAATTCTCAAACATAGAATCTCGATCTACTATTAGATCACGTACAAGAGGGAATTTCGATAGGGGAGCTAGAAGAACTTTATTGCTTTTTGTTTCTTTCATAAGGTTTCTGATTAAAGCTGTGCATGCCTGTCTAGGCGCTCTATTAATCAACATCGAACAAGAACCACATACTTCTTCTAAGCATCCTTGCTCCCAAACAATAGGCTCTACTTTTTTTCCATTTGAATTAACAGGGTTCTTTTGGATCTCCATCAATGCGGAAATAACATTAGAGAAAGGGGTGAGTGTACATTCGAATTCTTCCCAGTACTGACGTCCAGGGTGGCCTCTAAAGACTCTAAGGTAATATTTTTCGGTCTTGCTCAATTTCCCCTCCTAAGTAAAAGGAAGCACAATGTTATTTGGTACATTATCGAGTTTAGGCTTCACTTTTTTTGCATTTACATAGTCGCGTTTTATCGGTTTTAAATGTCTAATGTCAATAGGATTGTAAGAAATATCAGGCTCTTCTGTTTTAGGGTTATACCTCGCTACAGTTTCTTTTAGCCAATTTTCATCATCTCTCTCGGGAAATTCTGGTTTGTAGTGAGCTCCTCTAAATTCGTCTCTTAAAAGGGCTCCTTTGGTAATGACTAGAGCGATTTCTAACATCGGTCTAAATTGAGCTGCAAAGGTATAAGTTTGATTCGCAAATTTAGAATGGTCACTTAAGGTAATCTTTTTAAAACGCTCTTTTATCTCTTTAATGCTAGAGATTGCAGCAGTCAAATCTTTATTGTTTCTCTGGACGGTGACATCATTAATCATAATATTTGCTAGCTCAGTGTGAAGCTCGTGAACATTTTCTTTGCCTGACCTAGATAAGATATCTTTTTTCAAATCCTCTTCTTTATCAAGAGCAGCTTTATAGATTGAGTCAGAAATCTTGCATTCTCCTCGAGTATTGATATAGCGATGCATCTCTACTCCAGAGACTAAGCCTCCATAAATACAGGATAAAAGAGAGTTAGCTCCAAGCCTATTAGCTCCATGATACTGATACTCACACTCTCCTGCAGCAAAGCAGCCTTTGAGGTTGGTCATGTGCCGAAAGCGCTGTTCTCTATCTGGATCATCTGCAGCCGGCCAGTCTATCCAAGCACCTCCCATAGAATAGTGCATACCAGGGAAAATTTTCATAGGAACTTGTGAGGGCTCATCACCAGTAAATTTTTTGTAGATGTCTAAGACAGATGCAAGTTTATGCCTTGTAGCTTCAGGCAGATGAGTGACGTCTAAATAGACTTGATTTTTGCCATCGACTCCAAGACCTAACTGACAGATTCTAATAAGCTCTCTAGCTCCAATATCTCTTGGAACTAAGTTTCCAAAAGCTGGATATAAATCTTCTAGGAAAAACCAAGGTTTACCTGTCTCTCCGCATTGAAGTTCTTCTCCAAGAGAATTGGTAATCTTTTTTGAAGAATCCCCATAGACCCAAACGCGCCCCCCTTCTCCTCGAACAGATTCAGAAATAAGACGTAATTTATCTTCTCCAGGAATAGAGGTCGGGTGAATTTGAATAAACTCTCCATTCCCATAATCCATTCCTTGCATGTAAAGGCGGCCATTCGCAGCGCCGGTGCAGAAGGTAGAATTTGTGGAGTATTTAAAGATGAGACCGGGGCCTCCTGTTGCAATTAAGACAGCATCTGCTTTGAGAACTTCAAGTTTCATGTTAAACAGGTTCATCATGACAACTCCGCAAGCGTCTCCATGATCGTCTAAAATAACGCGCATAAATTCATGATTTTCAAACTTCTCAACAGATCCTTTGGCTTCATGTCTACGCACTTGTTCATCAAGAGCGTATAGAAGCTGTTGACCCGTAGAGGCTCCACAAAAAGCGGTGCGGTGATAAAGAGTTCCTCCAAAACGCCTAAAGTCTATGTTGCCCTCTGGCGTTCTATTAAAAGGAACACCAAAGCGATCCATCATCTGTAGAATACCGGGGCCTGCTAAACACATCTCTAAGACAGGGGGCTGGTGAGCTAGGAAATCGCCACCTTTAATTGTATCGTAGGCATGGATAATGGGAGAATCTTCTTCACCTTTAGAGTCCATGGCAATATTGATGCCACCTTGAGCACAAACAGAGTGAGAGCGTTTCACCTTAGTTACTGAAATGAGCTTGACGTCGATCCCTTTTTCTGCAAGTTTCATAGCTGCTGCTAGCCCAGCGAGTCCTCCGCCAACAACAATGACTGAATGTTTTTTCATTTCTTATTTTACCTTAAATTGACTAAGTAGGTTAACCAGACTGCGGCAAGACCTAAAAGAGCTAAGCCGACCGTGAAAGCAACTGCAATTGACCGCATTACTTGTTGAGACCTAACCGTTAAAGTTATACCCCAAGAAATCATAGCTGTCCAAAGTCCATTGAAAGCGTGGAAACAAGCGCAAATCACAAAAATAGAATAGAGAGTAATCATTAAGGGGCTTTTAAAAGTTTCACGTACAGATAAGAGTGTGGCTGTTCCAAAGTCTTTGGAGACTGCAATTACTTGATTGGGCTTTAAAGATTTTTTAGAGAGTGTAGCTACATAGTCTGAGAGGATGTTGTTTAAAACGAGGTGGTCGACTGTGCGAGCAATCTGAGGATCATAGGTGATGTTTGCATCTGCTGTTTGGTTATAGGTGAGTAGCCGATCTTTTTCTTGTTCGATCTGAATAGGATTATAAATCTCAGCGTTTAATCTAGGTGCTAATGCATAAAGCCCCGGATCCATATCGAGCTTAACCATATAAAACTCTTGATTAATACCCCCATTTACTCGCATGGGGTAATCTAAAAAGCGCATCTGTATGACATGTAGAATAATTCCAAAGAGTAAGATCCAAGAGGTGAGCCTTTGCCAAGTGAAACTTTGATTACGAGCGTATTTTTTTAGGTCGGGATTGTGGTTTCCCTTTTTAAAAGAGTTGAGTTTACTTGTGAATAGATAGCGAACTCCAAGTGCACCATGAACGAGAAGAGGAAGGCCTAAGAAGAGGACTTCAAAAGCTTGAAGGTAAGGAAGATTGTGAAGATCATTCACCATCTTTACAAACCCTCGTCCCCAGTCTCCAATATAAAGACCTGCTTGAGAGTTTGTAATTAAATGCTCGAGTAAAAAAATAACGAGCCACAAACCCGCTAAAGAATGAAAGCGTCTATTGATATAAGATTTGGGTAAAACGTGCTCAGTCATTTTTAAAAAAGGTTTAAATTTTTTTCTACTTTAGCTAATCAATTTCATTAAATCAATACAACTTAGACTTTTTGAAAAAATTTGTTTCATTGTGATTATTTAAATAAGAATTCTATACTCAACTTCTTTATTTCAATGGAGCCCTAAATGTTAACTTCAACTTCTCCTCTTGCATCTCCTCCTTATTTACCAACTCCTTTAGTCGAAATAGATCATTCAGATCTTCAGAAAGAAAACATTTCACCTGCGACTCTTCTAAGTCCAATAGCTACTCAAACAGAAAAAGTAGAAGGACAGATACTTCCTAAAAATATTGTTCAGCTAAACTCTCAAGAGCCCTCTCCTCCTTATTTTAACGAAGCTCAAAGAGATCGATTCTTACAGCTTGATATTGAAAACTTTCTCAGTAAAAAATATATCGCACATCTTTTTGGAGACTCATTCTTAGAAGAGACTATTCATGTGGGTTGGTTTATAGGCGATGCACTTATACATGTGATTCAAGTCCTTAAGGAGAACCAAATATCTCCTGAAGTCTCTCAGTGTTTAAAAGACATGGATGATTGTTTCAATTGGCAAGGACGCTTCATGTCTGTCCTCTATAACCTTGAAGATGCAGAGTTAACGATCAAGGCAGGAGAACAAATAAGAGAGGAATTGAGTTCTCGTATTAAAGAATTGAAAATACAAGATCGCGTGGTTTTTCCAGGTGGATATAAAGGCCATTCAGTACTCTATGAAATCAAGAGGACAAATGAAGAGAATTATGAATTTGTTATTTATAATACGGGAGATGGAGTAGAAAAACATTGGATGCTATTTGAAAAAGAAGGCGTTCATAAGATTAAAGGGGCCTATAAAATTGAAAACATTTCCTTGAAAAATCTTATTGAGAGTGAAGTGCTTGAAAAGCTTCTTTTATTAAAAATAGAAGAGCCTGAAAATTTTGGTGAAGAGCTATACGAAAATATTCTTTCGGAGCTTGAAGGTGATCGGGAAAAAATGCCGACAGATATTCGTCAATATATGATGTCACAGAGGTCAGGAACTTGTGTATGGAAAATGCTATGCGCATACTTAAGATATAATCTTCCTCTTTCTCAGTATAAGTACCTAAAATTGAAAGCAAGGTTGGATGTTTTTGATAAATGGCATGAGCTTGGAAATTCCTTAGATTTCCATAAGACAAATCAAAAGTTGCTTAATCGTGTGATTGTCAATTATGAACGTATTATCTACAAACGAGACACGATTCCGACAGAGTTTTCACGCAATGAACTTTTAGTTTTAGGGCTTTTGAAAGTGCAAAAGACTTTTAATCGGTATCACTTTTTACTTTCAGATGAAGAAATTTCTAAGACAGAAGAGTGGTATACTCATTTTACAGGGCAATCTATTTACGAAAATAATGGATATCTTAACCACAAGGAATCTGAAAAAGTCGACAAGCATTCTCTTGTGTAATTTTAGCAACTTCTAAGAGAGGTAGTTCTTTAAGTTCAGCAATTTTTTGAGCGACCTCAACGACAAAAGCAGGCTCATTTGTTTTTCCTCTATGACTTTGAGGAGCAAGATAAGGGGAGTCAGTTTCAATTAAAAGCTGCTCAATCGGTACGACCTTAACCGCTTCTCTTAAAGCGTCACTTTTTTTGAAGGTAATAATGCCGCTAAAAGAAATAGTCCATCCTCTTTTAACAAGTTCTTTAGCGTCGCACGTAGTCCCTGTAAAGCAATGTAAAATTCCCTTGGCCTCTTTAGGATAATCGGAATCCAAAATAGAAAAGAAGTCATCAAAAGCATCTCTACAGTGAATAACGATAGGCAGATTACATTCAAGAGCGAGCGCTAAATACCTTTTAAAAAAGTCCTTCTGTAATTCTCTAGGGGAGTGCTCGTAGTGATAGTCCAGGCCGGTTTCACCTATAGCCACTAAATGACCTTCTTTTGCAGCTTTCTCAAAATGACTAAAGTAAGCTTCTCCTTCCTTTAAAACATCGTGAGGAGTCGTAGATCCTGTGTTCAATACCCAAGGGTACTTCTTTGAAATTTCAAGGCCTCTTTCGAGGGTTTTTAAATCAGTGCAGATATTGACTATCTTTCCAACAGAAGCTTCTTGAGCTCTTTTAAGGTAAAGGTCGATATCAGGATATAAAGTATCACTTGTTAAGTGGGCATGAGAATCTAAAAACATGAAAACACTCTATAGGAAGAGACTATTTTTAAACAAATGCTTGAACGATTTTAAGTACGATCTACATTTTGAGAGGGTTTATCTTTAGAAGTAAATCTAATTTAAGTGCCTGCTAGTTAGTTATTTAGTTCGCTTAATCCCTTTGATCCATAATCTCTTGTCTTTCAGTTGCTTAGATGCTTAATGGGTTATCGTTATTTCTTTCCTAAGTGATTGTAATTAATTGGTTTACCGGCATTAAAGAAGAATAAAAATACAAGGCTCTGTTTACTATTAAAGTAAATTTGACAAATAAATTAAAGTTATTTATAATGTATGTAGGAACTTAATTTACTAAAATAGAGAATTTATTTATGACTACACCTAATAAAGGGGCTGCCGGTTCAAATCATTTTAACTTGCCGAAAATTCCCGCCTACCGACCTAGATTGAATATTGATGAGAGAGCTCGTCCAGATAGCGATCCTTCTTTAACAGCGATTTTTGAACATTTTAGATTAAGTAGAAAACCTAGCTCTGAACCTAATGATTTTAAAGCTGCAGAGATTAGTAGCAGTCCGGGTCCTGTTACTTTAGCCGATCATTTACCAAAAATTGCCGTGCTTCGAGGATCTGGACTAACTGATAAACTTCTTTTAAAACATAACAGAGTGAATCCTCAGTTTAGCCTCGCAGATAAAGTATCCCTTATTGTTGAAAAGGATCCGAAACTATCGGAGGCAGATAAAAAACCTCTTTATCGGGTCATTCATGAGCAGGTCAGAAAAATACAAAGGATAACTAGTAAAGCAGTTGATTCGGTTTTAGGAAATCCTGTAAAACTTTTACAAAGGTTTGGAGAAATTAAAAAAGCTACAGAGAGTGTAAAGAGCTTAACTGCGTTTTATAATGCCTTACCAAAAAAGTCTATCACACTAGTTACAAAGAAGCATTTGATGATTCGTATTAGTGGTGAAGTTCAAAAGGCAGTTGATGTACTTAAATGTGATTTTGAACGGTCAAAAGAAGGTCATGTTCCTCATCTATCAAAAGAGCTATATGGCGAACTACGCCACCTGGTTGTGGATATTCAAGACTTCTTTCGATAAGAAAAAAGAGTAATTCAATTCACTACATAGACTAAGTATTAAAAGAAGTGATTTTTTTTAACTATGTAGGCGTAACGAATTTTATTAATTAGAAGGAGTGTTATTGTTTGAAAACTTTTGGTAACTGAAAGTCAAAATAGGCGTTGTTGATTTAATCAAAATCGACCGATTCAGACAAATAAATATTTAAGAAAATAAGCGTATAAATGAAAATGGACTCCTAATCGACAAAAACAGGAGTCCAAAGATGAGCTACGTTAAACGTAACTGGAAAGAATATAACAAAAAACTGGTTAATCGAGGAAACATTTTTCTTTGGATTGACGAAGATACTTTTAATCAATGGACTGTGAAGAAGAAAAAACGGGGTCGGCCCGCTTTTTCTTCTTCTGTTATCCAAGCTGGTTGGTTTTTAAAGACTTTTTACCGTTGTACTCTAAGAGCTTTACAAGGTTTTTTAGATTCGCTTATTAAGCTCATGAAGAAAGATCAACGCTCTCCTCATTATACTGTTTTCTGTAAGCGAGCTGCAGAGGCAGCAGCTCGCTTACCTAAATTGAGCCAGAGAAGACCTACTGATTTAATTATAGACTCTTCAGGTCTCAAAATTTTAGGAGAGGGAGAGTGGAAGGACAAAGTACATCGATCTAGAACTCGAAAATCTTGGATTAAATTGCATATTGCCCTTGATGAAAGAACTCAGGAAGTTACAGCTGCTGTAGTTTCTGATGAATATACTTCTGATAGTTCAGCTTTACCTTTTCTCATAGAGAAAAGCCCAAAATCTGTGACAAAAGTATTAGCTGATGGAGCTTATGATCGCAGTAGTGTTCGTGAATTTTTAACTGACCAAAAAATAGATCCCTGTATTCCTCCTCGTAGAGGAGGAATACTTAGAAAAGAACCCTATATGGAGTCCCGAAACCAAGATATTTTAGCTATTCGAGGGCTTGGAAATAATGAAGAAGGCTTTGCTCTCTGGAAAAAGCTTAGACTATACCACCGAAGAAGCCTTGTAGAGACGGCTTTTTCCAGACTAAAAAGCCTTTTTGGAAATAGACTTAACAACAAAAAATATCAGAATCAAAAAGCCGAAATTGAGTTTCGTTTACATGCCTTGAATAGATCTCTTCAATTTCAAAATTAAAAAAATTAATTGACTTCAGAAAGAGTCGCCTTAAGATCTGATTAAAGCAACAACGCCGTCAAAATACCTGAGAGAGCAATCATCACAGTTAAAGATATAATGTGTCTAGGGTGTGTAAGTGCTGCATGATAGACGAGCATTAAAAAACAGATCGCTGTAGAAATAATTCCTAGAACAGAGATCCACCGTTTACTGTTTAGGTCTTTAGCTTTCATATAGCAGGTGATGTTAATCACGCAAAAAAGCATTAAGAAGCCTCCGCTACCCATTGTGGCAATGCTCTCTAAATCAACAAAATTAGCTATGAAAAGGGAGGCTACGAGCATGATAATAACTCCCCAAATGGACATCTCTTTACGGTAATTTTTTAAGAAGAAAGAAGGGAGGTGTTTATACTCAGAAAGTACTAGAAGCATCCTGGAAGTTCCAAAAAAAGTAGCGGTTTCAGCTGATAAGCTTGCAAGTAAAGCCGCGATGGCCATCACTTGATACCCATATGGGTGAGAGATAGCTCGAGCTGCTTCTGCAAGAAGTTGATCAGAATTTGAGGTGATCACAGAAAAAGGCACGTTCCCAACGGTTATGATGCCAACCAAAATATAAATAATAATCGTAGCACCTATAGAGATGTAGATGGATCTTGCAATATTTTTTTCTGGATTAACTATTTTATGTGATGAATTTGCAATGAGCTCAAATCCTTCATAAGCTAAAAATAATAACCCTGCTGTCTCAGCAAGAACAAGTATACTAGGCCAATTTGAAAGAGAGAGAGCTGCGGCGTCTATTTTTCTTACACCAAAGATTAAAAAGGCGCTAAGATTGCAAGCTTGATAAAGACGATCGATGTTTCTGCTTTACCGACATATTTTTCAGACAAAAAGTTTAGGGCTGCTGCAAGTACTAAAGAGAGCGAAATAGCGATATGTTTGATAAGGTCTGTATTGCTATCTTGAAAAAAAATTACAAAATAGGCACAGAATACATAAGCATAGAGACTTGTGATTATAATGTAGCTGAGCATTAAAAGAATATTCATCCATGAAGCTATATAGGGATTAGCAATGATTTTTGTTACAAAAGTAACAGACCCCCCTTTATGTCTAAAGTGGTGCGCAAGCTTAGCGTATGAATAGCCTGTTAACAAAGCGACGATACCTGCTAATAAAAAAGAAAATCCTATGCCTGATCTTGCATAGAAAATTCCCATGCCCATCATGGCAAAGAGCCCACCGCCTATCATTCCTCCGATCCCCATGGAGATAGCCCCAAAAAGCCCCATTCTCTTTTCAGGTTCTTGATCTAGGGATTGTAACTCAGGCATGTGAAGAAGCTCTTCAATTATTTGAATAGATACCTTTCCATATATTTCAAATGTTGAATATAAAACTAGCATAAATATTTTTTCTTGCATCGGATACATAGCTTGATTTAAGCTCGCGATTTTAAAAGAGGACAAATTTATGGTTTCACATCCTATTGTCGATGCTTACATGCGCTCAGACGTTTTTGGTAGAGTTATTTTTTTATCCCTTTTTATCCTCTCTTTAGTGAGTTGGGTAGTTCTTATCTATAAAATTTGGCTGACACGAGCTGTTAATCGCCTTTCAGACCACATTGAAAAAGCCTTTGTCCAAAGGAAAAATACCCCTTTAAATCTCGACTACAAAAATCTGATTCAGAGAGCAGGAGTTCCTAACCCTTTTTAAAGCTCTATCAAACTGTTCGCTTAAATACGCTTGAAATTTTAAAGAAAAATAAGTCTTTTTTAACCTCAAATGAAGGTCCTCAAAAAAATACCTATCTGTCACCTACAGACATTGAACAGCTAGGTAGTCAAGTTGGGGGGATTATTCATGCGCAAAGAAAGAAACTGGAACGTTATCTCTTTGTTCTCTCTACAGTTGTAAGTTTGGCTCCTCTTTTAGGACTACTTGGAACTGTTTGGGGGATTTCAGTCACGTTTTCTCAGCTCCCTAATAACACTAATGTAGTAAGTAATGATGCCGTTTTATCGGGTCTAGCAATGGCTCTTGGAACAACAGTTTTAGGGATTGTAGTTGCGATACCAGCTCTTATTGCCTATAACTATTTAAAACATGTCATTGAAGACTATTCAGTACGTATGGATGAGTTTTCGACAGGGATGTTGTCTTCAATTGAAATGCTCTATCGAGCAGTGGATGTTAAACAATACCATGGGTAGACGAAATATAAATAGACAGAGCTCTTCTCCAATTGAAGAGGCTTGGATCAATTTAATGCCTTTAATTGATGTGGTCTTTGTTGTGCTCATTATGTTTATCGTCATAGCTCCCATGCTAGACATTGATCAAATAGATTTAGCTGAAGGAACTACTCGAGTTAAAGAGGCTGATTTAAAAAAAGAACTCTCTATCCATGTGAGAGCAGATAACTCAATTTGGTTTAATAAAAAGCAAATCAATTTAGATGAGCTTTTAAATCTTTTAACAGAGTCTTATAGCCAGAATCCACTTTCGTCCTTTCAAGTTTTTCATGATAGAAATGCAACTTTTGGAACTTACCAGGAGATTAGAAATGTCGGGCAAAAAGCGGGCTATGGACATATGGATGTGGTCTTAAAACCTAATTAACTGATGCTCAAAAAAAAATATTCTATTCCTAAATTGATTTTTGTATTAGTAATTGGAGCGCATGCTTGCCTTTGTTACGTTCTTTTTGTAAAAGGGGTTTCAAACAAACCTTTGAAACAGAACTTAGCCTCTATCAAAACAAGTTTTATTTCAGTAGAGCCTCCTAAACCAAAGCTTCAGCCATCAAAACCTCGACAGAAGCAACCTTCTCAAAAACCAAAAGTAAAAAAAGAAGTGATCAAAGTAGCAGACAATAAGCCTTCTCCTAAATCTCCTATGAAGCTTCCAGAGAGGCCTGTTGCTCAAAGGACACCTGAAAAAAAGCTTGAACTTACTGTTCCTAAAGAGCTGAAGACCCTTGCAGTCGAAAGGAAAGACAACCCAATGCCTAACCTTCCGCTTTCAAGTGTAGGTTATCAAGAGCAACTTAAAGCCTTTCTCTTTTCACATCTAAAAATGCCTAGAGAAGGAGAAGTCTTACTTGAAATTAGAGTCAATCAATCGGGGAATATTTTAGGGATTCTTGTTAAAAAAGCTTCTGACCAAGAAATTTTAAATACTATAAAAGAGCAAATAGCTAAGATAAGCCTACCCCCTTTAGATCGTGAATTTGCAGGGGAGAAGGAACACACCTTTACCTTTAAATTTATTTGATGGATAGACCATGAAAAAAGTACTGTTTTTTATTTTGCTAGTGATCTCCTTGACAGGATTTTCTTCAGAAGAGATCTCAGATGTGATTACAATTGAATTACAAAAAGAGTGCTATCTTGCTCCTATTTATATTGAAAATACTCATGCGGTTTCTACAGAACTTTCTCAAGACTATTTATGTGAGCTAGAAAATATTCTGCGTTTCAACTATGACAATAACGGACGCACTCGAGTCATGAGCCAAAAAGATATTGGAGATGGCTCATATCAGCAAAATAGAATAGCAAAAGAATGGCAGCTCTTTGGCGTCGAGTATCTCTTTAAACTGAGTTTGTCTGGCCAATACTTGACAGTTTCAGTACTTTCAACAAGAGATGATCAAATTTGCTTTGCTGAAGAAATCAAACTATCAAATAATTTTGATCAAGATCGATTAGGCCTTCACAAGTGCTCCCAAAATATTCATCAAGCTCTTTTTGACGAAAGGGGAATTTATCTAGCTAAGATTTTATACACTCTTAAAACAAATAAATCTCTTTTCCCAAATCAACCCTGGATCTCTGAAGTTTATCAATGTGATTGGGATGGAGGATGTGTCAAACAAATGACAAATGAGAATAACTATTGTGTGACCCCATCTTACTTAAAAACTGAAGGGAGAGGGGCAGACGAGAGTTTTTTTTATGTGAGTTATGAAATAGGACAACCTAAAATTTATTGGTCAGATTTTTCTGGGACAGTAAAAAAACGTTTGACTCATCTTCGAGGAAATCAATTAATGCCAGCGGTTTCTCCAAAAGGAAACCAAGTCGCCTTCATTAATGATGCTCCAGGAAATCCAGAACTCTTCGTACAAGATTTCAAGCCCCGTGTTGGAGCTGTTGGAAAACCTAGGCAGATCTTTTCTTGCAAAAGGGGAGTTCAAGCATCTCCAACCTATAGTCCAGATGGGAAACGAATTGCCTTTGTTTCTAATAAAGATGGTTCTCCCAACATTTATGTTCTTAGAATTCCGCGAGAAGGAGCCTCTCAAAAGGACAATAAACCTTATTTGATTTCAAAGGTTAATCGAGAGAACACAAGACCTGCTTGGTCCCCAGATGGAACGAAGCTTGCTTATATTTCAAGAGTTGAAGGTGTTAGACAAGTTTGGATCTATGATTTCAACACTCAAAAAGAATGGCAGTTAACTTATGGTCCTGGCAACAAAGAAAATCCAGTTTGGGCCTTTAATAGTTTGCATTTAGCTTTTAACTCAGTTGGTAATGCCTCTTGTGAACTCTATTTAGTAAATCTTAATCAACCTAAAGCTGTTCGTATCAAACCGTCAAAAGGACTCAAGCGCTTCCCTGTTTGGGTAGATCATAAATAATTAGTAGTCTAAAATGAATATTTATGATATCGATTACCCTTGCAATAAAAGCTGAATATTCATGAGGAATTGTATGAAAAAATGGTTTATTTCTTTAGGGCTTGTACCCTTTTTAATCTTAATGACAGGTTGTCAGTCTCGCTCGTCATCGGCAATGTGGGAAAATACTAAAACTGCATCGCGCTATTTTGGACGCGGATTTAAAGTTTTAGGAGGAAAGGGTAGTGATTCCAGATTGATCCATCACCCTTATGAATTTCAAGGTCCTGAAACTTTAGAATATGTTGCCTTATGTGATGACGAAGATGGTAGTGCTTTGTCAGAAATAGCAGCTTATCCACTTGCTAAAGAAACACCTGGAGAGCTAGGAAGCTTTTTACCTGGCCTAGAGGGTTTTTACACACCTGAAGAACGTGAACAACAGGTTTTTAGGCTCCTACATTTTGATACCAATCAAGAAAATGTTAGAGGAACTGAAGACTATCAAATTGTGAAAGATGTTGCAAAGTACCTCAAGAAAACCCCAAATTGTTACATTTATATCCTAGGTCACTGTGATCAAAGAGGAACAGATATTTATAACATGTCTCTTGGCTCTAGACGGGGAAATACGATTCGCAACCTTCTCATTGAACAGGGAGTTAACTTGAATAGGCTCTTTACTGTCTCTTATGGAAAGGAAAAACCCTTAAATGCAGCAAATAATTCCAAGGCTTGGGATGAAAATCGTCGTGTAGAGTTTAGAATTTATAAGAAAAAGTAATGACTATGAAACTGAAAAAGAGATCTTTACTGAGAATTTTGGGGATCTCTTTGTCTTTGCTATTACTGCCCGGCTGTTTGTCTCCACGACATATGAGAGCTCAAGAGATCAAAACAGATCTAGCAATCAGAGAAATGAAGTCCGAGCTTGAAGATCAGAAATATCAGATGAGTCGCTTAGAAGTTGAGATGCAGATTATTGAAGGAAATTCAGACTCTCAAATCACATCTATTCATCAGATCAGAAAAGAAATGGCTAAGTTAAGCAAAAATGAGAGTAACCTCATTCAAAATACACTTGCTCAATATGAGAAAAAATTAGAGCACTTAGGTACATTTGAAGAGAATTTAAAAAGTGATCTACTTCTACTTAAAGATCACACTAAAGAAGTTTTAGCGACCTTAGCTCAGTTTAAGACTAAAATCGATGACAATGAAAAATCCATTTTAAACCAAGATCGATATGTTGATCATCTCAAATCATCCTTAGAATCTCTTTTAAAATATGTCGATCAGTCAAATGAAGGGACGATCTTCTATGTGGTACAGACAGGGGATTCTTTAGAGAGAATTTCAAAAGAAAATAATGTTTCTGTAGATATGATTAGAGAGTTAAATCGCTTGAATAGTGATTTGATCATCATAGGACAAAAATTACGCCTCAAGTAAATGTATAAGAAATCAGATGTCTTAGGAGTCTTTGACTCAGGTGTGGGAGGCTTGACAGTTGTTCAATCCCTAATGAAGCATCTTCCCAATGAAACTATCTATTACCTTGCAGATACTTTAAATCTGCCTTACGGCAACAAAAAAAAATCAGAGATTGAACGTTATTCTATTCAAAATATGGATTTCTTACTGAAGTATCCTCTCAAAGCACTTATTATTGCTTGTAGTACCGCTTCAGCCCTAGCTTATGAAACTTTAAAGCTAAGATTTAATGTCCCTATATTTGATGTGATCACACCTACTGTAGAAGAAGCTGCAAAGACAACTCAAAATCGAAAAATTGCTGTTTTGGCAACAGAGTCTACGATTCATTCAAACGTGTATGAGAAGCTCTTAAAATCTAGAATTGCAGGTGCACAGGTTTTTTCAATCGCATGTCCATTACTTGTTCCCATTGTTGAAGACGATCTCTTAGAGCATCAGATTGCAAGTAAAGTAATTCAACAGTATTTAGCTCCTCTAAAAAACTCAGGAATAGATACCTTAATTTTAGGCTGTACCCATTATCCTTTACTCAAAAATTTGATTCAAAAGGAGCTTCCTACTTCAGTTACTATTATTGATTCTGCTGGATGTTGCGCAAGAACTATTGGAGAGTTCTTGAAAAAAAATAAACTAGATGCCAAACAGGGGAGTAAACCAAGTTGTCACTTTTTTGTTTCAGACAACCCTGAGAATTTTGAAAAAAAAGGAAGTCGTTTTCTTAATCAGAAGATTTCTTCTACAAAGAAAATAGACCCTTAAAATATTTTGGAGAGATAAAATGCTGGAAGTCAAATGCTTTGGACACCTTTCAATAGTTGTTCCCGATATTGAAGAAGCTCAGAATTATTATAAAACGCTCTTTGGAATAGAGCCTGTGATCTCGTTTAAAAACTTCAAAAATGAAGGCTACTCCAAAAATATGGGGCTGCAAGAAGTAGAAGTTCATATTCGAATGCTGCGATTTAGCCATTGTAATCTAGTTTTAGAACTCATTCAATTTGAAGCACCCAAAGGTTCTCAAGAGATCTCAAAATTTAAAGTAAATGATTTGGGTGGACCTAGATGTATCTCTTTACATGTTGAGGATGTTTTAAAGGCCTTTAAGTCTTTAAAGGGGAAAGCGGGGATAGAAATATTAAACTCTGAAGACTATAGGCCTGTAGCCCTCTCTTCTATTCAAAGTGATCAGTTTATTTTAGGAGCAGAAGATAATAATTTAGAGGCTAAAGATCGAATAGTCTTAAAGTTATCAAAAAAATACTTTTTTCTTTTCAGAGATCCATATGGAGTTATTTGGAAGATTGAAGAGAGGCTCTTCGATCACAGCTCCTGATTACTTTTTACCGGTTGCTTTAAAGCTGGACCTAACTCGAATAAAACTTTGCCCAGTTGGATCTTCATCGCATTTAACATGAAAGTTCTTCTGAAATTTTCATCGCCAAAGGAAATGGGGCGGGTAAGCTCTTCAATGACTTGTTTGATCCAAGCTTTGTCCTGACTTGGACTCTTATCAAAACCACCTTCCATAAGTTGAACAGCTGGAAACTCTGACCACTTGTCAGCCTCTGAAATAAGAATGATGTTTTCTTCAATACTATCAAACATTTCTGCTAGATGAGGAAAATGTGTTTCAATGTTTGTGGCAAGCTCTGTGGTTTCATTTGTAGGCCCTTCTGATGTAATTTCATCTATAAAATAAAGAGAGATCAAGTCCAGAAAGTCTATTCCTTCAACTCCAAAACGTTCGTTACAGGTTTGAATTAAATTGGCCTGGATCATATCTTTAAGGAAGCCTTTTTGAACGGGAATATCAAGACTGAGCTCATCTAATTGGCTTAAGGCTCCTTTACATGCAGTTTTATAAGTGTCTAAAAGAGCAATCTGAATAATATTCTCTAGCATCAAATGCCCAATTGTATTGAGTGGAGATGGGGGTCTTACTTCAAGAAGCTTTTTCTCATAACGAGCTGAAGCTTCAAGGTCACCCTTTTGAGAATGGGCAATTACTAAAAGAGCTAGAGCATCTTTGTTAAAGGTATGTATTTTTTGGGCCTCTGAGGCGAGTTCAATAGCTTCCTCTGTACGATTGTGAAGAAGAGCTACATAGCCTTTGAATAACATATCTTTAGCCATTAAAGAGGGTATTTCCATAATATGATGATTCATTTGTGCTTCCCAATGTCTAAGCGCATCCTTATAAGCTCTTTCTTCATCTCTGAATTTTGTAGAAAACCCTCTTTGTATGAACTGACCAATGACTGTTTTGTCAACATGGGGGTTTTCAGGCATAGGTCCAGGATAAGGGTACAAGGCATCAGGGTGCCCTGGACAGATCATTCCAAATGGAGAGGATACGTATGTATACTTTGATATGCATTGATCAATAAAATTTTGATACAGCACTAGATCTTTAGTTGAAACGTTTGCAGAAATGATATTTGGAATATTGAGAGTTGCATTTTCAAAGTCAAAATTTTTTCGAGGCTGAACCGAAAACTGAGATGGAAGTTCCACAGCTTGAGGCTCTGGTTCAAAAAAAGTTTCAGTGAGTTCAGGAGGATTAGGAACAAAATGATCTGTAGATAGCGCAGCTGTCATAATGATTAGCTCTCTTTAAAAAATTAAGGTAGCTCTATTTTACTTAGACTTATTATTTAATACAATATTACTAAAAACAGGCTAATAATTTATAAAATTAAATTTTTAAATAGATATTAAGGCTTTCTTTTTTTTTGGTATTCTAAATAAACAGGGTCCCAAACTTGCTCTTTGATGAGTTCTTCCATCTTCTTATCGCTTCTTTTTGTAGCAAGTTTTGCACGCATCGCTTCTTTTGCAACAGCTAATGCCACTTTAAAAGAAATTTTGCTACTATCCGTTATAGGAGGTAGTAAGTTGCCCTCTGGATCTTTTCTAGATGGAGAGAGCTTCGCTAAAGCTTTAGAAGCTTCTATAAACATTTCTTCAGTTACTCTTTTGGCGCCTGAGGCCATCACACCAAGGCCTACTCCAGGGAAAATATAGGCATTATTGGCTTGGTCCACCCGCATAAATTTCCCATTTCTCTTAACAGGTTCAAAAGGACTTCCTGTCCCAAAAAGAACTTTTCCTTTTGTCCAGTCAATGAGATCTTTTGGGTCAGCTTCAGAGCAGCTTGTTGGGTTTGAGAGAGGAAAGATAATCGGGTGTTTTGCTGTCTTAGCCATTTGCTGAATCATCGCCTTAGTAAATAGTTTGGCTTGCCCAGTCACCCCAATTAAAATCGTAGGTTTGGCCTGTTTAACGGTCTCTTCTAAGGTAAAGGAAGCTTTATTACTCGATGACCAAGCTTTTAAAAAAGCTTTAGATTTACAATATCTTTTCTGAAAGGGTAAAAGGCGGGTACTTGTTTCAACTAAGAGACCTTTCTGGTTCGTTAGAAAAATGCGAGATAAAGCGTCTTCTTCACTGATTCCTGCTTCTTCCATAAGCTTTATAACTAGGCTTGCAATTCCACAACCAGCCGAACCTGCACCTGCAATAACGAGTGTATGTTCAGAAAGGGGAACTTTAGAGACTTCGATAGCTGCTAAAAGAGTGGCTACAACGATAGAGGCCGTCCCTTGAATATCATCATTGAAAGAGCAAATCTTATCTTGATAGTTCTCGAGAATCTCTGTCGCATTTGTTTTAGAGAAATCTTCCCATTGAAGTAAAATATTTGGAAAGCGTTTCTTAACTGATGCAACAAAGCTTTCTATAAAATTTGAATAGGCTCGTCCCTGAATCCTCTTGCTTCTCCAGCCCAAATAGAGAGGGTCTGCGGTGAGTTCTTCATTATTTGTACCGACATCAAGGAATATGGGAAGAGTACTTCTTGGATGGATTCCTGCAAGAGCTGAGTACAAGGCTAACTTACCAATTGGAATGCCCATTCCTCCTACTCCCTGATCACCAAGTCCTAAAATTCGTTCTCCATCTGAAACGACAATGACTTTAACTGAATCAAAACGCTTGTGAGCTAAAATCTCATCCATTCGATCTCTTAAAGGGTAGGAGATAAAAACTCCTCTAGGTCTTCTGAATATTTTACTAAATTTTTGGCAACCAAGCCCTACAGTGGGTGTATAAATAATTGGGAGAAGTTCTTCTACGTGATCGTTTATTAACTATAAAAAGGGTTTCATTTGAGTCTTGCAATCTCTTAGATAAATGTACTTTTCTTGATCGGTAGATTTAGTTTTGAAACTTCGTAAGAGCGTTTTTTTGATGAGTCAAATTGCCTATATAGGGGGGCAATAGGCCGTGTAGTTTAAAAGTGTCTCTTTCTTTCTCTGTAAAGGCTGTTCCCTTGTTTAAAAGAGGGGAGAGAATTAAATTATAGTGTTCAACTTCAACAGATAGATGCTTTTTCTTTTTCACGTAGATTCCTCAATAAAAGGCCTCTTTTTATAACCTCAAAAAGGTAAAATGTCAAAACTATTTTAGGTTAAAAAAAGGCGCCAAAAAATGTTTTTAAAAGTGTTATGAATAAGAACTTGAATCTATCTTCTTAAGATTTAAGTTCATTTTAGAGAAGATTGAGTTTTATTTGATTTTTTTGATATAATTGGTGTTTTAAAAAAAAACTCCAGAAAATCAGCAATGGAAATTCCTTCAGCCTCTCCACTAGAATTTCAACGTGAAATCCCTAAAAAAATATCCTATTGCAATACCTGTATTTCCGATTTTAGTTTCGATAATGGCTTGAATGAAACGACTGTGAGCCCGGAAACAAAGGTTTACGGAATGCTCAATATCAACCTTCAACCAAAAGGAGGCCCCCAAGTTTTGCGTCAAATTTTGATCGGAATAAAAGAGATTGGAGCACAATCTTTTATTCTCTCAGAAAGACGCATCATAGGAAAAAGACTAGCAGGTTTTATGGGGGTCGATGACCATAATAGAGTTTATGAAAACTATTTAAACTATTCAAAAAACTTTGTTCTTACAGCTCCGAAAACGCCAGGCCTTTATGAAGTGCAACTGGGTGTAGTCGAATTTATAGCAAAGGCTTTAGAGAAGTCAGGAACCTTATATGGTTTCTTTGAGCTCTCATCACAGGATCAGTCTATGCTAGACTCTAAAGGTGCTCTAAAACACCTATGGAGCCTTGAAGATAAAATCTTTAATATTTCTATGGGATGGATACGAGTTATTTAAGCAATCTTTTCATCATCTGAATCAGAACGTTTGACAATCGGAGCTTTACCTTCTTTGACGGTCTCTTTTTCTATAATCACTTCTTTAACTTTATCATCTGATGGAATATCAAACATTAAATCTCTAAGTAGATTTTCTAAGATCATACGAAGAGCTCTTGCTCCTGTTTGAGCTTTAATTGCCTTTGACGCAATTTCTTTGAGAGCATCTTCAGTAAAGGTGAGTTTGACGCTTTCCTGAGCAAACATGTTTGTATATTGCTTAATTAAAGAATTTTTCGGTTCAGTTAAAATCTTAATAAGATCAGCTTCTTTTAATGCGTTAGAATTGACAATACAATTAAAACGTCCAATGAATTCAGGGATAAGTCCAAACTGAACGAGATCTTGAGGCTCAACTTCAGAGAGGAGGTAGTCTTTATCATGTAGATCTTGAGCTTTTTTCCCCTGGCTAAAGCCAATGGTGCTTTTACCCATTCTCTTTGCAATGATTTGATCAAGGCTCACAAACGCTCCACCTACAATAAATAGGATGTTGTCTGTGTTGATTTTGATGTATTCTTGGTTGGGGTGCTTACGCCCACCCTTAGGAGGAACATTGGCAGTCGTACCCTCAACAATCTTAAGAAGGGCTTGCTGTACACCTTCACCAGAGACATCCCGAGTGATAGAAACATTGGAACTGGTACGCCCTATTTTATCAATTTCATCAATGTAGATGATTCCTTGCTCCGCACGAGCAACATCATAGTCAGCTGCTTGAAGAAGCCTTAAGATAATATTTTCAACATCTTCTCCAACATATCCAGCTTCTGTTAAAGTTGTTGCATCTGAAATAGTAAATGGAACATCTAAAATTCGAGCTAAGGTTTTTGCTAAAAGAGTCTTACCTGAGCCTGTAGGTCCCATTACCATTACATTAGATTTACTATATTCAACTTCTTCACCCTTATTCATCATCTGGATGCGCTTGTAATGGTTATAAACAGCAACGGCTATAGTCTTTTTTGCTGCATCTTGTCCAATGACGTACTCATTGAGCTTTTCAAAGATCTGTTTAGGTTTTAGAATTATCAGTTCATGAGTTGTCGTTTTCTTTTCTATAATACCCATGCAAAGTCGAACACATTTGTCACAGATAAAAACATTTGGGCCTGAAATAAGTTTTTCAACCAAATCTTCTGTTCGGCCACAAAATGAGCATAAAGTAGCTTCTTGATTTGAAAACGATTTTTTTGTCATGTTGTTAAAGCTTCCTCTGTAATAGGTTGTCTTGAAATAACCTGGTCTACTAAGCCATATTCCACAGCTTCTTCAGCACTCATAAAAAAATCTCGATCAGAATCTTTAATTATAGTTTCTGCATCTTTGCCTACACAATCTGCTAGAATAGAGGCTAATCTTGCCTTCATTTTTATAATTTCTTGTGCTTGAAGGTAGATATCTGCAGAAGTTCCAATTACCCCGCCTGATGGTTGGTGTATCATAACACGGCTGTTTGGAAGGGCAAAGCGTTTACCTTTTGTCCCTGCAGCCAAAAGAACTGCAGCCATTGAACTTGCTTGGCCAATACAGTAGGTTTTAATATCGCAGCCTAAGAAGCGCATGGTATCTAAAATAGCCAATCCGGAGGTGATATAACCACCTGGAGAGTTAATAAAGATACTAATTTCCTTTTTGGATCTTCCATTCTTAAAAAAGAAGTTGGGCTACGACCACGTTTGCAACTTGATCATCAATTCCTGTCCCAATAAAATAATAC
>FUWD013232986.1_pt1 | contig 32858 bp, 27 predicted proteins | sample 1063281 | NCBI WGS metagenome assembly FUWD01 (sample SAMEA79048168, study PRJEB19326) | metagenome | biome: marine | reverse complement strand
AGTTTTTTTGTTAAATACCTTTTAAGCGTTCAAAAAAAAGACTAAAATCTTTTTTACTTGGCGGATTCCCCGTGAAGGGTAAAATATTCCATACTTTATTTTCTTTAAAAATTGTAAAATTAAATATAGATGTATTTATATCATCAGGATTTAACATGGGGTATCGTAAATCTGTGTATGTGTAAGTATCAATTGTTTCTTTGGAAATTTCTGACTTAGAAATGCGATAATAATTATTGCTAAACCAGGCTAATTTTTTTAAGTTTTTTGTCTTTATATCAATTAAATCATGATTTTTATCAATGGAAATTATTTTATTAGCGGTGTTACTTTTATCTAATAAAGAATAAAAAGTAAGATGGTATTTATCTTTACTTTCTGCTACTGCATACCACAAAATATTATTTAAAATACTGGGTTGCGCAGAAAACCGCTCTACAGAAATTCCTGCTTGCTTAAAAGACCTTTTAAAAATAGCATCGATGTAAAACTTATTTCCAATTGTAAAAAGCATGTAACAAGAACTGATGTAAATTCCTATTTTGGTCCATTTTAATCTTTTAATATTTGTTCTTTTAAAAAATAAAACAACAATCATACAAATTAAAAAAGGTAATGTATATAAAGGATCTACAACAGAAATATTATTAAAAGCAACTCTGTAATCAGAAAAAGGTGCAAATAGTTGGGTGCCATAAGGTGTAAAACAATCTAAAAGAGGGTGTGTAAAAATGGACAAAAAGAAAAGCCAAATCCAATCTTTTTGTGTGGTATTTTCTCTTCTTATACCAGTATTATAGAACTTATAAGCAAACCAGCCAAAAAGAAAAGCACCAATCGTTGCAAATAATAAAGAATGCATAAAACCCCGATGAAAAGCCATTGCCTGAATTTCATTATTATATAATAATTTGCCAATAAAAACATCTAAATCTGGTATTGTGCCACCAATTGCTCCAAATAATAAAGCTCTGTTTCCAATCTTTTTACCAAGTGCAATTTCACCACAAGCAGCACCTAAAACAATTTGAGTTAATGAGTCCATAAAACAAAAGTAAGGCAAGCAATTCAATTTGCATAACTTCTTCTAAAAGCGTAACATTACAAGATTAAAAAAACGGATACAATGCAAGACGATAAAAATCTTTCAGAAATACATATTGAGGATCAAAAAATTATAGACAACAAAGAATTGAACTTATTGGAATCATTAATTCCGGTAGTAATTTTAATGTGCTTGTTGGCATATAATATCTTTTTTGTAGAAGGCCAAGAATGGTTTGGAGCATATACAAATCAGTATATTTTAATAATGGGAGGTATCGTGGCAGCTGTTATTGGTTTTTTTAATAAAGTATCATTTGCTACTATGATTATTGAAGTTTGGGAAAACTGGAAAAGTGTTTTTGTTCCTATCATGATTTTATTTTTAGTAGGAGCTTTGGCTGGAACATGGTTGATTAGTGGTATCATACCCGCAATGGTTTATTACGGATTACAGGTTTTAAGTCCCGAAATATTTTTACCAGCCTCTGTAATTATAGCAGCAATTATTTCAATTGCAACAGGAAGCTCTTGGACCACCTCTGCAACCGTTGGTATTGCTTTGGTTGGTATTGGAAGTGCATTGGGTATTCCTACAGGAATGATTGCTGGAGCGGTAATTTCTGGAGCTTATTTTGGAGATAAAATGTCACCACTTTCAGATACTACAAATTTAGCACCCGCAATGGCAGGTACAGATTTGTTTACCCACATAAAGTATATGTCTTTAACTACAGTGCCAACAATTTTAGTAACCCTGATTGTTTTTACTATTTTAAGTGGAACAATTGATACTTCTGGGAGTGCAGATATTAGCAACTTATTAGTTTCTATAGACAATACCTTTTACATTTCTCTTTGGTTATTTTTAGTTCCAGGAATTGTGATTGCAATGATTTTAATGAAAACAAAACCACTAATTGCTTTAGGAACTGGTGTTGTTTTAGCGGCAGTTTTCGCATTTATTTTTCAGAGTGATGTTTTGGCAACGTTGTCAGATTCTAAATTTGAGGCAATAATTAATTCGGTATTAATAGATACAAACATAGAAACAGACAATGATAAATTATCAGAATTGTTTTCTTCGGGCGGCATGAGCGGGATGATTTGGACAATTTTATTAATTACTTGTGCCATGGTCTTTGGCGGAGTGATGGATGCAATTGGAGCATTGGCAAAAATTACAAAAAGTTTGTTATCTGTAGCAACTTCTGTTTTTGGTTTATTTGCAAGCACTGTTGTAAGTTGTTTAGGATTAAATGCGATAGCATCCGACCAATATTTGGCATTGGTAATTCCTGGAAAAATGTTTAAAAAAGCTTATGAAGATAAAGGTTTAGCACCAGAGAATTTAAGTAGAACCTTAGAAGATTCTGGTACGGTAACTTCGGTTTTAATTCCTTGGAATACTTGTGGTGCATACCAATCTAGTGTTTTGGGAGTAGATGTTACAGACTATTTTGTGTATGCTATATTTAATTATTTAAGTCCGTTTACAACTTTGTTATTTGCTGCTTTAAATATTAAAATTAGACAGCTAATTAAAAAATAAAAGACAGTTAAAAGAATAATACATCAAATAAATTACATTCCGTTTTTGCAGTAAAAGTATTCTTACTTTTAGGTTATTTTAATTTATCTCAAATATAAAAAGTATCTAAAGGTGCTAAGTCTAACTTTTATTTATATGAGTTGAATAAAATTGGACTATATAAACCAATTCCAAACCAGTCCAAAACGAATGGTTAAATCTCTATATGGATAATTAGGGGCAGAAAAGTAATTTTTATCAGTAAGACTAGAGGTAGCATTGTCTACTTTAAAATACAAACGTGTTCTTCGCACTTGTGCATTAAAGAAAACATCAATGGTAGGAAAACCTATTTGCTCATCATTCTGAATTCTAAACTCTGCTAAAAGTGGATTATAGGCATTTACATTGTACTTTGTAAAATACTTAAAAGTAACCCCAATATTTACCAACATCGGTTTTCCTTTAAACCAATAATCTGTGTAGTAAAACGTATTTCTTGTTACAAATTCTGGCACTCTAAATACAGAACTTCCGCTACTTACATTTTGATACATGAACGTGTTATCTAAAGCAAACTTCCCAAGTTTAAATTCTCTGTTTGCTTTTACCTTTAAGTAGGTAATTTGATTTGCAAATTGTTGAGGTTTGCTTTCTTCATCAAAATAAGTGTAATTGTCTAAATTAGTAAAATTTAAAGAAGCATTTAACCACTTCGATTTTAAATCAAAACCAATATCTCTTGTGTTTACATTACTAAAATCGTTTTGCCAATTATAGGCATCATACTCACTTTGGTGCAATAGCTTATTAAAGTTTGGGGATTTAGAACTTATTAATAACGTTCCTTTTACACTAAAAACACTATCTTTTTCATAAACAGCTTCTCCTTTTAAGAAGTTTCCAGAGAGTCTGCCATTACCAGGAGTTATACTGGCATCTGCATTTAGTTGAAAGTTTTTAATCTTAGCATTCCAATCTGCACCAAAAGAAATCGCATTTCCTTCTAGTTTTAATCTATTTACCGAACTGTTACTGTTCAGAATCGTATCATAACCATAAGAATAGTTCGTAAAATTTGTTTTCGCTTTAAATTTTCCTAAAACATATTTAGAATTGAACTCTAAGTTTAATTCGTTACTCGTAATCTTACTTGTTGCTTTTTTATCTATTGTTTTAGAGGAATTTGCTGTTCCAAAAAAATCAGGTGTTAAACTTCCTTGAATAAATTCATATGTTTTATTTTCATTTGTAAGTACATGACCAACTTTAAGATTACTGAAATCCTTATTATTAATAGAGTCTTTGCTAGACAGTAACTTGTAGCTTTGTTCAATATAAACTCTATTGCCATCAAACTGACTCTCAGAATCTGTTAAGTTTACATCTAAACGCGCTCTTGTAGTGAAGTTAGGATCATCTTCGATAAAGTTCACTAGAGATTCTGCAGTTAAGCCTCCGTTTTCTTGGTGAAAGAAATCTTGAGAGGTTAAATGACCTTTTATTTGATATTGATTCTTTTTAGTACGGTACTGAAAAGTCCCTCTAAAATTACCATTACTTACTAAAGCTTGTCTATATGCTCCTAAAGAACGCAACCCTTTATAAGAAAGAGAAACATTTAATCTTTTAGAAAAGTTTAAGGTGAACAATGCATCTAGCACTTGGCCCTGCTGCAACCCAGTTCTATAAAGTATTTCTGTAGTTGGTGTTGGTACCTCGAAATAGTCAATGTCATCAATATTAAAATAACTTGCCTGTTTTGCAGAAAAACCAATATCTGGAAATCTATATACATTGTTAAAACTATACCCTAAATTATTTACTGCTTGTCCTTGATTATGAAATTCTAAAAATTCGAATAAATCTTTTCTTAGATAATTAAACTTATATTCTTTTTGAAGCGTAAGTGTAGTATCTATATAGGTTGTGTCTCTTTTGTGTGAAATAATTTTATAATCTGTATACTTTGTTTTTCCAGATAAAGTAACCGTAGTGCTGCTAAAAGTATTTATAGAATCTGATTGTTTAGTTGAATACTGTTTTAATTTAGCACGCTTTAGATCCCTTTGTGAAAATAAGCCAGTTGATATAAAAAGGCTAATTAATAATGCTAGTAGTATATTACTTTTCATATAGAAATTCTTCGTCAACAAATGTAAAATAATTAAACGAAAATAGCAGAGAATAATTATCTTGAAAAAATTAATTATAAATGATTTTAAAAGTTCTTTTCTCTTCTTTATTTTAGAACGGATATCTAATAGAATTTTTCTTTTCTTTGTAGGTATGTTACAACTAAATTACAGTGGGTTTTCTTTAGAGGCAGGTACAGATGAAGCGGGCCGAGGATGTTTGTCTGGGCCAGTGGTAGCTGCAGCTGTTATATTGCCAGAAGATTTTACACATCCTTTTTTAAATGACTCTAAACAACTATCAGAAAAAAAAAGAGAAGAAGTAAAACCATTTATTGAAGCACATGCATTAGCGTATTCAGTTTCTTTTGTTTGGCAGCAAGAAGTAGATGAAATGAATGTCTTGCAAGCCTCTATAACAGGAATGCATCGTGCTATTGCCGCTTTAAAAATTACCCCAGAATTTATTATTGTAGATGGTAATAAATTTAGAGATTATAAAGAAATTCCGCATGAAACCATTGTAAAAGGAGATGCTAAATATTTAAGTATTGCGGCTGCATCGGTATTGGCAAAGACGTATAGAGATATTTATATGGCGAAGATTCATAAAGAATTTCCAATGTATAATTGGGCAAAGAATAAAGGGTATCCTACTAAAGAGCACAGAAATGCTATTAGAGCATTTGGTGCAACAGACTATCACAGAAAAACCTTTAGGTTATTGCCAGAGCAAATAAAGTTGAAAATATAAGTTTAAAAGTATTTTTTCAGTTACAACTTGTGCAAACCCATTTGAATTTTATTTAAATAGAATCCTCATTTATATTTAAATCATACATAAACTTTTTCTATTTTTACGTTCTAAATTTAGACGATGATCAAAAAAACACGCGCAGAAATTACCAAATGTATTCTTCATAAAGTAGCTAATAAATTTAACAGCGGGCAAAATGTTTTTTCAGATGAGTTAATTCGTTTTGATCAAGAAAGTTACGATTTAATGAAGAATTTTTTACTAAAACCATTTGGTGCTTTAACGCAGAGTTATCGTTTTTCTCATCATGCAGACGTCCGATTAAACGAGCTAAATAATTATACCTCAGAAATTTTTAAAGAAGAAAGTTCCTTTGTTGAGTACTCTAAAAACATTGTAAACCATTTATTTGAACAATCTAATTCTGCACAAATAAAAACAGGAGATGTACTAATTGTATTTATTGAAGGTATAGAATATAAAGACGTCTTAACAGAGGCCATTGGTATTTTTAAAATTGAGAATAAAGTTGATTTTTTTCAAACGTATTTAGACGACAATCAAAGTTTTGATGTGGTGGTTCAAAAAGGAATTTCAACAAAAAAAATAGACAAGGGTTGTTTGATTTTAAATACATCAGACACAGAAGGTACCGTTGTCTTATCTGTAGATAATAATAATTATGACGCACAATATTGGAGTAAGTATTTCTTAGGGGTAAAGCTTGCAGATGACCATAATTCACATACGCAGAGTTACTTAGAAATGTGTAAAGAATTTTCTGAAGAGGTTATTAAACCAGAATTAGGAATGCAGCAACAAGGTAATTTTCTTGCAAATACAGTAGATTATTTTAAAGAAAACGAATCTGTAGATTATGCTACTTTTAAGGATGAAGTTTTTGAGGAAGAAAAACATAAAGAACAGTTTGATGAGTATAAAAAACACTTCGAAACTTTAAATGATGTTTTAATTAGAAATAATTTTGATGTTTCTGGAGTGGTGCTAAAGAAAGAAAAAAACAAACTGAAAACAGAAATAAAATTAGATACAAATATTAGTATTAAATTAGATGTAGACGCACCAGAAGCAGCTTCAGAATATTTGGAGAGAGGGTATGATGAAGAGAAAAAAATGAAGTTTTATAAAGTATATTTTAACGAAGAAAAGTAATTTAGATTTTAGTTTATTTTTTTATTAACTATTAATCACAAACTCTTCAACCTCAAAAAGCACTTTAAAATGTTTTAAAATCTTCCCTTTTACTTCTTCTAAATCTAGCGTTTTGCCCAATTCAGCTTCCATAGATGCTACCGCTTTTCCTCGAATACCACACGGAATAATGTGGTCGAAGTAGCCTAAATTAGTGTTTACGTTTAAAGCAAAACCATGCATTGTTACCCATCTTGAAGAGCGTATGCCTAAGGCGCAAATCTTGCGAGCAAAAGGAGTGCCAACATCTAGCCAAACACCCGTTTCTCCGCCACTTCTCTCACCTTTTAAACCGTATTCTGCAATGGTTAAAATTATAGACTCCTCGAGTAACCGCAAGTATTTGTGAATATCTGTAAAGAAATTTTCTAAATCTAAAATTGGATACCCAACAATCTGACCAGGACCGTGGTAAGTAATATCACCACCACGATTTATCTTATAAAAAGTAGCCCCTTTTTCTTCGAGTTGCTTTTCGTTTAGTAATAGGTTGCTTAAATCACCACTTTTACCCAAAGTATATACATGTGGATGCTCAACAAATAAAAGATGATTATCTGTTTCTATACTGAGGTTCTTTCTTCGGTTAGCAATTTTTACATCTACAATTTCCTGCAACAGTGAAGTTTGATAATCCCAAGTTTCCTTGTAATCTTTTTTAGCTAAATCTTTTAACAGTATATTTTTATTCATAATTAAAACAAAGGTATAATTTTTCATTATATTTGGTAGGTAATGTATCTTTAATTTAAAAATCGTTCCCTGTGAAATTCAAAAAAAAATTTATTTTTATTTTATTAATTACTCTTTTTATAAGCAATATAATTACTGCTCAAGATTTCTGGAAAAAAACAGAAAACAATATTTATTCTCAAAAAAAAGAGCTTCACAAAAGAAAAAATTTTCCTAAAGCATATAAATTAACTTCCTTGGATTTATTTAATTTTCAAAATTATTTAGATAATAAAACATCAGAACAAAGAATTACTTTGCCGAATACAAATGGTACTTTTTCTGAATTTAGGATTAAAGAATCCTCAAATTTTAATATTGAATTAGCAAAAAAATTTCCAACAATAAAATCATATGCCGCTCAAGGGATCGATGATCCTACGGCTGTAGCTAAAATAAGTATTGGTTCAGATGGATTGCATGCAATTATATTTTCTGGAAATGAAAGTACAATCTATATCGATCCTTATTCTAAAGATAATAACGATTATATTGTTTATAACAGGAGTAGTTTGGTGAAAAAAAATAGCGATTTTAAGTGTGAGGTTGAAGAGGCTTCAAATGCTATAATTAGTCAACAAAATTTTTCTCAGAATGCAAATGACGGGATGTTAAGAACTTTTCGTTTAGCAATCGTTTGTTCCGGAGAATATGCACAATTTCATTTAACTCGCCAAGGTGTTCCTAGTACAGCAACAGAGGTAGTTAAAAAAGCAGCAGTACTATCTGCAATAAACACTTCAATGACAAGAATAAATGGTGTTTTTGAAAAAGATTTAGGGGTGCATATGGAGTTAGTTGCCAATAACGAAGAAATCATTTTTTTAGATGCAGATAATGATAATATTTCTGACGGTAGCGCTGATATTATGATAAACGAGGTTCAGAGTATTTGTGACGCTTCCATTGGAGATGAGAACTATGATATTGGTCATATTTTTAGTGTAGGTGGATCTGGTTTAGCAGGCTTGGGAGTAGTTTGTATAACTGGTCAAAAAGCTAATGGTGTAACAGGAATTGCCACCCCTGTGGGAGATCCTTATGATATTGACTATGTTTCCCATGAAATGGGGCATCAGTTTGGTGCAAATCATACACAAAATAATGCTTGTAATAGAAATAATAGCACAGCAGTAGAACCAGGGAGTGCCTCAACAATTATGGGGTATGCAGGTATTTGTGCACCAAATGTTCAAAATAATAGTGATGATCACTTTCATGCAGTAAGTATTACAGAGATGTGGAATACTATACAATCTTCTGCTACTTGTGCTGTATTATTTGACACAAGTAACGAAGCTCCTACCGCGGATGGTGGTGGTGATTTTTATATTCCAAAATCTACCCCTTTTGTTTTAAGGGGTGCTGCAACCGATGCAGATGGAACGAGTAGTTTAACTTATAATTGGGAGCAGGTAGATGCGGAAGTTGCAACAATGTCTCCTTTATCAACAAATACTGAAGGGCCAATGTTTAGATCATTGCGGTCTAAATCTTCACCAGATAGATATATGCCAGATTTGTCAACTATTATTGGTGGTAATATTTCTTCTACTTGGGAGGTTTTGCCTTCTGTTCCTAGAGATTTAAATTTTTCTTTTTTAGTTAGAGATAATAATGCCGGTGGTGGAAATACTGCAAGGGCTAATGTAAAGATTACCGTTACGGATGCGGAAGCTTTCAATGTTACTTCTCAAAATACACCAATAATTTGGGATGCAGGAAGTTCTCAAACGATTACTTGGAGTAAGGGAACATCTGATATAGCACCTATAAATTGTCAGAATGTAACTATTAAATTATCTGAAGATGGCGGATTAACTTTTCCGATAATATTAAGTGCTAACACAACAAATGATGGTTCAGAGGTTGTAATTGTACCCAATAATATTACTACACAGGCTAGGATTATGATAGAAGCGGTAGATAATATTTTTTATAATATAAATACTGTAAATTTTGAAATTCAATCTACAGTGCCCTCTTTTATTCTAAGAAATAATAGTGGAGACTTGTCTGCATGTAATACATTAGATCAAACTGCAAGTTATACACTGAATTTAGATTTTATTAATGGTTTTTCAGAAGATGTGTCTTTTGTAACGACCGGACAGCCTGTTGGTTCTGTTATCGTTTTTAGTCCTACAGTTATTAATAGTGACGGTAATGTTGTAATGACCGTTTCTAATTTAAATGAAATAACTCCCCAAGATTACACCATAAATATTCAAGGAAATAGTACAAGTGTAAATCAAAATATAGATATTTTATTAGGTGTAACTGCTTCAAATTTAGAGACGGTTGTATTAACCTCTCCTTTAAATGATGCAACAGAAATTTCTTTATCGGGAGGGATATTAGAGTGGCAAGAGGATGTAAACGCTAGCTCTTATATTGTTCAAATTGCCAGTGATAATGCTTTTACTGCTGTAGTGTCTAATGAGGAAGTAACTACAAATTCGTATACTGCTTCGAGTTTACTAGGCAATACTTTATATTATTGGAGGGTAAAGGCAAAAAACAATTGCAATGAAAGCTCTTTTTCTAATATTTATAATTTTACTACCGAATCTTGTAATATTTGTGTCTCTTCTGGAAATACAGAGTGGCTAACAAGTACTACATTAGTAAAATTTAATACAATAGACAACCCTTCTAAAAAACGAAGCGGCTATGGTGATTATACCCAAATAAATACAGTTGTAAAATTAAATGAAAGCTATGATTTAATTACACATGTAAATACAGATGGTGACTATGGCGTGCAAGTAAAAGCTTGGATAGATTGGAATAAAAACTGTAGTTTTGATGATACAGGTGAAGAGTATGACTTAGGATTTGCAATAAATACAGCAAGTGGTCCTTCAGATTTAAGTCCTTTATCTATTACTATTCCGGCAGCAGCTCACATAGGTAGTGTTATCATGAGAGTTTCTTCTAGATATACACAGTCTTCATTAATCACTTATCCAACCTCGTGTATGCTTAGTTTTGACGGGGAAGTAGAAGATTATACTATAATTGTAGAAGATGCAACAGCTTCTATTGAGGATGTTGCTTTTGAGGGATTTAATTTATATCCAAACCCAACAAAAGGAGAATTTACGCTAAACTTGACGTTAGTAAACACAGATAAAGTCTCAGTCCAATTATATGACGTAAGAGGAAGGTTAATTGATGAGAAAAATTACTACAATACCGTTGTAGATTTCTCTGAAAGAATATTTTTTAAAGAAGCTTCTTCTGGTATTTATTTATTGAAAGTAATTAATGGAGCAATGCAAACTACTAGAAAATTAATAATTAAATAAACTAAATATTTAACCAATAGGTTAATTTTAAATTCAGTGATTTAAACCTAGGGGTAAGGTCATTAGAAAAGTAGTTGTCATTGTACACAATAAAAAGATCTGAAAGTGGGGCAAAACGCCATTGTAACCTTGTGTTAAGGCCTATGTTTTTTTGCTGGCTGCTATATTGAATAAATGTAGACCAGAAGATACTTTTGTTAAAAGTAAGATCTATTTTAGGTCCAATTAACCAAATAGAAGCATCTGGGTAAGGATCTGGAAGATTTATTTTATCATAATTAACCTGAAGAGAACCTGAAAATTTAGGTTGAATCCTCCATGCTAAATTAGCTTCAAAAGAATATTTTTTACCGTTAAAAAAAGTCCCTACAGAGGGTTCTATTTGATAAGAAAACGTTTTTCTTTTATCTGACCTGTACCCTAAACTAAGCGTTGTATATTTATAACTACTGTCTATCGGTAAAGCGATTGCCCCTTCTGTTCCTGTAGGGTCAAAAGCACTAAAAAGATACGTAAAACGATTGTACATTTCTGCTGTGAATTCTCCTGTGTTTTTAAAGTTTGCCTGCCATCTGCTGATTACTGCATAATCAGAGTTTTTAAAATTTAAATCTGGTTTCCAAATAAAAATTGGAGTTACAGAAAAACTATGTTTCTGAATTGTACTTTCCATTGGCCAAAAAGTACGTTCTATTTTAGGTGTAATTTTAAAAATATCTGTTCTTCTAAGAAAGCCTAAATCAGACTCATAATTATCTCCAACATAAACACCACTTAATCTTACATTAAAATCTCTAGCAAAATACTGAGTAGAAAATCCGGCAGAATAATTTTTATCTTTTATATTTGGAGAGAAAGATTTATGTAAGAAATATTTCCCTACCCATGTGTTGTCTTCAGATGCCATTCGATAATCTAAACCAATAATTCTATTGTATTTATCTTCGTCTGCAAGAAAATCATATTCTTTTGTAGCCTGCTTATTAATAAACATTATGCTAATATTAGATCTGTTAAATACTTTCTGCTGAAGCGTAATAACAGTATTATTTACAGTAGGAATTTCATTTTTAATATCTTCGGCGGTTTGCATTGTTAATAGACCAACTCTTAAATTATTATTTACTTTACCACTTAGTCTTACTCCTCCAATAATATTATTCTCTATCGTATTATTATTAGCATCTTTTGCAATACCAATTCTTCTGGAGAAAAAAGGATTAGAATCTCTGTTATTACCAAAATCTGCAAAAAGATCACTATTCTCAATGAAAAACTGTCTTCTTTCGGGTAATGATATTTCAAAACGAGTAAGGTTTGTGACTTGCTGGTCTACTTCTACTTGAGAAAAATCTGGATTTATAGTTAAATCTAAATTTAAGCTATTTCCAATGGTAAACTTTGCATCTCCGCCAAATTTTATATCTGTTTGTGAAATATCATTTTCAAAATCTTTGGATGTAATTGTATTTACATATGGTATTATAGAAACAGGAGTTTTAGATTTTCCTAAGGGCTTTTCAAAAATCATTTCACCCATATACGCTAAGTTAAATATAAATTGATTTTGAGGTATATTTACCCACGTATTTCTTTCATTATCTTGTGTATCAAATTGGTAACTGTTAAACCTCCATTTTGTCTCACCTTCTCTATATTTAAAAGCAGATAAAGGAATAATCATCTCAGCGATATAGTAGTCTTCTTTTATAGCTGTCTTGCATTTCCATTTAGTATCCCAGGCCATTGTAAATCCTCTTAATTCAGAACCCCCTCCAGAAAGCAGCATTTCTCTTTTTATTCCGTAGGGGTTTGTGCCAAAAATAAAGGCATTTGTACCGTCATTAAATGTATCAAAAAGTAACGTGATATTGTCACTGCCACCGGCACGAAAATCTCTTCTAAGCGAAGGAATTATAAAATCATTAGCCAATGAATTTACTTTTATACCAACATACAGATTGTCATCATCAAAAAGAAATTTAATAGTAGCTTGTTGTTTTGCTTGTACGGTATCTAAAGGGAAATATTGCCAAAAACCAGAAGCACCTTTACTTTTTTTCCATACTTCTTCGCTAAGCTCTGCATCTAAAGTTATTGGATTATCAATAAATTTAACAGATACTGACTTATTCGTTGTTTGGGAAAAAGCACATATTGCAAAAAGGACAGCAACAAATAATAGAATATTTTTCACTAAGATTGATTTTTATGAATCTAAATGTAATAAAAAAAAACTTTATTTTTATACCAAGAAAGTATATTTGAAGAGTGCTTAAAAGGAAAGTACAATGTTGGCTGTTAAACCTGTACTTTCAGGAACAAATCTACAAACTCCTCCAATACATATAAGACCACCACGCTGTCTTCCATAATTTAGGGTAAATCTTTGCGGGCCCTTTGTATAACTTCCACCTAAATTGTAATAATTAATTTTTTTTGATTCATCATCATTTCCATAATTGTAAATGTTGTTTGCATAGATAGCAAGTTTAGAGTTTAAGTTAAATTCTACAGTTGCTCCTGTCCAATTTTTTTTATCGTCTTGAGTCCATAAATGCTGCGCTTCAAAACGCAATGACTTTCCTGAACCTAGTTTGTAAGTTGCCTCACTTACAAAAATATCTGTTTCTACATTTCCAAAAGTTTCTTCTATGTATCGTTTATTATAGCTTTGGTTTACATAATAAAAAATTGAACTCCAACTTCTTGACCATTTTTTACGTATTTCTAAACTAATTTCTGAAAAATATTTTTCACCAATTCCAAATGGATCAGAGTTGTAATCGAAATTTTCATAATCAAAGTCTCCACTTAATCCGGCCCAATAAGACATGTTTAGTGCGATTTTTGTTCCATATTTTCCACCTAAGAAAGTTTTCTTTTTAAGGGTGTAGAATAGATCAACTTGCCCACCAATTTCTCCAATTTTTAACAGTGTCGGATCTTGAAAAGAAACTTGAGGCTGTGCTTGATACACGTATATGTTCGTTAGTAAATAATCATGCTGTTTTGTTAAAGCTGGTATATAATTAATAATATTTTGATTGTAAATATTTCCAGTAGTTTCTCTTTCAGAGTAGAAACTCATATTTTCAATTCTTCTAAAATTAGCATTTATTCCAAAACCTTTTTTTCCATAACCAAAGTCAAAAAGAAAGGCGTTACCTGGTTTTATATTTCTAACTTCTTTAAAAATAACCAAGCCATCGTTACTTTTAGAGACAAATTCTGCGCTAGAATAAAAATTATTCTTTGAAAAATTCACTCTACCAGAGATTGCATTTGTAAGATCGTTAAAATTAAAATCTAAATTATCGTTTACTTCCTTTCTTCCAACATAACTAAAACCTAGATCTAAATTCCAAGTATCAGCCTTAAAAATAGAAGATATGTTTATTTCTGAATTAAAACCATAGATACTAGCATCAGAAACATCAAAACCACTTCTTTGATTTCCATATAAAGCAGAAAACTCAATATTTTCTGAGGGAGAAAACTTAACTTTTGCACCTCTTAATGCATTGTTTATACCTAATTGACGGTTTTCCCACGAACGTAAAATTAATCCACTACCATATTGTTCGTAAAAATATCCAGCAGCAACTTCTATTTTTTTTGATTTATAACCTGCATAATAAAGCGCAATATTTGTTTGATTAAAATCAGGAGAATAATTTAACAGACTCATCGGTTCGTAGCTTTCTGTCTGTATTCCAAAATAAAAATCGGATATCAAATAATCAATTTTTAAATAATTATTTGATCTAAATCTATTCTCTTCAGTAAAATCCCCTGTTTTTTCGTCATCCATATAATATTGTGAATTCGATTCAAAACCAACGGTAAGATTACTATTGTTTTGAGCCAATATTATTGACGTAAAAAAAAACAACTGTAAGGCTATTATTTTTTTCATTATTTATAAATAATTTTAGAGATTAGTTTGAGTTTTCTTTGATGATTTCATAGAATTCGTCTTCAACTCCAGGGGAATACCCAGAATGGATATATATAATTTTAGAATCTTTTAAAATAATTATTTGTGGAATAGTAGATATATTTAATGCTCTTTTTAATTCTTGATTTTTATCTAACAGAATTTTATAAGGCCATCCTTTACCATTAACCATAGGTCTAATTCTTTTTTGAGTTCTAGCATCATCGGTTGAAATAGCTATCAGCTCCATATTAAAGTCTTCTTGCCAGTCTTCATAAACTTCACTTATTGCATCTAATTCATTGATGCAAGGCATGCACCAGCTTGCCCAAAAACTTAGTATGGTAATTTTTTCTTTTGAAATTTCATCTTGAATTTTAACTGATTTACCATCTAAAGTAGTTACGTTGGTATTAGGAATTGTAGTTTGACTAAAAGCAGTATTGTAACACAGGAAGTAAACTAAAACTAAAAGATATCTCATAAGAAAATTATTAAAATAAAAGTTGTGCTAATGTATGAAAAAATAGCAGCAGATTAAATTTTAAATCACGTTATCAGGGTAAGCTTATTTATTTAATTTTGTAACAAGTGATGTTTTTTAAGTATAATAATTAATAAAAATATATATTTGCTTTGATCAAAATCGCTCTTTGTTCATATTCAAAAAAAATATAAACATAGTGTAGAATTATAAATTTATTAAAAAATCAAGAACTATGAGTTTAAGAATGTTATTTTATTTTACTTTTATTTCGGTTTTATTTAGCTGTTCATCACTTTCAGAAGAAACACCTACAGGACCTACTTCTATGAGTATTACTTCAGATAAATCAAATCTCGAATTAGGGGAGACTGTTACTTTTACTGTTGTAGACGATGAAGATGATAATATGACGTCTCAATCAACAATATTAGTAGATGGAGTAGCAATCTCTGGGAGTACTTTTACTCCTGCTGCTGTTGGAAACTTTGAAATTAAGGCTACCTATCTATCAGTAAATAGCAACGTAATATATGTTAGAGCAAACGGCCCTGTAATTTTGTCATCTATTGTTGTAACCTTATCATCTACTCCTATTTTTATTGGAAATACTCTTACTCTCGCAGCAACTGCTGTCTATACTGATGACTCTACAGTAAATATCACTTCAGAAACAGAGTTTTATGTAGACGATGTGCTTATTTCAGGAAACGAATATATTGGAGCCCAAGCAGGGACCTTTGAAGTAAAAGCAGTATTTGAATCAACAACAAGTAGTGTATTTCAAGTTCAGGTTGTAGATCCATCAAATCTTCCTTCAAGTTTTTCTAAAAAAGCAATAGTTGAAGACTTTACAGGTACTTGGTGTGGATATTGCCCAAGAGTATCTTATGCTGCAAGTCTTGTTGAAGAACAAACTGATAAAGTTTTTGTCGTTGGGGTTCATAATGGAGATCAAATGGCGAACAGTTTTGGCGATGCTTTGGAAAATGAATATAGTATTACAGGTTTTCCAACAGCCTATATAGATAGAGCGAATACTTGGACATATCCAGAACCAAGTAATGTAGACCAGGCATTGAATGCAGCAGTAGGAACTGTAGATGTTGGTTTAGCAATTGAGTCTTCATTGACTGGGTCAATCTTAGATTTTAAAGTTTATCAAGGGTTTTTACAGAACATGACTGGTGTTAAATTAGTAGTCTTTGTATTAGAAGATGGAATACTAGCGAACCAATCAAACTACACTAGTTACTATGGGGGAGCAAGTACAGTTACTGATTTTGAGCATAATGGAGTTTTAAGATATTCAGCTACTGACGTAATGGGAGATCCAACAACATCTACTTTAGGGGTACATGAGAAAACATTTAGCGTAGATCTTAGTTCTTATGATGTTTTAGTACCTGAAAATACGGGGATTTTAGCAATGTTAGTAGATGATTCAGGAAAAGTTTTATACAATGCTCAATATGTTATAGCTGGTCAAAACCAAGACTTTGACTAGGTACACTAAATACTGAAAAATATAAAAAAATCAGACTTCATTAGTCTGATTTTTTTTATATGTTCACCTCATATCCTTGATTATCAAAAACCTCTTTGAAGTTTAGAAATTACAAAATTATTACCTGGGTTATTTATTTTGTACGGAGCCTAAATTGAAAATATTAATAAATACTGATTTATTAGTTGTTTGGTAAAAAGTGCTTATTGGAAAGATACCTGTAATAAAAAAGCCTCATCTATTTATAGATGAGGCTTTTTAAAATATACTTATTTATGATTTATCCTAAAAAAGGATATTTATAATCTACAGGAGAAATAAAAGTTTCTTTGATCAATCTAACAGAAGTCCAACGTAATAAGTTTTGTGCAGAACCAGCTTTGTCATTTGTACCAGAAGCTCTCGCTCCACCAAATGGTTGCTGACCAACAACTGCACCAGAAGGCTTGTCATTAATATAAAAGTTTCCTGCCGCATTTTCTAACGCTTTAGAAGCTTTCTCTACTATATATCTATCTTTAGAAAAGATTGCACCTGTTAGCGCATATTCCGTAGATTCATCAACTAACTTTAAGCAAGATTCCCATTCAGTATCTTCATACACATACACAGTCATTACTGGGCCAAATAACTCAGTAGTCATCGTTGCATATTTTGGAGAATTACTAACAATTACTGTTGGCTCTATAAAGTAACCAACAGACTTATCATGATTTCCACCAATAATAATTTCTGCGTCTTTGTCTGTTTTTGCAGCATCTATATAGCTTGCAATTTTATCAAAAGAACCTTCATGTATTACTGCATTTACAAAGTTAGAAGTGTCTTCTGGAGAGCCCATTTTTAATTCACTTGCTTGTGCAATTAAATGCTTCTTAACGTCTGGCCAAAGTGAAGCAGGAATGTATGAACGTGAAGCAGCAGAACATTTCTGACCCTGGTACTCAAAAGCTCCTCTTGTCATTGCCGTAGCAACTTGCAAAGGGTTTGATGAATTGTGTACCCAGATAAAATCTTTTCCACCAGTCTCTCCAACAATTCTTGGGTATGTTTTATATGTGTGAATATTATTTCCAATTTGTTTCCATAATTCTTTAAAAACGTGCGTAGATCCTGTAAAGTGTAATCCAGAGAAATCTGGAGACGCTAATACGGTATCAGAAATCATAACAGGATCTCCGTAAACTACATTTATAACACCATCTGGTAAACCAGCTTCTTTAAATAAATCTACAATTACTTGTGCAGAATATGCTTGATGATCTGAAGGCTTCCAAACAACAACATTTCCCATTAAAGCAGCAGATGCCGGTAAGTTTGCAGCAATAGAGGTAAAGTTAAAAGGAGAAATTGCATATACAAAACCTTCTAAAGGCCTGTATTCAACTCTGTTCCAAACTCCTGGTGAAGATGCTGGCTGATCCTTAAAGATATCAGTCATATACTCTACGTTAAATTTAAAGAAATCTATCATTTCACAGGCAGCATCAATTTCTGCTTGAAATACGTTTTTAGATTGTGCAAGCATTGTTGCAGCATTCATTCTAGCTCTATAAGGTCCTGCTAATAATTCAGCAGCTTTTAAAAAGATAGAAGCACGTTCCATCCAAGAAACGCTAGACCAAGCCTCTCTTGCAGCCAAGGCTGTTGCAATTGCTTCATCTATATGTTTTTTGTCTGCAGTATGGTATTGTCCAACTACATGTTTGTGATCATGAGGAGGTGTAATATTTTTTGTATTTCCTGTTCTAACTTCTTTTCCATTAATATGCATTGGCACATCAATATTGCTGTTAAACATTGCTTTATAGGTAGCTAATAATTCTTCTCTTTCTGGAGAACCTGGAGCGTATCCTTTTACGGGTTCGTTCACTGCTTTTGGAACATTAAAAAATCCTCTTGCCATTTTGTAATCGTTTTAAATGTTTATAATTAAATAACCATTCCTGTTCTACCTTTATCCTTTCGAAGATCCGAAAATTCAGCGTGGGAAAGAAATCATCCCGAAGTTGCACAAAAGTAATGAATTTTATTAAAAAGCGACTTTATTTTTCAAAAGTATCCTAAAGATACTTTATACTAATTCTCATGAAATTTAGAAATATTTAATTTTAGGGAATTTAGTAACTGTCTATAAGTTAGTAATTTGTTTGAGTAAATGGTTGCAGTAGTAAATTGATACTCTTTTATGGATTCTTATTTTAAGATATTTTTAAAGCTGCGTATTACTTAATAAATAGCAAAAGAAATGAGGGTAACAAAAAAGACTCCAAGACTGCCGAAAATTAAATAAACAAAGTTTAACATTAAAAATTTTACAAATGTTTTTAGGTATCCTTGCTGATAGAATTTTTTCATTGCTAGAAATAAGTACGCTAAAAATATAAATATAAAAATCCATAAATCTTGTGTATTTGCAAAAAGACTAAGTATTATAACGAGTGTCAGTATTATAAAAAAGATGGTTTGGGTATGAAATACAAAGATTAAATGATCTACATAGGTATATTTTCTTCGGATATAAAAAAGTCTTAGAAATAAGGTAAAGAAAGGAAGAAATATAAATAAAGAAACAGAGCCATAAGATAAGGCTTGGTTAGAAAATTTATCGATGCTATCACGATCTTTAAAAACTTGCCTTATGGTTTTCGAGCGTTCATATAAAAATCTATTTTCAAAATCTTTAGTATAGTTTAAAGAATCTAAAGCTGCATTTGTAGCTATATTTGGTTCTTTTTTTTGATATTTTAAAAAAGCATCTATTTTTGTATTGTCAAAAGAAAAGCTTTTTTTATTAAACTTTATTCTTTTAGTAGTATCTTTAGTTTGTGCTTCTATTTCATCTATAATTTCTTTTTTATTTTTATCAGGCATCGCAAAGTAAAGCGATTTACGAAATTCTTTTTCAACAATCTTTTTTATCGAGTCGGGTTTAATTTCTTTGCTATTAAGCACCTCTTCAATATTTAGTTCTTTTTTAACAGCTGTGCTTGTTAAGTCTTGGTATTTGTCAAAGCCATTAGAAAAACCTAAAACAATGAAAAAAATAATTGAAGCGGTAATATAAAAACGAAAAGGATTTGAGTACCTGCTCCTTTTACCTTCTTTATAATCTTTAGTTATTTTACCAGGGTTTGTCAAAAGTGGAATTAAAGTTCTCCAAAATTTTGTATCAAAACTAAATAATCCATTGAAAATTTCATAAATAAAATTACCAAAAGTTATTTTATTTCCCTTATTTGCTTGTCCACAATCTGGGCAGTATTTTTCCTGTCCGCGAAATGGGTGTCCACAATTTAAACATGCAGGGTCTTTAATTTTAGCGACTTTTTTTTTAGGCTTTATTAATTTAATAATACGGGTGTTATTAGTTGAAAATTGGGTGTATAGACTTTAAATTGCTCGTAGGTTTCTAAATTAATCATCGTGTAAAAACCCTTCATTGCACCAAGGTTAGATTCTAAAAAACAACCAGATTTGTATGTGTAATTATCATCTGGTAATAAGGTTGGTGTTTGGCCAACAACACCCTCTCCACTTACAATTTCTGTTCCGTTTAAAGAGTCATAAATTGTCCAGAATCTATCCGTCAACTTTACGGTTTCTAAACTTCTGTTCTCTATTGAGATGGTATACGAAAAAATATAGTACAGTTTATTATTCCTATAACTGGTGCCGTTATAGTTTGTTTCTACAGATATTTTTATGCCTTTAGTAATTTGTTGAATCATATGTAAGTAAATATAGCTTTTTTGATTTGTATTTACAAATCAAATTTCTAATTATCTATTTTGATTGAAATACCCTTGGCCAACTCCAATAACACGGTCATATAAGCCGCCATTAGGTTTATAATATATAAGTACGGTGTATGCATTCTCAGTTTGGAAAAAAGTACCAGTAATTTCATTTGTATTTATAACATTGTCCTTGCCAATGGTAACAAAAGTGTAATTATAAAAACCTTGTTTTAGTAATATTTGTGCAGTATATGTTTGGTTTTCAGGGTTATAATGCATCTTGTTTTCGTTAGAAATAAAAAAGTCATTAAAAGCACCATAAACGTATACTTCTTTTTCTTTAAACGGTGCGTTTACTTCTATGGTGAAATGCATTAAGGCATAATCAGCTTCTGTATTGTTATCATTACCTTCTAATGTTCTTATTGCAAATTGGCCATTAATATCGGGACTATACGTGTATTTAGCAAACTTATTAAAGGTAAACGGGTATAGATAATGGTTGTAAACATCTTCTTTTGTTATTTTTACAATGTTTAAACTTTTATTTCTAATAATTTTACTGTCAAAATTTAGATATTCATTTCCTCCCCAAAAATTTGTCTTATTTGTGTACGTATATAAAAGTTGATTAGGTTTAAAAAAAGTAGGTTGTATGTTGTTTATAATTTCATTCCAATTATTATTTTTAATAATAGCAACATGTATTTCTTGGCTTGGATTGTTTATTCTAATACTTGGGTGATTTATGGAGAACTGAACGGTTTGTTGTGTTTTTACTGTTTTTATATTTCTACTTCTATCTACAGCAACTCCTATTGTTGTCTTTTTTTCATACAATACAAATCTTCTTGTAAACACAACATCATCATAGATGTTTAAAACAGATAAAAGATAATTGCCGCTTTTGGTAATTACAGTATTTATATTTGGTATTCTAACAGAATAATGACTATAATTTTGCAGTGTGTTAAAAGAATTGGTAACATTAATAATAGTGTTTTGGTCAAAACCATTTATAAACTGACTCGAAAGCAACCTGCTTTTTTGCCAATCATGTGTCATGTGTTCTATTTTATATTGGTATTCTTTGCTATCTGCATCTAAATCATCAAAAGATAACTTTAAGAGGCTACCTAAAGGCACTATAGAAGAAAATGTATTTTCTTGCAGTGGTCTTAGTTGAATGGACTTTATATTTTGTGCATTTAAAGAAGTAATTAAAAGCAATAAAAGCCAAGTTATTTTTTTTTGCATTTTTTCGTTATAGATATTTATCAAAAATAGGAAAATTAATAGATACATAGTTCTTTACAAATAAGATAACTGTTTATATTATAAATTAATTATTCAAGATAAAATGTACTTAAATTCAAAGAATATGATTTTTTTAGAGATCATTTCTAAGGCTTTAGTAATTCTTATTATTTTTTTTGGAAAATGGTGTTTTGCTTTCCAAAATAAAACTATTTAGAATAGATATAAATAAGTAAATTTAACGAATATTAAGTGTTAATTATATCAGTCTTCATTCACAAAATCTTTAAATTTGCATGATTTTTTTAGATAACTAAACATTACAATTTACTATGTCAAAAGACATTCGTATTAAAAAAGGCTTAGATATTAAGCTTGTTGGCGTTGCAGAAAAAAAGACTACTAACAGTTCTCAAAGTAGTGTTTATGCGGTAAAGCCAGAAGATTTTCACGGAATTACGCCTAAACTTGTAGCTAAAGAAGGAGCAGAGGTAAAAGCAGGAGACACACTTTTTTATTCAAAAAGTGACGAGCGCATTTTATTTCCAAGTCCTGTTTCTGGTAAAGTTACAGAGGTAATACGCGGAGCAAGAAGAAAAGTATTAGCAGTAAAAATTGCGGCAGATGCAACGCAAGTTTATAAAGATTTTGGAGCTAAAGATGCAGATGCAATGTCTGCAGAAGAGGTTAAGAATCATTTATTTGCTTCAGGTTGTTGGCCATTTGTAAAGCAACGTCCATATGATGTTGTTGCAAATCCGAATCAAGCACCAAAAGCAATTTTTATTTCTGCCTATGCAAGTGCACCTTTAGCAGCTGATTTAGAATATACTTTAGCAGGAAAGGAAGCAGAATTGCAAGCGGCAATAACAGCTGTTTCTAAATTAACAGAAGGTTTAGTGCATGTCTCGGTTGGGGCAAATACTACTTCTCCTTTGGCTAATTTAAAAGGAATAGAATTACACAAGGTTTCAGGGCCACATCCATCAGGAAATGTAGGTACGCAAATAGCAAAATTAGACCCTATTAATAAAGGTGAAGTTGTTTGGGTAATTACACCACAAGATTTAGTGGTTATTGGTGAGTTGCTTTTAACTGGAAAACTAAATGTGAGCAGAACAATTGCTTTAACAGGTTCTCAGTTTAGTAAGCCAGCATATGTAACTGCAATCTCAGGAGCTGCAATTGCAGATGTAACTGCAAATAACCTAAACGATGACAATACAAGAATTATCAGCGGAAACGTACTTTCTGGAAAGGAAGTAAAAGCAGAAGAGTTTTTGGGTTATTATGACAATCAAATAACAGCAATACCAGAAGGAGATGATTATGAATTTTTTGGATGGAATAAACCAATTTTCAATAAAATATCTACTTCTAGAGCATTGACTTTTTCTTGGTTAACACCAAAGAAAAAATATGACTTAAACACCAATACAAATGGTGAGCATAGAGCTTTTGTAGTAACAGGTTCTTATGAAGAGGTGTTTCCTTTAGATATTTATCCGATGCAATTATTAAAAGCATTTATGTATAAAGATTTAGATGAAATGGAAGCTTTAGGAGGTTATGAAGTTGCACCAGAAGATTTTGCTTTAACAGAATTTGTTTGTGTATCTAAACAACCTCACCAAAAGATAATTCGCGAAGGTTTAGATTTAATGAGAGAAGAATTAGGATAAGATTATGAGCTTAAAACAAAACTTACACAATTTAAAAGAGAAATATAAAGGAACTAAAATGGCACCTGCGTTTAACGCAATCCATACTTTTTTATATTTACCAAATGAAGTTACTCATGCAGGAGGAACTCATATTAAGGCAGCAGACGATTTAAAGCGTACAATGAATATTGTAATTATGGCTTTAATACCTTGTTTACTTTTTGGAATGTTCAATGCAGGTTATCAACATTACGCAGCTATCGACAACTCTTTAAGAGCAGACGTATTAGCTAATTTTTTTACGTTTGACAATCTATGGATTGGAATTGTAAAAGTATTGCCATTAGTAATTGTTTCATACGGAGTTGGTCTTTTAGTAGAATTTATTTTTGCAGTTATAAAAGGGCACGAAGTTGAAGAAGGATATTTAGTAACAGGAATGTTAGTTCCATTAATTGTACCTGTAGATACACCATTGTGGATGTTGTCAGTTGCAGTTGTCTTTGGAGTTGTAATTGGTAAAGAAGTATTTGGAGGAACAGGAATGAATATTTTAAATCCGGCTTTAACCATTAGAGCATTCTTATTTTTTGCATATCCAACTTGGATGTCTGGAGATAAGGTTTGGGTATACGATGCGGTAAACATGAATGAAGCAGATGCTATTTCTGGAGAAACCATGTTAGGGTACTATGCTAAATCTGGCCAAGAGTTAACCGTTAAAGGCGCAAATGGTGCTGCAGATATTGTAACTACTTACGGTGATAGAGCAAATGAATTATATTCTACATTCGATAAGTTTATGGGATTCATTCCGGGTTCTGTAGGAGAAACTTCTACCTTTTTAATATTGATAGGAGCTGCTATTTTAATTTTTACAAAAATTGGAAGTTGGAGAATTATACTTTCAGCATTTGTAGGGGCAGCGGTTATGGGTTTAATATTTAACCAAGTGGTTGCCGCAGATATTATTACAGAATCTAGCAAGTTTTATGGTTTAATGAATACCGTTTGGTGGGAACACTTAACAATTGGTGGTTTGGCATTTGGAGCTGTTTTTATGGCTACAGATCCGGTTACTGGTTCACAAACAAATAAAGGAAAATGGATTTATGGTTTCTTAATTGGTTTTATTTCAATTATGATTCGTGTATTTAATCCAGCATACCCAGAAGGTGTATTCTTAGCAATTTTGTTAATGAATGTGTTTGCACCAACAATAGACCATTATGTGGTTCAAGGAAACGTAAAGAAAAGATTAAATCGTACTAAAGTTAAAACTGCCTAATTATGAGTAAGAGAACAGATAGTAATGGATATACAATGATGTTTGCTGTAATAATGGTATTCGTTGTTGGTTCTTTGTTAGCCTTTTTAGCATCGTCTTTAAAGCCTGCAATCAAAGAAAACGAGAGAATAGAAAAGCAACAAAATATTTTGTATGCGATGGGTGTAAATGAAAATGATGCCTCTAATGCAAACTTTGTTTCTACAAAAGTTGCAGGTGCAGAATTTAAGAAATACATCAAAAAACAATTGGTTTTAGAAGGAAATAAAATTTCTGAAAGTCAAGATGCATATTTAATTGATGTTAAAAAACAACAAGCAAATGCAAAAGATGGTAAAGTAAGAAAGTTGCCTTTATTTGTTGGAGAAAAAGAAGGTAAAACATTTTACGTAGCACCAATTAGAGGAAAAGGTCTTTGGGATGCAATTTGGGGATATGTTTCTATGGATGAAAATATGGTAGTACAAGGTGCTTATTTTGATCATAAAGGAGAAACGCCAGGCTTAGGAGCCAATATAAAACAACGTTATTTTATGGATGATTTTATTGGAGAACACCTAATGACAGAAGCAGGAGTATTCAAGGGAATTACAGTAAAAAAGGGGAATAACGATGCAGTTAATGAAGATAAAACAGATTACGAAGTAGACGCAATTGCTGGTGCAACAATTACCGGTGATGGTGTTTCTGCCATGATAAAGAAAGATTTATCATTATATGTGCCTTACTTTAAAAATTTAAAAAAATAATTTATGGGACTTTTATCAAAAAGAGACGCAGCATTACTTACAGACCCATTAGCAGATAACAATCCAATTACTATACAAGTACTAGGTATTTGTTCTGCTTTAGCAATTACAGCAGAATTAAAAGCTTCTATTGTAATGGCAGTATCTGTGCTATTTGTATTAGGTTTAGGAAACGTAGTTATTTCTTTAATGAGAAATATTATACCTTCAAAAATTAGAATTATTGTACAGTTAATTGTAGTTGCTACTTTAGTAATTATTGTAGATTTAGTACTAAAAGCATTTGCTTATGAATTAAGTAAAACACTCTCGGTTTTTGTAGGGTTAATTATTACAAACTGTATTATTATGGGTCGTTTTGAAGCCTTTGCTTTAGGAAATGGACCTTGGAGAGCTTTCTTAGATGGTATAGGAAACGCAGTTGGATATGGTGTCATTTTAATCGCAGTTGGTTTCTTTAGAGAGCTTTTAGGTTCTGGTACTTTATTAGGTTTTAAAGTTTTAGGAGATCCAATAGAAAAAACAGGGTTATACGCAATAGGATACGAGAATAACGGATTTATGTTATTATCACCAATGGCATTAATTGTAGTTGGTATTCTTATCTGGATACAACGTAGCAGAAATACATCATTAATAGAAGAAAACTAAAAAAAGTAAACAGTTTTCAGTCGCAGTTTGCAGTTGGATGCAAACTGAAACTGAATACTGAAAACTAAAAAACATATGGAACATATAGAATTATTTTTCAAGTCGATATTTATAGACAACATGGTATTTGCAACCTTCTTAGGAATGTGTTCTTACCTTGCGGTATCTAAGAAAGTGGCTACTGCTGTTGGTTTAGGAGCTGCAGTAATTTTTGTATTAGCAGTCACTGTGCCTTTAAACTGGTTGTTAGATCAATATATATTAAAAGATGGTGCATTGGTTTGGTTAGGTCCAGAATATGCAGATTACGATTTAAGCTTCTTGTCTTTTATTATGTTTATTGCAACCATAGCAACTATGGTACAATTGGTAGAAATAATTGTTGAAAAATTCTCACCTTCATTGTATAATTCTCTGGGTATTTTCTTACCTTTAATAGCAGTAAACTGTGCTATTTTAGGGGGAAGTTTATTTATGCAATCTAGAGAAATTCCTTCTTTAGGTTTGGCATTAACTTATGGAGTTGGTTCTGGAATTGGTTGGTTTTTAGCAATTTTAGCAATTGCTGCAATTCGTGAGAAAATCAGATATTCAAGTGTTCCACCGGCATTAAGAGGTTTAGGAATTACGTTTATTATTACAGGACTAATGGCCATCGGTTTCATGAGTTTTGGTGGAATGTTAACGGGTGGAGACGAAGAAGTGAAGCCAGCTGTAGCGCCTGAAGTTGTTATCGAAAAAGTACAAGAAAAAGTGAAAAAAGAAGAAATAGCAAATAATACTAAAACTATAAAATAATATGATTTTAGCCGCAGGAACGTCAGGAACAGTGATCGCTACAGTTGCAGCCTTTTTATTAATAACGCTGTTATTGGTAACGTTGCTATTGTTTGTAAAACAGAAATTATCACCATCGGGTCCAGTAACCATTATGATTAATGGCGAAAGAGAAATTGAAGTAGCTTCAGGAGAGACGTTGTTATCAACTTTAGGGAGTAACAAAATTTTCTTACCATCCGCTTGTGGTGGGGGTGGAACATGTATTCAATGCGAATGTCATGTAAACGAAGGTGGAGGTGAAGCTTTGCCAACAGAATTACCACACTTTTCTAGAAAAGAACTAAAAAGTGGTGCACGTTTAGCTTGCCAGGTTAAGGTAAAGCAAAATATGAATATTTCTATTCCAGAAGAGGTTTTTGGGATTAAGAAATGGGATGCAGTTGTTGTTAGAAATTACAATGTAGCCTCTTTTATTAAGGAATTTGTTGTGGAAATTCCTGCAGATATGGGTTACAAAGCAGGTGGATATATTCAAATTGAAATACCTCCTTGTGAAGTAAAGTTTGCAGAGATGGATATTACAGCGCATCCAGAAGAGCACGATACGCCAGATAAGTTTAAAGCAGAATGGGACAAGTTTAAACTGAGACCATTAGTAATGAAAAACAAAGAAACGATAGAAAGAGCATATTCTATGGCTTCTTATCCTGCAGAAGGAAGAGAAATCATGTTAAATGTGCGTATAGCAACACCTCCGTTCGATAGAGCAAAAGGTGGCTGGATGGATGTAAATCCTGGAGTTGCTTCTTCGTATATATTTGGTTTAAAGAAAGGTGATAAATGTGTAATTTCAGGACCTTATGGAGAATTCTTCATTAATGAATCTGAAGCAGAAATGTTATATGTAGGTGGTGGAGCAGGTATGGCACCAATGAGGTCTCATTTATACCATTTATTCAGAACCTTAAAAACTGGTAGAAAAGTAAGTTACTGGTATGGTGGTCGTTCGAAAGCAGAATTATTCTACTTAGAACACTTTAGAGCTTTAGAAAAAGATTTTCCTAATTTTAAATTTTACATCGCATTATCAGATCCTTTAGAAGTAGATAATTGGAAAGTAAAGAAAGATATTAGTGATGAAACTGGAGATGGTTTTATAGGATTTATTCACAATTGTGTAATCCAAAATTATTTAGATCATCATGAATCACCAGAAGATATCGAATTGTATTTCTGTGGCCCACCATTAATGAACAATGCAGTTCAAAAAATGGGAGAAGACTTTGGTCTTGCAGATGAAAACATACGTTTTGATGACTTTGGAGGATAGGCCTTTTATTATTTTAAATAGGGTTGAGAAATCTTAAATTATAGAAAACCGATTCAGAAATGAATCGGTTTTTTTGATACACTAAAAATCAGTAGTTTTATACTATAATATATTGCAATGAATTTGTTTTTCTACCTTCTTATTTTAATAAGTATTTTAGTGATAATTGGTGTTTTCCTTTATTGCTATCAGGAGCGGTTGATTTTTTTGAATGGGAAAAAGTTACAAAGAGCATTTCCATTTAAATTTTCAAATAATTTTCAAGAGATTTTTCTAAAAACAGAAGATGATCAAGAGATAAATGCGCTGCATTTTAAATTAGAAAATCCAAAAGGTGTTGTATTGTTCTGTCATGGTAATTCAGGAAATATAGAAAAGTGGGGGGCAAAAGTTTCTTTTTTTTTAGACTATAATTATGAAGTTGTTGTTTTTGATTATCGAAAATATGGCAAAAGTACAGGAAGTTTCAATGAAACAAAAATGTATAGTGATGCCTTGCTAATGTATGACTATTTAAAAAGCGCTTTTAAAGAAGAAAATATAGTTGTGTATGGTTTTTCTTTAGGAAGCACATTCGCTGCTAGAATTGCAGCTATAAATAAGCCAAAAGAATTAATTTTAGAAGCGCCATTTTTCAATTTTGTAAAAGCAGTGAAATTTTATTCAAAATTTGCTCCAATCTTCTTATTAAAATATAAGTTTAGAACAGACTTAGATATGGCAAAGATAACCTCACCAATTACTGTTTTTCATGGCAATAAAGACAAGACTACTTCCTTTCAAGATTCTAAAAGATTGTTAGCATTAAACGCGTCTCTAAAGAATAGATTTATTGAAATAAATGGCGGCACACATCATAATATCCGAAACACTAAATTGTATCTTGAAAACTTACAAGAAATTTTAAAGCGTTAGTATTTTCTGAATGATATATATTGTATTTTTGGATTCTTATAAATTGATATGAAGCGTTTAGAGAAAATTTTAAAGGAGAAAAAATATATTAAAATTCCTTTAAAAAGAATAGCAACAAATCATTTAGAATTAAAAGCAAAAATTAACGGAGTAAAAGGTCGCTTTATTTTAGATACAGGTGCTTCTAATTCGTGTGTAGATTTTAATGGCATAGATAATTTTAAACTGATTGCCGAAGAGAGTGATACAAAAGCAGCAGGAGCAGGAGCAACAGATATGGAAACCCAACTTTCTAAAAACAATATTTTAAAAATTGGAAAATGGAACACTCATAAACTCCATTTAGTATTGTTTGATCTATCGCATGTAAATACTGCTTTAACGGATCACAATGCAAAGGAAGTAGACGGTATTATTGGTGCAGATATTTTGCGAAGGGGAAAAGCATTTATAGATTATAGTAAAAATGTTTTATATTTAAGGAAAACAAAAAAATAATTAATTAAAATAAGAAAACATGAGTTTGCAAAAAGAAGTAATGGATAAAATGAAGGAAGCAATGAAGGCAAAGGATACTGTTGCTTTACAAGCTTTAAGAGCAGTGAAATCTGCCTTTTTATTAGCCAAAACAGCAACAGGTGTTCAGTCAGAAATTACGCCAGATCAAGAACTCAAAATTATACAGAAACAAGTAAAGCAAAGAAAAGATAGCGCAGCTATTTTTATAACACAAAATAGACAAGATTTAGCAGATCCAGAATTGTTAGAAATAGCTGTTTTAGAACAGTTTTTACCAGCAGCTTTATCTGAAGAGGAAATTGAAAAGGTTGTGGCTTCAACAATCACAAAACTAGGTGCACTAGGGATGAAGGATATGGGTAAAGTAATGGGGGTTGTTTCTAATACCCTTTCTGGTCAAGCAGATGGTAAAGTAATTTCTACTTTGGTAAAGAAGTTGTTGATGAATTAATTTTTTAAATATAATTATGGCTCCATAGTTCAACTGGATAGAATATCAGGTTTCGACCCTGACGGTTGCAGGTTCGAGCCCTGCTGGAGTCACTTATATAAACCAATCATTTTTTATAAGAATGATTGGTTTATTAATTAATAGCAAGCTCTTACTCATCTTGTAATAAATATCGCTCGACACTCTCTTTACTATCTAAATTAAGTTTTATTTTAAGACGCCCTTTTTTTATAACAACACTGCGGTATTGAATGCTTAAAATTTGAGAAATCTCATGCATAGTAAAGTTTAATTTTAATAGCATACAGAACTCAAGATCTCTAGAAGTTAATTTTGGGTGTTTTTTAATAAGGTTCTTAGAGAAATATTCATTATTTTCATTAAACTTAATAATAAAATTTTTCCAGTACATATTCTTTTCATCTACACTTTTGTCTGTTGAATTAAACGCATTTAGTGCTTCGCGTAAATTTAGATTTAATAAATCTAAGTCAATAATTTTTTTTGACAATATAGCTTTAGATTTTATTGCGCTACCCTGATAAGATTTTAAACTTTTCTTTTCTACCCCAATTAGCGCATTTAAAATATTTGTTCTTTTTTTATAAGCTAAAATCAATACTACAAAAGAAAAAGCAGCTATCATAATTAGGAATGATATTTGATATTTATTCTTTTCTTCAATTAAACTATTTTGAGTCTTTAAAGAATTGATGTTTTTATTACTTTTGAGAAGCTCAGTTTTAATAACATTATTTACCTTCTTATTTAAACTATCTGATAGTTTAAATAAATTTTCTTGAGCCAATAAGTCTCTTGTGAAGTCCTTTTTTTTGAGAATTTCTAGTGTTTTTAGAAATGAGGTTTTGTCAATTAAACTTCCTCGTTTATAAATAGAATCTATTGCTATCCTTTTAAGCTCTTCCTTTAATTTAAGGGTATCATTAACGCTTGATAAGTATCGTATATAATCATCAAAAAGCTCTAAAGTTTCATTAGCCTCATGCTTTTCTGCGATGTTAAAACTCGTTTTAAAAAAATAAGCTATGCTATCTTTATTATGATTTGACTTTAATAAAATATTTCCTTTTAAATTGTAATAGCCTGCAAGAATACGTAAATTTTCTATTTTAAGCAGATGCTTTTGTTGGATGCGTTTTAGGATGCTTTGAGCTCCAGTAATGTCATCTAAATCTAGGAAACAATTGCTATAATTTATTAATGTGAGACAGTAGGAACTATAATCTTTTATGCTTAAATGATACGAAGCACTCTTTTCGTATAAAGGGAATGCGAGGTCGTGTAATTGATTTTTTTTATAAAAATTAGCCAAATTATTTTGATAATTAGCCAACTCATTGCGGGATTCTGCATCCTTTAAAAAAGGCAAAGCTTTTTCAAAATTTGCTTTTGCTTGTTTAAAATTATTTTTCAAACTATACAGAGAAGCCAATTGCGAATAAATTTTCCCTTTATTTTTGTTTGTTAAGTAATTATTTGACAAGAGGTCTTCAAACAAAGAGATAGATTTATTATTCTGACTATTTCTTTTATACAGAATAGCTAAATTTACTATGGTTCCAATATTATTTTTTTCAGAACCAATAGACAGTGATCTTTGAAAATAAATAACTGAGCTGTCTTTTTTATTTTGATACATAAAGTACAACGCTGCATTATTTAAATCCTTAGATTTTATTGAATCCGGTTCAGTAGTATGCTGTTTAAGAATTTTTTTTAAAAAATAATAAGAACTATCTGGCTGTGTGCTAAAGTAACTTTTAAATTTTTTTCGAAACACAATGATGTCACCTTCTTGGGTAAAAGATGTCGCAGTCATGGAAACAAAAGCCACACAGCATAAAATTATCTTATTTATGTTTAGCATCTTTATCAAGTATTAAAATTTAAAAACGATAACCAATCATACGTTTTTTAACTTTTTTATAAAAGCCAAATTAAATGTAATAGAACAAACTTGTATACCATTTGTATACCTCTTATATTTTTTATAAAACAAGTAATTATATAAATTTACCATTAATTGACAAAAAAGTCCGAATATTACAGGATGTAATCAAATATAACAATTTTTTTTTATTTGTAATATTTGATTTTAATTAATTCCAAAAAAAAACTAATAATAAATTAAAGAAAATGGTTTCAGTATGATAATCAGCAAAATAATGAAGAAAAAATATTTATCAATGCACAAACCGTCTCCAAAACAACAAAAGATGTTGGATATGTTCGGAGCTCTATTTATTTGTGGAATCGCAGGATTGATAATTACGTTATTGATTGTAATATTAGCAGATATCGATCCAAACGGAGTAACTTTTTTTGTATAAACCTATAATGTCTTTTAATTTTTTTTGAAAGTTATACTGGTATTCAATTAATATAAATGACAAGTAACGTATTGAATATCTAGAAAGGATTGCTAAATTGCATAATAAACTTAGATAATTGTATTCAAAAAAAACGCCGCAACTACTATTCTTCGCATTCCTATTTTTTTTAGGTATTTTCTCATTCATAGCCAATACTTCTTCATCGAAAGATATAGTAGTCGAAACAGAACAATTACTTCCTGAGCAATTAGAAGAAATCCCTGTTAATCTAGTAGTGCATTATCCTAAAAAGGCTACTACAAAAGTGCGTTCTAAATTAGACTCTCTTTTAAAACGCATTCATAAAAGACATGATTTTCACGGTGCAGTATTAGTAGCGAAAAATAAAAAAATAGTCTATCAGAATCAGATAGGGACAGCCGATTTAAAAAGAAACGCTCTTAAATAAGGAATCTGTATTTCAATTAGCTTCGGTTAGTAAGCAGTTTACGGCAGCGGCTATTATGT
>FUWD013173487.1_pt1 | contig 32989 bp, 25 predicted proteins | sample 1063281 | NCBI WGS metagenome assembly FUWD01 (sample SAMEA79048168, study PRJEB19326) | metagenome | biome: marine | reverse complement strand
CTGTTCCTAGTACGAGAGGACCGGAACGGACGAACCTCTGGTGCACCAGTTGTCTCATCAGAGGCACAGCTGGGTAGCTACGTTCGGGTGGGATAAGCGCTGAAAGCATATAAGTGCGAAACCCTTCCCAAGATAAGGTTTCCCTTCCCCTTCGGGGGAGTGAAGGTTCCCTGTAGACGACAGGGTTGATAGGTCACAGGTGTAAGGTCAGTAATGGCTTCAGCCGAGTGATACTAATTGACCGTCAGGCTTTACCAAATCTTTAGTTTTCTTGGACGATTCGTTGCTTGCTAACCATAATTTTTCTCTCGGCGACCATAGCGCGGGGGATCACCCGATCCCATTCCGAACTCGGTAGTTAAGCCCCGCAGCGCCGATGGTACTGCCCTGGTAACGGGGTGGGAGAGTAGGTCGTCGCCGGAGACTTTTCGAAAGCCTCCGTTTTTTCGGAGGCTTTCTTTTTTTTGGAGACTGATATAAAATACTAATTATTTTACGAGGAAATTGTTGGTTTGTCTGGGCATCGTAAATATATTCGTATAGGAGTAGGAGGTTTCCTCTAAGATGAGGTGTGATTTCAGTCACAACAACATTCGAATCTCTTAGCTAAAATATGAGTTGATAATGAGAAAAAAACTTATTCGTTATATCGGTTCTCTTCTTTTCTTGGTCTCATTGCTATCCGCTCAGTCTGTGAAGTTGGTGCCTGATCCCGGTTTCGTACCTTACGCTACCTATTACATCAGTTCTATTGATCTGGCCACTGGCGCCAGTGATGTTCAGTTTTTCGGATTTCGTATGGCAGAAGAGGCTGGTGACTATACCTCGAAGGAAGTGTGGGCATCGCTGGAGTTTGAAGTGTCTTTGCTATCCCGGTCACTCGGTGTCACCGAACCTACAACGGTGATAAAAATGCAGACAGCACCATTCAAGATGGAAGCTGATGTACGAATTTCAAACACCTCACTTTCCGTACAGACAACCTCTCTTTGGGATATGGCGGCGCCGCCGAATGAGATACCACTTTCTGCAAGATTGATCGAATCTATTGACATTGGCAAGTTCGAGGATCTATTAAGTTCTGTAGTTACCACAGGAAAACTTGCCGATGGTAATTATACTTTCCGAGTGTTGGTGCGTTCTGGCACATCTTCGGACGAAGGGAGTTTGATAGTTTCTGATGAGGTTATTGAAACTATTGTTGTTACCTCGCCCACCTCTCTTAATCTTCTGGGTCCGGGGGGCGCCTTGGCTGATACCTCCCAGAACGTCATCTTTTCGTCCTATCCTATCTTTCAATGGGAGACTGAACCGTGCCCAGGCTGTGAGTCGTTCATCCGTGTAGCGAAGTTCGACTCCGAATCGCACAGCTCTTCCGAAGAAGCTATTGGGGATGTAACAATCCTGCCCATGGATCAAACCAAAGGGTGGGAGCCTGCCGGATTAGTTACCAATTTTCAATACCCTCTATCCGATGCAATTGATCTTGAACAGGGTGAGATGTATGTTTGGCAAGTACAAAAAAAACTGCCTACCACGGAGGGGACCAATGCCTTTACAAGTCCCATTTTCGCTTTCAAACTGGCTGACTTAACAGAGACTCCCACAACCGGATTTGATGTGATGCATCCTGTCTTACAGCAATTGATAGAGTTGCTGGGTGAGGGTCAGTTCAACGCATATTTTGGACCTGACGGTGATCTCAACGGCTTTGATCCAGCAGGCACTTATGTTATAAACGGCATGGAAGTGTCCGTCGATGAAATTTTCAAGGTGCTCCGACAGTTCAGTGAAGGATCCAGTAGTATTATCAGCATTTCGGTACAATGAGAATCCTCCTTTCACAAAGATATCTGAACATTCTTTTGATTGTTGGTTTTGTTTTTTCAGGGACTCTATTTTCTCAGTCAGTGGCCGTTGTGACGAAGGTTAAAGGTAATGTGGAAGTTCGCCGTGGGGATTCAGGTGCTTCCTTTAATGCGGCAAAAGCCGGTGAACTCCTGAACGATGAAGATTTTGTCCGCACAGGGGCCAGCGCCTTTGCTGTACTCATCTATCTTGATGATAAGAGCATGGTGAAATTGAAGGGCAATACAAATCTATCAATCCGTGGCAAGCGCGTTGGTAAAGGTCTTGAAAAAAATCTTGAATTAACCGGAGGGACGGTAAAGGCAGTAGTCTCTAAGCAACGTCGCGGGGAGTTCAAAATTACCTCGCCAACAAGTGTGGCGTCTGTGAAGGGGACCTCTTTCTGGATGATTACTAACAGTCTGACCGGTGACGCTGTTTATAATGAGGAAGGGATTGTCCAACTTACGAATTTAGCTACTGGTGATATCGTAGATCTGCTAGAGAATCAGACCGGTCTCTCAACGCCTGACGGTGGTTTGACTGTTTCAACTACCATTGCCTCAGATATCCCTGTGGATGAGGATGATACGGATGATGTACCTCAGGAGCTGAGGATCATCATGACGGGGCCTGACGGACAAGAAAAAGTGTTGATCATTAAATACAATTGATCAATCTTTCACAGTTCTAAATTCATTATTACCTGGTCTTTATAATCTTATTGAATGATACGTATATCTAATTGCCATCTCTTTCTAGTTTTATTTTCTAGCTTTACTCTCCATGCACAATCCCCGGGTAGAGTTCTCCATGTTCCTCCCGCTGGTGTGGTGGCCGGTCAACCTGTTGAACTTGAGGTTATTCTTGATAGTCCCGGGCAGGTGATGGAGGCCCGGTTGTATCACCGCGTCGAAGGTCAGTCTGGGTATCAAGAGCAGGATATGGTATATATCAGATCGGCTTGGCTCGGTACTGTCCCAGGTCATCTTGTCTCGGAGGAGGGGTTGGAATATGCATTTGTATTCTATCTTTCAAACGGTTCCTCATTGGGGTTTCCTGAAGAAGATCCACTTTCATCGCCAATGTTTGTTAATGTAGCGCCGGCACCGGCCAAGCCGTTACCCACCCGGTCGCCTGTTCAACAGTCCGGTCCTCGTCTCGTTTCACAAGCGCTTGTTCTAAGCCCTGGTGAAGGGGAGGTTGTACCGCAAAATGATGTTTTGCTGGCTGTTTCTTTCTTCAACGTGGACGGCGTGGATCCGTCTCGGGTTCGGTTTTATATTGATGATCAGGATGTGACGGACAACGCAGAAGTCTCCGCAGATATAGCAACTTACGTAGCGCCGGAGCTCGGAGTTGGTTTACATACCGCCAGAGTCGAAATGGTGAATATGTACGATTATGAACTGGAACCGACCATTTGGACATTTGCTGTGGGGGGAAAAGGTTCACAAATTGCAGTAGCAGCGGCTGAATTTGCGTATTCCGGAAAAATGAGATCGGACTTTTCTCTCAATCAGGTGAGTGGCACCACCCTTTCGGTGGGTGAAACCGCAACCACTCTTGAAGGTGGCTGGGAATGGTTCAAAGTGAAGGCTGATATCAAACGTTCAACCCAAGAGAGCTCTTTTACGCAGCCAAAGAACAGACTCTCGCTTACAGTTCGTTCCAGCGATTTTATTACCATTCGGATGGGTGATTTTACACCTGTGCTTTCACCCTATCTTGTTGAGGGAAAGCGTGTGCGCGGTATGGGGACAGATATTAATCTAAAATGGTTACGTCTACAGACGGTGAGTGGTGAACTGGAGCAGCCAATCCAGGGATACCTTACAGAGGATAGATCTTATAAAATCACCGATATCACAACTGATTCTACGGGTCTACCTCTTTACATACTGGACAGGCGGGGTTACACCTTTGCCCGTCAATATATGGCTGGGCGGTTGGGGATTAATCTGTTCAACCGGGTACATTTTGGTGTTTTTGGACAAAAGGCAAAGGATGAGAAAGGCTCTGTCCTTCCACAGTTGAATTCCGCAAATTTCGAGGTGGGTGATTGGCAAAACTCTATTTCCGTGGCTGGGATCGATTCCGGGGTTTACACTTTCTCAGATTTTGTGACAGCCCTTGAAGGGATAGGATCATATGAGCTTGCCAAGAATAACTGGGGTGGTGAAAAGCCGATGGACAATATTGTTGGCGGGTTCGATTTCGGATTCAGCTTCGATGACCGCCGCCTGGTGTTTGAATCTGCATGGGCAATGAGTATGCTTAACAGGAACATCTGGGATGGTGCCATGAGCATTGCCGATCTGGACACTGCCCTTGATGATAATTTGGACGGTTATATAATGAGCTCATACGAGGACAGCATTAGAACTGGTGGAATTTCAACTGAAGGACTGCCTGACCCTAGTAGTTATGAGGATATTTTTGTTGCGAACATTTATATGACACCTCTCGTGCCCATCGATTATCAGGCGTTGGAAGAAAGCCCTATGGCCGCGTTGATGAATATGCCTTCATCCGCTTATAATATGAAGATTCGCGGATTCTACTATGGCAACACAATGGAGATGAAATATTCTCAGGTGGGGCCTGAGTTCAGCTCCTTGGCTAACCCTTATCTGCCTTCGAACCTGAGAGAATTCATCTTCAGTGATCGTTTCAGGGTTTTTGATAATAAACTTTCTCTGGGGTTCGAATACAAAAGCCGCAACAATAAGATTCTCCGGACGGTTGTTGATCCGTACAAACAGAAGACAAGCACCACTACCATGGCGTTCTCTCCGGGTGCCGGCATGGCCTCTTTTTCAGGGAGCTTTCAGACTGTTTATCGAACTAATGAAAAAACAACGCTGGATACATTGATTTTTACGAGCTACACTGGTAAAGACTCCATTTCATTCAAAGACAACCGGGAAGATACAAAGACCAGCAACCGGTTTATTTCGGTGAATGTGCCTATGAATAGAAATGGACGAAGTTTCAACTTTCTTTTAACGTACAATGCCATTGGTGTTGAAGATCAGTTGGATGCGGAACGGACGTCAGACTATGCACAGAAAGCAGCTAATTCGGAAGCGATCTCGTTTGTTACATCGACGAAGTTTACCAGTCCTCTCCAGACCACGTTAACCTTTTCCCGTTACAAAGTTCAAATCCCTTTGCCGTCAAGCGTCAATGTTAGCGAGAATGAATCCCGGCTTACCACAGTGGGCGGCAACGCATCCTATGGATTGTGGGGAGGCAAGGCGAAGCTATCAGGGGGAATTTCCCTTTTGAATGCTACGGGGATTTCCCAATTCACTTTTATAGGGCTCAACGGTGGCGGCGAGCTGAAACCATTCGGCTCATTGGTTTTTCGGACATCTGTTTCAACCAAAATCAAATCAACAGACCAAGGAACCGAAGTGGGAACATTGGCTGTGAAATTGTCAGCCAATTACTTATTTTAGTTTTTGTGCTAATTTCCTTCCCACATGAATACAATTCTTGAGCTGTTAAAGAAACAGGCCGTTGGCCTCGGTATTACTTTAGGTTCTCTTTTTCTCGTTTTTTTTCTCCATCGCATTCACGCTTTTGATACTTTCGAGCTAAAGGTCATGGACCTTGCTTTCAAAACCCGGGGTCCTATTTCAGGCTGGGCGGCTCGAGATGAACTTCCGAAAGACAGCCTCGATGTTGTGTTGGTAGATGTGGATGACGAAAGTTACCGGCTGGTACCGTGGACGTGGCCTTATCCCCGGGGTGTGTGGGGAATGGTGGTAAGGAACCTGTCGAAAGCGGGAGCAAAAGTTATCGCTTTTGATATTCAGTTTGACGCACCCGACAGACAGTCGGAATACCTCAAGGAGATTCGTTCCAATCTTCAGGCGCAAGGTCTGGGTGAATTGGTACCGGCACACGGGGACAGCGTATTCGCCGAAGCTATCAGGGAGGCGCAATCCAACGGCACATCTGTTATCCTTGCCTCAAAGCTCGTTCAAGAGCCAACTCGAATGCCGCCCCAGTATATCCAGTTCCCTAATCCTGTACTGCAGACCGCAAATGCTGACTATGGGCTGGTGAATGAAGCACCGGATAAGGACGGTTTTTCACGGCAGTACTATACCTTCCTGCAGCTGGAGCAAGAGCCCGGCGATGAAGACTTAGCTCAAACTTTAAAGTACAAACAAGCATTTGAAGCTCAAAAGGAACCATCAACTGATCCTAGGGGTGGCTACACCAGAGCTAGAAGACTTCCTCATGTATCAAGAGAATATCAGAATTTTATATCTACTAACTCCCAAGAGGATATAAAACAAAAATTTGAGCCTTTAATACAAGAGACTAAAAGATTAAATCAAATAGATTATGATAATTATACCAATGTCTGGTACCCGAGCCTCGGTGTCAAAGCGATTCAGAAATTCCTAGATGTTGAGGATAATGTACTGCCTTCTTTGAATGAGGATGCCACAGAAATAAACTATGGTCCGTTGACCATTCCCATTTTTAGCGATGACGGTCGTTTTTTGGTTAATATTTACGGGCCGCCGTCTGGCGTTAATCTGGGCGAGAATGAAGCCTGGAAAACCTTTAATCGATACCCTCTCTCAAATGTTGTGGATGTGGAAGAAGTCGATCTGAACGATTTCGATGAAGATACGGACTGGATGAGTCAGTTTCTTCCCGGAGAAATTCCTCAATGGGTGAAAGAGATTGAAGACCCTGAGACCAAGGCTCAATTGATGGAAGAACTTGGCTTGGGGACAGATTTCGACATCACACAGTCGCCGTTCTATAACAAAATTGTACTCATTGGCGTTTCCGTAGAGGTGCTCCACGATTATAAACAGACCTCTTTCTTTACCTTTGCTGGGGAACAGAATCTCATGCCAGGAGTGGAATTTCACGCCAATGCAATTCAGACCCTATTAAATCGAAATTTTGTTAGCGTTTATGGTGGTGAGATCGACTGGTCCGAGCAATCACGTAGTGCGCATATTCTCCTTATCACCGGACTGTCATTACTCGCTTACCTTGCTATTTCCTTCATGAATCCATTGCTGGCAGGACTCTTCATTGTGGTGGAGATCCTTGTGTTTCTCAGCCTTGCCATAGGTGCCTTTACAGCTGATTTTCTCTGGCTGGTGAAAACGCTTATTGGAAAGGGGGGAAGTATCAGCGTCCCCGGTTTCCAAGATTCAACCCTGGTGCCGGTTGTAGCACCTATCTTTGGCGTTTTTATTGTATATACAAGCAATGTTCTTTACCGGATTATCGTTGAACAGAAAGATAAACAGTTCTTGAAAAATACGTTCGGTACGTACGTTTCGCCTGACCTCATTGATCAGATGTATGATTCGAAACAGGAGCCTAAACTTGGCGGCCAAGCAGGCTACCACACGGCATTTTTCTCCGATATCCAAAGCTTCTCAGCCTTTTCAGAAGTTCTGGAGCCGGAGCGAATGGTGGCATTGATGAACGAATATCTCACCGAGATGACGGATATTCTTCTCGATCACCGTGCCACTCTAGATAAGTACATCGGTGATGCCATAGTGGCGTTCTACGGTGCACCTGTTCCTGTGGATGACCACGAATATCTTGCCTGCATTACCTCTCTTGCCATGGAAAATCATCTCAGTGATCTCCGTCAGAAATGGGCTGAATCGGGCGATTGGCCTGATATTGTTCCCAATATGCGTCACCGCGTAGGACTCAATTCCGGTGACATGGTGACAGGCAACATGGGTTCCAATATGCGGATGAACTATACCATGATGGGTGATACGGTAAATATTGCCGCCCGTTTGGAGGCATCGGCTAAACAGTACGGTATCTACATTCAGGTGGCTGAGAATACGTACAACGCCGTAAAGGACGAATTTGAATGGCGGTTTCTGGATAATGTTCGTGTTAAGGGAAAGACGCAGCCTGTAAAGGTTTTCGAGCTGTTGGCTGAGAAGGGGAAACTGAGCGAAGAGTACTCTAAACTGATACCGGTATTTAATGAAGGTATCAATTTCTATCTCAAACAGAAGTGGGATAAAGGTCTGAGGACCTTTAAGGAAGCCGAGACGATGGAAGAAATGTTTCCCACCCGGCCCACGAACCCCAGTGCCGTCTATATTGAACGTTGTGAATACTTAAAGGCGAATCCGCCCGGTGATGACTGGGACGGCGTCTGGACGTTGACCCAAAAGTAGGATTTGCTGAGAAACCATCCGGCAGACAATTAATATCTGTCTATTACTAACCTCTAGACAATGAATTCAACTCTCCGTGGCAATATTCTCTGGGTGGATGATGAAATCGATCTACTCAAACCTCATATTCTATATCTCGAAGAGAGGGGCTACACCGTGGAGAAGGTGACGAACGGCCGGGACGCTCTCTCCGCCACTGAGAGTGAAAATTTTGATCTGGTGCTTCTTGATCAGGTGATGCCCGGAATGGACGGCATTTCTACCTTAAGAGAGATGAAAGAGAAAAGTCCTCATATTCCTGTTATCATGATCACAAAGAACGAGGAAGAGTGGCTTATGGATGAGGCCATTTCAGAAAAAACGGCAGGTTACCTCACCAAACCTGTGAATCCGAGCCAGATATTCCTCGCCTGTAAAAAGATTTTGGAGGAAGAGAAAATCCTTGAAGAGAAGACTGCTAGCGCTTATCTGGAAGAATTCCAAGCCATCGAAAGTTCCCTTACCGCCGCTCGTGAAATGGATGACTGGTGGAATCTTTACAGTCGGTTGGCCGGATGGCAGCTTGAGTTGGACAGCCGGAAGGAGTTGGGACTTAACGAGACGCTGGATGATCAGCTCCGTTCTGCCAACAGGGGATTCGTGAAATATGTGACAGACAACTACAGAAACTGGGTACACTCAGAGAGAGATAATCGTCCTTTACTCTCGGTGGACGTGGTTCCTGATAAGATTATTTCTCTTTTGAATAAAAATGAAAAAATCCTATTCGTAGTAGTGGACTGTTTCCGTTTTGATCAGGCCTTGGGGATCTTGCCCATGATCCAAAAACTGTTCAAAGCTGAGATCGGATATCACGTTTCGCTGCTTCCGTCAGCAACACCATTTGCCAGGAACGGAATTTTCAGTGGCCGTTTTCTATCCGAAATCCAAGATCAGGAGCCTGAGATGTGGCAAAGGATAGCTAACAGTGAATCAAGTATGAATCTGGGCGAACCTGACATGTTCAAGAACTTGCTCAGAGAACTTTTCGGCCGCGACATTAGTCACGCCTATCACAAAGTTAGCATTGCAAAAGAAGGACAGCGGTTTTTGACTCGCATGAAGGAATACAGTGATCTGTCGCTTATTGCGCTGGTGGTCAATTTTGTCGATCTGCTGACACATCACCGGGCCGAATCGGACGTCCTTCAGGAGATGATACCGGACGAATCAGGTTACCGTTCCCTTGTTCAAACCTGGTTTGCTAACTCGTGGCTTTTGGAAGTGTTGAACATTGCTGCCGAAATGGACTTTACTGTCATTTTGACCAGCGATCACGGTAGTATTCGTGTTCGACGGGGGGTGAAGATTGCGGCGGACCGGGAAACGTCTAAGGGCGTCAGGTACAAATACGGCCGAAGCCTTCAGTGTCCGGATAAACATGCTCTCGTCATTAAGCGTCCTGCGGACTACCGTTTGCCCGAAATGCTTACCGGAACAAACTATCTCATCGCTAAAGAAGATGTCTATTTCGTATATCCCACTCAGTATCATAAATATTTGGGTCAGCTTCAGGACAGTTTTCAGCACGGCGGTATATCGCTGGAGGAGATGCTGGTCCCCACCATTACTCTCAGGAGGCGGTGAGTGGGCGAACGGCTGGTAAGCAAATCTCCCAAACAAACATATAGTGGAGGTAAGGATTTCGCCGGGTCTCTTGTCGCAGGCGATGTGGTAGCTCTTTCCGGTCCCATGGGGAGCGGAAAGACAGTTTTTACGCAAGGTATCGCCTCAGGTCTGGGCGTCACAGATGTGGTTAATTCACCCACGTTCAAACTGGTGGGGGAGTATGATTCTGATCCACCCCTTTACCATTTCGATTTCTATCGCATAAATTCAACAGCCGACCTCGCCACTCTGGGTCTTGACCACTACTTTGGTGGAGAAGGGATTTGTGTGATTGAGTGGTCTGACCTTTTCCCGGATGTTATTCCTCGGTGGGCAATCCGGGTCTTTTTTGACCGCATTGGCGAAGGTGAGCGCGAAATATTCATAGAGAGGACCGAAGCTGAAACTGTTGGCAATTGAAACGGCCTCCTCCGTTTGTGGTGTGGCGCTCATGGATGGGGAGGAAGTTTTGGCTTTCCGCGAAGAAGTGTTGGAGCGGGAACATGCCGAAAAGCTCCCACATTTTTGCGAGGCTGTTCTGGAAGAAAGCAATACAGACATCTCTGACCTTGCCGCTGTTGCTGTCTCCATTGGCCCCGGCTCGTTTACGGGACTGCGGATTGGTCTCAGTTTTGCCAAGGGAATCGCTTTTAGTGGTAATCTATCTCTCGTTCCAGTTCCGACCCTGCTGGCCATGACCGAGAACTGCGAGTTGGAATCAGGTGATGTCGCAACTGTCCTTTTTTCACATAAAAATTATGTCTATCAACAGAGATTTATTATAGAAGCTAACAGCTTGGAGTCTCAAAGTCCGGCTCTGTCAGCCACGTGGAAGGAAGTCGTGGCACAACTTCCTGAAGGAATTCAACTTGTCCATTACGGTTGTAGTCAATTCCTGGATAGCTCTGTTGACGGTGTTACTGTATACCAGGGCATCCCCTCTGCCAAGGCTGTAGGCAGGATTGCCGTGGACCGTTATTCTGAACTGGCTGTGAAACTATTCCATGCTCTTGAACCAAACTACATTGCTTCCTTTCAGATAGGCGGGAAAGCTGCATCTTGAGTGAAATTGGATTATCGAGGAAGAATGATCAAATTTATGAGTTATGACAGCGTGGTTTAAACGGCAGAAGGAAAAGGTCACAACCACCGAGAAGAAATCCATCCCTGATGGATTGTGGGAAAAGTGTCCTGGCTGTGAAGAGATTCTTTTCAGACGGGAATTGGTGAAGACAATGATGGTATGCCCTCACTGTCATTTCCATTTTCGTTTGGTAGCGGAAGATTACTTGAAAATCCTCTTTGCTGGAGATAGCTATGAAGAACTGAATCCTCAACTGTACTCAGCCGATCCGCTGAAATTCAAGGCGAAAAAGAGCTATTCGAACCAACTGAAAGAAGCCACAGTCAAGACAGGTAGTCCTGATGTCATATCTACCTATCTGGGCAATCTAGGAGAGCACAAGATTGTGTTGGGTGTCATGAATTTTTCTTTCATTGGTGGTAGTATGGGCTCGGTTGTTGGAGAGAAGGTGTCCCGAGCTATTGATTACGCACTAGAGATTTCAGTGCCGCTTGTGATGATCTGCGCCTCAGGCGGTGCTCGTATGCAGGAAGGTATATATTCTCTCATGCAGCTTGCAAAAATTTCAGCTAAGCTTGCCCGTTTTTCCGAAGCGGGGGGTTTGTACATCTCGGTTCTTACTGATCCCACTACAGGCGGCGTCAGCGCAAGTTACGGGATGCTAGGGGATGTAATTCTGGCTGAGCCCGGTGCTCTTATCGGTTTTGCCGGACCAAGGGTTATCAAGCAGACTATTGGTGAAGACCTGCCAGAAGGATTTCAGCGGTCTGAGTTTCTCTTGGAAAAGGGATTTGTGGACAGAATCATCCACCGGAAAGAGATGAAGGAAGTATTGACCCAGATCCTCGAATTTGGACATCAAGAGGTAGAAGCACATGTCTGATCCGCTCATTCTAGTTACAAACGATGACGGCATATACTCGAAAGGTATCTTTGCCCTCCAACAGGCTGTAGCTCAGCTTGGTAAAACCGTGGTGGTAGCGCCGGAAACCGAAAAGAGTGCTGTGGGACATGCTATTACACTGTCTGATCCCATTCGCATCAAAGAATTGGAAAGGGAAAACGGTTTTTCCGGCTACGCTGTGTCAGGAACCCCTGCCGACTGTGTGAAACTGGCCATTAAGGTGATCCTTGACAGAAAACCGGACCTAGTGGTTTCCGGCATTAACAGAGGTGCAAATATAGGGATGGGTCTTCTATACTCTGGGACGGTTTCAGCCGCTACTGAAGCGATTATCCTTGGCGTCCCAGGCCTAGCTATTTCGCTGGATGCATGGGTCTCTCCAGATTATAGTTATGCGGCTGAAGTTGCTAACCAGTTTGTCAGGGTAGCACTTGACAAAGGGATTGATGAGGGGATTGCTTTGAATATTAATGTTCCTATAATGTCAAACGGAAAAGCGAAAGGTGTTCGGTTTACGAGGCAAGGGACTAGTAATTATGAAGAACGTTTTGACAGAAGAGTCGATCCGAGACGACGGGTATATTATTGGATGGATGGTGAACTGGTTTCAAATGAAGATGATTCCCATGTTGATGATGTTGCCTTGCGGGAAGGCTATGTATCGGTGACGCCGCTGCACTATAACCTCACGAGTGAGAGTTCGCTTGAAGTAATGAAAGAATGGGAGGAATTGGTCAACATTGAGACATAAGCAGACTGTCCTCATTATTGATTATGGCTCCCAGTACACCCAGCTTATTGCGAGGCGTATCAGGGAGCAGTCTGTTTACTCAGAGATACTTCCGTATTCTGTCAAAACGAATGAAATCATTCAACGCTCTCCTACAGCAGTTGTACTATCCGGCGGACCGGATAGTGTCTATGCCGATGGCGCACCTGTCCTCGATTCCGCCATTATGGAGATGGGTATCCCTGTCCTCGGTATCTGCTACGGATTTGGACTCCTCATGACCTACGATGGCGGTGTGGTGAAAGCAAACGGCCAGCGTGAGTACGGGTTTGCTGAACTGTCCGTTGAGAATGGTAGTAAGCTGTTCAGCGGAGTTACAGATAAAACGCAAGTGTGGATGAGTCACGGTGATGCTGTGGATGAACTACCGGGAAATTGGTCAGTCTTGGCCCGCTCTGGCAACGGAGTTTTGGCAGCTGCTGAAAGGGATGGCGGACTGGTACTGGGAACTCAATTCCACCCTGAAGTGATTCACACTACTGAAGGGAAGCAGATTCTCTCCAACTTCCTATTCAGTGTGGCCGGGTGTAAGAAGGACTGGACGCCGGCATCTTTTGTGACGTCTACTGTTGAAGAACTTCGTGACACTTTAGGTGATAAAAGAGTTCTCTGTGCCGTTAGTGGTGGTGTGGATTCTGCGGTGATGGCGAAACTGATCTACGAGGCGATTGGAGACCAGCTTAGGTGTATTTTTGTGGATCACGGTCTGCTTCGGAAGAATGAACCGGACTACATCCAAGGGCGACTGAAGGAGAGCCTCGGCTTCCCCATTGAGTATCACGATTTTTCAGACGATTTTCTTTCTAGACTCAATGGCATCACCGATCCTGAAGAGAAGCGAAGTATTATTGGTGAGCAGTTTATCCGCTCCTTTGAGTCTGCGGCGCTGACCGGCGGTGACTTCAAATTTCTGGCCCAGGGGACCCTCTACCCAGATGTGATCGAGAGCGGTGGAGTCCGAGGGACAGCCGATGTAATCAAATCTCACCACAATGTGGGTGGCTTGCCGGAAGATATGGAATTTGAGCTTATTGAGCCGCTTCGGGAACTTTTTAAGGACGAAGTGCGGGAAGTAGGGAAGGAACTTGGACTTCCTCCAGACGTATTAGGGAGGCATCCGTTTCCAGGCCCCGGATTGGGTGTTAGAATCATAGGTGAAATCACAGAGGAAAGAGTGGAAATACTGCAAGAGGCTGATCACATCTTCATCGAGGCGTTGAAGGTGCATGGAATTTATGATGAAATCTGGCAGGCTTTTGCTGTGCTGGTTCCAGTGAAAACGGTGGGCGTCATGGGTGACGAAAGAACTTATGCAAATCTAATCGCTCTCAGGGCGGTGACCAGTGTGGACGGGATGACTGCCGACTGGTACCGAATGCCGGAGAATGTCCTTTCGGAGGTATCAAATAAGATTGTCAATTCGGTAGCGGGGGTGAATCGTGTGGTGTATGATGTGAGTTCCAAGCCGCCCAGCACCATTGAGTGGGAATAACTGAGTAATTATGATAGGTTAAGCCATGTGTGGAATCGTCGGATATATCGGTAACAAAGATGCCGTCCCTATCCTTGTTGAAGGGCTGAAACGTCTGGAATACAGAGGGTATGACTCAGCGGGTATCGCCACGGTGGATGAAGGCGACAACAAAGTGGTGAAATGTGAAGGAAAGGTGAGGGATCTGGAAAAATTGCTGGATGAGTCGACGCTCCGGGGATCGGTGGGCATCGGACATACACGTTGGGCGACACATGGTGTTCCTAATAATATTAACGCGCATCCCCATTCTGACGGTTCGGGAAAAATCTCACTTATCCATAACGGAATTATCGAAAACTACAGTGCCCTTAGGGAAGCTCTTGAAAGGGAAGGCGTTGAATTTCAGACAGATACAGATACAGAAGTGCTTGTACAACTTATCGGAAAAATCTATTCATCTGATTCACTCACATTTGCAGAGTCAGTTAAAGTAGCACTTCAAGATACTATTGGAACTTACGGTATCGCAACTATATGTTCCGATGAACCGGACACACTCGTAGGTGCTAGATTGGGCAGTCCACTTGTACTTGGGCTCGGTGACGGCGAGCAGTTCCTCGCTTCTGATGCTTCGCCCATTATACCCCACACTCGCAACGTTGTTTACCTCGATGACGGCGATCTCGTTGAAATCAACAAGAGCAATTACGAAGTCCGCCGCATCGGAGACAATAAGCCCGTGAATAAAGTTATTGAAAGGATTGAGTATAATCTGGAGGAGATCGAAAAGGGTGGGTTTCCTCATTTTATGTTGAAGGAGATTCACGATCAAGTCCACACCATAACGGATACTATGCGGGGCCGGCTGTCATTGGAAACAGGAACGGCACACTTGGGAGGTATTGCTGATTATCTTCCGAGGATAGAAAATGCCAGCAGAATTTATATCACCGCCTGTGGAACCTCCTGGCATGCTGGTCTTATAGGAAAAAATCTTCTGGAGGAATTTGCTCAAATTCCTGTTCACGTTGACTATGCTTCAGAGTTTCGCTATCGGGAGCCCATTATTGATTCTGACACTGTGATTATCGCCATTTCTCAATCCGGCGAGACGGCCGATACGCTTGCGGCTATTCGTAAAGCCAAGGATCTAGGCGCCTTGTCTGTAGGAATTTGCAATGTTGTGGGCAGTTCCATTTCCCGGGAGACTGATTGCGGCATTTACACCCACGCTGGCCCGGAGATCGGCGTAGCGTCCACAAAAGCGTTCACCGCTCAGGTGACAGTTCTTTTCATGCTGGCGCTCCATCTAGGCCGAAACAACGGCATGTCGAAGGGTGAATGCGGCCGCTTGGCCAAGGCCCTGTCTGAAATGGGTGAACAGGTGGATAATGTTCTTTCTCAAAGTGATCATATTCTCAGCGTGGCTGAAGAGACGTTAGAGGCGGAAAACTTTCTTTATCTTGGCCGCGGCCTCAATTTCCCCGTAGCCCTGGAAGGGGCCCTCAAGCTGAAGGAGATCTCCTATATCCACGCCGAAGGTTACCCCGCTGCCGAAATGAAGCATGGCCCCATCGCCCTTATTGATGAAAAGATGCCGGTGGTATTCCTGGCGCCTCACGATAAAACATTTGACAAAGTTTTGTCCAACATTCAGGAAGTGAAGGCCCGGAGCGGTATAGTTATCACTGTGACAGACAGGAAAACCTCCGAACTTGAGAAGCTATCTGATCACATTATCGAAGTTCCTTCTTCGCATCCCAGAACCTTTTCCATTGTTTCCTCTGTACCGTTGCAGCTTTTAGCTTATCACTTAGCTGTTCTCCGGGGGTGTGATGTGGACCAACCCCGAAATCTTGCTAAAAGTGTTACGGTTGAATAACCGACTCTTTTGATGCGATTCAAACTTTTCCTACCGGTGGTGTTTGGCCTGTTTTTAAGCGAGCAATTGACAGCCGACCCAGCCAATCAACGGCTCAATGCATCGCGATCGAGGAAACTTTTTGAACAGGGTGTTGAACATTACAATGCAGGCCGCTATTACAGCGCATTAGACATTTTCAGGAGACTGAAAAATCACCCACCGGATCAGTCGCCGCAGCTCACAGCCAGTACACTCATGTGCATGAAGTCGTATGCAAGGGTTGGGCGGTATGATGAAGCAAAAGACACAGCACGGGAATTTCTCGAAAAATTTAGCGACAGTTCTTATCTGCCTGATGTCCACACAACACTGGGGGATGTCTACGTGAGTGAGGGTTATCATGGTGCCGCGTTGGAGTCTTACCTCAAAGCTCGAAGTGCAAGTACTGAAGGAGTGAGAAACACTCAGATAGATGATAAGATTTTTAAACTTTCGTCCGGGTTTGTTGATATGGAGAAACTGAACGCACTCATGGCCACGGAAACAAATCCCACATCTCGGTCGATCCTTTCACTGGCACTGGCTAATGGGTTGATCTACGAAGGCAAACGTGACGAAGCCGCCCTTGTTCTGTTTAAACTGGACAAAACAATCCTGCCGAAATCCTTTCAGAAACGTTACGACAAGCTCCGGGGTGAAACGTATGAAAAGCGGGAAAAGTCTAAAACAATTGGTCTCATCATTTCAATCAGTGGCCCCGATGAAAATATGGGACTTTCATTTCTGAGGGGCGTTCATGAAGCGACGCGAGAGATTCAGAAACGTAAAAATTTTTCCATCTCGACGGAGGTCATTGATATCGAAGGAGACGCTCTGAGCGGCGTCCAGGCACTTAAGCATTTGTCACTGAATAGCAACGTTCTGGCCGTTATCGGACCGAGGGAAAATTCCGCCTCTCTGGCTGTAGCCGCAGCAGGTAAGGACGGCTCCACGCCACTTCTCTTTCCCACTTCTGATCTGAAAGGGCTGTCATTATTGGGCGAAAGCATTTATCAGATGAATACCGATCTTTCTTTCCAAGGGCGATACGCTGCCCGCTATGCTGCCAAAACACTTTCGGCCGAAACGGTGGCCGTCTTGGCGCCATCTGATAGACTCGGTAAAGAACTGGCAGATGGTTTTTTGAACGAAGCCGATGAATTGGGTGTAGAGATTGTTTCTGTAGAGTGGTACTCTGGAATTCCTGTGGATCTGTCGCCACAGCTCACAGCTTTGCGTAATGTTGCATTTCGTCTTGAGGCAGGGAGACCAAAAAAGCTGGAAGGTGAAATTATCTTAGACACCGCTGATAACACTTTCGACATTTCTAGCACTGATTTCTTTGCAGAGGAAGCCGCCGGCGATTTGGAGAAGGAAGAGGTGGATTCTTCAGAAATTGTTTTGTCATCCATTGATGCTGTATATCTGCCTATCCACACCGGTGATATCAATTATGTCACTTCCCAGTTTTCTTCCTATGGGTTGGAGACCCAGCTTCTCGGAAATGTGAACTGGTACGATCCGGATGAATTGAATCAGGATATGATCGGTTCAAATCTGCAGGGGATGATTATCTTTACTGACTACCTCCATCCGCAGGAGCAACAATCGGCTGACAGGGCCTGGGAGATTACCAGCGACATCGAGGACAGGGATGAAGTCCGCATGGCACTGGCCGGATATGATCTTACCGTTTTTCTTGGCGATTATCTTGAATCGGCCGATTCTCGCGCCGCTCTGATGATGAATCTTGAAGGAGCGGTACCGTCGATGGGCTTAAGTAAATATTTTGCTTTTTCTCCTAGCACACCCCGTTTGAACGCCTCCATCCATTTGCTGAGGTATGCGAAGAACAGACTAACGCTTGTGGGTGAGTTCGTCGCCGATTCCCTCTACACCTATATTTCAGAAAAACCCTGAAAACGATTATCAAGGAAAATTCATTCACCCTTGAGGATCTGTCACTGCATCTGGATGATAAGGTATATGCGTCAATTGTTTATCGGACAGGCAAGAGGAAAGGACGTTTCACCGATCTTCTCGAATTTTCTGACAGATTAGGCAGTAATGGTAAGGTAGCATATGCCAGGCAGATTCATTCAAATAGAGTAGTTTCTGTAGATGCTCCGGGACTCGTTGGTGAATGTGACGGCCTCATCAGTGACAGCCCGAATGTGGTACTAGCCATTCAGGTGGCGGACTGCCTTCCGATTTTTCTTATTGCGCCCGATGTCTCGGCCATCGGTCTCATCCATGCTGGATGGCGAGGGACAGTGGCCGGTATCGCCAGAGAAGCGGTTCGTAAATTGAAAGAAGATTTCGGCGTTGATCCGGGATCACTCTCTTGCTTCATTGGCCCCTCCATTCATACTTGCTGTTATACCGTGGGACGGGAGATTATAGATAAATTTCAACCGGATCACTTAACTGAGAATGAACCGAATCACTACAATCTCGATCTCATTAGTGCAAACAGCGCGCAACTGAGTGAAGCTGGAGTGGCTGCTGAAAAAATTACCGTTGATAAACGATGTACACACTGTTCTGAATCCGGGCTGCATTCCTACCGCCGACACGGTGACCGTGCGGGACGGAATGTCTGCTTTCTCAACTTGAAATGAGTCTGATACCACTATGTCTTTCATAAACGCACTCTTTCTGGGCGCTCTTCAAGGCGTAACGGAATTTCTACCGGTGAGTAGTTCAGGTCATCTTGTGCTCATAGCCAAGGGGCTGAATATCAAACATCCCGGTGTGACCTTTGAGGTGATGATGCATATGGGAACACTCATCAGTATTGTCGTCTGTTTTTGGGGTGACATCAGAGAAATTTTTGTGAATGCTTTTCGAAAAAAGGAATTCGATTTGGTCTGGAGTCTTGCAATAGCAACCGCCCCCGTGGCCATTATCGGCTACTTGTTTAAAGTTAATATTGAATCGGCTTTCGACTCGACTACTGTTGTGGGCGTTTGTCTGCTTGCCACGGGTGTGATTCTAGTCAGCACGTGTTTTGTGGGGAAAGGCACTGTAACACAGGTTGGATTGGCGGCTGCGTTCATTGTTGGTCTGGCACAAGCCCTTGCTCTATTACCCGGGATTTCAAGGTCAGGGATTACCATATCTACCGGATTGTGGCTGGGTTTTACCAACCAGGAAGCTGGGCGTTTTTCATTTCTTATGGCCATTCCGGCCCTGATTGGATCAGCTCTACTTACGCTCCCGGAAATCATTGATATGGGTAGCAGGGACGGATCAACCTTTACTCTGTTGGTGGCCTTCCTATCAGCTTTTGTGGTTGGACTTATTGCGCTGAAGACTCTCCTTGGTATTTTACGCTCAGGCAAGCTTTATTTGTTCAGCGGATACTGCTTTTTCATGAGTGTAGTTGCGCTGACAGTCAGGTTCTGAAATGAACCAAACAATCGCTATAGGGTTTGCCGTTTATCTTTTGCTCATCCTTGTAGTCGGTATTGTCACTGCACGATATAATAAGACTCTTCCCGACTTTTTGCTGGCGGGCCGGCGGCTGGGGCCATGGATTGTCGCACTGTCAGAACGGGCTTCCGGCCAGAGTGGATGGCTCATTCTGGGATTGACAGGTCTCGCTTATGCCACTGGGCTGGGTGATCCGTCCGGGACAAAACCGCAACCGGCTCTGTGGGCATCTATCGGAGGCTGTTCTGGCGTTGCGTTGTCTTGGATTCTCATCGCTGAAAAACTGAGAAAAGAAACTGAGCAGTTGGGCGCACTGACACTGCCTCGATATTTTGAGCTAAAATTTCGAGGGCACGACCTGGGCATCCGGTTTGTCACAACAGCAATTATCGTTTTCTGTTTTATCTTCTACATAGCGGCTCAGTTTGACGCGGCAGGAAAATCTCTGGAACAAACATTTGGATTTCCGCATTTTACAGGCATATTGCTGGGGGCGTCCATAATGGTTTTCTACACTCTCATGGGTGGTTTTTTCGCTGTTGCATGGACAGATTTTTTTCAAGGAATCATTATGCTGGTAACACTGGTTGTTCTGCCTTTGGTGGCTTTGGCCCAAATCGGCGGTATAGGAGGTCTGGTGGATAAAGTTTCAAGCATTGATCCAGAATATCTTACTCTCTTTGGCGGAAGACGGGGTTGGCCGCTTTTATCTGGTGTTTTGAGTGGTCTTGGTATTGGATTGGGCTATCTCGGTCAACCTCACGTATTGATAAGATATATGAGTATTCGGTCGGTGAGTGATGTAGGAAAGGCGAAAAGTGTAGCAATTGTTTATGCTATTCTGACTTACGGCGGTGCTGTCCTTATGGGAATTGTGGCGCTAGCCTATTTCGGTGTGGGGCACTTTGCTGATCCTGAAAAGATGATGCCGGGACTGGCCACAGCCATTTTTCCGGCCTGGTTCGCAGGTATCCTTATCTGTGGCGCCCTGGCCGCCATGATGTCCACCGCAGACTCTCAATTGCTTGTTACAACTTCGTCTGTGACGGAGGATATTTATCACCAAAGTATCAATCCCCGTGCGAGTCAGTCACAACTGGTTTTTCTTTCAAGGATGGTAACCTTTGTCATCGGCGTTGCAGCAATTTCACTTGCTCAGCTACCGTCTTCCATTTTCGATAAAGTTCTTTTTGCCTGGGGAGGACTGGGCGCCGCGCTGGGCCCTCCGCTGGTGTTCTCCCTCTGGTGGAGAAGAACCACTCGAAATGGTGTGTTGGTAGGGATGATTCTCGGCTTTTTTACTGTGATCGTTTGGGACAACTTATTCAAATGGACTGGCGTTTATTCACTTCTTCCAGGCTTTGCTCTTTCAACAACTGCTGTCTATATAGTGTCGCTACGCGACAGAGTGGAGATTCATTAATTCTGATATGAAGCAAAAAAGTTTGAGACAAACTGTTGATGAAATGAGGGGAGGTAAAGTGGAGCCAGTCTATTTTTTGAACGGTAACGACTATTTTCTTCAGTCTCTTTTTGTCGATGAAGTGATGGCGGCGCTCACAAAAGATGAGGCGCCTGAGAAAAGCTATTTTTCAGCCGAATCTGTTGATTATACAGCTGTTGTGACGGATCTCTTCTCCGGTTCTCTTTTTGGTGCCAAAAAGCTGGTGGTCCTCCACAACCCGACCAGAATGAGTGGAAAAACGAAGGACGATTTCTTCGACTATTGCCGGCAACCTAATTCCGATAATTCCCTAATCGTCATCCTGGACAAAGTGGATAGACGTTCGGCGTTTACCAAGAATCTCTCACAGATTGTACCACCTATTAGCACGTCGCCGCCATTTCCTGACAAGATGGCCAACTGGATCGAATTTCTCCTGAAGAAAAATGATCTTTCAGCCACAAAAGCTGCGAAAGAGCTGTTATTGGAGCTGAGCGGTGACTCAGTCTACCACATTGCCAATGAGATCGAAAAAATTAAGATTGGCCTCCCTGAGGATAGTGAGATTGAAAAGAGCCATGTGGTGGACTTTTGTGGGTGGGAACGGGAATATTTCCCCTGGCATCTGTCAGATGCTGCCGGAAGCAAGGACTTTCACAAAAGTATCCTCATCGGGAAAAGTCTTCTTCACCATGGTGTGGATGTGGCATCCATGGTTACCCAATTGGCAACACTTTTTCAGGAACTTTACTTAATGAGCCTGCCTGACGGACAAGAAAGTGATCTTCCTCGAACAGGTTGGCTAAATCAAATTCTTACTCGGAAACTTCCTACATATTTCAATAACTTCTCCCAAAATGAACTGGAACAGATTGTGAAAGCTTTAGGCGAAGCCGATAGAAATATCAAGACAGGAAAGGGTTCTGGTGAAACACTACTTGTCCCACTACTCCACAGAATTTCGGTAGGTTATGCCTGACAAGGTTCAGTACAGCGACAAGGAGCTGATCTTAAGATTTCAGCAAGGGGACGAACTTGCTTATGTTGAGCTTGTTAACCGGTATCGCGACAGACTCATGAATTTTGTCTTCCGATTTGTCGGATCCTTCGAGGAGGCCGAAGATATTGTTCAAGACACATTTGTAAAACTTTATCAGAAGAAAGATTATTATCGTCCCATCAGCGCATTTTCAACTTGGATTTTCACCATCGCCTCCAATTTGGCCAAGACAGAACTGAGAAAGCGAAAACGACGGAAGGTTTCTTACCTCAGTCAGATCGGAATTGAAGAGAAAGATTTCGACATCCCGGTGGAGGATACCACAGATGAGGAAACTGTAGGTGAATATACTGAGTCTCAAATTCAGGATGCCATTCAGTCTCTTCAGCTTCATTTTCGCACCGCTCTCATACTGCGAGATATTGAGGAACTTTCTTACGAGGAAATCAGTAAGATACTCGATGTTCCACTTGGAACGATTAAATCGAGAATTAACCGTGCAAGACTACAGTTACAAGAAAAGCTTAAACATGTTCACAAAGACAGGAGGACGCCTATTTGATGGATTGTTACGAGTTTCAAGACAAAGTATCAGCATATATCGAAAAAGAACTCACCCTTTCTGACGTTAACAGATTCGATCAGCACCTTGAGTCGTGTAGAATCTGTGCGGTAGCATATAACGGCGTAAAGTCAGCCATTCGAGCTATCAAAGGATCGGAGCGGGTTGCTGTATCAAGCGGCTTTAATGATCGGCTTCTTGGAAAATTACAGCGTGAGAAAGCCAAACCGGTGAGTAAGATAAGCAGACTGGGTCGTGGACGTAGAATATTCGGCTATGAGCCCCGGTACGCATTTGCCTCCTTGGCGGCCGTCGCACTTATCGTCGTGCTCACCATCGGTATACTGCCGGATGGTAGCGGAAAAATTAATCCCAATCCGTTGCCACTCTCTACGCAGCAGAACGTGAATGATGCCTTTCAACCAGCCATGAGAAGTGGTACGCCCGCCGCGCCGACGCTCGTTTCTGATGAGCTGGAGGAAGATTCACTGGCTACACCAAAAGACAAGACATTGAAAACTCCACAAGACTTTAGTGGGAAGATTCAACTTGTCAAAAACAAGAAAAAGTAAGTTTCACGCCTTCTTTCTTTTTCTCCTAAGCAACTTTAATTTCCCGGTGTGAGCAGACTCCGACACGCCTTCTCCTCGGACAATAGTAGCAAAATCGGCGTTATTCTGGCGTTTGCTATCCTGTTTCTGTTATTTGTCTATCCCAACCCGGAAGGGCTCATTTTCGGACTGCTCCGCATGGCCTTCCTGGGGCTGGCTGTTTTTCTTTTCATACAATTTTATCAGCAAGAAAAAAAGATAGGATCTACAGATTCTGGAAAAGGTAGAGCCATCAACAATAGCTGAAAATCAACCTACCGCTTTTCAGGGAGAAAATAAGGACCTTACTGAGGAATACCTCAGTTTCATCAAATGTCTGGAGGCTTTTCAAGGTGATCTCGACATTTCCAGATCTAGAGAGGAGTTGGTTGATTCCATCACTGATTTCTGTAGAGAAAACTTCACTTTCGATAAGCTCACTTTGATTTTCCTTGATGCTGAAAAAAAGGATGTGGCTGTGGCCGAGGAAGTGATGGGATATAAGGATGATTTTGATACAGAAACACGTTTCAGCCGAGAAGAGTCTCTCCTTTGGAAAGTGTTGGACGGAGAAAATTCTACCCATATCGATTTGACGGACGAAAGCTTTCTCGATGGCGGGAGATTCAGTAAAGGAGATACTCAAGATCATCACTTTTTTTCTTTCATTGGAGCACCGATTCAAACCAGCGGCCGGACAATAGGATGTCTCGTTCTTGAGAGTTTTTCTTCGGGACGTTACCGTAGAAATGAAGGCCGGAATCTTCATATTTTCAGCACACGACTTGGTGTTTTGCTGGATTGGTGGCAAAAGTATGACGTTGTTCGTGAAACAGCCATGCGCGATGGCTTGACAGGTCTGTTGAACCACCGCTCTTTTGTTGAACGTTTCCAACAGGAACTTCAGAGAGCCAATCGCTATAACGAAAAACTTGTACTAATGATGCTGGACCTAGATAAGTTCAAGCGAATTAACGATACTTATGGTCACCTCTATGGCGACTATGTTTTGAGGGGCACGTCCGCCGTTCTTAAGAACGGCGTCCGAAACATTGATATTGTGGCTAGGTACGGCGGGGAGGAGTTCGCCATTGTTCTCGTGAAGACGACCAAGACAAAAAGCTTCAACTCGGCAAATCGAATAGTTCAATCTCTTGCTAATCACCAATTTGAAAAAGAAGGACAGGAGGTGCAAATGACGATTAGTGCAGGAATGGCAGAATATCCAACGGATGGAGAAGGGATGAGAGACCTGATCGCAATCGCGGACCGCGCTATGTATACAGTGAAGGGTCGGGGTGGCAATGATGTGGAGGTCGGTGAGGTTACCCAATAATGTTTATGTGTATAGTTATGTATGGAGTACTTTATTTGACTAGTCCTAATGAACGTGCTTAGGATAAATTTTCTCGATGAAAAATGAATCTTAGACTTTACAGAAAAAGCTCATTTTGCGTACTTACTTTACTCTTGGTAGTGTGGTACGGTTGTTCCGTTAAGCCGGCACCTGAACCGGCGTTGGCAGCTGACACGAGATCAACAAAGGAAGAAGTAGAGAAGGTCAATACCAAAGCGCTCAAACATTTTATGGATGGTGAAATGTATTTCTCTCAGGGTAACCATCCCATGGCGGTGATTGAATTCCAGGACGCTCTTCGCTATGATCCCGGTTCATCAAGTATTCATACATCGCTGGCAGAAGTTTATGTCAGACTCGGCAAACTGGACCGCGCTGAAGAAACACTTCAGGAAGCCCTTAGACTGGATCCTCGCAACATAGACGCCAGAGAGTTACTTGCGCAGCAGTTCCTAATGCAGAACAGTGTTGAGAAGGGATTAGAGCAGTATATAATTCTGGAAGAGAATGATCCAGACGAAAGACAGTACTCCTACGTGGTAGCAGAAATTCTGGTTAGACAAGGAAAACTTGAGGCTGCTCAGGAAAAAATGTGGGTTATCTACCAAAGGGATTCTTCTGAGCTTCAGGCGCTCATGAGAGCGGCGGAAATTGCCAGGCAGCGTAATGAACTGGAATTTTCTTTGGACGCTTACGCAAAACTTACTGAGGAAAAACCGGACAATATTCAGTTCTGGAAAGCCTATAGTGAACTGGCTGTTATGCTACAGAAATTTGATAAAGCAGTAAATGGACTCAACAGTTTGGCGCGGCTCACAAGTGACGATCCCGCCGTTCAAGAACGTTTGGGTATTCTCTATTATGAGAACAATGAAATAGAGTCAGCGGACTCCATTTTTACCATGTTGTATGAAGACGGCACACGGACACCGGGAATTCTCTTTTATCTTGGGCGCATTTCTATCTCTGATGGTGATTATACCCATCTTGCTGTGCTGGCCACAGAACAGGTGGAGCTGTTCCCCGATGAGATTTCCGGATACACCAATCTTGCACTAGCTTATATAAATTTAGATAATCCACTCGATGCTATCTCAATTCTTCTTAGGGCTCGGGACAAGTTCCCCAAGAGTTTCGGGGTTAACTACCTATTGGGTAGCACATACAGCACGGAGAAAAAGTACGAACTCGCCAAGAAGAGTCTGAAAACAGCACTTTCTATCGATCCCGAGTCAAGACCCACAAAGCACCTGTTGGCAACAGTCTACAATTATCTTGAAGAGTGGACATTTTCAGATAAACTGTATGAAGAACTTGTTTCTTCAGATAAAAGTGATGGTCAGGCGTTGAATAACTACAGCTATACACTGGCCGAGCGAGGAATAAAGCTACGCACGGCTATGAACATGGCTGAGAAAGCAATGGAACTGGAACCGGGAAATCCTGCTTATCTTGACACAATTGGCTGGATCTATTTCAAGCAAAAAAAATTCGACAAAGCTCTGAAATACATTGAACAGTCCATTTCAAAAAATCCTGAAAACGCTGTTGTTCTGGAACATTTGGGTGACGTACTCATGAAGGTAGATCGTCCAGAGGATGCTCGCACCTATTACGGAAAGGCGCTTGCTATCGATAAAGACAACGACCGTCTTCAAAGAAAAATAAAAGAGTAACACTTTTTGGCTGAATCAGTTAGCCTCACTATCGTCATTCCGGTCTTCAATGAAAGGGAATCGATCCCTCACTTGCTGGACGAGATCCACTCCGTCATGGACACCAATTGCAACTATGAAATTGTCTGCGTAGACGACGGTAGCAGTGATGGTACTTTCGAGTATCTCAGAGATCGACGCCAAAGCGATGATAAGCTTCGACTCATCCGATTCCTCAGGAATTATGGGAAGTCCGCTGCGCTGGCAGAAGCGTTTAAAAGAATCTCCTCAGATTATGTGGTGACCCTGGACGCTGATCTTCAGGATGATCCGATGGAAATTCCTCTTATGGTGGAAAAACTCCAGGAAGGTTATGATTTGGTTTCAGGCTGGAAAAAAGAGAGACGAGATCCGTTATCAAAGCGTATACCATCAAGACTGTTCAATATTATCACACGTCTTTTAACCGGTATCTACATTCACGATTTCAATTGTGGTTTAAAGGCATACCGGTACAATGTTGTGAAATCACTGGATATTTACGGCGGTATGCATCGATATATTCCGGTCCTGGCAGGGAAAAAGGGATTCCGTGTCACTGAGATGGTCGTAAATCATCGGCCCCGTCAGTACGGAGATAGTAAGTTTGGCAAAGAACGGTACTTTAGGGGAATGTTTGATCTCCTCACTGTACTTTTCCTCAGCCGGTACACCCGGCGTCCACTTCATCTGTTTGGTCTTTTCGGGTTCATCAGCCTATTTGTCGGAATCAGTGTGGACCTCCGGGTTCTTTACTTGAAGTACGGTCTGGGAGAGCCCTTTTCAAAGCATATTGCTCTGCTTGTTTTTGGCGTATTGCTGGTGATTCTGGGCGTTCAGTTTATCTCCATCGGACTTTTGGGTGAGATGATTGCTCAGTCCACTTTCAAGACCGGTGAGTCCGCCAGGGAAGTTGTGCTTTATGACAGTTCAACTCCCTGAGGTTTAGTCACAATTTCCTTTTCATCCTCATCTTCAAACGTGTTAATCAGCGTCATTACACCAGCATACAACCGTGCAGATGAAATTCCTCACCTCCTTGAATCCATTGCGAAACAGACAGTGGCTTCGGACAGGTTCGAGATGGTGATTGTGGATGACGGATCCACGGATCAAACTGTTGATATTATTGAAGCTATGATTCCAAACTTAAACTTCAACTTGAGCTTTGTGAAACAGGAGAATGCGGGCCCCGGTTCTGCACGAAATCAGGGAATAGAGGAAGCGAAAGGCGAACTATATGTTTTTATCGATTCGGATTGTGAAGCAGATCCCCGATGGCTAGAGATCATTCTCGATTCTTTTGAGAGGGAAGGTTTTGATGCTTTTGGTGGCCCCGATGCTTCCAAGGGAGATTTCACTACCCTTCAGCGGGCCATCGATTTCAGTATGACGTCATTTCTCACTACGGGTGGGCTCAGGGGGCATAGCGTTCGTCCCCTGGCCAAATTCTATCCCAGGAGTCACAACATGGGGATGACCCGATCTCTCTATGAAAAGGTTGGCGGTTTCGGATCTCTCCGGCACGGCCAGGATATTGAACTGAGCAACCGAATACATAAGAGCGGTGCAAAAGTGACTTATTTACCGGAGGCTATTGTCTATCATCGCCGCAGGACCACTTTAAAGAAGTTTTTCAGGCAGGTGTTCAACTGGGGTGTAGCTCGGATCAATCTCGGTAAAGTCGATTCCAAGATGCTGGAGCCGCTTCATTTCTTTCCGGCTGTAATTACCGTTATAGCAAGTATAATAACAGTCGGTTTTTTCATTGATCCCATTAAGTATGGTTCATTTTTTGAACTCGGTTTCGGATTTTTTCTGTTCCTGGCCGGCGCTGGTGCATGGAAGCTTAAAGATTTGAAAATATTTTTCATACTTCTGGCGATAATTCCAATTCAGATGTTCGGTTATGGTTTAGGGTTTATCGTTGCCTTTGTCTTTCGCTTCATCCTTCGACAGAAGGTGTGGACTGGGTTTCAAAAAAAGTATTATTAAACGGATGGAACAAGGTTCACAATTGCCTCCACATTTGACCCTTCTGAAGCGGGAAGCGGGGAGAGAGAACCCTCAATCGGCAAAGGATATCAATGACAGAAGTATGCGGGCCTACCGTGAACAGTATTGGTACGGTGGGAATTTTCTCGAAAACTACATTGGTATTGAAGACTACTTCGGGAAAAGAATTCTTGAAGTGGGTTCTGCCGAGGCGGGTTTGTTAAAATTCTTCCACGAGTTGGGAGCTCGCTGTACGGGCATGGAGCTTTCTCCTTTGCGGTTTTCTCACTCCAAGCTCTTGAACGATACTTCGGAGATAAAGTTGGTAAGGGGTGATATTTGCAACCCTGATTCGTATAAGGAGTCATTGGCAGAAGAATTCGATGTTATTGTTATTCGTGATGTCATTGAACATATTGAAGACAAGCTTTCTGCTCTCAGTAATGTGTTCAATCTCCTTTCAGAAGATGGGCGTCTTTTTATTTCATTTCCGCCATGTTACAGTCCTTATGCTGGTCACCAGCAGACAGTCAAAAACTTTCTGGGAAAGATCCCGTATATCCATTTGTTACCGAACTCTCTCTACTCAGCTTATCTCAGGATGATAGGGCACCCGGAAACAGGCATTGACTATCTAATAGCTACAAAGCTGACAAGGATCTCGGTACACAGGATGGAGTGTTTCATTAGGGAAGCCGGATTCAAGATATTGAGGCGGGGTCTCTTTTTTTCACGACCCACGTATCGTTTTCGATTTCACTTTCCAACACTGAGGAATCCACTGGCTGGCCTGCCGGGATTCAGGGAAGTGCTCACGAACGGCGCCCTCTACGTGCTTATGAAAAGGAGGAACGATTGATTGTCATTGTCATTGGCATGCATCGAAGCGGTACCTCCGCCGTAGCAGGGATCCTTCATCTAAATGGCATCGCCATGGGTTCTGAAAAAACTTTCAAACCAAAACCGTTGCCGCAAAATCCCAAAGGATTTTACGAGAATTACGATTTTAGGAAAATCAATGACCAAATTCTCAAGCAAGCCGACTACAACGTTAAATCTTTTGATACGGATATCCCAGTTGTTCATGCCAGTGACAGAACTGTAGCAAAAATGGGAAAGCTGACGGAAAAACAGGTTTCTGAGGATACTGATTGGGGATGGAAAGATCCCCGCACATGCCTGACGCTTTCAGAATGGTTGACACTGTTTGAAGAGAAAGGACTGCTAGAGGATACGAAAGTTGTTTTTACCACACGGAGTGCATCAGCTGTTGCTGAATCTTTGAGAAAACGGAACGAACTCCACATTGATAATGGCCTTATGCTTTGGCGCCTATATCATGAACGGGCCTTGAAATCGCTGGAGCAATTTCCCGTTCCGAGGTTTCACTTTTCTTACGAAAATATGCTGAATGACTCCCATTCGGTTTGCAGTAAACTTTTCCAGTTTCTCGGCAAGGCATTCGACGATTCTGTGGTTGGCAGATTTATCGATCCTGATCTCAATCGAAGTGAACTCTCTGCTAAAGTTAAATTGGGTGGAGAGGTGACCGCCCTGTCTGAGAAACTCCACTCCCTTTCTTCCGTTTGAATCCCATGACGGAGAAAAAAGCAATCAATGTTGTTTCTGTCAGCTGGTACTCATCGGGGCATATAAAAAGACTGGTGAACAATCTTCTAGATAAGGCGGAAAATCCCGAAACCCTCACCTTCACGATTATTGACAATACGAATGGAACTGATATGGAACTGAAAGAGGTGCTTTCAGATGTGCCTTCTTTAACTATTCTATACAATAAATCTGAGGCAAAGCAACGCTCCGTAGCCCATGCATCAGCTCTTGATGTGGCCATGTCGAAATTGGAAACGTACTTCACACTGGTCATCGACCCAGATGTCCACATTTTCAAGGAAGGTTGGGACAGTTTTTGCCAATCTAAAATCGAATCCGGGAAAAGCGCAGTTGGGGCTCCTTACCCAAAATGGAAACTGGGAAAAGTTCACGATTTTCCCAGTGTGGTTTTTATTTTTTCTACTACAGAATGGTTCACAAGAGAGGGGCAAAGTTGGCATCCCTTTCCTCCTTTGTGGCGTCAAACATGGAATTTTTTCGTGAGGAAATTTGTGAGACTTTTCAAATTTGCCACAAGACCAAGACTGGAGAAAAGCAGGTTAATGAAAACCGTGACTTCTGGTCTGGAGGCCATGACAGGGATAACATCTCCCGACACAGGTTGGCGTTTGGTAAAAGCGGCGAAAGAGAGGAGGGATACATCTATTGTTTTTGAGGCACCCTATTCATCAGAACTTCCCGAATACATGGTAGAACTTGCCCGGAACTTTGAACTGTTTTTTATAGCAGTGAACCTTTTATGAGTCACATGTACTCCTCTGGTATCTCCTATTATCGGACTGAGAAAAGCGGCGACCTGAATGCCTGGATTTCGGCTGTGGAGCAGGTTGAGAGGAGCCTCAACTGAAACTTAATAGCAATATAGTATTCCTCACATTGGCTGTAGTGAGTTTTGTTTTTCTCCAGGAGATGATCCTTTCGAACAAGCTTCCGGAATCGGCGGACATGTTTCATCGGATGCCACTGGATCGTTGGGCTGAGGATTACAAGTCCCGAAATGACGACATGCCTCAATGGTATCCCCATCTCTTTGGAGGTATGCCTTCTTACGGCGGTTTTATCTATGCACCGGCTGACCCATTCAGAAAGATATTTGATTTCCTGGGCTTTGGCTGGGGATTGAGATACTGGATCCATTTTATAATTGCTGGTATCGGTATGTACGCTTATTTGCGATGGAAAGGAATTTCAGAGATAGCAAGCTTTTTTGGATCGCTTTCATTGTCGCTATCGCCTTACCTATTTGGATTAATCAACGCAGGCCATCCAGCAAAAATGTATGCCATCGCTTTTATCCCGCTTGTACTCTTGTTTGCGGAAAAGGTGATGGAGAAACAGGAATTGAGATCAGCTTTACTATTGGCTGTATTAACAGCATTTCAACTCTGGACAAAGCATGTTCAGATTGTTTACTATACCTGGATGCTCGTTGTTTTTTTCTGGCTCTGGAGAGCGGGATCAGCCTTTCGGCTTAAACAGTTTGATCTGAAAAAATCCGGACTGAGTATCGGGCTTATGGCTGGAGCTATTGTCATCAGCGGTTTTCTTGTGGTCGATCCATACCTACCCATCTACCAGTACCAGGGATATTCCACCCGCGGCGCCGCCTCAACACTGGATGCAGAGGGAGAAGCAAAAAAGGGGACTAGCTGGGAGTATGCCACCCAGTGGTCTTTTCATCCTAATGAAACCATTTCGTTTCTTTATCCATACTTCTACGGGTTACAGAACTTTCCCACTCGCGATCTGAACTCTCAAGCCTACTGGGGCTATATGCCATTTACCCAGTCCACCCACTACGTGGGTCTGATGGTTCTGGTGTTAGCTGTTGTAGGTTTTCTCATCAGAAAGCCGGAGAGTGAAATTGTCTCCATGGGTGTCGCGTCAGTTATTATTCTGATTATTGGATTTGGTGAACATTTTCCTGTACTCTTTTGGCCACTCTACAAGTTTGCACCCATGTTTGGTCGTTTTCGGGTTCCTTCAATGATCTATATTTTACTGCCATTCACACTCTCTTTTCTCGCGGCGGCAACGCTTCACCACACTTGTATAGCATTGGAATCCAGGAGTGACCAGTTCGAGATAATAAAAAAAGAACTGTTATGGTCTTTGGTATGGTTGTAGGGCTATCTCTGCTTTTTCTGGTTCTTGGTTCTGAACTATTTTCTTTCTCAAAACTTGGGGAGGCTGCCAGGTACCAACCGGCGGCTTTGGCCCAATTGAAGGGAATAAGGGTCAGTTTGTTTCAGAAAGGAGTGCTGCTGACTTTTGTTTTATCCGGAATGGGATTAGCAGTTTTATGGTTCGCTTTCAAAGGAACTGTTAGGCCGTTTTTTCTAGGTTTGGTTTTCGTATCCATAACCGTCATCGACCTGTGGATTGTAAACAGTGAATTCATTCACCTGAAATCAGAACGGGCTATTAATGCAGGTTACTTTCAAACTAAGGAAGTTCAATTTTTGCTTGAGGACAGGGGTCTTCACAGAATACTTCCTGTGGAGCAGTTCAACACCAACTGGTACGCCTATTTTGGTTTGTCCACTGTGGGCGGTTATCGTCCAGTGAAGTTGAGGTCATACCAGGATTTACTGGATGCCAAGGCGCTGAACAGTGACGCGATCCAAAATATGCTCAATGTGAAATATGTGATTACCCAGCGGACTATGAACGACCCTCGATTTCGTCTTGCTTTCCAGGATCAGCTCAAGGTGTACGAGAACAGGAATGTCCTTCCGAAGGCATGGTTTGTAACAGAGGTTAATTCAGTTGAAAGTCCGCAGAAATCCCTCGCTTCTATCCTGACACCGGAATTCAATCCAGTCTCGACAGCCCATGTGCTAAACTATAGAGGTGAACCCGGACTCAAAATGGAGGTCGGGACGGTAATGGTGACAAAATATTCTGAGAATGAAATTGTTTTAAAAACGGAGATAGCGAGTGACGGTTTTCTTGTCCTTTCCGAAAATTATTATGGTCCGGGCTGGAGAGTTGATGTGGATGGTGTGGAGACTGAGATATATCGTACTAACCATGTTCTCAGAGGTGTTCAGATTCCCACCGGAAGCCACACCGTTAACTTCTCGGTTGACGATTCTGCCTATAGTATTGCACGATTGATCTCTCTTTTTAGCATGGTGTTAATCGCTACTGTGCTGTCGGTTCAATATCGCAGTGATATTGTTGACCTCACCGCTTGGTTACGAATCAAAAAGCAAGATATGAAGAGTTGACTTCGGCTTTGTAATTTTCCGGCCATTATTTATCAATAAACAGATGAGCATCCCTCACGGCGAAATATTAATTGATCTTCAAGCGGAAGCACCCCAAGAGGTGAATTCTGATTTGCCAGTCGTCACGCTCTCGCAGAGGGGACAGGCAGATTTTGAAATGCTCGCGACTGGTGCCTTAAGCCCGCTGAGTGGCTTTA
>FUWD013430014.1_pt8 | contig 32994 bp, 29 predicted proteins | sample 1063281 | NCBI WGS metagenome assembly FUWD01 (sample SAMEA79048168, study PRJEB19326) | metagenome | biome: marine | reverse complement strand
AAGTGGACGTTCAGATGTTTTAGTTTCTGATACCTTTGTAAATATTATATCTCCTTTAAATGACCCAAGAACTCCAGCTTATATGGACAACAACAAAGATCCTTATATTGGAGGTCCTTATGGTGCCAATAATGCTTTTGGAGAGTTTACGCATTTAGGAGAGATCTTCCATAAGCCCGATTTTGAAGGAATAATAATGGACTATACCGAAGTTAAGTTCTTGCTAGCAGAAGCTGCAGCAAGAGGTCTTGGTGGTGTAACAGGAGCAGAAACTCACTACAATGAAGCAGTAAAAGCTTCTATTGATTACTGGGTAACAGGAGCTGACACAGCTGCTTATTTAGCACAAGGCACAGTCGCCTATGATTCTGCCAACTGGGAAATGTCAATCGGTATGCAAAAGTATATTGCTTTGTATTCTCACGGTTTTGAAGGATGGTCTTCATGGAGAGTCTTTGGATACCCTGTTTTAAACGCACCAGTTGACGCGCACGTAAGTGCCGAAGGAATGGTGCCCGTTAGATTTACCTATCCTGCTGATGAAGCTCAACGTAACGGACCAAATTACGAAGCTGCAAGCGCTGCAATCGGAGGAGATAAGTTCAAATCAAGGGTTTTCTGGAATCAATAAGTCATTATACTTGTTGGTTTAAACAAACCAATTATTAAATAAACCAGTGAATTTAAATTCACTGGTTTTTTTTATGCAATAAAAAAAACCAACCTTAACAATCTCATAAAAACACTAAATATATTTTATCGTCTCTACAGCTCTCTTTGAAAACCTAACCGCAATAAAGTCACATTTTCATACTAGTACCAACCATTCTATTCGCCACCACCTTCCCATCTTTGAGGATAATTGATTTAAACAATAAAAAATTATCCGTTACTATTTTTTTACTTTCCATTAAAAATCATAAGTAAAGGCATAAATACTTGTCATATTTACAAAACGCAATACTTATTAATATACTTTTTGTAAAACTAAGGTGTTAAATAATTGTTTTATTAAGATTAATTTAAGACTTTTGTAACAACTAATTCAAATAATCACAAAAATGAAAACAAAGTTTAATGGAATTTTAACGCTTTTTCTGGCGTTGGTAGTGCAAATATCGTTTGCACAGCAGAAAACTATCACTGGAAATGTATCTGATGGATCAGGTCCTTTACCTGGTGTTAGTATAATAGTAAAAGGATCTATAAATGGAACACAGACAGATTTTGATGGAAAATACTCCATACAAGCATCTGAAGGAAGTATTCTAGTATTAAGATCTCTAGGCTATAAAGAAACAGAAATAACTGTTGGTAGTTCTAATGTTATCAATATTACAATGAGTCAAGATACCAATGTATTAGACGAAGTAGTAGTTGTAGGTTATACAACCACTACAAAAAGATCTTTTACTGGAACCGCAACCGTTGTTGACAATGAAAATATTGATGCAAAGGCTGTTTCCAACATTGCTCAAGCATTAATTGGTGAGGTTTCAGGAGTTGCTGTTACTAGAACAAATGGTAGACCTGGTTCAAGTGCTACAATCCGAATTAGAGGTTTTAGTTCTATCCAAGGTAATAGTGCACCTTTATATGTAGTTGATGGAGTTCCATTTTCTGGAGATGTAAATGCTATTAATCCTAATGATATAGAATCAACTGTGATCTTAAAAGATGCATCTGCAACCGCAATTTACGGTTCTAGAGGGGCTAACGGTGTTGTTTTGTTAACAACAAGAAAAGGTGTAGCTGGTAAAAATACTGTTGAATTTGATTTTCAATCTTCTGTTTCAAGCAGACAATTAAACCCTTACGACCTAGTAAATAGTGAAGAAAACTACATGGAGCTAGTATACGCTGGTCTTAGAAACACTGCTGAATATGCAGGAGAGAATAACCCTTCACAATTCGCTTTAGATAACTTATTCTCTGACAGAGGTATTGCACCTTTATACAATATGTGGAATGTAGCTGATGGTAATGGTCTTATCGACCCAACTACTGGACGTGTAAAAAGTGATGTTACAAGAAAATTCACTCCAACAAATTGGGCAGATGTAGGATATAGAGATGGTGTCAGAAATGAGATGAATTTTAAAACATCTGGAGGTACTGCCAAAACAAAACATTATTTTTCTTTAGGCTATTTGTCTGATGAAGGCTTTATATCACAATCACAATATGACAGATACTCTACTAGATTAAATGTAACTACGAACCCTGTTGAAAGAATCAAGGTTTCCACTAATTTAGATTATTCTTACAGTGAATATAATGACGCAACTGGTTATGGTGGTGGTAATGTAACATATATGTTAGATTTTACTCCAACTATCTATTCTTTATACCTAAGAGATACAGAGGGTAACATAGTAAATGACCCAAATACTGGAAAACCATTTTATGATTTTGGTGACAATACAGCTGGTAATGCCAGAGGTTTTTCTGCTACCTATAATGGAATTGGTGAAGCTATTTATAATATTAATAGAACTAAAAGACATTCTGTTAATGCTAATATTAATGGTGTAGTTGACATTCTTAAAGGGTTAACTTTTGAAACTACATATGGTATAAATCTATACAGTACTAATACCGATCAAACTAGAAACTCTATACAAGGTAGTCAAGGTGTCGCTTTAGGAGGTACTCTTTTCAAGAGTAATGGTACTTATGTTTCACAAAATTTTAATCAAGTTGTAAGATATAAAACTAAATTTGGTGAAGATCATAACTTTAATATGTTCTTGGCTCATGAATCTTTTTATGATAAGTTTGAAGATTTTAATATGAGTAAAAAAGGTATTGTTAATTTAAATCCAAATGCTGCAGGTGCGCCCGAAAATTACTTAGATCAGAATGGTGTATCTACCGGAAGTATTACTGAGACTTCATTAGAAAGTGTTTTTACGCAAGTTAACTACAACTACGCGAAAAAGTATTATTTTCAAAGTACAGTAAGAAGAGACGGTTCATCAAGATTTTATAAAAATAAATGGGGAACTTTTGGTTCAGCTAGTGTTGGTTGGATTGCGAGTGAAGAAGATTTCTTAAGCTCATCAAGCGTTATTGATTTCTTAAAAGTTAAAGCTAGTTATGGTGTTCTTGGTGATCAAGGAAACGCTGCTTATGCTGGTCAACTTGGTTTCAATATAGAGAATCTTTTAGGACAACCATCTCTTGCTCCAAGAGCTGTTGTTGATCCAGAGATTACTTGGGAGTCTAGTGAGCAATATCAAGTAGGTGTTGAAATGGAGTTATTTAATGGTATAATTACTGCTGATTTAGATGTCTACGTGAAGAACACTAACAATTTATATGTAAATAAGAGATTGCCTCCTTCTACAGGTGATGCTGTTATTTTGACTAATGATGGTTCATTAGAAAATAGAGGTTTTGAATTTAATGTAACTGGAAATATTGTAAGAAATGAAAATTTTAATTTATCATTAACCTTAAATGGTGAGATGTTTCAGAATAGTATAACTCAAATGCCAATAGAAAACGCAACTGGTGATCCAAAGGTTGTTAATATTGATGGGAGATTTGCTCAGTCTATAGGACGTAGTATTTATGATTATTACATTCCAGAATGGGCTGGTGTTGACCCTGCTAATGGGAACCCTATGTGGACAGAAAACTGGTCTGATGAAAATGGTAATAATCAATATGACAGTGGAGAAGGCATTTCAGATATGCTAGTTTATACAGCGGCTAATCCAGATGCGATTATTCAAGAAAGAATAACAAATACCTATAGTAATGCGACTAGAAAATACGTTGGTAAATCTGTTATACCTACTGTTAGAGGTGCTTTCAGATTAAACAGTTCGTACAAAGGTTTCTCTGTAGCGGCACAGTTTGGTTATAGCTTAGGAGGATATGGTTATGACGCTCAATATGCAAATCTTATGAATAATGATAAAGTCGGTGGTTCAAGTTATCATAACGATATGAATAATGGATGGATGGAGCCTGGAGATATCAGCGCTGTTCCTAGAATTTATTCTAATGAAAACATTAACGTTAATAACTCTTCTTCAAGATTTTTACAGAGCTCTGACTACTTGTCTTTAAACAATATTAGATTCGGTTATAAAATACCTTCAAAATTCATAGCAAAAACTGGACTCTCTTCAGTTAATTTATGGCTGTCAGGAGATAATGTATTTTTATTAAGTTCTAGACAAGGGTATAACCCGACAACTTCACTAGTAGGTGAAACAGGTAGGTATACATATAGTCCAATGACTAATTATACATTAGGTGTTAGAGTTAAATTTTAATAAAACTTTTAATTATGAAAAAAATAAATTATATTATAGTAATCATTACAAGTCTCATCTTAACTTCTTGTAGTGATGATTTTTTAGACAAAAGACCTACAAGCTTCATTTCAAATGACGATTTAGGTGAAACAGCTTTAATTAACCCTAGTATTGTAGAGGGAAATTTAAGAGGAATTTATAATCAAATGGTAACTGCCTATATAGGTGGTACAAGTAGCCAAGAAGATTTTGGTCACAAATCTTTTGATTTGATGAGTGATTTATTATCTAGTGATTTAGCACAAGTAGGTGCAACCTACAATCGATTTGTATCATTAGCAAATTATCAATGGACAATAGATCAAACTAGAAGCCTTCCTAACTATACGGCCTGGAGATTCTATTACAGAATAATTAATAGTGCTAACTTAATTATTGCCTCTAATGGTGGTAACGATGCTATTCCTGATTCTCCTGCAGTTAGGGGTGTAGTGGGTCAAGCAAAAACAATTAGAGCGTTTGCTTATTTTTATTTATCTCAATATTATGCCATTAAATACGATGCAGCCGCAGAGATTTTACCAATATATACTGAGCCTGGTATGTCAGGTCAGGCTAAATCTACAATGGGCGATGTATATGATCAAATAATAGCTGATTTAAATTCATCAATAAGTTTTATGGATGGTTATGCGAGACCTAACAAGGCCTCACTAAACCAAAATGTTGCTAAAGGACTACTTGCATACGTATATGCGTCAATGGGCCAAAGTGATACAAATATAAAAGCTAAAAATTTAGCTGATGAAGTTATTAACTCTGGAGAGTTTACAATGATGAATGCTAACGAAGTTACTGGTGGTTTCACCGCCTTAAGCACTCCAGGATGGATGTGGGGCTTTGATCTTACAGTAGCCAACGACATAGGCTTAGTTGGATGGCATGGATTTATGTGTTATTACAGCTACTCTTATCAAGCGGTTGGTAATTATAGAGGAATTGATAATGCGCTTTATGCTCAAATAAATGAGAATGATATTAGAAAACAACAATTTGGTGATCCAAGAGGTGGCGGTTGGACTGCAGGAGCAGATCCTTTAATTCCAGCTAGAAAATTTTATAATTTAAATCTAGTACAATTTGGACAACTTCCAATGACCGATGACTATGTTTACATGCGTGTTGCAGAAATGTATTTATTATCTGCTGAGATGAGTGCTGTAGAAGGTGATGCTGCATCTGCTAAAATGAGATTAAAAGAAGTGTTGGCTAAGAGATACAGTAATCCTGCAGATTATGCTTATGTAGATGCATTATCAGGACAAGCTCTTGTAGATGAAGTTGTCTTTAACACGAAAGTTGAATTTATAGGTGAAGGTAAAAGTTATCTTTTAATGAAGAGAAGAAAATTAAGTAATACTAGAGGTACAAATCACTTAAATAGAGCCGGTGAATCGATTTCTTATGATGATCCAATGGTAACTTTTTCAATACACCAAAGAGAACTTACGGACAATCCAAACATTACTGAAGGTAATAAATAGTAATTTTATTATAAAAAACAATGCAATTTTAAAAAATAACTAATATCAATTTAAAAGGCAAGTAGTTGTATTTAGACTATCAAGTACTTGCCCTTTTTAACTAAAAAACAATAACAATGAAAAAAATTAAATTAATCGCATACTTATTTATAGCAATATGTACGCTTAATAGTTGTTCCGACGAGGCGGAGTTAAAAGGCTCGAATTTTGTCACTTTCGAGTCCGATGCTTATGCATTTGGAGTTGATATTGACGGTGAAAACACCAATAGTATAAAAGTATATGCTGGTTCAATAATGACAACTGCAAGAACATTTAACCTTTCTGTTATTACCGAAGAAACAACATTAGATGCTTTAGCTTATACAGCACCTACTTCAGTTACAATTCCAGCAAATTCAAATGTAGGTGAAATTTCAATGACAGTTTCAGATATAAACATTAGTTCTGCTGGTGAAACGTTAACCATGGCTCTTGTTTCAAAAGAGGGTACTTATGTAGGAGAAAATATGACTATAAACGTGAAACAGGTATGTCCTACTAATCCTGGAACGTTAACAATTGCATTTGACAGCTATCCAGAGGAAGTATATTGGGATATTAAAGATGAAGGAGGTACAGTAGTAGCAACTAGTAATCCTGCTGGGCTAGCCTATGGAGGACATGCTGACGAAACACCAGGAACTTCTTTAGTTTACGAATTTTGTTGGGATCCTGGAACTTATACCTTTAGAGTATTTGATGCATATGCAGATGGTGGAGGCGCAATTACTATAGTTTTCAATGGTGCAGTAGTTTATAGCACAGATGGTGTATATGGTGGTGGCGAGTCCGCTTCATTTACCTTATAATAAACTAAATTTTATATAAAAAACCATCTCTTTCAGAGATGGTTTTTTTTTGCTCATTATTTTAATCTACATTTGCAAAATGGATAATGCATTGACAAATATTTTTGGCCTTAGAGCAATCATAGAAGCTATTGAATCGGGATCTACACTCAACAAAATCTACCTTCAGAAAGAATTACGGGGTTCGCTTTTTTATGAGCTAAATAAATTAATAAAAGAAAAAGGAATTACCACAAGCTTAGTTCCAATAGAGAAGTTAAATCGATTGTCTAAAAACGGAAATCATCAAGGTGCCGTTGCACAAATATCGCCAGTAGAATTTCATGATTTAGAGGAGCTTATTGAAAAAACTTTAGAAAGTGCGGAAGTGCCACTATTTCTTTTATTGGATCAACTTTCTGATGTTCGTAATTTCGGAGCCATTATAAGAACTGCGGAATGCACCGGTGTAAACGGTATTATTATACAAAAAGATGGAAGTGCTCCAGTAAATGCAGAAACTATAAAAACTTCTGCCGGTGCCGCCTTTAAGATTCCTATTTGTAAAGTAGATCATATAAAAGACGCCTTGTATATTTTACAAGCTGCCGAAATTAAAACGGTTGCTGCTACCGAAAAGACAGAAAATACAATTTATGACATCAACTTAAAGCAACCACTTGCCATTGTAATGGGTTCTGAACAACGCGGTGTAAACCCTTCTATACTTAAAATGGTGGATTTTAAGGCAAAATTACCTATGTTAGGTGAAATTGCATCACTAAACGTATCCGTTGCCTGTGGAGCGTTCTTATATGAAACGATACGTCAACGAATTTCAACGAGTGCATCATAGCAATACTTAAACTATTTCCTCACTCTGCTCCTCCTCTATTTTTGGAGGTACATAATTCCCTTCTTGGTCAAATAGGAGGTCAAATTCGGTGTGTGTATATTGATGCTCCAGTCTAACCAATCCCTTATTTCTATAAAAAATAGCAAAAAAGAGCCCTACTAAAAATCCGGATAAATGCCCTTCCCAAGACATTCCATCCTTGATTGGCAGTACATACCAAATCATACTTCCATAAAGAAAAATAGTTATTAAAGAGAGCGCTACCAATCTGTAATGCTTGCGAATCATTCCGCTAAAAAAAATAAAACTAAACAACAAATACACAATTCCACTTGCTCCAATGTGATACGCTTCTCTTGCAATCAACCAGGTCAGAAAACCCGATGCAATGCCTCCAAATAAAAGTACTTTATATGCAGTCTCTTTGTAAAAATAAAACAAGCTTAAAAGCAAGACAAATAAAGGAACTGAATTGTTAAAAAGGTGGTCGACATCACTGTGTATAAAATGCGTTAGAAAAACACCTCTTAATCCAAATAATTCTCTAGGAAAAACACCGTACTTATTAAAATTAAAATTAAAATAAATTTCAATCCAATATACAAACCAGATACCTACAACATATAAGATCGGAATCCGAAAAATACCTTTGGTACTTTTTAATTTACTGTTCTCTTTCATTACTTCAAAAGTAACAAATATGTTACCAAATTAAAAAACAACGACTTCTGTCAAAAACTTTGTTATTTTTGCTATATGAATGAACCTTTGGCAGAAAGAATTAGACCTAAAACATTAGAAGATTACGTTAGTCAGCAGCACTTAGTTGGAGAACATGGGATTTTAACTAATTTAATTAAGCAAGGAGTTATTCCGTCCTTAATTTTATGGGGACCTCCTGGGATCGGTAAAACAACCTTAGCAAACATCATTGCAACCACTTCTAACAGGCCTTTTTACACATTAAGTGCCATTAGTTCTGGCGTAAAAGACGTGCGAGATGTTATTGAAAAAGCTAAAAAAAGTGGAGGTCTATTCACCGCAAAAAATCCAATTTTATTTATTGATGAAATTCATCGCTTTAGTAAATCTCAGCAAGATTCCTTACTAGGCGCTGTAGAAAAAGGTTGGGTAACACTTATCGGTGCCACCACAGAAAACCCAAGTTTCGAAGTAATACCGGCCTTGCTCTCCAGGTGTCAAATTTATATTCTTAATTCATTTGATAAAGAGGAATTGATTGCCCTGTTGCACCGTGCAATGGAAAAAGATGTTTTTTTATCCTCAAAAAATATAATTTTAAAAGAAACAGAAGCCTTATTGCAGGTATCCGGAGGAGATGCTCGAAAATTGTTAAATATCTTTGAATTGTTAGTTTCTGTTGATGATGATGTTATAATTACCAACGAATTGGTATTGTCTAAAATTCAAAAAAATACGGCTAGATATGATAAATCAGGACCACAACACTATGACATTGTTTCCGCTTTTATAAAATCAATTCGCGGAAGTGACCCGAATGCAGCAGTATATTGGTTGGCGCGAATGATTGAAGGAGGCGAGGATGTAAAGTTTATTGCACGGAGAATGCTAATTCTAGCTTCTGAAGACATTGGAAACGCAAATCCGACGGCATTAATACTGGCCAACAACACCTTTCAAGCAGTCGCAATCGTGGGCAATCCTGAATCTCGGATTATATTGAGCCAGTGTGCCGTATACTTAGCAAATTCGACCAAAAGTAATGCATCCTATTTAGCCATTGGTACCGCGCAAAAATTAGTACAGGAAACCGGTGATTTATCTGTACCTCTAAATTTAAGAAACGCACCAACAAAACTTATGAAAGATCTAGAATATGGTGTCGACTATAAATATTCGCATGACTATCCGGATAATTTTATAGCACAAGAATTTTTACCCGAAGCTGTTTCTGGTACTAAAATATATAATCCAGGGAAAAACCCAAGAGAACAGCAATTTAAAGAGACTTTAAAAAATAGATGGAAAAATAAGTATGGGTATTAACTACTCTTTTTGAGCAAAACTGATCACAAACCGCTTTGTAATTCGTTTATTTCCTTCGTAGTATTCTGAAAACCAAACTGCATCTTTTTTATAAAGTATGCCATTACTTTCCTTGACAATAAAACAATCCTCGCGTCCCGTATTCAAAATTGTAAATACTGCTCCGCTGCTTATATCCGTTAATTGATAACCATTTTGTATGGATTTTGCAGATAAGCTATCTATTGAATCCTCAAGTTCACTGCTCCCTATATCCCCCGCCTTTTGAATCATATGCACCGCTATTTCCTTGCGGTCTAAGCGCAGTTCTTCCTTCTTTTTAATTGTAGTCCGCCCGCTATTCATTTTGGGACTATATATAATACTTCCCATAGTACCATGCATATTCCTTATGGCCTCCTGATAGCTTCTCTTGTAGTCCTTTAACCTACTCGATCCCTCATCAGAAGCATAGACCAACTGATTAAAACAGTCTTTTAATTCCAAACGAACACTTGTTTTAAAAATGGAAGACTCATTTATAATAGCTACGTTTAAAGCCTTACAAAGTTCTTGTTTGAGCTCTAACGGATATTCCTCCGAATCTAAAATTACGGTAAAACCATTTTTCTCTAATAAAAATTTAGTGAGTGAACTGGTTTGATATTGGTCGATTTCTTTTAAAAATTCTAATTTCTGCGGTACTATTATATATTTATAATTTGTGGCCTTATTCTCTTGACCAGTCGTTACACAGGTAAAAAGTAATGCCCATAATCCTATAAATATATTTTTCATTTTAATTAAATATAAAGTTAAACCCCAGTTGTAAAGAAACATTATTTACTTAAGAAACGTCTAATAATTTAGTAATATTATTTAAAATTCCATAGAAATTAATATTCCTAAATTGTGCTGAAACAGCTTCTCCAATATTAGCATACGCGTAATTATCAACAGTATAGGTGATTTTAGCATGTACCGATTTTGAAAAATATTTTTCATAAAAACTAGTAAATGCAAACTGCTGTTTTAAAGGTCTAAATATCGAATATAATTGCAAACCAAAGGCATTTTCACACACCTTCTTATGGCGATCATCATAACATTTTTTGATGTTTCTAATAAATAAGGCAAACTATCTTCACTATCTAATAGCAGTATTTGGATAGTAAGCTCATTATAACGCCCATTTAGCAACTTCAAATTAAATTTTACAAAGATTTTCTTTACTCTAATAGGGGTTGAAAACTTTACCTCCGATTTTTGTTTAAATTCCAAAGCGCCTATTAAACCGGGTTCCGAAACCTCAAAAGAACAAGAGGAGCTGTATATGAAATATTTAATTCATACGCCTTTACTTGATCAGAATCCAATCTTTGAGCGCAAGAAAAACCATATATAGTACAAATAAAAATGCACCAACTTTGCAAATATTTCCTATTATGGGGGATAAGAAAGAATATTATTTGGACTTAAAGGTATTGTTTAATTTCTAGAAGGCTAGTTACCACATTAATATTTTTGTCTACTGGTGTTGTGGCGTCAAAGACACAATGAATCGCACTCAGCCCAACTTTTAGGGCTCCATGAATGTCTGCCTCCAAGCTGTCCCCAATCATGATAGAATTTTCCTTATTCGCCTTTGAAACCTCCAAAGCATGTTCGAAAACTCGTGCATCTGGTTTTTTTACTCCCACAGATTCAGAAGTGATTATTTGCTCAAAATAAGGATACAGTTTAGAATTTATCATTTTTTTATTCTGAACTTCTTCAAAACCATTGGTGATTATATGCAAACTATACTTTTTTTCTTTTAAGTAATCTAAAAGCTCAAGTGTACCTTCAAAAAGATGATTGAAGTTTGATAAATTATCTATATATGCCGTTGCCAAAGTATCTATTAAAGCGTCAGAAACGTTGTAATTAACAGCATCAAAAGACTTTTTAAGCCTTTCATACCGCAAGGCTTCTTTCGAAACTTTCTCATTTCGATATAATTTCCAATACTGTAGATTCAGCGGAACATACACTTTTAAAAAATCTTCAATTTTAAGATCGATTTTATTTTCTAAAAAAATTTTCTCAAAAGTTAATGCAGAATTTTTTTCAAAATCCCATAAGGTGTGGTCCAAGTCAAAAAAAACGTGTTCTATTTTCATTGGTATAAAAATATAAATTTTAATACTAAAAAAAGAGTTTCTGTGTTATATTTGTTAAAATAAACCTTTTGAGAACTAAAGTGCGTAAAATTTCAATTCCTCCCTTTTACAAGAATATACTTATCATGTTTAGAGGAACAGTGCTCGCGCAAGTTATTGCGATTATTGGTGCTGTTTTTATAGCAAAAATATATGGAGCAGAAGCATACGGGGTTTTTGGTGTTTTTATCAGCATAATTAGTATTGTATCTATAATTGCTACACTGCAGTTAGAACAATGTATTGTGCTTTCAAAAAATGAAAAAGAAAGTATAAACTGGTTTAATTTTCTACTGGTTTTAATACCGCTATTGAGCCTTTTAATTTCAACCTTATTATTTGTAATTTCAAATAATTTTTATAGTGATAAACTAAGTTTAAATTTTATCATTCTTTCTTTTTTAGGTTCCTTATTTCTTGGTTTTCGAGTAATAAATGAAAATTTTTTCGTCTTTAGAAAAGAATTTACACTGCTTTCCAATTCGAAAATATTTTTAACCCTTAGTAATATTAGTTTTCAATTTTTCCTATACCACTACTTCAATTTAAATGGTTTAATTTTAGGTTTTTTAATATCACAGTGTTTACTATTGCTTTTTTATCTTTTTAAAAACAGCAGCATCCTTTCAAAAATCAACTATAAAGAAATTAAAAAAGGTTTACAGCAAAATAAATCAATTGTTAAATATTTACTCCCCTCTACCATTATTAATAGTTTGGCAAATAATTTAATGCCCATTTTAATCCTTACATTTTTTGGAGCTAAAGAAGCCGGTGTCTATTTTTTTAGTCTTAAAATTCTTGGAACCCCATTATTTTTAATATCATCTTCTATCGCAAATGTTTTTTTTCAAAAATCATCAGAACTTTTAAAAGAGAACAAAACTGAGCTCTTCAAATTAACAAAAAAAATTGTACGCATTAATTTACTCGTAATTTTAGCCTGTCTAGTGTTGATAAACACCCTTGGTATCAGCATTTTAGAATCTGTTTTTGATGGTAAATGGAACAACTTAAGATCTTATTCTTTAATACTGTCTATCCTTATACTTGCAAGAAGTGCTTTTAACCCAATAAGTAATTTAATAGTAGTTTTAGGTAAAAACTTCCAGAGTTTAATTTTTAATATTTATCTTTTTATTATTAATCTAATTGCTATTTATTTTGGATATTTATACAATGATATCGCTATTGCAATTTTTATTTTAGCTATTTTTGGTGGAGCAGGTTATCTTTTACTACTGGCTTATTTTTTAAATCACTTAAAATTTATTTCACAAAAAAATGTTCAATAAGTTAGATTTTTGGGTTTTTGGATGGATTATTAATTGGGCATATCCAGAATATTATCGTCCTAAATATGGCTATCAAAAGTATTATATTTTATTTTTTCACTATTTATTGCCACAAAAATTATTTAGGCTAAACCCAAAAGTAAAATGGCCAGTGCATTTTACCTCCAAAGTTATTGCACCAGAAAAAATCACAAAAGGTGTTTTATGTGATCCTGGCGACAATTTAAACAATTACATACAAGCAACTAACGGAATAATCTTTGGATCAAATATAGAGTTAGGACCAGGAGTTGCTATTATTTCTGCAAACCATAAAAGCAATAACTTTAGCCAACACATTAAAGGTAAACCCATTGCAGTTGGTGATAATGTTTGGATCGGTGCAAACAGTATAATTTTACCAGAAGTTACTATTGGAGACAATGTTATTATTGGTGCAAATTCTGTAGTTACCAAAGATATTCCAAGCAACTCTGTAGCTCTGGGAAACCCGTGTCAGCGGATTAAAGAGAAAGATGCTTATATAGAAAATTTTCTGAAATTATTTTAATAAAAGAACACCAAAAGAGTTTAATCTGTTCACAAACCCTAACGTTTAAATAATTTAATAATATATGATAAATTATTATACTTTATTTGGTCATATGCTACAGTTTTAGCGCCAAAACTTAAAAAGTAACTTGCTATTTGTTTCATTGAAGAACCTCCAAAATTAAAGACCTCATATTTTTTTTGATATTTATAGATTGCTCTGTCAATCAAAAAAGTGTTTTCACCATTTTTTCTATTATTAAAATCTGTAGAGGACACTAATATTGTCACACTTTTTTTATGTTTTAAAAAAAAACCAGAGGCTACTAATTTATTTTCATTATTATAAATGGATCCAATCTCTCCTAGCCCTTTTTTAATGCAAGTCCTTATTAGTTCTTCTAAAACTAAATAATCTTTATCCAAAATATATGGCGTTCTTTTACCAACGTTGTCTTTAAATAATTGAATTAATTTTTGTGGATCGTCATTCCACTTTTCGATTAAACCTACCTTTTCAGCTTTTCTTAAATCTTTTTTTCTATCTTTTCGATACGTGTTAAAAACAGTTTCGTAATCTTCTTTAATTGATGAAACTTGCATTTGCTTCGCCAATAAAAAAGAGGTTGAATTCTTAAAATCATTATGAGTATTCAGTCTCAATTCGACTGATTTAAACGTATCCAAGAGCACTTTAAAAAATAGAGTATCGTCAATCGTGTCTTTTAAAGAAAAGACGCCCAGCTCTAGCAGCCAAAAAGGTGGATACACATATTTAATTCCATATTTTTTCCGAAGTGGCACTGGCATTACCGCCTCGTAATCGTTCAAAACCAAAACATCCCAATTGTCTGCAACAATATCTAAATACCAAGAATGGGCATAAATCCGAGATTGTAGGGAATGCGCTATGCAAGCATCATACTTGACAACATTTAAATCCTTTCTTTTAATGTAATATATCATTCTAAGAAGTGGCAATTTTTATCATCGATTCATACAAGCGTTTCCAGCCTTTCCAACGCAAGTGATTGCTTAAACTTTCATTGTGAAACAAGGTAATAAAAGTTCCGTGTACCGCTTTTACTTCGTTTCTTAAATCTCTAATTTTCCCTAAAGATTGTTTTGGGGTGTTTTTTAAATAATCATTTAAAGTAGTATCCATAAGTGCAAAAGGAAATATTTTTAAGGGCGTTTGAATTTCAAAGTCTAAATCATAAAAATAAAAAGGAGTGCAGGTACTTGCTCTAAAACCCACGTTGCTTGCATACCCCATAGAGTGATCTTCGAGAATCTCTAAATCGATTAACTGCTGGTACGTTTCTGGCAAGCTAAAGCGCAGATAATGCTGTCTCGACCTTTTTATTGGCGTGTTTGTGATACTTTCTAAGCGCTCTTTTTCTTTCTTTAATAAAGCACCATTTTGCATCGTAAAATAAGAGGGATGTAAGCCTACATCGGCATAATCTAACAGTTCTTTAATCAGCAATCTGTATTTGTTTTTGGAAGCAGAAACATTGGTGTCAAAAGTAGTATAGTCTCCAATAGAGCAAAAGAAAATAGTTTGAATGTCTGCGGTCTTTTTAGCATGCAATATCCGCTGAAAAGTATCAAAAGGATCTTTTTTAATCTTTAAAATAACCGTTAAACGATACCAAACATCTAAGAGTCTTAATTTTAATAAATCATTTATAAAGCCTCCCAGGGTTCTAATAAAATTCTTGTGCTTATAGGCAAATGCATTGTCAATATCGATGGTAGATATATATTCAAAAGACCTCGTCTTATATTTAAAATCCGGGAACTTTTCTTTCAAATGCTGTAAGAGCTTATATGCCCAAATATCAATTACAGGCTTTTCTAAAAACCCGTTTTTATATGCCAAACTTTCAGAAGCAGTATAGCGTCCGTGTATATCTTTTACATGCGGTAAGTACTCTTCATACCGAGAGATCAAATAAAAACTTGCTGCAAAAATATCATAGGGAATCGCTGCTTGACTTCCTGTTGAAAAAAAACAAGGAACACCCTCCCATTTTTGAATATTTATATCCAAATCATTTACACCCTGTTCAAATAATAAGTCGTTACTTTTTATAAAAAACTCTTTCCCTAAAGGAGTTTTTGTATAGCTAAATTTTGGACCATTATGCGCCACAAATTCAGCAACTTCTGATGTAAAACCAACGGGGATTAACAGCGTTCTTGTGAGTATATGCTTAAATATATAGCGTATTCTCGGGGTTATTTTATGTGTATAAACTAAGATCATGCTTTCAGTATTCAATGTTCAATATTTACGCTGTAGTAAACAAAATATTTGAAGTAATTTTTTTTTAATAATTACAACTGCACACAATGGCGATTAAAGCAATCCTTCATCTGCAAAGCTAAAATAAGCTTTTTCCGTAATAATTAAATGATCTAAAAGTTTAATGTCTAAAGTAATTCCTGCCGCTTTAATTTTTGAAGTCAGTTGTTTGTCTGCAGTACTGGGCTGTAATTTACCTGAAGGATGGTTGTGACAAACAATAATACCCACCGCAGCCACTTCTAAAGCTCTTTTAAAAACCAGTCGAACATCAACCAAAGTTCCGGTTAAGCCGCCTTTACTAATTTGTACCTTCGCAACTATTTTGTTAGAATTATTAAGATATAATACCCAAAACTCTTCATGCTCTAAAGAACCAATAATAACCTGCATTGTATGCGCTGCATCCCTGCTACTTGTAATTTTTGGTCTTTCTAAAGTACTTTCCAACTGCTTTCTTTTTCCCAGTTCTAAAGCGGTAATAATACTAATTGCCTTTGCCAATCCAATTCCTTTAAACTCTGTAAGTTTTTCTACCGATAATTTAGCAAGGGCATTTAAATTACCATGAACTGTTTTTAACATTCTTTTAGACAAAGCAACCGCACTTTCCTCGCGATTTCCAGAACCAATTAAAATAGCAATTAGTTCGGCATCTGAAAGTGCACTTCTTCCTTTACTTACTAATTTTTCTCTAGGTCGGTCATCTAAAGCCCAGGACTTGATTGTTAACTTTTCCATACCTCTTTTTTATAAATGTACAAAACAGTATGCAGGTATCACCCTGCTTCAGTTGGCAAAAAGCCAAAAAATAAAGGAAAAATCAATTTTTAAAAATTAGTTTACAGACTTTCGTATCTTCGCAACTTATATTCTATCTATTTTTACACATGAAGATTATTATAGCAGGTGCTGGAGATGTTGGGTTTCATTTAGCAAAACTACTTTCGTACGAATCTCAAGATACTTACATTATAGATTTTGATGGCGAAAAGTTAAATTACCTCAATAGCCATTTAGATGTAATTACTAAAAAAGGAGATGCCACTTCCATAAAACTATTGAAAGAAATTGGAATTGATTCTGCCGATTTATTAATTGCGGTTACGGAGAGTCAAAATACCAACTTCACTATTTCTGCAATTGGCAAAGCCTTAGGGGCAAAAAAAACCATTGCTAGAATCGACAATCCTGAGTTTTTAAATGACTGCGAAGTAGACTTTAAACAATTTGGCTTAGATTTCATGATTTCCCCACAAGAATTGGCTGCTAATGAAATAAAGATGCTATTAAATCAATCCTCTTTTAATGACACCGTAGAATTTGAAAAAGGCTTGTTTAATGTAATGGGTACCTCACTCAGCTACAAATCTCCATTAGTAGATTTAACAGTAAAAGAGGCAAAACTAAAATTTAGTGCAATTGATTTTATTACTATTGCCATTAAAAGAGAAAATATTTCCCAAACAATTATTCCAAGAGGAGACACCACCTATCAGGTAAACGATCAAGTTTATTTTTCTGTTCCTAGTTATAATATGAAAGATTTGTATCCCATTATTGGAAAGAAGAAATTCGATATAAAAAATGTAATTATTCTGGGGGGAAGTAGTATTGGACAAAAAACAGCAAGAAACTTATGTCAGGAAGGATTTAAAATTAAGCTCATAGAGAAAGACAAAGAAAAAGCCGAAAATCTTGCGGAAGAACTAGACAGCGTTTTGGTAATTAACGGGGACGGTACAGATTTAGAGTTATTAGAAGAGGAAAACATTAGGGATACAGATGCATTTATTGCGGTCACAAATAATTCTGAAACCAATATTATGTCCTGCTTAGTGGCAAAGTCTAAGGGAGTCAAAAAAACAATTGCTTTGGTAGAAAATATGGATTATATTGATATTTCTCAAACCATTGGAATTGAATCTTTGATCAATAAGAAACTGATTGCCGCAAGTAACATTTTAAGACACATTAGAAAAGGAGAAATTTTAGCACTCGCAAACTTACATAATATCGATGCAGAAGTTTTTGAATTCGAGGTACAGCCAAATGCAAAAGTAACAGAAAAACCTATTAAGGATCTAAACTTTCCCCGAGAAGCAGTTTTTGGAGGTATTATTAGAGACGGAAAACCGTACATGTCCTTTGGTGAAATGCAGATACAAAGTGGCGACAAAGTAATTGTGTTTTGTTTGCCAGAAGCCATCAACACGGTAGAAAGTTTATTTAGATAACATGGGATCTCTAAACATAAAAATAATTTATCGTTTCTTAGGAATTACTGCTATTTTAAACGGGATGTTTATGTTTTTAGCAGTTCCTTTTAGCATATATCACAATGAACCAGAAAAATGGGGAATTTTAAATGCAGGTATTATTACTATTGCTATTGGTATTTTGCTTTATTTTTTAAACAAACCAACCACCACCAACATTCAAAAAAAAGAAGGGTATCTTATTGTTACCTTGGGATGGCTGACACTATCATTTACTGGAATGCTCCCCTATTTACTATCTGGTGCGATTCCAACAATTTCTAATGCTTTTTTTGAAACCATCTCCGGGTATTCTACCACGGGTTCCTCCATCTTAACTGATATTGAAAGTATGCCAAAAGGGATTCTATTCTGGCGGAGTGCTACGCATTGGATTGGTGGAATGGGAATTATTGTCCTTACCATTGCTATATTACCTCTTTTAGGAATTGGAGGGATGCAGCTTTTTATGGCAGAGGCGCCTGGCCCTTCTACCGATAAATTACACCCAAGAATTACGGATACCGCAAAGAGATTGTACTTGATCTATGTTATTTTAACTTTAGTAGAATTTCTATTATTAAAATTTGCAGGAATGACATGGTTTGACGCTATAAACCATGCAATGGCTACTATGAGTACTGGAGGTTTTTCTACAAAATCAGATAGTATTGCACATTACAATAGCAACCCTTTAATTCAGTATATCATTATCTTTTTTATGTTCGTAGCCGGTACTAATTTTGTACTCACTTACTTTGCTTTAAAAGGAAAGGTTCAAAAGGTTTTTAAAAGCGAGGAGTTTCGCTATTATTTATTTGGAATTTTGGGAATCTCTTTCATAGTAGCGCTCTTAATCCTCTTTTTTCAAGACCCAAATTTAAAAAGTGCATTGGCCCATCCAAAAGTATTTGGAGAAACAGAAAGTGCTATTAGGCATGCCTTATTTATGGTTACCTCTATCATTACCACTACCGGGTTTGTCTCTGCAGATTTTACCATGTGGAGTTTCTTTGCTACAGGTATTTTCTTTGCCTTATTTTTTACAGGGGGTTCTGCTGGCTCTACAAGTGGTGGTGTCAAAGTAATGCGTCATATTATCATGTTAAAAAATAGTTTTTTAGAATTTAAGAAAACCCTGCACCCAAATGCCATTATTCCTGTTAGGTATGACGGCAAAACCGTACATAAAACAATTGTTTTTAATATTCTTTCCTTCTTTATTATTTACATGTTAATTTTCATTATTTCCTCGGTAATATTAACCTTATTTGGTTTAGACTTCCTTTCAGCGCTTGGCGCTTCTGCTTCCTCTTTAGGAAATATCGGACCCGCAATTGGATCTGTAAGTCCTGTAGATAATTTTGCACATTTATCTAATGCGGCAAAATGGTTTTGCTCTTTTTTAATGTTAATTGGAAGACTTGAGCTATTTACTGTGCTTATTTTATTCACGCCCTTCTTTTGGCGCAAAAACTAAAAGGATTCAAACTATTTATTTTAATTAACTACTTCGCATCCCGCTTCTATTTTAATTTTTTTTGGAGTTTACTGGTCCCAGAAAACATCTGATTAGGAACATAGTACTTTTTTTTACTTGTATTCTTTTGCATTGATCTCGCAACAGCTGCTTTTCTGCGCCTAGTTCTAGACCTCTTGGTTGTCGCCAATAAAAGAAAACGCAGAGCTATTTTTAGATTGGTTTGAGTTCCTAAACTGTTATTAAATGACCTATTTGGAAAATGAGAAGATGCTCGAAAAAGTCTCTGAGATATTTAACCTATGCATAAGTACGGTCTTTTATCCACGCTACGTGCCGAGCTCTATAAAAAAACAAGAAATCAATTGAAAGGCAATTATATTGAACTTCCATACACAGCAAGAAACCAATTCAACTGACCGATATAGAGACCTAAAGCATGGTTTTTAGCGCTTCAAAATCCAATCCGCCGTAATCGCCGGAACTCATCAATACAAGGGCAGTATTCTCTAAATTCTGACGGAATAAAAAGTCCTGAAATTCTTGTGGATTTGTGTAAATGATTAAATCCTCTCGTTCAAATGCTGCTGCAATTTGGACAGCTGTTACTGCTTCTAATTGCTTTAATTTTACTGCCTCCGGTGCATAAAAAACCACTGCGATGTCTGCAGCGTTTAATGCACCCTTGTACTCCGCTAAAAATGCTGCATTTAAACTAGAATAGGTATGCAACTCTAAACATGCCATAACCGTTCTCCCTGTATATTGTTTTTTAACAGCGTCTGTGGTTGCCAAGACTTTACTTGGACTGTGTGCAAAATCCTTAAAAATTACGGTCGTATTATTTTCTGTAATCTTTTCCATACGCTTGCTCGCTCCCTTAAAGTTTGCAATCGCCTCATAAAAATCATCCTCATCTACGCCCATATGTTGACAAATCCATTTTGCCCCTGCCAAATTTTCTAGATTGTGATTTCCAAAAATTTCTAAAGGCAAGTCTCCTTCTTTCGTTTCTAAATAAGTGATTCCGTTTTCTATAAAATGACTTGGAATTTGGTACGGATACTTTTTAATCTGATTTGCCGAAGATTCGACAACTTCTTTTACAATAGCATCTCCCTCATTATACACCATACTTCCACCTGGAATCATAGAATCTGTAAAAATTCTAAATTGATCTATATAGTTTTCAAAAGTTGGAAACACATTGATATGATCCCAAGCGATGCCGCTTAATAGTGCGATATTCGGTTTGTATAAATGAAACTTCGGTCTCCTATCTATTGGAGAACTTAGATACTCATCACCTTCTAACACAATAAAATCATTTTCTTTTGTCAAATGCACCATGGTTTCAAAACCCTCCAATTGAGCACCTACCATATAATCCACTTCTTTGTCATGATAGCTTAAAACGTGCAAAATCATTGAAGTTATGGTTGTTTTACCATGAGAACCGCCAATTACCACACGCGTCTTATCTTTTGACTGCTCATATAAAAACTCAGGATATGAATAGATTTTAAGCCCTAAGGCCTGGGCTTTCAACAACTCTATATTGTCTTTTTTTGCATGCATTCCCAAAATTATTACATCTAAATTAGATGTTATTTTCTCAGGAAACCAACCAAATTCAGCAGGTAACAATCCGTACTTTTCCAATCTTGCTTTGGAAGGATTGTGAATGGCATCATCACTTCCCGCGATTTGATATCCCTTTTGATGTAATGCAATTGCAAGGTTGTGCATCGCACTTCCACCGATAGCAATAAAATGAATGTTCATGTGACAAAATTTTAGAGACGCAAAAATACAAAAGCTTTGCTCAAAATAAAGAATCTATGCACCTAAGATGCACTATTAAAAAAAAGGAATCAAAAGCACCATTTGGCTGCTGCACTATTCAGTGCTCTTCAACACCACTCTTGTCGGTGTATCTTTTCCATTGATAATACTTTCTGTACCAATTGCAACCGCTTGTATTGTTTGCGTAATCACCGTCATATTTAAGGTTTCTGGGGCATCCGACACTTGGTGGTAATCGAGATCTACATCAATTGGTGTTGTGGAAAAAGTGTGCGAGGGAACTCCCAATCTTGCCAATGACGCATTGTCGGATCTGAAAAATAAATTGAATTTTTTATAGGGATCTGGAAATAACTGATATCCTGTTCCTTTTAAGTTTTTCTGAATAATCCTTCCAAAATCAGAGCGTTCAAAACCTGTTAACCATGCCGTATTTGCCCCAAAACCAGGTGTTTTCCCGATCATTTCTAAATTAATCCCTGCAACAAATTTTGAAGCTTCGATTCCTTTTCCAAAATATGAAGAACCAATTAAACCCATTTCTTCAGCCGTAAAAGCTGCAAAAACAATGGTTCTTTCATTCCCAACTTTCATAAAATACGATGCCAATGCCAGTACCCCTGCAACCCCAGAAGCATCGTCATTTGCACCATTATAAATGCGATCTCCAACCCCTTCCTTCTCCATCCCTAAATGATCATAATGGGCGGAAATAATTACATATTCCTCTTTTTTACTTTTCCCTTCTAACACTCCTAAAATATTTGCACTGGTAATTTCTTTTTGACCTCCTCTTGGTTTAAAACTAAAGGTTTGTCGGTACGTTTCCAGTCCTTCAAAAGTGGTTAAACCAATTCTTTTAAATTCACTTTCTATGTATTTAGCTGCCTTTTCGATCCCCTCCGTGCCAGACTTCCTGCCTTCCATCTCATCAGAAGCCAATGTATAGAGATGCCTTCTAACGGTTGTAGAGTCAATAAAAAAAGTACTTTCTAGTGTTTGTGTTTTTTTAGTTTCTAAATTTACACGCGGTATTTGTTTCTGACCTGTACAAGAAAATATTGCTGTGAATGCTACTAAAATGGAAACTATTTTTTTCATTATTTTTCGATTTTTAAAAGCTTGAATATAGCTAATTTTATTTCGTATTTTTGCATAAAATTTTACAAATGATTTTATCTGAAATTCCAAATATAAAACACACCAACGAGAATAACTTTTTTCTTTTAGCCGGGCCTTGTGCTATTGAAAGTGAAGAAATGGCAATGAGAATTGCTGAGAAAGTAGTTGGCATTACAGACAAATTAAAAATACCATATATTTTTAAAGGGAGTTTTAAAAAAGCGAACAGAAGTAGAATAGATAGTTTTACTGGAATTGGAGACGAAAAAGCATTGAAAATTTTACGCAAAGTTTCAGAAACTTTTAATGTACCTACGGTTACGGACATTCACGAAGTTTCGGATGCTATGAAGGCAGCAGAATATGTAGATGTATTACAAATCCCAGCCTTCTTAGTGCGCCAGACAGATTTGGTAGTTGCCGCCGCTAAGACAGGAAAAGTTGTCAACTTGAAAAAAGGGCAATTTATGAGTCCTGATGCAATGAAACATGCCGTACAAAAAGTAAAAGATGCAGGGTCTCAAAAAGCATGGATTACCGATAGAGGCACGATGTTTGGATACCAAGATATGATCGTTGACTTTAGAGGGATTCCAGAAATGCGGGCATTTGCACCTACTATTTTAGATGTCACTCATTCTTTACAACAACCAAATCAAACTGCCGGAGTTACCGGTGGAAGACCAGAAATGATCGAAACGATTGCGAGAGCAGGAATCGTAAATAATGTAGATGGTTTGTTTATTGAAACTCATTTTGACCCTTCAAATGCAAAAAGTGACGGTGCAAACATGTTGCATTTAGACAATCTCGAAGCACTTTTAACCAATTTAGTAGCAATTAGAAAGACTATTAATAATTTTTAAAAATAAGTATCCTATTGAAAATGAGCGCCTTCGAAATAAATATCAAAGGCGCTCATTTTTTTTTATAAATTCAAATAAAAGAACGAAGTGCCGCAAACTTAGCGCACTACTTTCGAAATTTTTATCTTTTACAATTTCACAAAAGCACTTCTCATTTTGTATCTTTACAATATAGATTCCCTATTTATGGTAAGAAAAACAGTTTTGCATGACAATTTTGAAGTTAATTTTACTTTACAAGGATTTACAAGTATTCTTATTGGAGGATATTTCTTTGCACTCGGGTATCTATATAAGTACATCTTAGAAAGTTTTTTAATTGACGGGCATCCCTTAGGGTTTTTATCACCGGAAATTATAGAGATTGTTTTTATATCCTTGGCAATTACTTTTGTCTCGCTTTCTTCATTCTCTTTATTTTTTAGTGGATTAAGGACGGCAAGAAGCTTTCAGCAGCGTTTTTGGAATTCAAAAACAATGCGCTTCTCTTTGAAGTTTATAATCGCGCTGGTTTTTGTATTTCTGCTATTAACGAATCTCATGAAGTATGGTTTTATAGATTTGCTAATGCCTGCTTTCTTAATAATATACGCCTTTTTCTTATTTTTTACTAGAAATAAGGAACGTAAAAACATACTTTTTTTAAGTATTTTATCGCTGCTGTTAGGGATTTTGTGTTTTATAATTCCTAGCTATTGGAATACTACATTTACTATTTTAGCCATAGCCCATGTAACTTATGGTGTTGTTGTTAGATGATCTCTAAATGACAAAAAAAGTCCTTTTCATAGGAAATAGGAATTAAAACTTTCTTCTAATTTCTCTGACCATTTCCTCAAGGCCATTTAATTGCAACTCATAGACCAGTCCCATTTGCTTTCCTAATTTCCCTGCAGGAAAACCCTTTGTCCGATACCAAACAATATAATGCTCGGGCAAATCGATTAAAAAAGTTCCTTTATACTTCCCAAAAGGCATCTGCATTTTCGCCAGGTCTATTAAAAATTGTCTGTCGTCTGTCATTTATTCTGTACCATCAATATATGCTTGTAAATACGCAAAACGCGGCGTTAGTTTTCCGTTTGCTGTCATTCTTGCGCGTTGCAAAACGCCATCTTTGTCATTATTGAAAAAAGCAGGGATTACATTTTCCAAAAACAAAGCTCCAAACCCTTCGCTTGCATCCATTGGCAGCTCGCAAGGCAGATTGTCTACGGCCATTACTACAATGGCATTTTCATCTTTATAAGCTACTTCAGATTCTGAATTTGGATCATACCCATAAATTGGATCTGCAATTGTTGAGGCTCGCAATGTAGAGGCCACTGGCCCATCTACGTCACAAGAGATGTCCGCTACAAATTTTATTTTAAAATGTTCTGATTTCGCATCTTCTCGTGTAAAAAGATAAGGTGCTCCATTTCCATAAAAATGACCCGCAATAAAGAAATCTGTTACCTTTGCAAAGCGAAAAAAGTCAGAAGTATAGGCTTCCGGATTCGAATAGAAATGCTTATTTGTCGTGTTCTTATCTTCTATATGCTTGTTGTAATCTAAAACATCTACCAAACAATATACGGGCTCTTCAAAGGAATGCTGGAGATAGTCTTGCACCGACACTTGTTTGATATGCAGGGAATCTAGCATCTCCTTCGCTCCATAGGCTACTTTTCCGTTTCCCGTTAATAAAATTTTATAGTTCGGAAGGTCTATTGCCTTTAAAGCTTTAATTAACTCTTGCTGTCCCGCCAGAGTCTCGGCTTTGGGCAAGGTAAAAGTGGTGTTTTTAAGGCCGATAGCTCTAAAACCATTGTATGCACCTACAATACCTGCATAGCGTCCAAAACCTATCAAACGATTTCCGTTTTCTTTGGTAATGGTTTCGTGGTCATACAATTCAATATTTTTGTCAAGAATTGCGCGCATCAATGCACGGTTATAGGGTTGTTTTTTAACCGTGTGACTAAAGAAAAAATATTTTTTATTAGGAATCAGTGCCGCTATTGGTACTTCTTTCACACCAAATAAAACATCGCAAGTCGCCATGTCTTTAGTTACTTCAAAACCAGCTTCTTTATATTGCTGGTCCGAAAATACGCGAATGTCTGAACTTTCTACAAGCAGTGTTGCAGTATCAAATTTGTTTTTGAATTCTTTTAATTTACCAGGGGAAAAAACGACTCTTCTATCTGGGGGGGTTTTACGTTCTTTTATAATTCCAAACTTCATGATCTTTGCGGTTATAGGTTCCTAAAATTAATGTGGGATAGGGGTACAAATATTTGTTCGAAGATATTGGAATTAATACGGATAACCAACTGTATTTTTTATACTTTTGCAGTCCATATTTCAAAATACTCGAAATATTTCATTGACATTTTGGGGACGACTGGTTTTGACAGCAAGGACAGTAGATTGGTAAGCATATCGAGTTATGAAATAACACTCGTAAAACCTAATTTCAACTTTTTAAACGGCGAAGATAACTACGCTTTAGCTGCATAATCCGAATTATAGTAGGATTGGCCTCGGCACACTAGGTGTGCAAGCTTTATGTCCACGAACAGCCTTGATTTACGGCGTTTCACTTTTGGATATCGTAAAAGTAAATATAGAAAACCTGGTGCTTTGGCGGGTTTTTGAAACTAAAGAAGCTAAGCTAAAAATGGATTGTTCTTAATCAGCTTTTAGTCGAAAATTAAGAAAGAAATAAATATGTAGAAAGCTTTTTGACTGCTTGTTTGGACCCGAGTTCGATTCTCGGCGTCTCCACTTTATTACACCTCAACTTATTGTTAGTCAATTAGTTGAGGTTTTTTTTAGTCAGCATTTAGTCAGCAATATCAAAATCCTTTGTCTTAACATACATCTATATGTTAAGTCTTTTCCTTTATTTTCAGTCTACCTTTTTAAAATACACGTAATTTAGTATCAAGAAGTACCTTTTATGTACATATGTAAATGGGGATTTAGTAAAAAAGTTGAAATCTTAGCGGAATAAATACCGTTTAACACCCCCATAGGTCTGGATTTGTCGTTTTCCTTTTATATAGAATTCTCTAATATACCCCATACAGTCCCACCCTTTAGTATATGGTTGTTTTTAAAAACTCTGTATAGGCGTGTGATATTGAAATTTTAGGTATTGCGCTCCATGCGCGAACAGACACCTCCGAAGTATAATAATACACCAACGTTAGTATGCTATTTTGGCGCGTATATTTTTTTTGCTGTTTTTAATACAGCTGCGCGCTCAAAGGACATGGTTTTTGTTTTGAACTTTGCATATAATTCCATCTGGTCTGTATAATGTGGACTTTCGGGTCTTCGACTATTCCCAAAAGAAATCACGGACTCATAATATGTTTTGGTCGGCGTAAACCGCACCAATCCAATATAAGATTCTCCATGTGTAATTTTCATGCGCCCCTCTTTGTCAGGAACACCTTTCATTGCGGTCACCACATCTGGCAAACCAAAAATAGCTAAGGATTTATCACCTCGCACTAATTTTTGAAAATCGCCTAATTGAATACGATCACTGTTAAAATGAGTTTTTAAATAAGCTTTTGTATCTTTTAATGCTTGATACAGTATCGCTTGGGTAAAAATATGATCTGCACCTAGTTTTAAATAATAAGGTCTTAACTGATAGTATAAAACCGCATAGGCACCTGCCCCATAGGAGGTTGCCTTGGTAATTCGATCCCAATTTTTGATCTCTGAAAGTAAAACGCTAACAGCTGGATATTCCGAAATTTCCATCTCAAAAAGTGCATTTAAATCCATATAATTATACTGCAAGGGTGTTGGCAATTGATGGTCATACTTAATCCGTTTAAAACGCTTGTAATCGATGTGTTCCTTTTCCTCTAAAAGCTTTAAAAGACGGGTAGACCTATTGTTGTCATAAGTTTCATACTGCATTTCTTTTGCGAAATTTTCAGATTGGGGGTTGTCTGCTGCTCCTGAAGACTTAAAAGGACTGTGGTTTGCATTGTATACAAAACCAGATTTTGGGCTAATTACTTGTGGCAAATCTTTAATGTCGTAATAAGAATCCCAAAGGGTCTTTCGCGTATTTCCTGGTACTACATCACTCCAGTCATAGCCTTTCGCTCGTATCGGAATTTTTCCGTTAGAAATATAAAAAATAGTGTCGTTTTTGTCTGCATACCCAATATTATAACCTGGCAATGCTTTCATTTCTAAAGCCGTATAAAACTCTGTAAAGCTATTTGCTTTATTCATACGCCACCACTGCTCAATGGCATTAATATTTGTAGTACTTGGTGTTCGCACCGAATAAAATCCCGTCTTATTTTTTAAGGTAGGCCCATAAATACTTTTATAAAATGTTTTCTTTATCGGAATATTGAGCCCTAAGAATTTAACATGGAGTTTTGCTTTTAGTTTTTCTAAAGTATGCTCGATACCATCCACCAAATACACCTCTTTTTTATCTGGATGCATCTCTAAGGCAAATACATCTGCTTTGTCTGGATAATTCACAGTATGTGTCCAGCCCAAAGACTCATTTGCTCCCGTTAGCAAACAAGGGGAACCTGGAAAAGTGGCTCCAATAATATTGGTTCCTTCTTCACTTACTAAGTGTGCTTCATACCAAGAGGTAGGCCCCTCCAAAGGTTGGTGTGTATTGATGGCTAAAAAAGTTTCATTAGAATGCGTTCTGCTGCGACTAATAGCAAGAAGATTTGATCCTTTGGTATCTTCTGCAATATCGTATGGCCATGACAATTTATTATTTACAATTCCCTTCACCAACTTATCTGCCCCATTTGAAATAAATAATTGCAACTGCGTATACCGCAATAACTTTTGAGCTGTCAATGGAAATAGTTCTTTCTCAAGTATTTCCTCTGGATGTTTTTTTGCAAATGCATTCAATCCATCCGTAAACCCCTGCAATACGGCATTAAAATCATCACCTAACGTATGCAATTTTTCATTAACTGTTTTCTTAGATTGTATGAATTGCGTCAAAAAATCTGCTCCAAGCCCTTTTCTTCCAAGAAGTTTTCCCAACAGTCCATTGCCCGCCAAATACGCCTCTTGCATTAATTTAAAATGATCCTCTGCTTGTGCCCAAGCAAAACCATAGGCAACTGCAGCATCTGTTGCTGCGTATATATGCGGAACCCCATACCCGTCTCGAACAATCTCTATTTGGTCTGGATTTATTTGACAAAAGCTTTTAAAATTAAAAACACTTATCATAAGAAGAAGGACTATTTTTTTCATCAAAAATTATTTTTTTACAAAAATACTACCTTTTTAGCAGTAATTAACATCGCTGTAAATAGGAATTTAAAATTTGGATTTAAGAGCATACAAACTTCATTTAATTTCCATCCTAGTGCAATTAAAGGTGGTTTTAAGTTGTTATTTATTCTTAAAAATATTTTTACTAACAGATAAAAATTAAACAGCTATATTAATTGTTAATTACAACTTAATATGTAGCTTTGAAAAGATTATAGCACATTCTTCTTTGAAGAAAAACAAAATAAATTAAAATGAAAAAAATAGTACTCCTTGCAATTCTAACTACAATATGCTCTTGCAAGTCCAACCACACAGACTACGAAACCATCGAAAAAAATAATGAATTTCGTGAAAATGTATTAAAAAAAAATACTGGGAAATATGCCGTTTTAGCAGATGGCTACACCTATTTTGAACAAGCAAATCAACACTCGTTATCGGGTACTATTATTTTAGTACACGGTTGGTCTGTGCCTTCCTATATTTGGAAATTAACTTTTGAGAGCTTAAAAGAAAAAGGGTACCATGTAGTCATGCTGGATTTGTATGGACGCGGAAATTCAGACAACCCAAACCTCCCACAAACAGATGCATTGCGCGCTAAACAGGTAGTACAATTAGCAAATACCCTTAAAATTTCTAAAGCCATATTCGTTGGGCTCTCCAATGGAGGAAGGATTATTTCAAAAATTGCAGATTTAGCTCCTGAAAAAGTCCAGGGACTTTGCTATGTAGGATCTTCTAGCTTTCAAGAGCACGCAACACCCACGAACACCAAAGTTTCTGCACAAGAAATTAAGGACTTTATAGCGGGGTATCCATCACGAAGTGCTGGCCAACTTGAAGATTTTTATCGACCTGAAAATTTCCCAGATTGGCCTCAGAAATATGAACCATTACTGCAACACAAAGGTTTTGCAAAAGCCTTACTTTCTACGGATAAAAATCTTGTTTCCATGGATGCAATTCATCAAAAAATACACCAAAGTGGTATTCCTGTTTATACTTTTTGGGGAGCCCATGACAACGTGGTTGTCTATGCCGATTTTAAACAAAAATTAAATGCATTGCTCCCAAATAGAACAGAGTATTTTATTCCAAATGCAGGACACCTGCCACATCTGGAAAACCAAAAAGTATTTGAAGGTTATTTTCTAAATGCACTAGCAACAATTTTAAACTAAAAAAGCCACGCAAAAAAAATAACGCGGTTATATTAAAGTAATAGCATCAATAGGAATTCTTGGAGGTCCTGCAATGTTGCTTAAACCATTTGTAATAATAATTATAATGAATAAAACGCTAATTACAATGACTCATAAAGCACTATTACTGGGATTTTTACTGAATAGCAGCTTCTTCTTTTCTCAAGCAATTTCTGAACATCCAGTTGAAGCCTATTCAAAAGCACCCTTTGGTGCATATGCTTCAGGTGAAACTGAAAAAGCAATTTTAAGAGTTATCGATCAATTTATGATTGCCGTAAACACCAAAGATCAACGGATTTTTGATAAAATATTATATCCAGATATCAACCGTATTGTGACTAATTTTGAGGAGAATGGGTCCACAACCACTGTTATTATCGATAACGACGTTTCAATATCGAAGCGAATGAACCCAAAGAACCCTAATGCATATAGAGAGCGCTACTGGGATGCTAAAATTATAACCGATGGAGCGATTGCTTCTGTTTGGGCCCCTTATGATTTTTATTTAAATGGAGTATTTTCCCATTGTGGTGTTGATTTATTTTATTTAGTAAAAAATAAGGACACCTGGAAAATTGCTCATTTTGGATATACTCGAAATAAAAAATGTAAATAACGTGTATGAAAAGAGTCCTTTTTTTGCCACCCTTTCTTTGCGCTGCCAATACTGTTTACTTTAAACAAATGGCTAAATTAATTAAAAGTACCAAAAGACCTTCTGATCGCTGAAATGCCGCTGCTTGTATGGAAGCATACTCGCTGTTTTTTAATTACACATACAAAAGGCCGCAACTTTCGCTGCGGCCTCTAAAAAAATTTGTTCGCTATAAAAATTACTTTGCGTAGTAAAACCTTTTAGTTTGTGGGTTGATTGCACCAATCCACATTAAGATTTCGTCTTCATGCCCGTTAATAGCAGACCAAAACTTCATACCCGATGCATCCATAGATCCGCCAAAATTACTTTCTTCGTACGCTGCAAAATCTGACCAGCTATTGTAAAACATATACATGTGCCAGTCCATTCCAGCACCGTATAAGTGACGACTCGTATATACTGCCTCTACTTTTCCACTTTCTTTAAGTACTTTTAAATTTACGTCCACCAATGCTTCTCTAAAGTCGTTATTCTTAGCCCATTTGGTATTGTATTTGCTAAGTACCACCACTTTTTTCACAGACCAATCGATGCTCTCATTTTCAAACTTAAGTGCCTCTAAACCTTTAGAAGTTCTTATTTGATCTGAATGCCCTTCTACATACATACTGATATAACTTTGATAATCTGCATTCATTGCAGCCTTTCCTTTATCATCCAAATTCATTGCCTTAATATTGGCAGCCATAATAGTATTTGCAATTGCAGCATCCGATACCAAGGCTACCTCTGACTCATAAAAATCGTAAATAGCAAACGTAAAATCTCCCGCAAACGCATGAGAAAACATCGCCGACTGTTCTAGCTTTCGCTCCTCACCTAAAGATAAATTAGTAAATTTTTCATGCAATTCTAAAAAGGTTTCAGAGTTTTCTCTTGGAACCGTAACGTAGGTGATGCTTACAATACTCTGCGCAAATAAGCTACAAGAGATGGTTAAAAATAAAGCAGTAATTAACTTTTTCATAATATTTTGTGTGTTTTAATTAATAAATTCAATCAAAAGTACACTTTTAATTGCAAAACAGAACTAATATTGTATTAAAAAAAGTTTCTCCCAAAATCCATAAAAACAGTATTATACGTCTCATCAAATCTATTTCATTAGGGCTCGTATTGGATCGCACAGCATCTAAAAAGAATTAGATATCAAAATATTGGATAAAAAATAACCAACTGCATCTTGGCCTCAAAGAAACTAATATTAAGCAGCCAAAAGCCAAAGATGTTCTGATTCTTTTGAATACCAAAAGTTAAACCGATCTCGCATATTCTCACTCTATACGCAGGTAAAAAACAAACTAGAAAATTAAAAAAATAAAAAAAACGCTTTCTATACAGATCGTTTTTCCAAAGAAGAAGTTTTAAAAGGTCCTGTAAACGCGCAGTATTATTTTTTATATCGGTGTGGATTCTCTCGAACTCCTTTTTTAAAAAACCGGCGCACATTAGCGCGCAAACCGTTGTCTATTCTTAAGATTAAATCTCTTACTTTCTCAGAGGATCTCCCTCTAAAAGTAGTCACATGAAAGGTATCTGAAGCTAATATTGGGTTGTCTGAGAAATAGTAATTAGAGACACAACGCCGTATATGCTCCGTTGTAACTTTACTTACGGAGTGCCACGAATTTTGATGCGTGGTCATGACCACCAATCTGTTAAAGATACTTTCTATCGTTATTTGTGGTTGCTGTAGTCCGTTTGGCCAAATTTCTAAATTCCCTCCATGCGCTGCACTCCAATCTGGAGTCACATAATACAGTAAGTTTAAGACCCGCCAGCGGTCTCTATCTTTATCATGGGAATTATCTAAATGCGGATTCAAAAAATTATCTTTCTCCATTAAAGACAATCCACCAGCATATAAATTTTCATCCCCATACAGTTTCTCTAAACCGCAAATTTCTGAAATTATCTGAATGACTCTTTTGTCTTGAAAAGCGTAAATTACTTCCTCCAAAAGAGCGTCATATGTATTCATTTGATACGCTGTAAACTTAAACTCTCTTAAATTTTTCTTTCGAACAGCTTCTTCTGTTGAAGGAAATTTATCCTGAATCTCTATTGCTAATTCTTCCGGCAATAGATCATCAATAAAAAAATAACCTATTGTATCTTTAGACTTTAAAAACTGCGTTTTAAGAACAATGCTATTCTCCCTTAATCGATTGCAAATTAAATTGGCTATTTCACTTCTTTTCATATTCCGATTTTAAGTAACATATATAACTTATTTTCGTGCAATTTAAGAAAAAAACCGAGGAGCGACTTATAGTTAACTTTTCGAAAAAAAGATGGAATTTGCCAACTATACGCGTCATTTTAAATTTTGAAATCATGCTCACTAAATCTAATAAAGGCATTTCTTTCATGTCCACCAACTGATGCTGGACTAAGAAAACGAGATTTTCCATAGCTTTTTTAGTTTTTGAAACGAACAATGCATTTTTATCTAAACCTA
>FUWD013314421.1_pt4 | contig 32999 bp, 34 predicted proteins | sample 1063281 | NCBI WGS metagenome assembly FUWD01 (sample SAMEA79048168, study PRJEB19326) | metagenome | biome: marine | reverse complement strand
TGAGTGGGACCGCAAGAAACTTTGCCAGTTGATCAACGTCTTTTGTTGCGATCCCACCAGAACGCAGGGCGGTGAGTGGCGCAGTTCGAAAAATATAAAGTGCATCGTGCGCCAGCGACATAAACGTATGCGCTGCTAAGCCAGCTTGACGTTGCAAGTCCTGCTTGGGCTTTGTGGTTTTTGATTCAGGAATCGCCGGCACCGCGAGTGCGTCGGGGTAACCCTCATTCAATGTGTCGCGCACTGAGGTGACAGCACTGAGTGAGTCGGCCAGCCCCCAAATAAGTCCAAGCTGGAGCAAAACTGTGACCTCAGTATCGAGGTTCGGAGCAACAATTGGATCAACGGACTCAGAGAGAACGCTGCTACTCATAGCGTTCTCGCGGAGAGTAAATAACACGTGCAATTGCGGAGCCGACAAAATGTCAAGGGTCCGACTCACGGACGGCGTCGCGGTTGCCCGGCGAGCCAAACTCGAAATGTCTGCAGGCGCCGGGTGCGCAAGATCAGGACGCCCCAGGAAGAGTTCGGTGAGTTCAACCTCAGTGCGACCGCGAAGGGAGTCAGCAAGGCTGCGTGGACGACTCATGCTCATGCGGGTAACCCGCTGTTATTTCCGGTGGAACGCGTCACCGTCGAACGAGATGACCGCGAGCGGGCTGACATGGTGAGACCGGCAATTACTGTGGCGAGGCCAACCCCGGTGATCATCGATAAAAACCACCACGCACTGGAGAGTTCAAGGTCGGTGACGAGTGGCAAGATCGCGATTAGTGTGGCGACCAGCCCGAGAATTGTGAGGATCGCCCCGGCTCGAATTACCCGCTGTGCTCGTACAACTTGTGCACTTTCGGAGGTTTCGGGCATTGGCCTAGCCTAGGGCCTGCTCAAATCCACGCTTGCGCTAACCTTGAGGACGCTCCGTTGGGGGGCGGTATGAGTTGGAGAGAGTGAGGCGAGCCGTGCCTACAGGAACAGTTAAATGGTACGACGCTGAAAAGGGCTTCGGCTTTATTTCAAGCGATGAAGGCGAAGATGTCTTTGTGCACGTGTCGACTCTGCCAGCCGGAGTAACCGCTCTCAAGCCTGGAACCAAACTTGATTTCGGAATCGTTGACGGTCGTCGCGGTAAGCAAGCACTCACGGTGTCGATCCTCAGTGAGCCTGCCTCCGTTGTTAAGGGCAACCGCAAGAAAGCGGACGACCTAGCAGTGATCATGGAAGACCTGATCAAGTTACTGGACAATGTTGGCAACCAACTTCGTCGCGGCAAGTACCCGACCGATGCTGTCGCACAAAAAACGGCCATGGTGTTGCGTGCCGTTGCTGACGACTTAGATGTGTAATTGTGCACTGCCTAGGTTAGGGATTCAGGACTAATTTTCCGCGCACGTCACCGCTTAGCATTGCTTCGAATGCGACCTTAGCTTCATGTAGGGGCATGACCCGGTCGATTACGGGTTTTGTGCCAGTGCGGTCTAGTAGTTCAAGGAGCTCAACAAAGTCCGCTCGAGATCCCATGGTTGATCCGTTAATGGACAATTGAAGGAAGAACACGCGGTTGAGATCAGCCGGTGGCATGGCGCCACTTGTTGCTCCGGAAACAACAATCGTGCCGCCTGGGCGCAACGCTCGAAGCGAATGTGACCAGGTTGCTGCACCCACGGTCTCAATCACAGTGTCAACTTTGCCAGGAAGTTTTGCATTCGACTCGAAAACTTGCTCGGCTCCGAGCGCGCTCGCGGTCTCGCGTTTTCTTGCATCACGGGAGGTTGCCCACACTTTCAGGCCGAGGGCATTAGCCAACACGATTGCAGCGGTGGCCACACCACCGCCAGCACCTTGAATCAAAACAGTGTCACCCGGTTGTGCGTTGGAACGCTTGGCCAACATGCGGTAGGCCGTTAGGTACGCGGTGGGAAGGCAGGCTGCTTCCTCAAAACTCAGTGAATCGGGTTTGTCCAATAAATTTTGCGCTGGAACGCGCACCTCTTGTGCCAAAGTTCCAGGGTAGCGTTCACTCAAAAGAGTGCGTTGGGTGTCTAGGGTTTCATCGAGTGTTTTATTTTCGATGTTCTGCATCTGGCCGATCACGGCGTGCACAACAACTTCGCGTCCGTCTTGGGTGACCCCCGCGGCATCGCTGCCAAGGATCATGGGGACCCGATCTGCTTTGAGGGCTTGGCCTTTCAGCGACCAAATATCGTGATGGTTCAAGCTTGCGCTCTTGACATGTACGGTAACCCAGTCCGGTGGGGTATGCGGTTCTCCTATTTCACCCACGCTCAACGCATCAAGCGGATTTTCCGGATTAATCGAGTTGGCAAATGCCGCAATCATGTATCCCCTTTAGGTCGCTTGCTCCAACTTAAACACCCAGATGCCCCGTGCACCAATGCCGGTGCTCGCCACTATCTGCAGGAGAATTCCTTCGGCTGGAATCTCTTGGGTCTCTGGGAAAGTAAAGCGATAGTAGAAACTCTGGATCGGGCTGGTTGTCATGCGCTGGTTGCCGAGCACCACGTACCAGCCTGTTTCTGCCACGGCGGGATCCACGCTGATTCCGACAGTTTCGCCGGGGACCACCGAAACAACCGAGACCGCGTTACCGTCCGCCGCCTGCGCGATCAAATCCTGAGCGCAGTCACCCGCTCCTAGTTCATCTGCATTGAATGCCCAGCAGGTGGCTTGACGGTTTTCGCTACTGGTTCCAGAAAAAACCGTAGCCCCGGGAAGTGGCTTGGTGCAACCTGTGAGAACGAACAGAGCAGAGACTGCGACGGCCAGGAGGGCGGTGCCTTTAGAGACCGAGCGGCGAGGAAACTGTGAAGTCATGGCAGTGACATTACCCGCTGTTCCATGCATCGCGCCTCATGGGAGAGACTTGGCTCGTGAGCACGCCACTTTCAGATCGAGCATTGCAGGCGCAGGTCCCGGGCCTCAAAGACGAAGCGACCCTTGCTAAGGCAATTGAGTTGGCACATGAAGCTGCAATTCTTGAGGCCGGCAATTCAACTTTTATTGGTGAGCACGTGGGAATGGTCATGGAAGCGAAGAATCTGGCGACCCATATCTTCATGTGTACCAACAAGGCTTACCTCGGTTGGCAGTGGGCCGTTACGTTGGCGATAACCCCTAAAAGCAAGTCAACGGTCACCGTCACGGACGTCGTACTGCTGCCAGGCCCGGATTCACTTCTGGCGCCACCGTGGGTCCCTTGGAGCGAGCGGCTGCAGCCGGGTGACCTCAGCGCGGGTGACGTCTTACCCGTGAACGCAAACGACGAAAGACTAACCGCAGGATTCGCCGAATTTTTCGGAACTGATGTCAACGAGGACTTTGAGTACGTTGAGGAATATCGCGGCATTATGTCCGGTTGGGAATTAGGGCTTGGGCGTGCGCGGGTGCTCTCCGTAGTTGGTCGTGAGCAAGCAGGGGATCGATGGAACTCAAGCGAGTTTGGTCCCAAGACAGAAATGGCGCGTCTAGCTCCAGCGACCTGCAGCAGTTGTGGCTTCCAAAACTCACTGGCCGGTCCACTCGGACAATCTTTTGCGGTCTGCACAAATGCGCTGTCCCCGGCAGACGGTCGCGTTGTTGCGTTGAGTTACGGGTGTGGTGCTCACTCAGGAACCGTTGACCCCGGTTTTACGCCCGTTGAGCGCGCAGGTTCGGCAAGTCTTGATCTAGAGTGACATTAATTAAGATTTAGTTTGCGTGCACGTCTATGCAGGAAAACCAAACCAAGTAGGCCACTTGCGCTGGCGATAATGCCGGCGCCGAACCACCACACCGGGGAACCCCCCGCGCTACTCGGAGTGAGCGGACCGACAAACCCGGCCACCACAGTTGCCAGAATTGCGATTGCGGTTCCAATTCGAACCGGGAGAATCGCGTTCGAGTCCGAGGGTGAGTGCACAGCGGTCATAACGCAAGGTTACCGGTAGCTCAAGTGAGTGGGCCGAATCAATTGGGATTGATTGCTTTAGGGTGGTGGTATGACCCCAGGATTTCGCAGAGCCGTGACCATTGTGGTTTTGGTTGCACTCATTGGTAGTGTTTTTGTTGCTGCAATTGGGTCCCTCTGATTCTCAAGAGTCTTGGTGCGGTGGTTGCTGGAGCATTATTGTTTTCGCTTCCGGTACCACTTGTGGTTGCGGCATCGCCTGACGTTATGTGCGAATTCACTGACACCAGGTTGAATGAAATCAGTGGGATGGCACCGTCGCAGGTCCACCCAGGTGTTATGTGGGTTCACAATGATTCAGGTGACGAGGCGAGACTTTACGCACTTCGACTTTCCGACTGTGCAGTTGTTGGCGAGTTGACATTGCGAGATGTTTCTGCGCGCGATTTTGAGGGACTCGCTTCTGGAGTCGATGCTCAAGGTCGTCCGGTGTTGTGGGTGGGTGACATTGGCGACAATGTGGACTCATGGAGTGATGTGTCAATTTACCGGATCCGTGAACCAAGGAATTTAGGAAATAGAAGTGCACAAGTTCAGAGATACAGATTTACCTATGAAGACCGGCCGCATAACGCCGAAACAATTTTGGCTGATCCCAATTCCCAGCAGCTCTGGATAGTCACCAAGCAAATGGCCAGTGGATCGGTCTATAAACTTCCTAAGAAATTGAAAAAGGGCGAAGTAAATATTGCCAAAAAAGTTGGCCCTGCGAGTGGACTGATCACAGACGGCGCGGTCAAGCCCGACGGATCAGGATTCGTTCTGCGTGACTACTTTGATGCGCAGTTTTACGCGGGGTTGCCAACAGGTGAACTCGCCGAAGAGATGCAACTACCCGCTCAAGCGCAAGGTGAAGCAATTGCCTGGCTGCCAGGAGAAGACACGCTCTTAATTGCCAGTGAAGGGGATAACAGGCTGCTGCGAGTTGAAGCTCCCGGGATCCCGGTGGCAGCAGAAAATCAAGGTGGGATAAGTGGCACGAGTGAAGGAAGCGTGAATTCAGCACCGGAAATCGTGGTGGCTGAAGGGGGCCCAAACTATACGGTGCTTGTTGGCGTGGTCGTATCGGTGATCGTGTTGGTGACCGGTTTGATCCGCATGAGGAAGAAGCCTGCGAGTAAAGCGACCGGGAGCACCAAGAAAGCTGTGTGAACTCCGACTGAATCGGCGAGGGCGCCAAGAACAAAAGGTCCGATCCCACCTGCAGTCCCTCCTGTCATAGCGGACAAAGCAGATGCGCGATCGCTTTGGCCGCCAGAAGCCAAGACGACCCGACTGATTCCAAGTGGCCAGAACAATGCCGCACCGACACCGCTAATAACGAGTCCAAGAAGAATGATCGCAGCTATTGGGGTGCTCCAGACCACGATCCAGCCAGCGAGTGAAATAAGGATCGCGTAGGTCAAAATTCGATCAACCGGGAAGTACTCTGCAAGGCGAGAACCAAATACCCTTCCAATAAAGATTCCTCCGGTAAGAGCGGCGACCGAGGCGGCTGCGGCACCGGCTTCGAATCCAGCGCGCTCGCGAAGCAGGTCGGCGCTCCATAGAGTCAGGGTGAATTCGGTCGTGAGCAGTAGGAATAGGGTGGCAAGTGCCCACCAGAATTTGCGCGGGAAGGGCACTCGATTCGCTTCGCGTACTTGTTCGTCCATGGGAACACGGAAAACATGCGGGCTCTTCCGCATAAGTAACAGGCTGACAACAAACCCTGCGAACAGAATCCAAATCCCGGCGCGCCAGCCTAGGAATATTATGGAACCAATCCCAATCGCCAGCGGTGCAAGAAAGCCGCCAAGTGCGGCAACGGCATTTGCTTCAGTAACTGCGGCAGGGCCCGCCTGTTTTTGGTAATCAAAGAGGAATGCGCTGGCCCCAACAATGATTGAAGTGCCAAAAACAGATGCGGTGAATGCGCCGATTAATGTGACGGTAGTGCCACCTGGAATCGTGTAAATCAGGATTCCGATTGTCGCACCAAACACGGCGATGTATAGAAACTTTCCGCGACCTAGGGCCAGGATCAGTCGAGCAGCGATAAGTCCCGCAACGATTCCACCAATTGAGAAAGCGACCGCATGCAGGCTAGCTACCGTCCGGGAGGTTCCTTGTTCGTCTCGAATCAAAGCTTGTGTTGCGCTCAGCCCATAAATGAACCAGGCGTAAGAAGTGATGAGTAGGTAACCCGCCCACGTGGGGCTGTCACGTTTGGGCCGAGCTGGAGTAACTTTGCTCGGGGCATCCTCGCTCACGTAAGTTGCGCAATAACATAATCAATTGATGCCAGAAGTGCTCGCACATCTGCTGGATCAACTGCAGGAAACACGGCAATGCGGAGTTGGTTGCGTCCGAGCTTGCGGTAGGGCTCGGTGTCAAGAATTCCATTGGCGCGCAAGGCTTTTGTGATCAAGGTTGCATCAATGGAGTCGTCAACGTCGATCGTGGCAACCACGCCAGAACGCAACGCGGGGTCGCTCACGAACGGACTAAGCACTTCACTGGCTTGGGCCCAGTCGTAGATCATGTTTGACGACTCTGCGGTTCGCGCAGTGGTCCAAGCCATGCCGCCATTTGTGTTAAACCAGTCAACCTGCTCGGCCATCATGTAAATAGTTGCCAGCGCTGGGGTGTTATACGTCTGCTGGAGCCGTGAGTTGTCAATTGCGGTAACAAGGTCAAGGAAGTCAGGGATCCAGCGACCGGACTCCTTGATTTTGGTGGCGCGTTCAATCGCAGCAGGTGACATGAGTGCTAGCCACAAACCACCGTCAGAACCAAAACTTTTTTGCGGTGCGAAGTAGTAGGTATCAATTTCTTTGGCATCAACTGCAAGACCGCCAGCCCCTGAAGTTGCATCGATAATCATGAGTGAATCCGAATCGGCTCCGATAACGCGCTTGGGGGTGAATGCAACTCCGGTTGAGGTTTCATTGTGCGGGGTGCAATACGCGTCGATCCCTGCGACGGCTTGAAATACCGGAGCGCTACCTGGATCTGATGTCCGAATATCTTGCTCACCCAGGTGTGGCGCCTTCTGCGACCCGGATGCGAACTTCGCACCGAATTCACCAAAGGTCAGGAACTGAGCACGGTCGCGGATCAAACCGAATGAAGCGATATCCCAGAACGCGGTCGAGCCACCGTTGCCCAAAATTACTTCGTAGCCTTCGGGTAGTTCGAACAGATTTGCTAGGCCCTCGCGCAGGCGCTTGACTTCATTACGAACGGTTGACTGGCGGTGTGAAGTACCCAAATACGACTGCCACACGCGAGCAAGGGCGTCGGTTTGTTCTTGGCGCACCTTCGAGGGACCGCTACCGAACCGCCCGTCCACAGGAAGAAGTTCGGTTGGGATCACGATTTCGCTCACGTTTTGCTCCTTGAGGTGGGTTTGGGTGATGCCGGGGGTGGATCTGAAAGATAGGGCAAGTTTATTGCGGGCAGGTAACGGCGGGCGCGTTGGTAGTGAGGCAGGTGAGTGAGGCAGGTGAGTGAGGGGTGTGAGCGTGCGATAGTCGCCGAATTCTGAAATAAATATTCGCGACATATCACAAGTGGCATATCGCATAGTTGATGCGAATCAAAAAATTTGTCTTGAAAAATTCGTTTAAAATTGTGGTTCACAGGCAGACATGGTGGGATCAGGGCATGGAAAGAGACTCTCAGACCCCCGTTCGTGACCTTAGGATTTCCTATGACCTCGGGGTGCTGACCGCGGATATGTTGGCGGCCGACCCGATTGAGCAGTTTGGTGACTGGTTTGCCCAGACGTTGGAGTCGCAAATTCTTGAGCCCAACGCAATGGTGGTGAGCACCGTGGGGGTGGATTCACAAGGCAATGTGCGTCCCGCGTCTCGGACGGTCTTGCTCAAAGACTTCTCGCAGGCGGGTTTTAGTTTTTTCACCAACTTGGAGTCCGCAAAGAGTGCCGATATCGCGGCGAATCCCAACGTCACACTACTTTTTCCCTGGTATGAATTGCACCGGCAAGTAATTATTTCTGGGCGCGCCGAGTTGGTTCCGCGGGACCAGGTGGCGGACTATTTCGCAAGTAGGCCCAGGCAATCCCAATTGGGTGCTTGGGCTAGCCGGCAGTCGACCCGATTGGAAAATAGGGAGACCCTCGACGCACAATTCGCGGAATGTGAGTTGCGGTTTGCTGCGGTCCCAGTGATACCAGTTCCCGAGTTTTGGGGTGGGTGGCAGGTTTCCCCCCACCGGATCGAGTTTTGGCAAGGGCGCGAGTCGCGGCTTCACGACAGGTTCGTATATGAATTGCAACAGGATTCAACCTGGCAGCACGAAAGATTGAGTCCGTAGCGACGCAGGTGTGAAGCCAGGCGTAAGTTCCGTTCGTGGCAAAAATTTTCGCCGACCTCACCCCGCTGAAAGTCAGCGCACCGTATCGCCGCATTTGGCTTGCGCTCGGGGTCAGCAATATCGGTCAGCAGATGGCCAGTGTTGCTGTTGGTTTGCAAATCTGGGAAATCACAAACTCTTCCCTGATGGTGGGGTTGGTCGGACTGGCGCAATTGATCCCGCTGGTGGGCTTCGGGCTGTATGGAGGTTCACTCTCAGACACTTTTGATCGGCGAACTGTTGGTTTGATCACGGCGGTCGGCATGTGGTTGACATCGTTAATGCTCTTAACCCAAGCGTTCCTTGATTTTGAGTCGGTTGGCTTCCTCTACTTGGTTGTTGCGATTCAGTCGGCATTCTTCGCGGTGGGGAACCCAGCACGGCATGCGATCATCCCTAGGATTGTTCCGGTTGAATTGTTACCCGCGGCCAATGCGTTAGGAATCATCACGTGGAACTTGGGGTTCACCCTGGGACCGTTAATCGGTGGATTTCTCGTTGCGGCAACAGGTGCGATCACCGCGCCATACCTACTGGACGTGGTTGCATTCGGGGCCGTGATTTACGCGATGTATCGCCTGCCGAAACTTCCGTCAACGCAGCCGGCGGGAACAAGTCGTGGTTGGAAGTCGGTCAAAGAAGGCTTCGAGTTCATGCGGGGAAAGATCAACCTGCAGATGACCTTTTATCAGGATCTAATCGCAATGGTGTTCGGTATGCCGCGGGCGCTGTTTCCAGCAATCGCTGCGCTGTGGTTTGGTGGGAGCACCCAGGACATTGCTTTCACTCTGGGGTTGTTGGCAGCAGCTCCCGCGCTCGGTGGGCTGGTTTCGGGGATTTTCTCTGGGCCGCTGGGGAAAGTGCGCTGGCAAGGCAGGGCGATTGTTGCTTCGATAATTGTGTGGGGTGCTTCAATCACCGTATTTGGTTTCTCGCGGACTTTGATAATTTCATTGGTATTCCTGGCAATTGCGGGGGCCGCGGACAACGTGTCTGCAATTTTCCGCATGACGATTTTGCAAGCGGCAACCCCGGACGAATTCCGCGGAAGGCTTCAGGGCGTTCATACCGTGGTGGTTGCTGGCGGACCAAGGTTGGGTGACGTTGAAGCGGGCGTGGTGGCATCCCTTGGAGGCGAAGCGCTGTCGGTGATTAGCGGTGGGTTGGTGTGTATTGGGCTTTCGGTCGGGTTGGCCGCAAAGTTCAGGGGTTTTCTGCGTTACGACGCTCGGCATCCGGTTCCGTAACAAGTTCCGTAACAAGTGTCGTACAACAATGCTGTGATTAGTCGCGCAGGCGGAGGGTGATCAGTTCATCGAGAGTCATTTTTTGTTTCTTTGCCTCAGACTTCAGCTTTTTGCGAAGGGATTTAGGAATTGAAATTAATATTTCGACGATTTTTTCATTGCGGGGTAGCGCAACTGAATCACTAGCGTTACCAAAGCCTGCGGCGTCTTGCCCCATATGTTTTGGTTGCGAGTAGTCCGAGTCCAATACCGGGTGCGCGCCAGTGTCGCTCGCCTTGCGTAATGCAGGTCGGGGCGCTGTATTGAATTCCATTTTAGCCATGACTAACCCCACAACCTCTTCTTCGGCGACATGATTGCAATTACTTGGTCAAATACTGTTGCGAGCTCTTTGCCGGCGGGTGAATCCCATGCGTGGATAGGCATTCCGGCAGCCTCTGCTTGGGTGATTGCATTACGTTCGGGAACTTCAATGTCAAGAACGACCGGGCCGAAAGCTTCACGCAACTCTGTGCTGCGATTTCGGTGCTCGGCAACGGTTGGGCGAACACGGTTCAGGACAATTCGCGCTGGATTAAGCATCGGGTTGGATGCCAAACGAATCACGTCAACAGCTTCAACAGCTTGTTCGGCGCCGGCAAGGGCGAAATATGCGGGTTCGGTAACCACCAGTGCGTCGGTTGCGGCGTGCAGTGCGTTGCGGGTCATCTCGCCCAGTGAAGGCGGACAGTCAATGAGTACCAGGTCGTATTGGCGTGGAAGGTTGCCCAGTGCAATACGCAGACGCTGGGAGGAAAGTGGACCTTCGATCGTGTTGCGGTGTTCCAGGGCTCGGTCAGCGGCGAGAACCTGCACACGGTTGCCCCACGCGGAGTCAACAATTGCATCGGCTGCGATGCCGGGGCGGGGGTCAGCGAGGACGTCGTTCATGGTGAATTCAGGGTTGGCCACCCCAAGTCCCATGGTCGCATTGCCTTGGGGATCTAGGTCGATGACGAGGACGCGCTCACCGCGCTGCCAGGCAGCACTTGCCAGTCCGAGGGTGACGGTGGTTTTGCCCACCCCGCCCTTCATGGAGAGCACCGCCAGGGTTTGCATGCCCCTAGCCTAGGAGGGACAGATCACGCTAGCGCGTATGGTCTTTCATTGGTCTTTCATCTGGTCTTTCATGAATGCGTAATTGGCCAGCGCTACCTCACGTTCGGCTTTGTGGTCCACGATTGGTTCGGGGTAGCCGTGGTCATACCCGCCGAGTCCACTAAGGGTTGCATCCCAAGGGGTATGGATTGTTTTGCCAGGTAGGTGGGCCAATTCAGGCACGTATCGTCGAACGTATTCACCCTGTGGGTCGAACTTGAGGCCTTGGGTAATTGGGTTGAAAACCCGGAAAAACGGGGAGGCATCTGTTCCGCAACCAGCCGTCCACTGCCACCCATGGCTATTGCTGGCCAGGTCACCGTCACGTAATTGGGTCATGAAAAATTCGGCTCCACGTTGCCACGGGATATGTAGGTCTTTTACCAGGAAACTTGCTACAACCATGCGCACTCGGTTGTGCATCCACCCGGTCGCTGCAAGTTGCCGCATGCCTGCGTCAACATAGGGGAAACCGGTTTTGCCCTGGGTCCACGCGGTGAAGGCTGCGTCTGCTTCTGGTCCGGTTGCCCAGGGCATGACCGAGTCAAACCGTGAATCAAGGGATTCAGAGGCGCTCTGTGGATTGTGAACTAACACGTCGGCGTAAAACTCACGCCAGCAGATTTCCTTACGGAATACTTCGTCTTCTGGTCCGAGTTTGGCCAGAATTGTGCGCGGGTGAATCTCACCGTATTTAAGGTGATGTGACAAAGCGCTGGTGCCATCAGTGTCCGCCCGGTCACGCGATTCGGGGTAATCGCTCAAAATATTTTCGCGGAAAGTAGCCAAGCGGTCCAAAGCTGCATGTTCACCGGCTGGGGGTAACTTGAATGTTAAACCTGAAATGGTTGGGAGGTCATGTGATGGTGCGCTGACAAGCTCTGGGAGCGGACCGGTTGCGGGTGCTCGCCACCCGTGGTTAAACCACGCGCGATAAAAAGGTGTGAACACCTTGTAGGCGGTGTCATCTCCTTTGCGCACCCGTCCCGGCGCGATTGCATACGGTGAGCCGGTGGCAACCAGTGGTACCGAAAGGGTTTCGGCAACGGTGGCGTCACGCCTACTGCCATAGGGGCCGTAATCGGCACTGATATGAACACTTTCAGCTGCGACCTCACGTGCGAATTCGGGGACAACATCTGCTGGGGGCCCAATGCGAATAGTGAGGTGACCGCCGAGAGATTCGTTCAGGGAAGCCAAACTGTCGAGTAAGTACTGTCCACGAATGGGACCGGCTTTGTCCCAGAGGACCGGGTCAAAAACAAAAAGTGGGTACACCGGGCCTACCTCGCCGGCAGCCAAGAGAGCCGGGTGGTCGTTGACCCGTAGGTCTCTGCGAAACCACATGACCGAGGACACGAGGTAACTCTAAACCGAGCGGGAAGCGGTGAGACGTGTGATCAACCTGTCCACGGCCCAGAACACCACGCCAAGGACAATCCCGAGAACCGCAACCCCCACAATATTCGTTAGCACCGTGGGGAGACCGTGCTCAACTACGTTGAGGAAGCCATAGGGGTAACCGGAAATTACTGCGCCGCGGATCAGGGTGAGTCCAGCCCACGCGATCGGAATGATTAAGGCAGTGAAGACAGAAATAAAGGTGAGTTGCTTGCGTGGTCCAAGAATCAGCCAGAGGACTACGGTCATAACAGGAACGATGTAATGCTTGATCGTGTTGACGATTATGTCGAGGCCTTCGACTTGGGCATCGGGTGCGAGCACAATTACGTAGATCAATCCGGTAATCGTGATCATGACCAGCGAGTCCATGCGGATTGCATTCCACATGGCGCCATTGCGGCTGGTGTTGATTGCCAGCATGGTGAAAACCACCGCCACCAGAATGTTGCTCAGATTTGTAAAGTAACTAAAGGAGTCAAAGACCCTGCCGAATAACCCAGCGATTCCTTCCGCGTTATTACCCAGCGCACCTACCGCCACCTCAGTGGGCGGGTACACGTTGAAGATTGCCAGCACCAATCCAAAGAGCACGCCAAACCACGTAATAATTGCAGCTGCTGCATATACCCGACGCGTTGTCATTGCTTGAGCCTAGTAATTCGCTTGAGCGCTTCGCGTTTAGCTAAGGAAGTGAGTTCAGGGTGTAATTCAACGAATTCCTCAATCCCACTCTGAGCCAAACGTTTTGCGGCTAGGTGGACCTCGGCTCTCCCACTTCAGACTCACATATTGAGGTCCCTGTGGGGAAGGAATCAGTGACAACCCTTCGTCGATCGGGCGCTGAGATCCCAAGAAAAGGAAACTTGTTGCGCATATATGCCGCCATGGGCACAGCTCGCACCGGATCAGCTCGCAAGTTGAGTTCGCCCACGAGTGCAACAAGTCCTTGGCCTGGACTTTGCAGGCGTTGGCTCTTTGGCACCCTGAAAGGATATTGCTCGAATGCCTAACCGAAAGTGGATCCTGAAATCTTCGGGTAGGTTTGCTCCATGAGTGACCTGATCGACACCACAGAGATGTATTTGCGGACCATCTTTGAATTGGAAGAAGAGGGTATTGCTCCCATGCGGGCTCGGATCGCTGAACGATTGGGACAAAGTGGTCCGACCGTTTCGCAGACAGTCGCGCGGATGGAACGTGATGGTTTGGTGAGTTTAGATAAAGAACGTCACTTGGAATTAACTGTTTCTGGTCGTAGTGCTGCTACGCGAGTAATGCGCAAGCACCGTTTGGCCGAGTGCATGCTGGTGGAAATGCTCAAAATGCCATGGGAAGAAGTACACGCGGAAGCGTGCCGGTGGGAGCATGTCATGAGTGACGCGGTCGAATTGAGGTTGTTGGAGATTTTAGGTCAACCGACCGTGTCGCCATTTGGTAATCCGATTCCAGGCTTGGCTGAGCTCGATCCACAGGGTGAGCATGTCTTATTGAGTAACGAAGATGTCGTGTCAGTCGTTGAAGTAGTTGGTAGTGACCCCGTGACACTGACGGTGCGGCGGTTGGCCGAAACGATCCAACTCGACGAGGAAGTCATGGCTCGGTTACGTCGGGTCGGTGCCTTACCAGGGGCTCGGGTGAAGGCGTACCAGTCCGGTGGTGGCGTTTTTATTGGAAGCGGTGGTGAATACACCGAAGTTCCGCTCGAAGAAGCCGTGCATATTTTTGTTGGCGCGTAAGCGTTCTTAACTAAACGTTGCACGCAGGGGCATACCGGACTCGCCGCGGGGGCCAAGTTTCACCCCGAGCATTTGGTGCAATTGAATGAGGTCAAGGTCAAACCCCATGCGTGATGCGGCCATGTAGAGGCGCCACACACGTGCGGTGCCAAGGCCTGCTTCTGCTACTGCTTCGTCCCAATGTGACTCTAAGTTTTCACCCCAATGTTTGAGGGTGAGGGCGTAATGCTCTCGTAGGTTTTCTTCGTGGCGGATCTCAAACCCGGCGTTGTTGAAAGCGTTCATGATCACTGCGGGGGCGCAGAGTTCACCGTCGGGGAACACGTAGCGGTTAATGAATGACTTGCGGTAGTGGGTTGGGTGAGTGTCGTCGGCTCTCGTGATCGTGTGGTTGAGCAAGCGGCCTTCTGGAACAAGCTTGTCGAACAGGAAAGAGAAATAACTGGGGTAGTTTGCGCGGCCAATATGTTCGGTGAGTCCGATTGAAGAAATTGCATCAAAGTCTTTCTCGTGGACATCGCGATAGTCACTGAACCGAATCTCAGCTGAGTTTTCTATACCTGCCTCTTTGATCGCCTGCTGGCCCCAAATTGCCTGTTGCTCGGAGAGGGTCACTCCAATTGCAGTGACGCCGTAGTTCTTGACAGCGTGCAGGACCATGCCGCCCCACCCGCAGCCCACGTCAAGGAGTTTCATGCCGGGTTTGAGCCCGAGCTTGCGAGCAACCAAATCAAACTTTTCTTCCTGGGCGAGTTCCAAAGTGGCATCACGGTCAGGGAATACCGCGCAGGTGTATGTCATGGAAGGTCCAAGAACAAGACGATAAAACTTATTAGACACGTCGTAATGGTGGTGGATTGCTTCAGCATCGCGGCTCTTTGAGTGACGGCTTCCACCGAGGACTCGTTCTTGCATGGGTGGTTTGGGTCGCTTCAAGGCGTAAGGGAGAAATGTTTTGGCAAGTGCTGCCTTGTCGCTGAGGGTGAGATGACGGGTGTTCATGGGGTACAGGCGCATGAGGGTTTCGTGAACGTCACCGGGGATGTCAAGGTCACCGTTGACATAAGCCCGGGCAAGACCAAGTTGGCTGGGTGCCGCGGCTAGGTACTCAACCGCGCGTGGGGTTGTGACCTCCAACATCGCATCGCCGTCTTGCGGGCCAAATGTTGAACCGTCGTAGGCGCGGAAACCAACATTACGATCGGTCCCGGCGACCAAAGTAAATGCGTCGGCCAATTTCACTGTTCCTGCACCACCTTCTCGAATAAACCGAGGAAGCGACCATTGGGGTCGTACTTCTTCTTCACTACTTCGTATTCGTCGCCGCCGTAAATCTCCCAGAATTCTTTCTTGTCATAGAACGCGGTCGAGTATAGAGACTTGCGCCCATGCATCGCAGTGACTTCCTTTTCAATCTGACGATTTTTTATGCCATCTTCGGGTTTCTCGCCTTGGGTCAGTGGGGCGGTGGACCAGAAACCCACATTGACATATAACTCATTGGGGTCAAATTCGTAGAGAGGCCAGCGGGCGTCTGGGGCGCGTTGTTTCAGGGGGCACAACCAGATCGGTTCAATACCAATTTCGGAGTGAAAAAAGTCGAGGAATGCGGGCAGTTGGTCCACGGGAATTTCAATGTCTTGCACAACTGACTCACGTGGTGGTTGCCTTTTCAAGGCAGTGAGTTTTTCGGCAATCTGATACTTTCGGTTGAGCGAAATCAGTTTCCAGTACACATTGCTGCGGAGTTTGGTCTTGGGCCAGAGAGCTCGGATAGTTGGTTTTTGAGCGCCGAAGGCACGTGAGCACCAAAACCAGTCTGTGTCCCAGCGCCACAGGTAGTCGTGGATTGTCAGGTAGTCCGATTTGAGGGTTTGAATGGATCGGTAGTAGATCGCCATGCCGGTGTAGTCGCTTGGAACCGCCCCAGTGGGTAGCTCCCCGACCATGGTGCCAACCGTGAGGTACTGCTCTGTTGGGGAGAACACTGTTCCGTCGAGGAAATCAATCGGTGTTTCATCAAGAATTCTAGATTCAACCAAATCTTTCATCAGCGTGGTGAGTTCTTGGGCAGAGTCACAGTGAATATGGGTAAGTCTCACAAATGGCTTTGTCGGTTCCAGTTCAATTTTCAGTCGCAGGGCATAACCAAGTGACCCGTATGAATTGGGAAATGTAAAGAAAAGGCTTCGGTTGGGGTCGTCTTTGTCGGCTGTGACGGTGAGTACCTCGCCCGTTCCGGTCAAAATATCCATCTCAATTACGGACTCGTGCGGGGTACCGTTGCGAAAGCTCGCACTCTCAATTCCCAGGCCGGTTACTGCGCCGCCGAGTGTGATGGTGCGCAATTGGGGGACGCAGAGGGGCATGAGGCCGTAGGGGAGAGTGGCAGCAACTAGATCTTCGTAGGTTGTCATTCCCCCAACTTCGGCTGTACGAGTAACTGGGTCCACGTGGAAAACCTTGGCAAAATGGCTGACATCAAGACCGGGGGTCAAGTGTTCTGCGCGATCGCGGAATAGGTTACTGGTCTTTTTTGCGATTCGAATGGGGGTGGTTGCCGGGGTATTTCGCAGTTGAGAGGCAACAGTTCTCAGGGCTGCCTGGTATCCGGGTTGCCACATTTTTGAGGGTTTCGTTGCCAAACTCACCCAACAAATCTAGCGGATTGCGCTCGGGTGCGGGGAATCGCTGAGGAATAAGTGACAATAGTCCTGTGAAACGAAACTCATTGATCGCAATGATCGCGGGAGCGGTTGCATTCCTGCTGACCTTGGGCATTGGAGGTGCGGTTGGTACCGACTGGTTGGCGCGTAATGTCGAGATGGATCGTCTGGTTACCGCGATTGAAGCTTCAGAGGCGGCAATGGGAGGCGTACAGGATCAAGTTCGCGGTGTGTTTGACCAGCTTGACGGTGAGGATCTCACGGGTGCCCCGACCAATGAGCAAACCGCTGATGCTGTTGCAGAACTTGCCGGGATTGCCGTCGAAGGTTTCGATTCAATCAGTGAAGCTGGCCGTGTGATCGACGCGGTCAACGTGTTGCCGTGGCACACCAAGATCGAGGCCGCGAAGGAGGCGTACTTATTTCACAACTATGCGTGGCAGGCTTACATGCAGGCAGCGATTGAAGACCCGGTGGCTTTCACCGTTAATCAACCGTTGGTGAATCAAAGCTTTGAAGACTCGAGAGTGCCGTTGGAAGATGCCGTTCCTGAACCCGATCTTTTCGACGTAGAAACCCGCGTTGAGAACATCTTTATTGAGGGGACTCCGGAGTCAACTGGGGAGATTATTTAATTCAGGAGTTTTTGGTAGCTCGCCTGTCGCTTGTTTTTTGGACAGTGCGCTTGGCCACCAGATTTTTTTACCGATGTCATAAGCCAAAGCCGGCACCAAAGTGGTGCGCACAATAAATGCGTCAATGAGAACACCGAGCGCGACCGCGAATCCAACCTGACGCAGTGACACCAGTGGCAGAACTGCGAGGACGAGGAAGGTCGCTGCTAGCACAATTCCGGCACTGGTGATAACCCCACCGGTGACGGTGAGGCCTTTGAGAATCCCCTGGCGGGTGCCAAGTAGCAAGGTTTCTTCCCGCACTCGGGTCATGAGGAAAATGTTGTAGTCAACACCCAATGCGACAAGGAATACGAACGCGAACAGCGGGAACGAGGGGTCTGCTCCAGGGAAGTCGAAAATGTAGTTGAATGCAATCGCGCAGGCGCCCAGGGTTGCGAAGTAGGAGAGCAGGACGGTCCCAATCAAAATAAGTGGCGCGTTGAACGCTCTGAGCAAAATAATCAGGATTATTAGGATCACAACTAGCACGGTAGGAATAATTACGTTGCGATCTCGAAGATTTGCTTCGTTGATATCAAATGCGACAGCGGTTGGACCACCAACCCGTGCTTGCGCATCTGGCAGCGACTCAAAGCTGGTGCGCAGCTCCCCGATCACGGTTTCGGCCTCAGAGGAATCAGAGGGTGCTTGTAGGGTGACTGAGAAAAGTACGCGGCCGTCAACAACGGGTGACTCACCCGTGCGCGGGTTTATGTAAGGAATAGCGTCGGCCACGCCCGGTGTTGCGGCGATCACTGAGAGAACTTCTTCGCTGCTGCCTTGATCTGCCGTGACGATCGTTTCACTGCCAAGCCCACCCGGGAAGTGGTCGGTCAGCACGTTTTGTCCAATAACGGAGTCGACTTCTTCAGGGTTAGTGAACGAGTCGGAGGTGGAGACGCCACCGGCATTCAAGGTGGTGCTGAAACCTGCGAAGAGCAAGAGGATTAGAGCAGTTGACACCCACGTGGCGCGAGGCCGGCGGCCAACGAGTCCGGAGAGTTTGGACCACACTCCGGAGAGCTTGCTGTCGGGCTCACCGAGCTTGGGAACTCTCGGCCAGAAAGCCCAACGGCCAGCGGGGAAGCGCTCCCGATTGAACGGGCCACCGGAGGCTGAGAACACTCGCATCAGGCCAAAAACAATCCACATGATCAGCGTTACCAAGGCCGCAATGCCTCCCACTGCGGCAAATGGGCCAAATGCGATATCGGTGAATAGGCCAAGAAGAAAACCAATGACGGCAGGAACCAGGAAAGCCAAAATCGGGAGGGTGAAGCTGGGGAAGGTGAGCAGGGCCGGCAGAAAAGTCAGCATGATCAACATCGCGGCAATAACACCAACCGCAGAAACGGGCCCGGTTGACTTATTGGAGTTCAGTTCACTGAGCAGTAAACACATGAGGCCGATGGATGTTGTGGCCGAGGAGGCAATAATCGGTGCACGGACACCCTTAATGGCCGCAGCGATTGCGTCGGTGTGAACGGAGTATTTGTGTAACTCTTCTCGGTATCTACTGACAAGCAACAGCGAGTAGTCCGTCCCTGCGCCAAAGACAAGTACTGTCAAAATCCCTTGGCTTTGTCCGTTGAGTACGAGAACTTCGTTGTCTGCCAGGACATAGACAATTCCACTGGCAACAGCGAGAGCAAAACCGGCCGAAACCAATGGGATTAACCACAAAACAGGGCTTCGGTACACAAAAATCAGAATGATCGCAACAACAATTGCAGTGGCAAGAAGTAGTGCTCCGTCAATCGCGCCGAAAACTTTGATCAGGTCGGCCAAGAATCCGCCAGGGCCGGTGACATTGATTTGCAGGGTGTCAAAACCGGTGGCGTAGTCGCGGATCGTGTTAGTTATCTCAATGAAAGCGAATTCACCGTCGGCATTTCGCTCGCCTCCGAGGTCACCGTTGACCGAGATGTTGACCAGGAGCGCTTTCCCGTCTTCTGAAGGCAGCGGGAAGAGTTGTTCGGAGTCCAAGTAGGAACCAATGCGCGAGCCGTCGGTCAAAGTCAGTTCGGGGACACCCGTGAGGAACTCGGTGATTACGCCTTGGTCTGCGGCGGTTAATGGTGAACGATCCGGGTGGGTGATAACGGTCAAAATCGGGATAGATGGATTGTCCGCGAAGAGTGCCTGTTCGTCGTTGACAACGGTTGATTCGGCCGAAGCGGGTAGGAAACTCGCGTTGTCGTTTTCTTGGACCTCGGACAAGCTTCCTGCGAGTGGTCCGGCCCAACTACCGATCAACAACCACACAACCGCGGCGCCAATTGCCAACCAGAGCGCTCGACGACCCCTCTTGACGGAATTCTTACCCGACTTGATCTCCTTAGTGGCCGCGTCGCTCATGTGTGAAGCGTTCCCTATCCACCTGTAACTTGCAAGTAAGGTCTACCTGTGTCCAGCGCCTTCACCACCCTGGCGATTTGCGGGGTGACCGCGGTCGTGATTGCTGCCTTCCTGCGGCAATTGGGCTGGTCCATATCCCTACCCCTGATTGGCGCAGGGCTTTTGCTTGGACTTGCACCATTTGGTCCCAACGAAGTTCCGGACCCCGAAATCATTCTTGTTGCAGTCCTGGCACCACTCGTTTTTGGTGAAGCCCTGGGCTCGTCCTATTTAGACCTGCGAAAAGTTGCGCGTCCGGTACTCGTGTTGGCAATTGGGCTGGTTATTTTCTCAACCCTGGCGGTTGGTGCGATTACCTACTGGGTTGCTGCACTTCCCGTGGCAGTCGCCATGGCGCTTGGTGCGGTGCTTGCCCCAACCGATGCCGTCTCGGTGAGCAACACGGCAAAAAGAGCGTCCCTTCCCAAGCGTCTCGTCTCGATTCTTGAGGGAGAGAGTTTAGTTAACGATGGAACAGGTCTGACCGCGCTAAAAGTTGCAACAGTTGCAGCGGTTGCAGGCTCCATCACCATGACCGACGTAGCGATCGACTTCTCCCTCGCGGTTGTTGTTGGCGTAGGTGTTGGTCTGTTCAGTGGTTGGGTAATGGGCCGGCTTCTGCGGCACAGTCAAGACCTGGTGCCGGCCAACTCTTTGGTGATAGTTGCTCCATTTCTCATATATATAGGTGCGGAAGTAGCCCAAGGCTCCGGAATTCTGGCAATAGTCGTTGCCGGGTTGTTTGTCGCGCACCGTCAAAATTCAGAACCGGGTGCGGCAGGGCGGGTGCAAAGCGCGGTGGTGTGGCGTCACTTAACCTTTATCTTGCAAGCACTCGCATTCTTCCTCATTGGATTGCAAATCCCGGAAGTGATCGGACGCCTCAGCGGATCCGAACTAGAGACAGCGCTACTACTCACCCTCGCGGTTGTACTGACACTGATCATTGCCCGGACAGTATTTGTCTTCGGCATGGTGGGTGTCACGCGATTAACCAAGTCGCCCATTGCCCAGCACGCAACCTTTGGCCGGGAAGCCGCGATCATGGCATGGTCGGGTGCTCGTGGACCGATCTCAGGGCTGGCGGCCTTTTCAATCCCACTCGTCACCCTTGCCGGTGATCCGTTCCCCTACCGTGACTTGATCCTGGCCGTGAGCTTTATGGTGATCGTCATTACATTGATCCTCGCTGAAACACTCGGTCCGCTTGCACGCATGCTCAAGATCCCGGTGGACGACGACACCGACGAAATAATTCGAGTACAAGGTTCACTCGCCAAGGCAGCCTTGATTCGCCTTGACACAGCACTTGAAGAGTTGGCCCAAGAAGGAACACCACTAAACGCAGAGGCTGCTGAAACATTGCGACGGGATCGGGAGATTCGACTGCTCCGAGCGAACACGATTGCCGAAAGCTCCACAGCGCCGATGACAGCAGAACTTGAAATCGCGCAAATGCTCAATGTTGCAATTTCAATGGTTCATGCGGAGCAGGAAGAGCTGATTCGCATGCGAGATAGTGACGGTTTACCCGATTCAATTGCTCGACCGCTACTACGTGAATTGGATTCGCGGGAACAATCGTTGGTCCGACAAATTCGTTGAGACGGGGAAGATAGTCGTGTTTATGTCAATTCAATAACGATTCAGGTTGAACTAGACGCCAGTTGAGTCGCAGTTGTGTCGTTAACATGTCACGCCCCAAAAATGCACCTAGGTTGTATTAGAGCAAATTACGTCTGGATAGGCACACTATCCAGAACATCATCTACCTACGTGAAGTGGAGAACGAAATATGAAGGCGTTTCCAAAAAAAATAGCAGTTATTTTGGCTGCTTCCGCGCTGGCACTTTCAGCGTGTTCGAGTGATTCGGACTCGGCTGGAGGAGATCAAGGCGACAACGTTGCGGGCCAAAATAGCCTCAGCGGAATTTCCGTAACGGTGGGATCTAAGGACTTTGATGAGCAACTTCTTCTCGGAGAAATTCTCGTTCAAGCTTTTGGTGCTGCTGGCGCTGAAGTCACCAACCAGGTAAACCTCGGTGGCACAAGCGTTGCTCGTGCCGCACTCACCTCGGGTGACATTGACGTGTACCCCGAGTACAACGGAACCGGTTGGGCAGTCCACCTCGAACAAGAGAATCCAAGCTTCGATTCCGTGGAACTCACGGCTAACGTGAAAGAAATGGACTTTGACAAGAACCAAATTGTGTGGATTGGGCGTTCACCGTTCAATAACACTTACGGTTTTGTTTCAAGTCCAGAAGTCACTGAAGCAAATGGTGGACCATTCACAACCCAAACCTTCATGGAGTACGTGCGTGACAATCCCGACGCAGTCGTGTGCATGGAGAGTGAATTCCCAGATCGTCCAGACGGCCTGATCCTCACCGAGACTGCAACCGGAATTGAAGTCCCGGACGCACAGGTCAGCATTTTGGACACAGGAGTGATCTACACCGAGGCTGGAAACAACAACTGCACCTTCGGTGAGGTCTACACGACAGACGGTCGGATCCCAGCACTTGGTTTGACGTTGGTTGAAGATCCAGGCATCAACATTCTTTACAATGTTTCAGCAGCGATGCGTGCAGAGACATACGATCAAGCACCCGACCAGTTCGAAGCGATTATTGCAGCGATTCTGGAACCACTTGACAACACGGCAATGGCTGAACTCAACAAGCGGGTTTCCGCAGACGGTGAAGAACCCTCTGCAGTTGCCACGGACTTCTTGGTAACGCAGGGAATCATTGCAGGTTAATCAATACTGAGAGAGGACATGAGGGCTCGACATAGCTCTCATGTCCTCTCACCATTGATCCAACAAATTTGGTCAAGAAGGGTTTCGCATGGAAGGCATACAAAGCTGGTTTGAGTACCTCTCCACCCGCGGAGACCTAGTTACACAAACTCTGCTGCAAACTTTGACGTACGTTGTTCTCGTCACGATCTCCGCCAGCATCGTTGCAATTATTCTGGGTGTTGCCACAAGGCATAATCCACTGGCTAAGGAGCTCTCACTTTCAATTGCCAGCGTGTTTCTGACCATCCCCAGTTTGGCGCTATTCACAATCTTTATTCCAATCGTTGGTTTGGGCTTTGTCCCCAGCTTCATCGCACTTTTTCTTTATGCGCTCCTGCCCATCATGCGAAACACGGTGGCCGGCCTAGACGCGGTCGACTCAAGCGTTCTTGAGTCCGCCAAAGGCATGGGCCTGACCTCAACGCAGATTCTGCTGAAAGTGCAACTGCCACTTGCCTGGCCAATCATGCTTGCGGGCATCCGTGTCAGCGCACTTCTCACCGTGGGCATCTCCGCAATTGCAACTTTGGTTGCCGGCGGCGGTCTGGGCGACTTTATTAAGAGCGGCCTTGCGCGACTCCCACTGCCGAATTCACTTGAGGCAATTTGGACGGGTGTGATTCTATCCCTAGCCCTAGCACTTGCAATTGACTTTAGCCTTCGAACAGTCGGGCGCTTCACAAATCCAAGTGGTGTTCGTTCGTGAACTTAGAAAACGTAGAAAACTTAAAAAACAAGGAGATCAACATGACTACCCCTTCAATCATTCTCGAGAATGTCACGAAGAAGTACCCGGGAGTTGAAAACCCGGCGGTAGACAATCTCACCCTTGAAGTCGCCACCGGCGAGATCCTGGTACTCGTTGGTCCATCTGGTTGTGGCAAAAGTACGACACTTCGACTGATTAACCGCATGATTGAGCCAACGTCCGGCCGGATCATCTATGAAGGCCAAGACGTAACAAAGGGTGATCCCAATGAATTGCGGCGTCGCATGGGTTACGTAATTCAACAAGTGGGATTATTCCCGCACCGGACTATTGCCGAAAACATTGCAACCGTGCCAAAACTGCTGAAATGGCCAAAAAAGAAGGTCAACGATCGAGTGGACGAACTCCTTGAACTGATCTCGATGGACCCGAAGGTTTACCGGGATCGTTACCCGAAGGAACTTTCTGGTGGCCAAGCCCAGCGAGTGGGCGTTGCTCGTGCGCTCGGGGCTGACCCCGATGTCCTGCTCATGGACGAGCCATTTGGCGCGATTGACCCGATCACCCGTGATCGCCTGCAAAACGAGTTCCTAAGGTTACAAGCTGATTTGCAAAAGACGATTGTTTTCGTTACCCACGACATCGACGAGGCGGTCAAAATGGGTGACCGGATTGCGATTCTGCGTGATCAGTCTGAGATCGCTCAAATTGATGTTCCGGAGGAAATTTTGACGCACCCCGCTGACTCATTTGTTGAAAACTTCTTGGGCTCGGGCGCGATCCTGAAAACTCTCACCTTGCGTCGTCTCAACGACATTGAACTTTCCCATCCACTGGAAATTGCTCGGTCCACGAACCGTACTGAAGCTCTTGCCCAACTTCAGGGATCTCATTTCCCTTACGCGGTGCTATTAGACGACTCGCGCCAACCAATTGCATGGGTCGACGAGCGGGCGCTAAATCGTTCTGAGTCACTCGATAGCGCAGCCTCCAGAATCACCGTGAAATTGCAGCCCGAAGATACCCTGCAGGACGCGTTGAGTTCCATGTTGCAAAGTTCTGCCGGAATGTCGGCCGTAGTTGACAGCAGGGGCAACTATTTGGGTACCTGCACGATCGACAGTTTGGCATCGATGTTGGTCGACAGGACTGATAGCGGAGCTCGCTCGTGAGTACCGCCGCAAACGTGAAAGTGACGGCGGGAATCCTGCCGTCACGTCGCAATCAAATCGTGGGTCAATTAGACCTGATCGTGACACCCATCTTCTTCGCGATTCTGGCAATCCTGCTTGTCACGGTATGGGTGTACTCCGATTTTGACCAAACTACTACAAGCATTCTTGAGCCAAGCAGTCTTTGGACCCAGTTCCAGCAGCAGATCTCGCTAGCGCTTTGGTCCACGGCACTGGTAATCGTGGTGGCGATCCCACTCGGAATTGTGGTCACGCGCGAGGGCGCGCCACGACTCAAGAATAACCTGGTGACGGGGCTTGGGTTGGGGCAAGCAATTCCGGCTTACGGTTTGATTGTGCTGTTCTATGTCGCATTCGGCCAAGGATCAATGACAGTTGTGCTGGCATTGGCCACCTTCGCTCTGCTACCGGTATTGCGAAACACGATCGTTGGACTTGAGCAGGTTGACCAGTCAGTAATTGAGGCGGGCAAAGGCATGGGACTCAACGGTTTCCAGCGCCTGAAAAAAATCGAATTACCCCTTGCCGTCCCGGTGATTATGGGCGGAATCCGAACAGCCACGGTCATCAACGTCGGCATGGCGACCCTTGCGTTCTTGATCGGTGGCGGTGGTCTAGGCGAGACCATCGCTTCAGGACTGAAGAACGGGCGACCAACAGCAATCTTTGTGGGAGCGGTACTTGTTGCACTGATCGCATTGGCCCTGGACTTCCTTGGTGGGATCGCACAGCGCTACCTCAAGCCAAAGGGACTCTAACTAAAAACTCGTAGAAGCAAGTAGGCTCCGGCAGGTGTTTGACACCATCGCAGGGCTACCAGTACATGCACTCATGGTGCACGTCCCGATAGTTCTTATCCCACTCTCGGCGCTCGGTGCGATTCTCATTGCTGCTCGACCAAAAGCACTTCGGCTTTTTGGAGTCGCAACGGTGATCGCCGCGGTAGTTGGCGCATTGGCCAGTTTCGTAGCCAAGTATTCCGGGCAAGAATTGGCCGGGCGCGTGGGTTGGCCCCAGGAGCACGTTGACTACGGCAATTCTTACCCACTCGCTGGGGTGGCATACCTGGTATTGCTTGTGGTTTTTTGGCTCTTTGCCCGCGGAGTACCTTTGAATCGTCACCGAGCGCTGTGGTTAAAGTTCTACGGCGGAATCCTAATATTCGCGGCATTATTTATGTGCTACTTGACCCTGCTCACCGGAATTTCTGGCACCTCAGCGACTTGGTCAGGTGTGGTTGAACAATCGCAACCGAATGTTTTTGTACCGGGTGATTGAACCGGGTTGATTCGACCCACTTTGTCTCGTAGGTCTGGCATACTTCGGGGCTCGACTTCGAGAATATTCCACAGTAGTTGCACTAGGAGGCGCAATGACCACGGTCGGATTCATTGGTTTAGGGAACGTGGGATCGAAACTTGCTGGGACCCTGGTCCGAAGCGGAGTTACAACGATTGTTCTTGATCGTGACCCTGCGGCCATGGTGCCACTGCTTGAAGTAGGTGCCCAGTCCGCCAGTTCGCCTGCAGATCTTGCCAGTAGGTGCGACGTAATTATTACGTGTTTGCCCTCACCTGCAATCGTCGCCGAAGTCATGGAATCAACCGACGGCGTGCTGGCGGGAATACGTCCGGACGCTGTCTGGGTTGAAATGAGTACAACCGATTCTCAAGAAGTAATTCGACTGAGCAAGCTCGTTGAAGAAAAACATGGGTATGCAGCTGACGCTCCGGTCTCGGGCGGGTGCCATCGGGCCGCCACGGGAAATATCTCAATTTTCGCGGGGTGCGATCGAGCAACTTTTGAGCGCCTGCTGCCACTCCTTTCGGTGATGGGTCGCAGGGTCCTTCACACAGGTGAACTCGGTAGCGCCTCGAAGCTTAAGGTCATGACAAATTACTTGGCCACCGCAAATCTGGTTGCTGTCACCGAAGCTCTTGCGGCCTGCTCCAAAGTGGGGCTTGATTTGGGAGTTGCCTATGAAGCCATCGCGGCATCTTCCGGCACGTCTTTCGTTCATGAGACAGAGGGACAAGTGATTTTGAACGGATCACGCGATATTAATTTCACCATGGACCTGGTGAAGAAAGATGTCGGCTTATTCATTTCGATGGCTGCCGAAGCTGGCATGCAATTGGAGTTGGCCGATCTGGTGGCTGGCATCTTTGACGACGGAATCGAGCGTTACGGACCGCGCGAGTGGTCGCCCAACATTATTAGGAGACTAGAAGACGACTACGGAATTGACGTAGTCGCTCCCGGTTTTCCCGCAGAAATGGTTGACACCGAACTGGAGGAACTAGGCGGAGAGGTTCGGGTTCGCCGCTAGGAAGTTGCCACGGCGGTGCGCACGGCGTCGGGTACCGGTATCGGTAGCCCTTCGTCATCAATGTTGACATAGCGCGCGGTGCCTGTAAAAACTTTAGCGCCCTCCCGGGTGAAGGAAAATGTGAGAATCAAGCTCGAATTACCCACGTGATCGCATGTGACGTCGAGGTCCAGTACGTCGTCAATACTCGCGCTCGCATGGTAATTAGCGTCCATGTGGGCGAGTGCCCCGTTGTAGGGAACCGCATACAACGCTTCGGGTGGGTAACCCAATGCACGAAAATACTCGGTGAAGGCTTCGTCGCAAATGTCTAGGAAACGAGAGTTGAGTACGACTCCTGCGGAATAGACATCTCGATAGCGGACTCGGTAGGTGCCAACGTTCATGGTTATCGGGTCATTACGATCTTGCCGCGCAATGTTCCATCAATCATTGCGGCGAAACCTTCGCGAGCTGAATCCATGGGCAGGGTGCGGTCAATAATTGGTCTCACGCCAGACTCAGCCAGCAGTGCAAGAAGGCGGCTGAATTCTTCGGCGGTTCCCATAGTGGAGCCGGCGATCTGCAGCTGAAGAAAGAACACGCGGTTGAGTTGTGAGGGAGGCATAGCTCCTGAGGTTGCACCGGATACAACGATCGTTCCGCCTGGCCGCAAGGACTTGAGTGAGTGATCCCACGTTGCTTCACCGACCGTCTCAATGACTGCATCGACTCGGTCTGGCAGGCGAGCACCGACTTCGAATGCTTCATCCGCTCCGATTGACTTAGCCCATTCGCCTTTTTCCGAGTCACGCGAAGTGACCCACACACGCAAGCCCATGGCTTTTCCTAAGACAACAGCGGCAGTGGAGACTCCTCCACCGGCTCCCTGGATCAACACTGTGTCACCGGGTTGAGTGCCCGACTTGGTGGCCAGCATTCGATAGGCGGTCAAGTAGGCGGTGGGTAGACAGGCCGCCTGTTCAAAGCTCAATGCTTCGGGCAACGCAATTAGGTTCCCAGCAGGCACGCGTACTTTGTCCGCGAAAGTACCCGGGTATACCTCACTGAGCAGCGAACGCTTGGGGTCAAGTGTTTCGTCGCCCCGCACAGGTGTCCCGATCACTGCATGAATGACAACAGGTGTTCCATCGGGTGCGATTCCAGCTGCATCGGTCCCCAGAATCATTGGTGCCTGCTCTGCACGCAGCGCTTGTCCACGAAGGGCCCACACGTCGTGGTGGTTCAGGCTCATGGCCTTGACATCAACGTCAACCCACTCTTCGGGCGTTGGTTTAGGTTCGACGTCTCCAATCTCAAGGACGGAAAGTGGGTTTTCTGGGTCAACGCCTGAGGCGTAAATTGCATGCATGCGCGGAAGACTATCGGAGCGCAGGCTTGTGAACCTAGTGAATCACCATTACGCTTTAACCGCCGGCATATGCCTTCCAGCGTCGCCTACTCCACTCCCTTCTCCGGTGCCTTCACTTACTCCCATCCTTACTGGCACCTACGGAGAACTCATGACTGCAGTTGACACTTTGATACCTATTCCCGAGCGCGCTGCCCACCGCAGTGTCAAAGGGTTGATCGACCCAGACTCAATCGTGGTGATTGGCGCCAGTGCCCGCCGGTCTGCGGTGGTCGCCGAGGCGATTTCAGGGCGCACGAAGTCGTTTCTGGTGCACCCTTCAGGAGAGTCAATCCTGGGGGAAGACGTGTATACCTCCGTCAAAGATTTACCTGAAAAACCTGACTGCGCATTTATGTTGGTGGGGCACGAACCGATCCTTGAATTAATGAGCGAAGCACTTGAATTTGGGATCCGAGCATTCGTGATCCCAGGCCTTGGCGCAGAGGCCGGTGCAAATGGCGCAGAAACATTCGCCCAGGTGCTTGAGCTTGCTGACCAGTATGAGGCAGCGATCCTTGGCCCAAACTGCATGGGAATGGCAGTTCCGCAGGGGGGCTCAATGTGGGTTGCCAACGTGCCAAAATCGTTTCGACGTGGTCATGTTTCGGTCATTGCTCAGTCGGGATCAATAGCCGACGCAATGCTGAATTGCGGACCTCGCGTTGGATTCCGGGCGGTTTTTTCAACCGGCTCGGAAGGAAATCGCGACGCGGCAGATCTACTCATGGGCTTGGCAGAAGACGATCAAACCAAAGCAATTGGTCTGTTCGTGGAAACCGTTCGCAGGCCAGAAGCTTTTGCGGACGGACTACGTGCCTGCGCCGAAGCAGGCAAGCCGGTTGTGTGCATGAAAGTGGGGCGCTCTCGAATCGCCGCACAAGCAGCTCTCGCGCACACGGGAGCCATGGTTGGCTCGAGCATCGCCTTCACCAACTTTGTGCAACATCACGGTGGAATGGAAGTGTCCGACACGTCCACCTTCATGGAGGCGCTGGAAATATTGGGCCAGCCTAAGTGGCCATCGGGAATTCGAATGGGTGCAATTTCTGAGTCAGGTGGCGAGTGCGGAATGTTGGCAGATGCAGCAGAGCCAACGGGACTCGAGTTCCCACCCATGCCCTATGAACTCGTTGGCTCACTACAAGAGCGCTTTCCTAATTTTCTGAACCCGCAAAACCCTCTCGATGCATGGATGATCGACGAAGCGGAGATCGTTTTCCCTGAATCGCTGGAGCTGATGGCTCACTCGGGTGAATTCGACATTCTGCTGGCGCAGGTAGATATCACGCAATATCGGGGCGACACGGAAAACGAGTGGTGTCTGGCAATCGTTCGTGGCCTGGCTCAAGCCACCAAAGATCGTCGGATTTTCCCGGCGGTCACGACAGTTCATGTGACCGACCCACCGCGGCGAATCGCTAACTTTGCTGCGTCAAATGGTGTCGCACTCCTGCGTGGAACACGTGCCTCCGTTGAAGCGTTGGCCGCGATTTCAATGTGGCACCCATTCACCAGCAAAGATCTCGACCCGCACGAAGGTATTGACCTCTCCGACCTCCTTGTCCCGGGCGCACTGAGCGAACATATTTCCGCGGAGATTATGGAACGATATGGAATACCGATGGCCGACCGACGAATAGCAGAAGGCCCTGAGGAGGCGGTCAAGGCCGCTCAGGAGCTCGGCTTCCCGGTGGTTGTCAAAATGAACGGACCCGCTCACAAAGCAAGTTTGGGTGGAGTGGCTTTGGGGCTGAATTCTGCCGAGGAAGTTTCCGTTGCAACCCAAGCTTTCGGTGGTTCAGTTTTGGTCGCCCAAGAAATTGCAGCTGGGCCAGAAGTAATTTGTGGCATGGTGCGCGACCCCAACTTCGGTCCGGTCGTTGCCGTGGGTATTGGTGGGCGCTACGCGGAAGCACTTTCTTTAACGGCCTCCTCACTTGCGCCGATCACCCACGACCAGGCTGTTCGATTAGTGCGCAAGGCTCCAGGAATAGCCAAACTCACAACAGAGGAAACATTTGACGCAATTGTTTACACGGTTTTGGTTCTCTCTCGGATCGCGGTTGACCACCCGAGCATTATCGAGGCCGACATCAATCCTCTGATTCTCGCTAAGAATGGTGCGGTTGCAGTGGACGCATTGGTGGTGTGTGAACAGTTCATCGAGCCGGAAAGCGTGTAGCCAAAGTCACCTTGGTCATATTGTGAGTTCATATTCACACAATGCTCGAGCAGGTGTAGCTCCGGCTGCGTTGCGGGTTTGTCAAGGATCAAGAATCAACATAGGCTTTCACGTGAGATACAAACCTGCCGTTGTAATTACGTAAATCAGCAAATATGGGAGTGTTCAGAGTGAAACTAATCCACAAGAAAATTGCTATCGTGATTGCCGCATCGGCGCTTGCGCTGACCGCTTGTTCAAGTGATTCAAGTTCGAGTGATGCAGCGAGCGGTGACGCTATAGCTGGAGCGAACAGTCTTGAAGGAATCCCGGTCACCGTGGGTTCCAAGGATTTTGACGAGGGGCTGGTCCTTGGTGAAATGCTGGTTCAGGCATTCGGCGCTGCGGGTGCTGACGTGACCAATCAGGTCGGATTGGGTGGAACGGGTGTCGCGCGGACAGCCCTGACGTCTGGCGAGATCGACGTGTACCCCGAATACAACGGAACGGGTTGGGCAGTGCACCTTGAACAGGAAGATCCCAGCTTCAACTCGGAAGAATTGACGGCAAACGTCAAGCAAATGGATTTTGATAAGAATCAGATTGTGTGGATTGGGCGTTCTCCATTTAACAACACATACGGGTTCGTTTCTAGCCCAGAAGTCACCGAAGCAAATGGTGGGCCGTTCACCACGCAGTCCTTCATGGAGTACGTGCGGGACAATCCCGATGCACTTGTCTGCATGGAGACTGAGTTTCCAGACCGTCCAGACGGTTTGATTTTGACCGAAACCGCAACAGGAATTGAAATGCCTGACGCACAGGTCAGCATTTTGGACACCGGGGTCATCTATACCGAAACGGCGTCCAATAACTGTACTTTCGGCGAGGTCTACACAACTGACGGTCGCATTCCAGCACTCGGATTGACACTCGTGGACGATCCTGGCATCAATATTCTCTACAACGTCTCCGCGACTATGCGGGCGCAAACCTACGATCAGGCACCCGATCAGTTCGAAGCAATTGTTGCTGCAATCCTTCAGCCTCTGGACAATGTCAAAATGGCCGAACTGAATAAACGGGTTTCAGCAGATGGTGAGGAAGCATCAGTCGTGGCTAACAGCTATTTGGTCGAGCAAGGAATCATTTCAGGTTAGTTTGTTGAATTGACAATTCACGGACGGAACTTCTTGCCACCTCGCAAGTCTTCCTTCTTTGTTGGAAATAGATTCAAAACGGTCCGTCAGGCCGTTGAGGTTCCGCTTTGAGACATTAGTGCATATTTTTTGAACGAGAAGCCGTAAGGGCTAGCCCGACGGAAAAAACTCAAGAAAGTGCTGTCTTTGGATTTCTTGCAACGAAGAGGTACGAGGCTGCAACGGTGATTCCAGCTGCAATGAGTGTGCAGTAGATCTTGATCGGACCTGTGTTGAGACTGGAAGGCCGTCGAGAGCAAAGAGTGAAATAACAAGCAGCGTGATTCCTATGACCGCAATTGAGTAGTTGGCGTTGATAAAAGCCATGAGGGGAAATATTCCCAAAGCCGCGAATAGCACGAACCCTAGTTGCCCGGTTCCCACCCAATCAACGAGAAAGATGGATAGCCCGATTCCAATAATGGTGCCAGTGGTGCGCTCCACCACCCGGGTTGACGTGCCATCATGGTCTGGGCGAGACATCCAAACAACTGTCATGGGAATCCAATATTCGTGCGGCCATCCAAGATTTTGGGCCAAAAATGTCGCGAAAGCCAGTGAAATTGCCAGCCGGGCTGCGTGTCGAGCAAAGAGGTCGTCGCGGTGACGGTGGGTGGTTAATCGTGTTGCGATTGATTCCCTCACTGCACCGCTGTGCAATCGATCCCCTTTTTTTTCTGAGCTGAGAGAAATGCGATTGCCCCACCGACAGCAAATTTGCACCAACCCACCGGCCGCGAGAAGACACGTTGTAGAGAACCATCGAAAGGACACCGATTGAAGTCCCACGCCTTCCGAGTGCAATTTCCGCTGCTCCCAAATCCGCAACCAAACCACCGACCAGAGTCGCAAGAGTTGTCCAAAGAAATGCCCAACCCATGCTCTTGACTTCATCAATTGGGCTGTCCCCAAAATTGGCCAATCCAACGAATAGTGCCCCGAGCGCGAGGGGTAACGCGGAATCGGCAGAATCCGTTGCGATACTTCCAGCTACTAGCATTCCACCCAAGACTGTGGTGACAAGTGGTTTTCGCCATTGAAAGTGCTCTCGGTGAATGGAGACCGGTCCAACTAAAATCGTTCGTAAATGTCCACCGTCAGTGTGAACCTCTAGCGGATTGAGTGACTAACTAAAAGGCATAACGTGGCCCCGGCATGATTCGAACATGCGACGCACGGTTTAGGAAACCGACGCTCTATCCCCTGAGCTACGGGGCCTGGGGGTGTGTGCAAAACCTAATGCATAACCGTGTGCATAACCTCAGGGCGTTGCTGCCGAGCAAGCTATTCGGAGTGTGATGGGATTTTCTGGCAAGAGAACCTAGGTGAATCGATGAAATACAAGAAAACTTTTAGCCGGATGGCTCAAAAAGAGCCCAATATTTATGTCCGGGCATGCCAGTAAAACTTCTTACTGTGAATTCAAGATTGTTGTTGCTAGGCGGCGAGTGTGCCGGGGATTCGTTCTCGCCGGAGTTGCTGGTGGACGAGGTTGTGACCGATTAGGTAACCGAATACCCAGGACTCTTTTGACTCCAGTGTCCAGCGTTGGAGTCTTTTGAAGGGAAGCATTTGGTCGATGATCGAGTGCATGGCCTCTGCTGTTTGGCGCGTGCCAC
>FUWD012813008.1_pt1 | contig 33068 bp, 32 predicted proteins | sample 1063281 | NCBI WGS metagenome assembly FUWD01 (sample SAMEA79048168, study PRJEB19326) | metagenome | biome: marine | reverse complement strand
TTTTTCCCTTGCAACTCCACTTTTCATGATAGGCTCCAAGGGTTGAATGATTGCGGTTTATTACCAGGTATTGCTGCGTTCCTGCATTTCGTGGGTATAGGCGACAATGCGCATATAGCTCAGGAAAATGCGATAGGGCTGCGTTGTAAATGAAGCTAGAGCCAGAGACGGAGTCAGCCTGCGTGCCTGCATGAGGGGTATGATGCCCTGCATTGCGCTGATGCACTCCAGGATCACCATGTATGACAGCCCAAGCTTCAGGAACAGGAGCGGCATCGAGGAAATGATGACGAGCAGCGGATAGACACCGAGAAAAGCCATTTCCAGAAATGCACTTCCATATCCTATGAACAGCGACCATGGCATCCAGAACAGGCTGATGGGACCGCCGATGTCAGAAAACATCATCCCCCGATGCTCACGGTAGACCTGCAGATGGCCCCTTGACCAGCGTATGCGCTGCTTGCGGAGGCCCTTCCAGCCAGTCATAGCCGACGTGTATGAAACGGCTCTCGGCTCGTAGACAGCACGGTAGCCCAACTCCATCATTTCAAGCGTCATGTCGAAATCCTCCGCCAGAGTCCTGTTCCTGTACCCGCCGGTCTCAAGCAGTACACTGCGCCGGAAAGCGGTGGCGGGGCCCGGACATATGCTCACTGCGCCGCCCGACTTCAGCTGCGCCTTCTTGATGATGCTCTGGCCATAGATATACTCGATGGTCTGCATCCTGAGCAGGTAGCTGTTGTGCCGCTTCGGCAGCACCATACCGGCAACCGCACCGACGGTGTCATCACTGAAGCCTGCGACAAGGTAGCGGAGAACCTTGGGATCAAGCGATGAATCGGAATCAGTAAAAAAGATGATTTCACCCTTTGCCTTTTCAATCCCCCGGTTCAGCGCCTCCACCTTCCCCCGGTTGGTGCGCAGCCGTATCACGGAAACATCATATCGCTCGATGATTGGCAGGGTGAGGTCCCGCGAGCCGTCATCAACGATGATGATTTCGTATGCCGGGTAATCGAGAGCCAGAGCCGACTCTATGCACTGGGCAATGCTGTCCTCCTCATTGAAGGAGGGAATGATGACCGATACGAACGGAAGCGAGGTATTGCCTGCAACCCTCTTTTCCGGCATCAGGGTAAGGCCGATGAAAAAGAGGAACGGAAAGAGCGACCCCGAAAGATAGATCAGGAAGAACATGTCAAGCACCTGATGCATCCATACGGGAAATGACCGGGTCGGATTACCCCAGATGAGAACATTGAGCGAGTCGACCCACTCGGGCATGAAACTCCAGATTCCCATTGAAACCATCAGCGAGATGATCGCCGAGAGCATGACGGCTGCCGGATACCTGAGTCTGAAGGGCGAAGCTTCGGAGAGCTGCCCTGAAAGACGGATTGATGCAGTCTCGATCATTGTGCCTCCTAAGGGCAGGTTGTTCATTGCTTTCAGAAAATCGGAATCCAGCAGGAAATCCCGGCCTTGATGTCATGGTCCTGATCCTGCGGGGTGTCAAAGTAGCTGACGAACAGGTACTCCATATAGATCGAGACATTGCCCGGCAGGTACTGGTCAAGCACCAGCCTTGCACCGGGTCCGTACTGCACGTTGTTGAACCAGGAAGACCTGTTCCACTCCCTGTCCAGGAAATCATTTACCAGGTCGACCGTGACATAGGGCTCAAAGGAAGCATGGGCGATATTGACGCCGGTGCCGATCTTCGATGAGAGGGATCCTATCAGAAAATCGTCCTCTCCCTCATCACTGAAGGCCGTAGTATGCCATGCCAGCTCACCCCAGCTTTCCGTCCAGACCCGGAATTTCGGGTTAAGCGGTTTCTGGGTTGAAAACCAGAAGGAGAGACCGCTCTTGACGTTCTGGCGCTCTATACCGGCGGGAACCCGATCTTTCGTCCGGTCGAAGGATGAAGTCATCACCTCGTATTCCGAAAACAGCGAGGCACTGATGCCGCCGACATACTCATCCGACTTGTTCATGAATGAACGCTGGGTCGTGAGCTTCAAGCCGCCGGCAAAGACCTGATTATTGTTCCAGTAACTCCTGTTCAACGGCTTGTCAGCAAAATCATAGGTTATGCTCGCCCTGGCGTAGGGAGCAAGGTAGATGGCATCACTGAGATAGTGACGAGCTTCGAGGGTAAGAGGAAGCGAAAAGAGATAGTACCCGCTGCCATCCGGGATAGTGCCCTCCTCACGGGTCCTGTTGAAATTGTATTGCGTGTAATAGGACTCAATGCCGCCCTCGACGCATATTTCGTCAGCCGGTTTCTGATACCTGTCGGCCCCGATAGCGGAATCACACAGGAAAGATGTTCCTGCGGCAAAAAGCAATCCTGCAGCCAGAGCATTCATGTGCGTGCGATGTAGCATAAGACGTTGCGTTTAATTCTTTGACAGACGAGCAGGATTCCGGGCAGTGAAACCGCCAGAATCAGCCAAGTACCCTACGCCTCTGTATAAGCAATATTCATGCCAGCAATAGAATTCGGCAGCAACGGGTGTGCTATTCGCTTATAGATAATGCAGTTATCTGAGAGCGGGATGGCGGGATTTCAGGGATATCGGGAAATACTCCCATAAAAGCCATGAAATCAGAAATTCGGACTGTATCAGTCAATGATCTAAAAAGGAGCAGTAGTGTCAGAAATGCAGCAGTATGAGATGCAGAGCAGAAGAGGGGCGTTGTTTTCGGTATGAACGTTTATAAATTTGCATTAAAGCATAATTTTTGTTACCTATTCTCTCCTTTTCCGGCGAAGTGGCCGAGTGGCTAGGCAGAGGTCTGCAAAACCTCGTACAGCGGTTCGATTCCGCTCTTCGCCTCCAGGAGAGGTTTACATAGAGAAGCCTCAAACCTTCAAAACCCCTGTGAAATCAGGGGTTTTGCTGTTTCTGAGTCCTCATAAGTTTGCCCTGATTTGCTTTGATGGTCTGTCGTATAGGTATATTTTTAGGAATATCTTCTCAGGCTCACCACGTTAGTCGGCCGCACAAAATATACCTACGATGCCCGGACACACCGCTCCACTGTCCGCCCGCCGCGTCTTTTCGGTGCAATCAGTGATGTCGAAAACGTTGCCTGCCTGCCATCTCTTTTCTCCAATCAGTTCAGTGCTCTATGTTCTATTTTCTTTGCTGTGCCAGACCCGAATAATGACAACCGTATCGTTTTCACTCCGCATATAGCGAAGGACAAAAGCCCCGGCGCCAAAGGACACGACCCATTCCCGCCTGCCAGTGTCGTCTTCCATCGGACGTCCAATGTCTGGTATTGAGGTCAATATTCCCGCTCCGTCCAGAATGGACTTTGCTGCTCGGGCTGCCGCAAGAGGGCTTTTCTCGTACAAGAACACATACAGCCGCTCAACATCGGCTAATGCCTCTGGAAGCCATTTTATTTGGGGCAAGAGATCACCTTCCCCTGCGCCAGATTTTCAAGCCATTCAGCAGCTTTCTCATGGGACACCGCCTCGCCGGTTAATTGATAACGCTCCCAACGCTCCATATCCTCGCGTTTTTCGCGCTCATACTTTTCTTCGCGCTCAAGGAATGTTTCGATTGCTTTGCACATCAGCCAGTGCGGCGACCTGTCGCGGATACGAGCCAGCGCAGTAAGCCGTTGCTGTATGGTGTCGTCTAGTTTGACGCCTCTTGTCTGTGACATAACCCACTCTCCTTTTAGACAAAAAGTAATACTTATTGCAACCTATAACAACCCCACGCAAAGAAAAACTCCGCCATCCCGATGCAGCCTGCCACGCCTTTCACTGTGGCACTGAAGTTGCAGCAATTAATTGGAGAACCGACCACAACAGGCTTCCATTTGCACACGAAAACAACCATTCACCATGCAGCTGAACACTAAACCCTGCATCAGGCTTCTTGCCATCTTTCTGGCCGTATGGCTCTTGCTTCCAGTTACAAGCAATGCCGCAGAATCCGAACAAGACGAAAACAGGGGCACAACACCCGGAAACTACCGCACCGAACTGGCCATCGGGAGCGGCTACATGTGGGGATCGCTGAAAGAAACAAACGATGGCCTCACCGCTATCCCGGCTTTCGTCAGAATCGGGTTCAACATGAACCCGCTCTTCGGCATCAAGGGGAACAGCAGTTCACTGCAGTTTACCGTAGAACCATTCGTCAACACCATCATGGACCCGGAAACCGGCGTCGAAACGGGTTGCGGACCGGGTCTGCGATACCTGCATACCCTGAACCGCTCCATAGAGATCTATACCGAAACAGGTATTGCGCCTATGTACCTCAGCATCGACACGCTGGAGCAGGGCCATTCGGGGTTCAACTTCCTCACGCATGCAGGCGCAGGGCTCCAGTACCGCGTATCACCTGATATGGCAATCTTTACCGGCTACCGGTTCAGACATCTCTCGCACGGCAATATCGCCGACCGGGCGAACGCCGGCATCGAATCCTCAGCCATCGTTGCCGGAGTCGCATGGTACTATTGAGTACCATTCAACGTTTTTCGCCCGACAGAACGTACACTGGCAGAAGAGAAAGCCGCCGATCGAACAGCCCGGAAAATGAATGTGACCACAGATGCCGGCCGGGTCATGGATCCCCGGATAAGCAGTGCTTCACGAAGCGCCCCCCTCTGCCAGGGTGGGTGTCTGGCAGAGGATGGGTAATGGCAGTGTCAAACAAAACAACAGCCTGTCCGTAACGACAGGCTGTTGTTCATTATGCCCGCTCACGTGCGGACCATCCAGCATACCCTCCCCTGCTATCCCATCTCTTCAGCAGCTGCAATGATGGCAGCGATCAACCGCGCTATCGTGTCATCATCCATGAGGACCGGAATGTTCAGGCAGATGCTGCTGCGGAGCATTGCGCCGGTTTTCGGCCAGAGCGACTCAAGGTCTTTGTCGCTGTAACGGTCATAAGCCTTCAGAAGGTGGTCCCAGACACCGGCGAAGTGCCAGTCAAGGGCTTCGGGCAGGATTTTCGTGCCGAATCCTTTCCCCATAAGATGCGCTTCGAAGCGGAGAGCCGCCTCACGGTCGCGGACCCGGAAGATCAGGGTATCACCCTGAGAGCCATCCTCGTCGGCAAACGGACGGAGGGTGATGTTCGGGAGGTGCCGGATGGCGTCCTTGATCTGCTTCTTGTTCTCTTTGGCTTTCCGGAGGATGAATTCGATTTTGGAAAGCTGGCCGAGACCGATGGCGGCGGTCACTTCACTCAGGCGCAGGTTGAGCCCTTTAGCCCGGCGTGGATCCTTGCCGCGCGGCAGGCCCTCGAGGTGCATGTGTCCGTGGTCGGAAAACTCTGCTGCACGGTCGTAGATGTCACGATCGTTGGTGATGATGATGCCGCCCTCTCCGGTATGCAGCGTCTTGCCTGCGTCGAACGAGAACGAACCGACACGGCCTATGGTGCCGAGCTTCCTGCCTTTGTAGGTAGCCCCGAGCGCCTGTGCGGCATCCTCGACAAGCGTCAGATTGTGACGTCGGCAGATCTCGGCGAGCTCATCCATCTTCGGCGATGCCCACATCGGAACGGCAACGACCGCCTTTGTTTTCGGGGTTATGGCCTTTTCAACCTCAAGAGGATCAAGGTGGTAGGTTTCATCAAGCTCAACGGGGACAGGAACAGCACCGAGCGCGCTGATTGCTTCGATGGGGGCGATGAAGGTCCATGCTGTCGTGATCACCTCGTCTCCCGGTCCGATGCCGGCACCGGCAAGCGCGCAGTGGATGGCCGCCGTTCCCGACGACACGGCGTGGGCGTATTTCACCCCCATCCATGCCGCGAATTTCTCCTCAAACTCTCTTGCCTTGTAATTGCCCCCGCCGTAGCGGTAAAGGTTCACCTTCTCTTTGTTGAACAGCTCCTGTATTTCAGCGAGTTCTTCGCGGCCGATCAGTTCTGCGCCAGCCATAATGGTATGTGGTTGATTGTTATGTTGATGATGTTCGATTCAGACCAGGTTGCGGACAACAGCCTCAGCAGCCGCTCCGTCAAAGGGAACAGGGTTGCCGGAAAACGACCCCTGCAGCGCGCCCGAAGCTTCACGGGCAAACTCAGCAGCGTTGCCGCTGCCGTAGCCGTATGGCACCAGATTCGGAATACGGTAACGACGGTAGATGGTGTCCATCTCGGCAAGAAGCTCTGCGGTGGCGTCACTCTGGATGCTGCAGGCTCCGGTGGGGTTCAGCATTGCGTATTTATCATATCCCTGCAGGTGGTTGTAGCGCATGACCTCCTTGAGGAAGATTGCGCCGGCAAGTCCGTGCGGCACCCGGTGACGGACACCGAGGTAGTATGCAAAGCCGTTGGTCGGGCCGTCTCCGGAGTTCATGAGCGCAGCCGTACCGCAGACGCTGCCGATGGCAAGGTCGATTCTCGACTCTGCCCGGTCGAGCTGGTCCTGCACCAGAGCATAGAAGGTGCGGCGGAACCCTTCAATGGAAAAGATCCTGCTGAGCGGGGTATGCTTCACGGAACCGAAGCTGTCGACACAGTGCACCAGGCTGTCCATCGCCGAAGCGATGACGCTCTCCGTCGGCGCAGTCATGGAGAGCCGGGGGTCTATGACGCACTTTTTCGGAAAGTTCTTCCGGCTGTTGATGCCGAGCTTGCGCCCGGCGTCCTCGTCGATGAAGACGGCATTGTAGCTGACCTCCGCACCGCTGCCGAGAAGGGAGGGCACGGTGATGAGCGGAAGCGGGTCAAGGACATCGGCCGGGAACCCTTTCAGAAAGAGAGCCGGCACCTCGTTTGTCATGAGAAGGGCGATGCCCTTGCCGAGATCCATGGTGCTTCCGCCGCCGATGGCGATGACGGAGTCAATCGATTTCGGGCGGAAAAAACCGGCGACATCCTCAAGATGGCGGTAGGTCGGCTCACCCTTGAAGTCGTTGCAGTAGACGACGGCCCCGGGACTGGCTGCCGTGAGGTTCTTCAATACATCCCTGAAATAGGGGGAATCGGCAATGGCGGCATCATGGATGATGCCTGGACGTGAAACCCGCAAAGAAGCCAGGTGCGGATGGATCGAGAGCGCTTCATGCACCCCGATGGTGATGTCCGTGGAAAGAAAGAATTGCATGGGTTATTCAGGTTGGTGGTTAAGGGTTGACGGGCTGTGGGACCGCAAGCCCTTTGCTCTTCAGAAAGAATTCAATTAAGGCTATTTCTTCGATGGTGTCAATCTCCCAGGTCTGCCAGAACTCCATCGGGTAGGCCGCAAGCTTTCCCCCGATGCGATTTCCGGTCTCCCTGAGAAGACGGGGGCTGAATATGTAGATGGAGCCATTCTCGATGTACTGCGCCGGACGGTCCTGTCGCATGCCGCGGTTCCGCCAGTCGAAGTTGACGCTCTGCCAGCCGGTTTCCGCCTCCTCCCAGATGGTCAGGTCGTCTGCCCGCGTAACGGAAATGAGGGAATCGGCCTTCTCCGCAATAAAGCGCTCCACTGCCCGATCAATATCATCAGGCTTCCGGAGCGGGGATGTCGCCTGTAGAAACACGACGGCATCGGGATCCACGGCACCACCCTGAAGAAGCGAATCGAGGGTATGAAGGATGGCGGATTCGGAGGTGGCGGTGTCTCCCGAAAGTTCGGGGGGGCGGCGGACCACTTCGGCCCCGTACAGAAGGGAGACGGCAGCGATATCTTCATCGTCGGTCGACACAACGACCCGCTGAACAGCACGCGCCGCCCTGGCCTGCATGATGGTCCAGCCGAGGAGAGGCCGGCCTGCCAAAGGATGGATGTTCTTACCGGGCAGGCCTTTCGAGCCACCCCTTGCCGGGATGACGGCAACAGTGTGCATAGTGTAGGGTCCGCTTTACTGGTCGGGATTTCCGTCGGCTACAAGACGGCAGACATCGGCTATCCTCCGGGCTGCCGAACGGTTCTGCTCCGGCGTGAGCCGTTTCAGTTCTTCGGAAGAAAGTCCGCAATGCACCTCCTTCTCGAGCGCTGAACCCACAAAGATAGTGGATGAAAACTGCGCAATCAACATCCTTGCATTGGCTATCATCTCTTCGGTCCGGCCTTCGCTGTAGACGAGGCATCCGGGAGCGTAGCGTTCGATTTCACGGGTTGCGCGGAGAACATTTTCGTTGGGGTGCAGCTTGAAGATGAGCTGGCCTCCCCCGGCCAGTTCAAGGCAGCGTTCGATATGCCGGCGCCGGTTTTCGTAGATGAAGGTTTCGCGGTTGTCGGAGGTGCAGGCGAGCACGTAACCGTGGTGCTCGAAATCGTTCTCGAGGTACCGCCGGCAGTCATCGAAGTTCGGCATGCTCGTCACCACGATCTTTCCGGGATCGACCCCCTTTTGGATGAACAGGTCACGGTACCCCTCGCTGGCAACACAGAAACGGCTGTAAGCCCCTGACAGGCCGGTTGTAGCCGTGCCGGCAATCCATCGGGGGATCCACCGGAAATTCCGGGCGAGATGAAACAGGACGGTCTCGGGCTCCGTCATCCCCTCCTGCACGAGTACGATGCGGCGTGTGCGGATGTTATGTGGAACAATGAGATCGGTACAGGTGACGACGAGATCGTAGTCATGAAGAAGGCCGCCGGCATCAATCTGCAGTTCGTTTAGAAGAAGGTAGTTCCGGGCCCGCTCCCTGCGGCTGTGTCCCATGATGGTGAACTCGAGGAGCCCCGCATCTGCCGCGGCCCCGAGGATGCCGTCGGAATAAAACGGGGAGAACCAGCGATCGAACTCAGGCAGCTTTTCGGCTATCTGGTGCATCTGGGTGGTCTGGTTCATCGAACCGCAGATGAAGAGCGCACGTTTCTTCATGACCGCTCCCCCCTCACATGCTTTTGAGGGTCGAGACCTTCGGCGTCAGAAAGATGCACACCCGAGAGGAACATCCAGAGATAGCCCGAAGAGTACCAGAGCACCTCCTTGAACCGCCTGAGGAGTATGAACGCCCCCCCATATGCCATGGCGTCCGGAATACCGATGGCCTGAAAGAATGCCAGATACCCCAGATCCTGGATGCCGAGTCCCGACGGGATGAAAAAGAACACGGCCCGGAGCATGACGAGCGTCGTGTCGATTGCAAGCACCTGGGAAAAAGAGATGTCGACACCAAGCAGGCGGAGGATGATGAAGCTCTCAAGGGCCAGCATGGCCCAGCCGAGAAGGTACCAGAAAGTCGACTTGAAAAGCCGCATGGGTGAAGCGCCCCTGAAGCTCCGGAGTTGGCGGTCGGTATCCAGGAACCCTGATTCCCGCAGAAGCAGCCACTCCTTGGCCCGCTTGAATGGCACAAGCATCAGCATCCGGTGCAGCGCCGTTGCAGAATTGCTGTTGAGGATCAGAAGAAGAAACACCATGAACAGGAGAAACACCCCGGTACCGACGGCCAGCATAAGGTAGCCGAGGCCCCCGAACCCGGTAAGGTCCTCTGATACCTGCTGCAGAAGCATGAACCCCGCAAGGGCACCGATTACCGTATAGACGCCCTGCATGGCGCCGAGAAGCAGTTTTCGCACGGCAACTGCAGCGACCGCAACCGGTGTGTCGATACCCATCTGGCGGTTGCAGAGATACGGCCTCAGGGGCTCGCCCACCGCCACACCTGCAGGAAGGGTCATGGAAACCGTTTCTGCAATCACCTGGATCTTCATGAGCGGCCAGAACCGTATCCCTTTGGTACCGGGAGGAAAAACCTCTACCCAGGCCAGGGTTTCAAAGAAATGGAGTGCAAAAAAAGGCAGGAGAATGAAAACCGATGAGAAGCCGATGGAAGCAATCAGCTCGATCGAGCGCTGCAGGTCGATTGAACGGAACAGGAGGACTATGAGCACAAGACCAACGCCGAGGCCGGCGTATCCCGTCCATGTGGAAACAGATCTCTGGCCTTTCTGCATAAGAATTAAAACCAAACTTGGATTGAGACCCCCGGTGGCCGACGGTGAATGGCGGACGCAGGTGCCGGCGAAACAGACACCGGGCGCGGAGGGATGATGGGCAAAATAACGGCATTACGACAGATCGGCAAGATTTTGGCGCATTTCTTTTTAAAGGGGGCACTACGCTCTGCAACACTGCAGGAACCCTTCATACGTCACATTTGTGGCGCGCCCATTTTGAATTGAAGCGCGGTATTGTTACATATTTGTTTACTGTTCAGGCCGGGAAGGGCAAGAGCACTGCCACGTGGCCCGGTGCTATCCCCTATGGCTGGCCCCGTAAGTTAACCTCACACACACTGATGGGACTCATCAATCCCGACTTCCAGACCCTGCCGGAACTCTTTTCATCGGTATTCAGCCACTACCGCGGCCAGCCGACCCGGTTTCCGTTTGCCCACAAGCTTCAGGGCGTCTATGAACCGATCTCCTACGACCTGTTCCATGAAGATGTCCGGCGTTTTTCGGCTTATCTGAAGGAAAAAGGTACCGTCGCCGGAGACCGGGTGGCGATTCTGTCGGAAAACCGGCCCGGATGGTACCTCGCCGACATGGCGGTCCTGAGCCTCGGTGCCATTGACGTGCCTCTCTACCCATCCCTGCCGCCCAACCAGATAGAATACATCCTGAAAGATGCCGGGGTCCGCGCTGTCATCGTATCCAACATGCTCCAGCTCGGCAAGATCCTCTCCATCTGGCAGAATATCCCCGACCTTACGCAGGTCATCGTCATGAACCGCCTGGAAGAACCCGTCGAGGACGTCATCGACCTGAACAACGCCAAAGCCGCCGGCAGGCAGCTGCTGGAGGACAAGCCATGGACGCTTGAGGGGATAAAAGTCTCCCCCGACGATATAGCCACCATCATCTACACATCCGGCACCACCGGCCTCCCCAAGGGGGTCATGCTCACACACCGCAACCTCTGCGAGAACGTCAAATCGGCTTCGGACATCATCCGTATCGACGAATCCGACTGCAGCCTCTCCTTCCTTCCCCTCTCCCATGCCTATGAGCGGACCGGAGGCTATTACCTGCTCTTTGCCTGCGGCGCGTCGATCTACCTCGCCGAAAGCATCGAAACCGTGTCGCTGAACATCACCGAGGCACGCCCTACAATCATATTCACAGTGCCAAGGCTGTTCGACCGGATCAGGACGAACATGCAGAAACAGATTGCCACGGAAAGCCCCCTGAAGCAGAAAATCTTCAACTGGGCGGTTTCAACAGGAGAACACTACCACCGCAGCATTGCAATGAAAGGCAGTGTCTCCCCCCTCCTCAACATGCAGCATGCGGTGGCAGGAAAACTGGTATACCAGAAAATCAGTAAACGATTCGGCGGCCGGCTGCGCTACTTCGTGTCCGGCGGTGCTGCCCTGCCGCAGAAAACCGGCGAGTTCTTCCAGGCTCTCGGCATCACGATCCTCGAAGGGTTCGGCCTGACCGAGACCTCGCCCATCACCAATGTCAACCGGCCCGAAAAGGTGAAATTCGGCACAGTGGGGCCGACGGTGGCCAACGTCGAGATGAAGATCGCCGAAGACGGAGAGGTCCTCTTCAGGGGACCCAACATCATGAAAGGATACTGGCAGGACAGTGAGGCAACGGCTGAAGTGATCCGGGACGGATGGTTCCACAGCGGCGACATCGGTGAAATCGACAGTGAGGGCTACCTCAAGATCACCGACCGGAAAAAGCACATCATCGTCACCTCCGGAGGCAAGAACATCGCCCCGATGCCGATCGAGAACCTGATTGCCGAAAGCCCTTATGTAGACCAGGTGATGGTGGTCGGTGAAAAACGCCCGTTCCTCATTGCCCTCATCGTACCGGATTTTTTGAAACTCCGGGAATTTGCAGCATCGGCAGGCATTTCAGCTCCCGATGATGCAGGGCTCTGTCAACACAAGGAGATCGTGCAGATCTATGAAAAACTCCTGCGCAGCACCTCCCGCCAGCTTGCGACCCACGAAAAAGTGCGCCGCTTCATTCTTGCAAAAGAGCCTTTCACCATAGAAAACGGCCTCATGACGCCGACCCTGAAGGTGAAGCGCAAAACCATACTCGAACTGTATGAAAAAGAAATCGACGCCATCTACAGCGAACTGAACATGGTCTACAATACCGAGTAGCCTGCAATACCGCCATGGGGGGAGGAGAAGTCCTTCCCCCAACGCAACCTACTCCCGGATCCGCAGGAGCACTCCCCTTTCAGCACCCCCATCGACGTATTCCACCATACTCTCCCGCAACAGGTCGTCGGCAACCGAACGTATTCCTCCGGGACACTCCCTGTACTTCGACGCCAGAACATCCATCGGCAGCATGCCGTGCTGCAGGAGCTCCTTCAGCACCCTGCCCCTGTACCAGCGTCGCGACCCCTCGAACTTCGACTGCTGTGTACGGGCCCGGATGCCGGTTCGCTGTGAGGTAAGCTGAAGTGCGCCGTAGTCCATCAGCGCATTATGCCAGTCACGGCTCCTTCCGGAAGGAAGGACAAAATCGGCAAACGCCTGCAGCACACGCTGCGGGCTCTCTTCGGGAAGAGAGAACTCATGGATGAGGATCCTGCGGATGTTGGTATCGACGGCCGCAACGTCAAGGTTGTCGGCAAAGGCAGGAATGGAGCGGCAGCTGTACTCTCCGATACCCGGCAGGCGTTTCAGCTCAAAAGGAGTCGCCGGGAGTTCGCCCCTGTACTGACTGACAACGAGCCGGGCACACTGCTGAAGACGAACCGCCCTGGAATTGTACCCTAACCCGCTCCAGAGCGCAAGCACATCGCGGAGCGGAGCCTCAGCGAGGGTAAGGGGGTCCGGGAAGCGCCGCATCCACTCCAGATACTTCGGCACCACCCGTTCCGCCTGAGTCTGCTGGAGCATCACCTCGCTGACCATTACGGCGTAGCGGGACCCGGCGCTGCGCCAGGGAAACAGGCGGCCGTGGAGCTTATAGAACGAGAGGATGCGTTCCTGAAACAGGCGGACCTCCTCCATGGCGGGAAATGGCTGTAGAGGATCAGAGAGAGTGATCTTCACAGTGCAATGAAACGGTCCGCCACAATTCCCTTCCCGGTACGACGGAGGGTTGCGGCTTCATGAACGGGGTCGTGCCCGAAAAAGAGCGTCCAGCCTCCCGCTGCCGCATCTTCAAGCAAAGCTTCTTTTTCCTCAAGAACGACAAGAGGAAGGATGTCGTAGCCGGTCACCCACGGCAGGGGGATATGCGCGGCACTCGGCACAAGGTCGGCGCAGTGTACGAGCGTATCCTCACATCCCGTCACCTTCACGAGCTGCTGGCCGCGGGTATGGCCGTTGGAGGGAATGAGGCTGATGCCCTCAAAAAGCTCCAGGGCCCCATCAAGCACGTTGATCCTGCAGTGCTTGAGGAACGCATCGATGAAACGCTGATCATAGCTGGCCCTCTCCTTGCGGTTCGGATTTCGGGCGGTACGGAGGTTCTCCTCCTGAATGTGGAACTGTGCATCCGGAAACAGCGGAACGAGCTCTTCACCACAAGAACGAAAGGCACCGGCTATATGGTCGAAATGCAGATGGGTGAGAATGACGTCGGTAATGTCGGCAGCGGAGAGTCCGTTACGAGCCAGTTCCCTATCGAGCAGGAAAGCGGAAACATCATAGATGGAGAGGAGCTTTTCAGGCCAGGCGGTACCCATGCCGGTATCGACAAGGATGTTGCGGCCGAGTCCGGAAATGAGGAGAAGTGCCGTCGAAAGCCGTACGCGGTTCAATGCATCGGCTGGCGCTGCCTGCTCCCAGAATGTCTTTGGCACAACGCCGAACATGGCGCCTCCGTCAAGGGAGAACTGCTGGACGTGGAGGGTGGTAAGGGAGTAAGGACCGATCTTCATGGAAAAACGGTTCAGTTCGTCATGACTTCAAATGCCTGACATCAAAAGAAACTGCTGAACGAAGTCCGGCAGGAGCGGGCGCCCTGCCGGAACGTCAGAAGAATCAGGCCTTTTCGGCGAACTTGCGCTCTTTGACCTTCAGCGCAGCCTTGCCGGTACGCTTGCGGAGGTAGAAAAGCTTCGAGCGGCGGGCCTTGCCGTGCTTGAGGACGGTCACGCTTTCAATATTGGGCGAGTTGACCGGGATGATCCTCTCGACACCGACACCATGAGAAATCTTGCGGACGGTGATGGTCTTGGACGCACCGGCACCCCTGTCGCTGATGACAACGCCTTCGAACGCCTGAAGACGCTCTTTTTCGCCTTCGATGACGCGCAGCTGGATCCTTACGGTATCACCGGGGTTGAGGGCGGGGCATTCGACGCCGGGCTGGGTTGCCTCGACTAACTGAATTAACTGGTCCATTTCGACTACTGTTTGTTATTTAAGTTGCACTGTAAAATCATTCTACATCCTCGCTGAGAAGGTCGGGCCGCCTGCGGCGCGTCCTCTCCAGCGCATTTTCATGCCGCCACTGCTCTATTTTGGCATGATGGCCAGAAAGCAGTACGTCCGGAACCCTCATCCCCCTGAATTCGGGGGGCCTGGTATAATACGCACAGTCAAGCATGCCGGTCTGGAAGGAATCAGTCAGTGCCGACTCGCTGTCTCCAAGAACACCGGGAACCACGCGTAACAGGGCATCCATCATGAGGAGGGAGGGAATCTCCCCGCCTGAAAGAACCACGTCGCCTATGGAGAACTCCATGGTGACCAGCGACTGACGAACCCGTTCGTCAAGAGCCTTGTAGTGACCGCAGAGGAAGATCAGGTTCTTCATCCTCGACAGCCGGTTGGCATCACCCTGACGAAACGGCTGAGCGTCGGGCGTCGGGAAAATCACAGCATCGTACCGGCGTTCACTCTGGAGCTGTTCCACACAGGCAAAAACCGGTTCCGGCCTGAGCACCATTCCGGCACCTCCGCCGAAGGGCGAATCGTCAACCTGGCGGTACCGGCCGAGGCCGTAATCGTGCAGATTGTGCACGAAAATATCCGCATATCCTTTTTTCCGGGCAATGGCCAGAAGCCCGTTATCGAGCACTGAGTCAAAAAATCCCGGTATGACGGACAGCACATCGATTCTGATTCCATCCATCATCACTCCATCATCTCTCGATCAATGACGGTTATTGCCGTTCATTGCCGTTCATTGCCCGGATCAAACCGGTTCAGAGAAACTCATCAAATCGGGGCACGTGAATATAGCGACCCTCAAGGCTGATTTCCTCAACAAATTCTTCTATGGCCGGCACAAGCACCGAGCGTCCGGCGGAGATGATCTCATAAACCTCATGGGCAGGCATCGAAAGCACCTCTTTGAGGACACCGACCTCCTTTCTGCCGGCTCCGAGAACCTTCATGCCCTCGAGTTCATGCAGCCAGGCCCGGTCATCCTTGCGGGGTTCAGCCTCCGAAGCCTCAATAAAGAGTTTCCGGCCTGCAAGGGCTTCAGCTTTTTCACGGCTGTCTACCCCATCGAGGAACAGCCATGCAAAACCACCGCCGAGAGAAGCTTGCTTCACCGCACAGAGGACGGCATCCAGAGGGGAGCCGCCAACCCAATACGATTTGCGGGAAAGGAACTTCTCTGGATAGTCGGTCACAGGCTGCACTTTGAGTTCGCCTTTAAGCCCTCTCGGCTTGAGGACGATTCCGGTGAGCCAGAGTTCCATCCCTTTCAAAGAGAGAGAGGAAGCCGATCAGGCTTCCCCGCCCTCTTCCTTCTCTTCTGCCTTTGTCTCGGGAGCTTCTTCAGCTGCGGCCACAGGTGCCTCAGGAGCTGCCTCGGCCTGGACCTCGGGAGCAGCGGCGACTGCAACCTCGGCAACAGGAGCTTCAGCTACAGGAGCTGCAACCACGGGCGCTGCAACCTCTTCAGCTACTGCGGGCCTGCCCTCAGCCTCTTTCTTCAGCTGGCGGCGGCGCGACTTGACGTTGAGTCGTTTCTGGCGACGTTCTGCCTGCCTCTCCTGCCACTGCTCCATCGCCTCAGCAATCTCTGCATCGCTGCGGCCGAGCTTCTTGAGCCTCAGCTCATAGAGCAGGCCGGTCTTCTGTATAAGGCTGCGGACCGTCGAGGTCGGCTGTGCACCGGTCTGCATCCAGTAGGCCACGCGCTCGCGGTCGATGGAAACGGCATGGGGCTTGGTGGTCGGCTGGTAGTGCCCGACAACTTCAAGGAACTTACCGTCCCTCGGTGCCCGTGAATCAGCCGCCACAATCTGGTATACCGGCAGCTTTTTTCTTCCCGCTCTTCTCAGTCTGATCTTTACCAAAGCTAGTATTGATTTAATGTTATGTTAAGAAAGTACTGCTGTCTATCGTTTTAAAAACTTGTCAAGCGCCAGGTTCTGGGAGGTGATCTTCCTTCCCGACTGCGTCATTTTCGATACCGAACGCATCATCTTCTTCATCTCGGAGAACTGCTTGAGAAGCATGTTGACCTCCTGCACCCGCGTTCCGCTGCCAAGGGCGATGCGCTGGCGGCGACTGCCATTGATGATTTCCGGCGAAGCCTTCTCTGCTTTCGTCATGGAGTTTATGATGGCCTCGATCGGCTTGAAGTCCAGGTTTTCGAGATCCTGCTTCGGCACCATCTTGTTCAGGCCCGGCACCATTTCTATGAGTCCCTGTATGGACCCCATTTTCTTGAGCTGCTGCAGCTGGTCGAGGAAGTCGTTCAGGTCGAACTCATTCTTCATCAGCTTCTTCTGCATCTGGATGGTCTTCTCCAGATCCAGATTCTCCTGCGCCTTTTCAACGAAACTGACGATGTCGCCCATACCCAGTATCCTCTGGGCCATGCGGTCCGGATAGAACTGGTCGAGGTCGTCCATCTTCTCGCCGACACTCATGAACTTGATGGGCTTTTCAACCACCTGGCGGATCGACAGGGCCGCACCGCCCCGGGCATCGCCGTCAAGCTTGGTCAGGACCACTCCGTCGAAGTCAAGGCGCTCGTTGAATGCCTTGGCGGTGTTGACCGCCTCCTGGCCCATCATCGAGTCGACGACGAACAGGAGTTCATCGGGCTTCATCAGGTTTTTCAGGGCCTCGGCCTCGGCCATCATCCTGTCATCGATCTGCAGACGGCCGGCAGTATCAAGGATCAGGACGTCATGCGCCCCTTTCCTGGCTGCCTCAAGGCCCTCACGGGCCACTTTCATGGCATCCTGCTCATCCAGGGAGAAGACGGGAACACCGACTTCAACACCAAGGGTCTTGAGCTGTTCGACGGCTGCAGGACGGTAGACGTCGGCTGCAACCAGCATTGGATTCTTTCCGCCCTTTTTCAGGCGTTTGGCGAGCTTCGCGCAGAAGGTGGTCTTTCCCGAACCCTGCAGACCGGCAACCATTACGACCGCGGGCAGATTCTTCGTGGAAAGATTGAGCGGCTTCTGCTCCCCGCCCATAAGTTCGGTCAACTCGTCGCTGACGATCTTCACGATCATCTGCGCCGGAGAAACGCTCTTGATGACATCTTCGCCGAGAGACTTCAGGCGGATCTCCTCGACCAGTTTCTTGACGACCATGTAGTTCACATCGGCGCCGAGAAGCGCACGCTTGATATCGCGCATGGCGATACCGATGTTGATCTCATTGATGGTCGCCTGGCCGGCAAGTTTCCTGAAAGCGCCTTCCAGCGTATCGCTTAAACTCTCAAACATCAGTGTCCGGTTTCTTCTGATAAAGCGTAAAAATGCTTAGCTTTAATTATAACAAAAAATAGCAAAAAATAAAATCACCAAACAGTATCATTCTTCATCTTCAGGGTTTTTGGCGGTATTTTTTTTATTTACTTTTTGCTTACAGGGCTCTGCCCCGCTCCGACACCCCGCAAAACACAGAATACCGACTACATGGCCACCCAGACCACCGACAGCATCATTGCATCATTTCAAGGGAAACGGATCGCCGTCGTCGGCGACATCATGCTCGACAAGTACATTTTCGGCCATGTATCACGGATTTCACCGGAGTACCCCGTACCCGTCGTTGACGTGACCCACCAGGACATCCGGCTCGGAGGCGCTGCAAACGTGGCGCTCAACACCCTGTCGCTCGGAGCCGGGACAACACTCTTCGGGGTGACCGGCGAGGATCAGGACCGTGAACTCCTGCTCGGCCTGTTCGAGAACATGGGGCTGTCAAGGAAGGGTCTCATCAGCGATCCCGCCCGGCCCACCACCTGCAAAACCCGCATCCTCTCCCAGAACCACCACATCACAAGGGTCGACTTCGAAAAAAGGGATGAAATCAATGAAAAAACGGCCGGGTCGATCATGGAGGCCTTCAACGCCATCATCCCCGAAACAGACGCCGTCGTGCTAGAAGACTACAACAAGGGAGTACTGTCACTGGAGCTCATCACCGCACTCATCGCCTCGGCCAAAAGCCACGGCGTACCGGTCCTTGTCGATCCGAAACTGAAGAATTTCTTTGCCTACAGGGGATGCACCCTGTTCAAGCCGAATCTGTCGGAAATGGCCGCATCGCTCGGCACCCCGGTGCAGAACACCGACCGGGAGGTCGAGGAGGCCTGCCTGCGGCTGCAGGACAGGATCCACGCCGAAACACTGGTGGTGACCCGGAGTGAAAAAGGAATGACGGTCTACGACGGGTCCTTTACCCATATCGAGGTAAGTTCGCTGGACGTCGCCGATGTGTCGGGGGCGGGCGATACCGTCATCGGCACCCTCGCCCTCGGAGCCGCGGCAGGACTCGACATCATCCGGAACGCCTCAATCGCCAACCTTGCGGCAGGAACCGTCTGCCAGGAAGTCGGGGCCGTGCCAGTCAAGCCCGAACGGCTCAAGCGAGCCTGCCGGGAACATCTCGGAAGCTGATCCTGCCTTCAGATGATGCAGAGATGCCGATCGACCTCTTCGGGATAGGGAGGGTTGTAAGAACGGTCGGCTGAAAGCTTGCGCAGGTTGTCCATCGAATAAAACGGCACTTCGAACATCGCCTGATTGCTGACGGCGGAAGGAACGTCCGGGCCGGGATCGACATGCATCACAAAGGTCAGATGGATGGCATCGGGGCCGGAAGGCGTAAACACCCACAGGCCCTGAACCTCTTTCACCCTCGCATAAGAGGGGTTCGGCGGCAGAAAGTCCGGCACACCGGTCATCGTAACCGCAACGGCATTCTCTCCGGCAGGCTCAAGCCCCGTTTTGACGATCATCTCCCGCTTCTGGAGGGGCCACGGAGTGTCGATGACCTGCCGCACCACGTATTCAAGCGAATCGTTCCTCTCGAGCACCTCCATCTCAGCCAGATGGTGGACCCAGCGGCCGTAACTCGAGGTATCATGAAAAAGCGAAATGAGCTTCCTGAAGCCTGCAGGAATCTCCGCCACCCCCTTGAAGCCTAAAACATCCGAACCCTCGACCTTCGAGGAATAAATGCTGATACCCCTGTGCTCAACCCTGAAATCCCATCTACCATTGAGGATCGAATGTACGTCCATGCCTGAAGCGGTTAAATGACTGAGGAATGAGCGGCTGGCCTACGGTTTGACCGGCGTGACAATGGAAAAATAACAATCAGTCGGAAATAAATTCCTCATAATTGCGCATGACCTCACCCGAAGACTCCTTGAAGGGAGCCATCACCGGTGTCTTGTATTTATCGCGCTTCACCATCTCCTTCAGGTTGCAGAGCGTGTGATAGGGTGTATCGATCACGGCGATGTTGGCAAGCCACGAGGGGATTTCACCACCCGGTTCGATATGAAGGCGGAACACCACCCTGCATCGATCCTCTCCAAGAGGCGTGATGTTCCATGCTCCGGTCAGCCGCGGCACCCGCACATACCGGCTGTCGGGAGGAAGAAAGTCCGGAAGCCCTTCGATGCTGATGTAGGCCTCGCCGGTCTCAGGATCCATGAACCCTTCCGAGCGGCTTATGATCTCGCGGTCGGTGACCGGCCACGGTGCACTGACAAGCTGGTAGACCACCCGGCCGTCATCCTCGGAAAGCTCCTGGAGAAGGCGCATCTCGCTGGTCTTCCACACCCACTCGGTCGCGGACTCTATGTCGTAGAGCAGCGCAAGAACGGCATCACGGGATGCATCAAGCTCGGCGACGCCGACAAAAGAAAGGAAGTCCGAACTCGGGACCGGACAGGTGAAAATCTTGAGCCAGTCGTTTTTCAGACGAAGCGTGCAGGTCGCATTGTTGATTTTTTCAAGGAGTGAAGGCATGTGGATTGACTGATTGATTAAAGAGTGAAGATGAAACGAGGTCCCGGCTCAAGGGGCAACAGGAAGCTCTCCGGCTATACGGACCAAAGGGTCGGCACCTGATACAAACACGCGGATCTGGCCCTCGAAACCAAACAGCTGATGGGCGATGCGCGACCTGACGGCAAGTGCGACATACGTCCTGTCGCGGAGGAATGATGCCGCATCAAAAGTAATCCCTCTGGCACGGCATGACTTCTGTACCAGTGAAAGCAGCCGCCCGTCCTCACGATAGCCGGAAATGAACCCATCAAGCGACGTTCGGTAAGCCTGTACGGAACTCTTCGGATCATCAAGAATCTTGATGGCAATGTCCTCAAACAGGCCGGAACGGTACATCTCCTGATAGAAATCAGTATAAGGACGCCCCGTCACCCAGAAATCGGGAATGATGCCACCGGCTGCCGAAAGTGCCCTCAGCTGCCCGTTCTTCGAAGAAGCCTTCCCCTTGAGGGAATCAAGCACTCCATAGAGCGCTCCGGTCCTGTACACGGATACCTCGCTGGTTTTCCGGTAGAGTAAACTGTCGGTGCCACTAAAGAGTTTCCCCGGCATGATATTGACCAGGGATTCATGATAGTAGCGTTCACGTCCGCCCTCACCTTTCACATACTGTCGCTGGATCTGCCTGCCGGAAGGGGTATAGTACCGTGAAACCGTCAGGCGGAGCAGAGAGCCGTCGGAAAACTGCAGCTGGCGCTGCACGAGCCCCTTGCCGAAAGTCAGCTCACCGACAATGACGGCACGACGGTTGTCCTGCAGGGCGCCGGCCAGAATCTCGGATGCAGAAGCGCTCCCCTTGTCGACCAGCACCACAAGCTCACCCTTTTCGTATCCATCTCCCGACCCGGCCACATAGCGGATATCCTCAGCCGAATTCCGGCTCTTCGTATAAACAATCAGCTGTCCTTCCCGGAGAAACTCGTCAGCCACCTGCACGGCCTGCTCGAGAAATCCTCCCGGGTTGCCCCGAAGATCCACGATAAGACGCCGCATCCCTGCATGACGGAGCTTTGTGAGTGCAAGACGGAACTCATCGGCCGTTGTGGCCATGAAACGGCTGATGCGGATATAGCCGTTGCCGCCCTCAAGCATGAAGGCAGCATCGACACTGGACGTGGAAATCTTCCCCCTCGTCACCAGAAAGTCGAAACTCCTGCCGGAAAGAGGGCGATAGACGTTCAGCAATACCCGGGTCCCGCGCTTTCCCCTGAGCTTGCGCATGACGTCCTGGCGGGAAATGCCGATAGAGGACACGGAATCAATGGCAAGGATCCTGTCGCCGGGTTCGATGCCGACGGCCGCACTCGGCCCGCCGGAAAGCGGTGTAACAACAAGCAGCGTATCGTTCAGGACATCATATTCGATGCCGATGCCATCAAAATTGCCGTCGAACTCCGCCTGGGAATACGCGGCTTTCTCAGGAGCAAGATAGACGGTATGCGGATCCAGATAGCCGGCCATTCCCTGCACACCCGCACCCGCAAGACTGTCACCCGAAACATCATCGACATAAAAGGCCTTGATGAGCTCATAGGCCTCGCTCATTTTTTTCTGCTCTCTGTATCGATCGGAACCCCCACCCGACATTCTGGATCCGAGAAACACACCGAATGCCAGGACGACGAGCATCATCGCTATGGTCAGAAGACGGGACATGGCAGAACACATTGATACGATGGAGATGGCAGAGGAAGGCGATCTCGGGCACATGCAGGAACCCGCAGCCGGCTTCCGGTTTCATGAAGATACAGCTTAAGCCGTCGCCGCGCAAAAAGAGGACAAGAGACGCATAAAGGCTACCGATGCACACCCCGGCTTACAACAGGGGATGAAAGCGAAGACAGCAAAAAGAATTCTCACACAAAAGAAGAAAGATGCACCAGATAACAGAATCACAAAAAACACCAGAAGCCACCAATAACAGGAAACGCAAAACCAGACCAATCAGCACAAAACAAAAGAAAATGTCACCCTATACAAGAAAGCACACACAACAGGACAAGACGCAAAAAATCAACCAAAACAAATCAAGCAGTCATCAAGAAAACACCACACAAAGAAAATAGACAGTCATATTTACAGCGACACCAATAACATAAAGTCAACTTTCACAAAAAGAATATAAGTTCTTTTATTTGAACATCTTGGTATGTTTTACAGAAAAAAAGAATCAATAATTTAAGTGCATTAATAACAAAAGGAACTAAACCCGTTACAGCGGAACATAAACAGTTGCGTTCTGTTGGTTAACAGCCAGTGACGGCCGGCATGGCCTTTAGATTAAAAGGAAATCAATACCGTAACCTTCTTACAGTTACAGGCAGGATTTACTGCACCTGACGCGATACTTAATGGGGCTTTAACTGGTAGTGATAAAAAGAATTGACCGTACTGTCAATCAATCCCGGTCGATATGTTTATCAAGTCAGTTTGAACGGGAGCAGGAAGGGTTATATGCAACAATGAGCTCAAGCTCAAGGCTGGCATTGAGGGGCAGAGATGCAACACCGACAGCGCTGCGGACATGCCGTCCACGCTCTTTGAAGATGTCGAGAAGAAGGGATGATGCCCCATTTGCGACAAGATGCTGACCGGTGAAATCCGGCTCGCTTGAGACATACAGCGTGAGACGGACCACCTGGGTGATGGCCTCAAGAGATCCGGAGACCGTGCATATGGCGGCAAGAGCATTCAGGAGGGCAATGCGGGATGCTTCGGAAGCAGCCTCAAGGCAGGCATCTCCGACCCTGCCGATGCCTCCGGGGGCAACAAGCACTCCATTGGCCAGCGGGAGCTGACCGGAGGTATAGATCAGGTTACCGGAAAGAAGTGCAGGGACATAGAGCGGAGATGCCGTTGAAGGGGTTGGAAGCGTAAGACCGGTATCGGCCAGATTCTGCTCAATGCTGTCCATATGCTGGGCTTCTCCTCAGGTGCAATGGTTGACTGGATGCTCGCTCCGGTTGCTTTTACCCTCTAAATTATTTAATGTCCGAGAAATATCAAAGCCAGCAACGCCATGAAGGCAAGTACCACCTCATCCGCCCCCCTGCCCCGCATCGCGGTGATCAGTAGCGGCACGACCCCCGGCCAGGAAGGCAACCGGACTGAATCGCTTCTCCGGGGACTCGCAGAAGCTCCGCCGTGCATGATCCTCATCCGCGAAAAACACCTTCAGGGCGGAAAGCTCTTTTCCCTGGCCCGTGATGCACGGGAACTGCCGCTTCCTGCAGGCTCAAGGCTGCTGGTATCCGAACGCATCGACATTGCGCTGGCAGGAGGGCTCGACGGGGTTCATCTGCCAGAAGAGGCCTGCTCCCTGCACCTGCTCCGCCAAGCCGCCCCTTCACTTATCTTCGGCCGTAGCGTACACTCCCTCCGGGATGCAGTCGCAGCTGCCGAAGCAGGTGCTGACTATCTCTTCTTCAGCCCAGTCTACAGCACGCCCTCGAAACTCGCCTTCGGCCCTCCTCAGGGTACCGAGAAACTCAGGGAGGCCTGCCGTGCTGTATCCATCCCGGTCTATGCACTCGGAGGCATCAGCGTGGAGCGCGCCAAGGAGTGCATGGAGTGCGGTGCATGGGGAATTGCAGCCATAAGCCTTTTCTCAGACAGCACAGACCTGCCATCCACCATCGAAACCCTTTACAGGACAATAGCATGAACCTGCCACACTCTCCCATCCTCTGCGTCATCACCGATGAGGACACGGATCCGCTGGAAATTGTCCCCCTTGCACTCAAGGGTGGAGCAAACATGATCCAGCTGCGGCGGAAAAAGGCATCAGGAAGAGAACTCTGCCGTCTTGCTGAAGCCCTCCTTCCACTCTGCCGCAATGCCGGGGCGCTCTTCATCGTCAACGACAGGGCGGATATAGCGCTTGCCACACAGGCCGACGGTGTGCATCTCGGCCAGGACGACATCCCTGTACATGCTGCGCGCCAGCTCTTCGGACCCGGTAAAATCATCGGAGCCTCAACATCTTCTCTGGATGAAGCCGTCAGGGCAGAACGGGACGGAGCCGATTATGCCGGTTTCGGGCACATCTTCCCGACCGGCTCAAAAGCGAAGGGGTACGCGCCTCTCGGAGCTGAAGCAATCAGCCTTGCGGCAGCGGCGATCCGGATCCCCCTCATCGCCATCGGCGGCATCACCCGGGAAAATGCCGGAACCATCATTGCACACGGAGCGGCCGGCATCGCCGTCATCTCCGCCGTAACTCAGGCGGAAAGCCCTGAAGATGCAGCCCGCAGCCTTATGGACATCATGAACATCATGCATGCCACGCGTGCAGGAGGCGGGGCATGAAGCGCTACCCCACCATCCTCACCATCGCCGGTTCGGACGGGAGCGGGGGTGCCGGCATCCAGGCGGATATCAAAACCGCGGCGGCACTCGGATGCTATGCAACAACTGCCATAACTGCCGTTACTGCGCAGAACACCCGCGAAGTGGTGTCTATCCATCAACAGAGCGAAGAGTGCCTCAGAGAGCAGTTTTTGGCCATTTACAGCGATATTGCAATAGACAGCGTCAAAATAGGGATGCTCGGCAGCGGACGAATGGCTGCAATGGTTGCGGAGCTTGTCGCAATGCTTCCGTCCTCAACGCCCATCGTTCTTGATACCGTGCTGCGCTCCTCCTCCGGCACCGCGCTCCTCGAGCCGCGTGATCTGGCTTTATTCGTCGAAAAGCTTTTCCCTCTCGCCTCAATCATCACGCCGAACCTCCCTGAAGCGGCCGTTCTTCTCGGCCTCCCGCTAGCACCCTCAACAACCGAAGATATCGAGGCTGCAGCCCGGGCACTCTCCGCCGTCGGTGCCCGCACGGTCCTCCTGAAGGGAGGGCACGCTGCAGGAAACACCTGCAGCGACTGCCTCCTTTATGAAGGGAGCATCACGTGGTTCACAACTGAACGGGTGGAAAGCCCCAACACACACGGCACCGGCTGCACACTCTCATCAGCAATAGCCTCATACCTGGCAAAGGGAGAACCGATGGTGGAAGCGGTCAGGAAAGCAAAGCAATACACTACCGAAGCCATACGGGCCGGAGCCCGATGGCAGCTCGGCCACGGCAGCGGCCCGCTCCTGCACCTTCCGGGGTGCTTATAATAGATGTAGGAACAGCCGAAGTCCAGGAACAGCCGACGTCCGGGAACAGCCGACGTCCGGGAACTGCCGACGTCCGGGAACTGCCCTTAACACGAACAGCCCTCACAAGAGAGGGCTGCACGTTGTTCAAGCGACGTTCGAGCGGCAATAATCCGACAGGCTTATACGCCTCTCGGAACCCTGCCGATGGAGTAGTAAGTGAACCCTGACTGCTCCATGAACTCGGGGTTGTAGATGTTCCTGCCGTCAAAAACGACCGGAGCGAGGAGATCGCGCTTCACCATTTCGAAATCGGGGCTGCGGAATACCATCCACTCGGTCAGGATGACGAGGGCATCGGAACCTTTCACGGCATCCTCGGGGTTGGCTGCATAGAAAAGGTCGTCCTTACTGCCGTAAATCCGCTCGGCCTCTTCCATGGCGACAGGATCGTAGACCCTCACTGCGGCACCTTCTTTCCAGAGCGCCTCAATCACCACGCGGCTCGGAGCCTCGCGCATATCGTCGGTGTTGGGCTTGAAGGCCAGTCCCCAAATGGCCAGAGTGCGACCCTTCAGGTTGCCGCCGAAGTGAGCTTTGATCTTCTCGACGATGCTCAGCTTCTGGTCGTGGTTGACCGCTTCGACCGCCTGCAGGATGCGTGAGTCGTACCCGTACTTGCGCGCAGTGCGCTCAAGGGCCTGCACGTCTTTCGGGAAGCAGGAGCCGCCGTAGCCGACGCCGGGGTAAATGAAGGGAAAGCCGATGCGGGAATCGGAACCGATGCCGCGACGCACGGCCTCGACGTCCGCACCGACACGCTCGGAGATGTTGGCAATCTCGTTCATGAAACTGATCTTCGTGGCCAGCATGGCGTTGGCCGCGTATTTCGTCAGTTCAGCTGAACGGACATCCATGGCGAGGAACCGCTCATGGCTGCGGTTGAAGGGCGAGTAGAGAAAGCGGAGCAACTCCTTCGTGCGGGGGTTGTCGACACCGACGACGATGCGCTCAGGCTTCATGAAGTCGTTCACCGCGTCACCCTCTTTCAGGAACTCCGGGTTGGAGACGACATCGAAATCTATCACTGCGTCCCGGGCGCTGAGGACCGAGCTGATTTTCTCACGCACAAGATCGGCAGTACCGACCGGTACGGTGGACTTGTTGATGACGATCCGGTACTCCTGCATATGGGTACCGATGCTTTCGGCGACGCTGAGCACATGACGGAGATCGGCCGAGCCGTCTTCATCGGGAGGCGTGCCGACAGCTATGAACTGGTAGAGGCCGAACCCTACGCCCTCTGCAATGTCGGAAGTGAAGCGGAGACGCCCTTCACGACTGTTTTCAATGACGATATCTTCAAGACCGGGCTCGTAAATCGGAATGTGTCCTTCCTGCAGGCGCTTGATCTTGTCCTGATCGATATCGACGCAGAGCACGTCGTTGCCGACTTCAGCGAAACATGCACCGGTAACAAGGCCCACATAGCCTGATCCGAATATGGTTATTTTCATTACAGAGGCGTTTGGTTATAAAAAACATGCCATTCCATCCGGATGGGTGGCTTTGATTTTACCACTTTCCAGCGGCTTGTCAAAGAAAGATTCCTTAATTTCAGCAACCGGACTGCTCCCCCGGACCGTCGGAATCAAGCCACCCCGCCCACTGCTCCACCCCCTCTCTGGTTCCATACCACCGGGTATGCGGGGTCGGCAGGTGCTCGGCATCAGGAATGATGACGTTCTCTGCCCCCTCGAGGCGGCAGCTTTCAGCCGGTACGATACCGTCTCCCGCTGCAGTCCCGTCCCCCCAGGTGCTGCGGTAGAACAGGTGGCACATCTTTTCTGTCAGTGAGCCACCGGGAGAACCGTGGTATTTGTCGCTGACGACGGAAACGACCCGGCATCGGCGGAAAAAACCGGGCGTGAGGTGCCGGTCGATGAAATCGGTCTTGAGCTTCGCATACTGCTCATGGGTGCGGAACGGCGTACCGAGCGTAATAAGGCGCGACACCTGCTCTCCACGATGGTAGCAGTCGCCCTGGAAGGGCTTTTCAAGGAGGTAGACCATGGCGACCGTCCCGCCGCCGCTGTGAGCGACGATGGTGACCTTTTCTCCCGGGAAACGCTCAGCCATAAGCTTCAGCGAGCTGTCGATCACCCTCATCACCCGGTTCGTCGAACGTTCCGGAGAGGGCGGCAATCCGATCCAGTCGCCAAGGCTGACAGGGGCGATCTCGATTCTTTCAGGAGGAATCCGTTCGGAGAGCGCAAGACGCATGCCCCGGTACAGGGAGTCCCAGAACAGGACCCCCGGCACGATGAGAACCGGCTGTGAAACCCGGGAGGTCATGGTTACGACCACTTCCTGAGGAGATCAACAAGCAGCCGGACACCAAAGCCCGATCCTCCATTTACCTTTGAGGCACCTTTGGCCGGGAACGAAGGGCCGGCGATGTCGATGTGCGCCCATTTCTTATGGCCTTCGATGAACTTCTCAAGGAACTTCGCCGCCGTGATGGTACCCGCACCCCGGCTGCCGGTGTTGCTGACATCAGCAACGTCTGACTTGATCTGTTCGTCATAAAGATCCCAGAGCGGAAGGCGCCAGACCTTTTCACCGGTATCTCTGCCAGCGCCTTCGATTGCTTCGGCAAGGGAGTCGTCGTTGCTGAACAGGCCTGCGACCTGGTATCCGAGAGCTACGATGCAGGCACCGGTGAGGGTCGCAAGGTCGATGATGACGTCAGGGCTGTACTTCTGTGCCGCATAGGTCAGGGCATCGGCAAGGATGAGCCGGCCCTCGGCATCGGTGTTGCCGACTTCGACCGTAATACCCGAATAGGTGGTGATGACATCACCCGGCTTCTGCGCGTTGCCGTCCGGCATGTTGTCGGTAGCGGGAATCAGGCCGATGATGCGTACCGGAAGCGAGAGGCGTGCAGCGGCTTCAACGGCGCCGATGACGGCCGCAGCGCCGGCCATGTCGGACTTCATGTCGCCCATCCCCTCGGAAGGCTTTATGGAAATGCCGCCGGAATCAAACGTGACGCCCTTGCCGACGAGGGCGATGGTCGCCTTCGCCTTCTTTTTGGGCACATAGTCCATGACGGTGAAGGTCGGAGGGTTCAGGCTGCCCTGGTTGACGGCAACGAGACCGCCCATCCGGAGTGACTCGATCTCTTTTTTGCGAAGGACCGTCACCCCGTACCCGTACTGTTTGCCGGAGGAAACGGCAGCCTTTGCGATGTCCTCAGCCTGCAGGTGGTTGCCGGGAAGATTGACAAGATCACGGGCCATCTGCTGCGCCGAACCGATGACAAGCCCTGCAGCCATACCCTTTTCCGCCGCGGCAATGGCCGAAGCCGGAACCCGGAGTGTCAGGAGGTCGATGCCCTTTTCATCCTTCTTTGCCTTTCCCTTCGCCGGCGTTTTCTTCTTCTCCCCTTTATCGAGTTTGCCGCTTTTCAGGCGTTCGAACCGGTAGGCGCCGAACATGCAGCCCTCGACCAGCGCTTCAGCCACAGCCTCAATGCCGGGCCTGGCCTTGCCGCCGGCAGCAGGAAGATCGAAAACGATACGGCGGGCATCAAGGTCGACAGCCCTGGAGGCCGCAAGAGACGCAGCACGATGCCAGTCATCGAGGCTCTTGGCCTCGCCCGTCCCGACAAGCATCACCCGCGAAGCACGAAGCTTACCGGGTCGGGGGTAGAGGATGAGGGTATCTCCGGCTGCAGCCTTGAAATCATCCAGGGGGACATCAGACAGGCCGGCAGCCTCCAGAACCGGGGATGCGGCCTTCTTGAGCCCTTCGCTGCTGAAGGGAAGGATGAGAAGATCGGCGTCAAGATCGTGGAGAGCGGTGAATGTTGCGGCTGTTTTCATGATCGGTGCAGCTGTTGGTTTCAGTAGGTGAAAGATTCGGGGTCTTTAAGGAATGCGCGGACGTCCTCAAGCAGGACCTGCTGCGCTCTGTCGGAAGAGAACTGGAAAAGGCATCCTGCAGCGTTCATATGACCTCCGCCGCCGTATTTCTTGGCCAGCTGGTTCACATAGACCCTGCCGCGCGAGCGGAAACTTGCTTTCGTGCGTCCGTCTGTCATCTCGACCATGAGGACGGCGATCTGGACGGACGGGACGCTTAAAAGATACTGAACGATGAGATCCGTATCAAACAGCTTGCTTCCGGTGGCTTTCAGCATGTCGCGGGAGATGAACAGCCAGGAAATCACCCCGTTGTCAAGGATGGTGATGGAGGTGAGGGCGAGGCCGAGCAGCTTCAGCGCCTCAGGCGTCAGGGAGTTGTAGATTCTGTCATAGGCCAGAGCGGCGTCCGCCCCTCTCTGTACCAGGTTCCCTGCCAGCGAATACACGTAGGGGCTGGTCTTGGGGAAACGGAAGGATCCGGTATCGGTCATCACAGCAACATAGAGAGCCTGCGAGATCTCTTTGGTGAACAGGTCCTGCCCCTGCCGCTCCCCGATGGCCGAAATGAGGTCATATATCAGCTCCCCGGTTGAAGAGGCGTAGCTTTCACAGACCATGAGATCGGCGAAATCATCCGGTTCGAGATGATGGTCAATGCAGAGAAGCCGCATGGAACCCAGCTCCTTAGAGAACTCGACATGCGGCCAGAGAGAGCCCATCCGGTCGCGGAGGTTGGCGTCAAGCAGCACGGTCACGTCGGCCAGCGACAGCTCCTGCACCGACTCCTCGTCCTTTGGGTCGAAATGGGTGATGGGAAAGCTTTCACAAAGAAATCGGTAGTTAGGGGGAACCGGCGTCGGGTTGAAAACGGTGACCTCCTTGCCGAGGGCGCAGAGCACGAGGGCAAGGGCGACCTCCGAACCAAGGCCGTCTCCATCGGAATTCTCATGGGTAGTCAATACGACATGGCGGGCATCAAGCAGCACGTCGACTAGAAGCGACCATTCGGATCCGGTAAGTGTTCTTCCAAGCTCAGGTAATATCATCAGTTTGCGGTAACATTTGCAGTAACAGAAATACGGTCGCTCATTCCAGTTCAGTCCAGATCAATAGCATCGTCTCATATATAAATCCAGTACCCTCAGGCCGACTGCAGACTGACTTCAGGGCCGAGAAACGACCCGATGTCCCGACGGTACTTCAGAAAAGCTTCGAGTCCCTCGCCCGTTATGCTGTATATCGTATGGGGCTTGCGCAGCTGGAACCCCTTGTCGCAGCTGATGTAGCCGGCCGATTCGAGTTTGCGCATATGGACGGAGAGGTTTCCGTCGGTTGCGTTGATGCAGTCACGAATCTCCACAAATGACGCCTTCCCGACGGCAACGAGATAGGACAGCGCGGCAAAACGGATCCGGGCATGGATGTGTTTGTCAAGGCGCTGGTGGTTGAAATCGGCTACAGCCTGCTCTTCGGGGGCAGTTTCTTTCATCGTGCAACAACGGAATCGGTAAGGTTCTTAAAACTTTTCGCGATAAAGTACTTTTTTTGCTCCATACAAACAAAAGAAGAAACCTGCAACACCGAAGAAGATTTCGCCATGGCGCATGGGAATCCTATATTCCCATGCACATACCGCACAGAACCACAGAAACTCCCGATGCCCAGAGAACAGATAAACATCCTCGACCTCCGCCTGGATGAGCTCAAGGATGCCCTAGGGGCCATCAATGAGCCTCAGTGGCGAGCCTCGCAGCTGCACCAGTGGCTCTTCAGCCACCGCGCCGCCTCTTTCGACGAAATCACCACCCTCAGCCTTCCCCTGCGAAGCAAGCTTGCCGAATCCTTCTGCATCAAGCCGCCCCTCACAGAAAAGCACGATGAATCGAGAGAAGGCGGTACACCAGGAGCGACCGAAAAACTGCTCCTCCAGCTTCCCGATGGAGAACGTATTGAAACCGTCCTCATCCCGGGGCCCAACCGGATGACGGCATGCGTATCGGCACAGGCAGGATGCCCGCTCGGATGCACCTTCTGCGCGACCGGGCAGATGGGGTTCCGCCGGAACCTCTCCCCCGGAGAAATAACCGGCCAGGTCTGGGCACTCTCCGACATGCTGCAGAAACGGAACCCTGAGGCCTCAATCACGAATATTGTCTTCATGGGCATGGGTGAACCGCTCCTGAATACTGAAAGCGTCATAGAGGCGGTTCTCAACCTCAGTACACGCAAGTACCGCTTCAGCACCTCGCAGCGTAAAATCACCATCTCGACAGTCGGCATCACCCCCGAAATCGACCGGCTTGCCGATACCGGCCTGAAAACCAGGCTGGCCGTCTCGCTTCACTCTGCCATCCAGGAAAAACGCGAAGCGCTGATGCCGCAGGCCGCCCGGCAGTACCCTCTCGACAGGCTGAGGGAATCGCTCTCTCGATACGCATCCAGAACAGGGGAACCCGTTACCCTCGCCTACATGCTGCTCAAGGGCATAAATGACTCGGAAGACGACGCAAAGCGGCTCCTGCGCTACGCCTCCGGCTTTTTCTGTAAAATTAATTTGATTGATTATAATTCAATCGTTAATATAAAATTCGAGCCAGTTTTCGACAGCACAAGGGAGAGGTTCCGTGACATCCTTCAGGCTGCAGGTCTGCAGGTAACCATCAGGAAAAGCTACGGCACCCCCATCAATGCGGCCTGCGGCCAGCTGGCGGCAGACAGCATGCGCAAAAGCGACAATCTCTAACCGGCCAACCACCATGGATCTGCTTGATTTCATCCCCTTCAAAACCGAATTCGCCAAAGCCTACCACGGCCTGACAGGCAACGCAACCCACACCTCGGAAACGCCTGAATTCAGCGAGCTCAAGGTCCGCCGTTACACCCGCAAGGCATCGGACATCGCAGAATTCATCACCACCAAAGTAGATCACTGGCTCGTATGGGATCTCCGGAGCGAAAAAACCGCTGTCGGCGGCATGAGCGTCATCCGCGCCGAAGTCACCTCGTTCGCCCTGCTCGGCATGAAAATCCAGGTCACCTTCGGTCTTCTGGAAGAACAGGACGTCAACGGTGACACCATCACCACCCTCAACGCCAAGGCGGTAACCCAGATCGAGTCGAAAGGCGACATGGGTGAAAGCCGCAGAATGATCCGCATGATGCTTGGCGCAGCGGATTTCGAGTTCCGCCGCGACATCCTCGACGAAGAGGACTACTACCTGCGCTCCCTTGACGCAAAAGGCTCGGCATCGGCTTTCCAGCAGATGTTCGATGAAGCCAAGCTGCATCATCAAAAAACAACCACGGGAAGCCCCAAAGCCACAACCATCGAATTCCACAAGACGCCGGCAAAAAAACAGGCCATCCCCTTTACGATGCCCTCCAAACCCGCCGAACCCTTGCAGGCGGCCTCAGCCGTGAACGTCCAGAACGGAACAGCCGCGACAGAAGGAACAGCTCCTTCAAAACCGAAAGTAACCATCATTACCACGAAAAAATCCATCTAAGGCAGTTTGATGAGAATTATCCTACTGGGGGCTCCGGGTGCAGGCAAAGGCACACAATCCAATTACATCTCAAAAGCACTCGGCATTCCGCAGATATCGACCGGAGATATGCTCCGCGCCGCTGTGAAGGCAGGAACCCCGCTCGGCCTCCAGGCCAAGGAAGTGATGGACGGCGGACATCTCGTCTCCGACGACATCATCATGGGAATCATCAAGGAACGCCTGATGGAAAACGACTGCCTGGAGGGATGCCTGTTTGACGGGTTCCCGAGAACGATAGCGCAGGCTGAATCACTGCACCGGCAGGGCATCGAGATCGACCATGTCATTGAAATCCATGTCGATGACCGGGACATCATCGACAGGATGAGCGGCCGCA
>FUWD013428823.1_pt6 | contig 33393 bp, 23 predicted proteins | sample 1063281 | NCBI WGS metagenome assembly FUWD01 (sample SAMEA79048168, study PRJEB19326) | metagenome | biome: marine | reverse complement strand
AATACTATGCTGAAATTAGAACAAAGCTAGAAAAGAAGTATTTTGAAATAGCGAAAACATATTATAGAACTGCAGGGTATGACTTAAGAAATTACAAAGCTGCAATTCAGGCTTTTGATAATTTATTAGAAGATTTTTTAGGGACAAAGTATAAGGAGGAAGCGCTCTATTTTCGTTTAAAAGCAGCACATGATTTTGTTTTAAAAAGCACCGATAGACGAAAATTAGAAAGAATTGAAAGTGCAATAGAAGCACATGAAAAGCTGCAAAGGAGTTTTCCAGAATCAAAATTTAAGGAATCGGCAGATGGAATGTTGGTAACATTACAAACCGAAAAAACAAGAATTGATGTCATCGCTGCAGAGCGCATAACATCTGATAATTTATTAAAGCAATAATTAATTAGAGATGGATTATAAAGAAACAAAGGCACCATTAAGCACAATTACGTACGATAAAAACGAAATCGAAGCGCCAACAGAGAATATCTATGAGGCAATTTCTATTATCGCAAAAAGAGCAAATCAAATTAATTCTGATATTAAGAATGAATTGGTTGAGAAGTTAGAAGAGTTTGCTACTTATAACGATTCATTAGAAGAGGTTTTCGAAAATAAAGAGCAGATCGAAGTTTCTAAGTTTTATGAAAGATTACCAAAACCAACGGCAATGGCTGTTGAGGAATGGTTGCAAGGTAAAGTATACCACAGAACACCAGAAACAGAGTAATGTCTGTCTTAAAAGAAAAGAAAATTCTTTTAGGAATCACTGCGGGAATTGCAGCATATAAAACGGCTAGTTTAGTCCGTTTATTTATTAAATTAGGCGCAGAAGTTAAAGTTGTAATGACACCTGCGTCTAAAGATTTTATAACACCTCTTACATTATCTACACTTTCAAAAAATCCTGTGCATTCTTCTTTTTATACGAAAGAAGATGAAAATGAGCTCTGGAATAACCATGTAGAATTAGGGCTTTGGGCAGATTACATGCTCATTGCACCAGCAACAGCAAATACCCTATCGAAAATGGCAAATGGTGTTTGCGATAATCTACTGTTAGCTACGTATTTGTCGGCAAAATGCCCAGTCTATTTCGCGCCAGCAATGGATTTAGATATGCATGCCCACCCTTCCACAACAGAAAGCTTAGAAAAACTACAATCTTTTGGAAATCTATTAATTCCTGCAACCTCAGGAGAACTTGCAAGTGGTTTGATGGGTGAAGGAAGAATGGCAGCGCCCGAGGATATTGTATCCTTTATAGAAAAAGATGTATTAGATACATTGCCTTTAAAAGGAAAGAAAATTTTGATAACTGCCGGACCTACTTACGAAGCAATAGACCCCGTTCGTTTCATAGGAAACCATTCCTCAGGTAAAATGGGCTTTGCAATTGCAAATGTTGCAGCCAGTTTAGGTGCGCAAGTGTCTTTGATATCCGGTCCAACAAACCAGCAGGCCAAGCATGCTTCAATACATAGAGTGGATGTAACTTCTGCTCAAGAAATGCATACTGCTGTGCATCTTTGTTTTAAAGAGATGGATATTGCAATACTTTCCGCTGCCGTAGCAGATTATAAACCAAAAAATATTGCTACTCAGAAAATAAAAAAGGCTGCAGGATCGTTAGATATTGAACTTATGCCAACAAAAGATATTTTAGCTTCTTTAGGTAAGGTTAAGAAACATCAATTTTTAGTTGGTTTTGCTTTAGAAACTAACAATGAAATAGAAAATGCAAAAGCAAAGCTAAAAAGGAAGAATCTAGACCTAATCGTTCTAAACTCTTTAAAAGACAAGGGCGCCGGTTTTGCAACAGACACAAATAAAATTACTATTATTGACCAAGATTTGAATAAAATAAACTTTGAGTTAAAGTCCAAAGTGTTGGTTGCTGAGGATATTATAAAAGAAATAATATTGAGAGTAAATAAATAAGATTATTTTTTAATAAATGCTCCCCTTAAAAGAGTCTTTTTTTATCAGTTGAAAACAATATATTTGTTTTAGAAAAAAAAATAAAATTGATTGAAATTTTAAAATTTATGCATAAAATAGCAGTGTTTCTTGTGGTATTGTTTTCAGTTTTTCGTCTAAACGGACAAGAATTAAACTGCTTGGTTACTGTAAACTCTGATCAGATTGCAGGGTCTAATAAACAGGTGTTTTCAACCTTACAGCAGGCTTTGAATGAATATATTAATCAAACTGAGTGGACAGATAGAGTCGTGAGGCCTGAAGAACGTGTGAATTGTGCAATGACCATTATTATTACTGCAAGAAATAATAATAATTTCACAGCCACATTGCAAGTACAGTCCACAAGACCAGTTTACGGCTCCAGTTATGCATCGCCAATTCTGAATATAAAAGACAAGGATTTCAGTTTTAAATACAATGAATTTGATCCCTTAATTTATAATAAAAATTCTTTTGATAGTAATTTAGTTTCTACCATTTTCTTTTATGCGAATATTATTTTAGGTATTGATGCTGATACCTTTGCTATGAATGGTGGAAAGAAAGAGTTTGAAGAAGCTCAGAATGCGATGTTGCAGGCACAGCAAAGCGGACTTGCTGCTTGGCAAAATGTAGTGGGCAAGCAAAATAGATATGTACTTATTGATAACCTATTGTCTCCAAAGTTAAAAGAGTACAGACGCGTATTATATACGTATCATCTGAAGGGATTTGATGAATTAATAAGCTCAAAAGCAACTGCTCAACAGCGCATTGAAAATAGTATTATTTCTTTAGAGAGCCTTTACAATAAGACAGTAGGTAATTATCTAATTCGATTGTTTTTTGATGCAAAGTCAGATGAAATTGTAAGCATGTATTCAGAGCAAACTAAAACAAGAAATAAGCAGCGATTGATTGAAGTCGTCCGTAAAATTTCTCCAAATAATAATGCAAAGTGGAGGAAATTAGATTAAAAAATCTTTCGTTTTTACCATTGATAAACACACAGCTTCTTATCGTGTTTTAGTTTAATTTTTTTTTATGTAATGTATTTTGCTTCTAAAAGACGCTTTTTTTGTTTTCAAAAGAACTTCTACAATACAGGAAACCGATCGGGATGTGCGGTCTTACTTTATTTGCAAGTAAGCATTTAAAAGAAATTAAAAAGGTATTCGAACCTGAGGAATGAAAGAACGGGAAAAGCTCTAATTCTAATTCAATCTTTCTGTATTAGTAATTAAATTTTCATTATTTTTAGCTTCTAAAAATTAGCCAATTTGCTTACACAACTTTCTATTAATAATTACGCGCTAATCAATCATTTAAGTATTGATTTTTCTTCGGGTCTTTCAATAATCACAGGAGAAACAGGTGCCGGTAAGTCTATTTTATTAGGTGCTTTAGGATTAGTGCTAGGGAATAGAGCGGATTTGTCTTCATTAAAAGATACGTCCACCAAATGTGTAGTAGAAGCTAGAGTTGAGATTTCAAACTATCACTTACAAGACTTTTTTCATTCGGTAGATTTAGATTATGAGGCAGAAACTATTATCCGAAGAGAAATTCTTCCCTCAGGTAAGTCCAGAGCCTTTGTCAATGACACTCCAGTCAAGTTGACGGTTCTAAATGAATTAAGAGAAAAGTTGATCGATGTGCATTCGCAGCACCAAACCATGCAATTGTCTGACGTAAAGTTTCAATTCGATATTTTAGATGCATTGGCTAAAAACAGGGACCGCGTAGCCATCTATAAAAAAGATTTCGGGCAGTTATCCTTGCTAAAAAAAGAACTATTAGCCATCGAGACTGCCCAGAAAGAAGCAAATCAGCAATATGATTATAATTTCCATTTATTTACAGAATTAGAAGCAGCAGCTATTCAGTTGGAAGAACAAGAGGGCTTGGAAGAAAATCTAGATAAGTTAAATAATATTGAAGATATTAAATTGAGTTTATCTGAAAGTTTAGAATTGTCTGTTAATGAAGAAGTGGGGCTTCAGAACTCATTAAACGCTCTAGAATTTAAGGTCTTGAGAATTGCTTCTTTTTCAAAAGAGTACAAGGAGCTAGCAAACAGAGTTACCTCTATAAAGATTGAGATGGATGACATTGTTTCAGAATTGGAAAATGCCAATGAAAACGTCTCTTTTGACCCGGATGAAGTTGAAAAAATTAATGATAGATTACAGCTATTGTACAATCTTCAGAAGAAACATTATGTAAATTCTAACGAAGAGTTATTGGTAGTTTTTGAAGAATTATCAGACAAAGTACGCCAAGTGGCCTCTGCAGAAGACGAACTACATAAAAAGAAAGAACAAATTGAGGTGACTTCAAAAAAGTTAGATGATGTTGCAGAAAAAATTTCAAAAGCGCGCACAAGTGCAATTCCTAAACTAATAAAGGCATTGGAGTTTTTATTAAGTGACCTAGGGATGGGCAATGCTCGCTTCTCTATCAAAGCAATACCAACTAGCTCTTATTTTGCGAACGGAAAGGACGAGTTAGAATTTCTTTTCTCAGCAAATAAAGGTGGTAATTTTGGTGCGTTAAAGAAGGTGGCTTCTGGAGGAGAACTATCTCGAATTATGCTCTCTGTAAAAAAGGTTCTTTCGGAAAATATGCAATTGCCCACTATTATTTTTGATGAAATAGATACTGGAGTTTCTGGAGAGGTTTCGAATAAAATTGCAGCAATTATGCAACAAATGAGTGTCAATATGCAGGTGATTGCAATTACCCACTTGCCTCAGATTGCAGCCAAAGGAAGTAATCATTATAAAGTATATAAGGAGGAAATCCATGGAATTACTACCACAAACTTAAAAGAGTTGTCTTCTGAAGAGCGCATCTTTGAAATTGCAGAAATGTTAAGTGGTAAAGAGATTTCTGATACTGCACTTACACATGCCAAAGAATTGTTGAATTAATTTTAAGGTACTACCTATAAACAGGTATCCATGAAGTTGATGGTCTCATAAATTTTCAAATTTTTGAGAAACAACCGGTTTATAAATATTGAGAGAGGAATGAGTTTAGATATTACTAAAACGAACTGCCACAAACAAAAATCAAAGATTTGTACAATTTATTAAAAGGTAAAAAAGGAATTATATTTGGTGCTTTAAACGCAAATTCTATTGCTTGGAAAACGGCGGAACGTGCACATGAAGAAGGAGCAGATTTTGTTTTAACAAACACAGCAGCTTCCATTCGAATGGGAACATTAGAAATATTGGCCGCAAAAACAGGTTCTCAAATAATTCCAACAGATGCAACTTCTATAGAAGATTTAAACAACTTAGTTGAAAAATCTATGGAAGTTTTAGGAGGTAAAATAGATTTTGTTTTGCATTCAATTGGGATGTCTGTAAACGTTAGAAAAGGAAAATCGTATACAGACCCCAATTACGATTTTACAAAAAAAGGCTGGGATGTCTCTGCGGTCTCTTTTCATAAAATGTTGAATGTTTTATACAGGAAGAAAGCTATGAATGAATGGGGTTCAATTGTTGCATTAACTTATATGGCCGCGCAAAGAGTGTTCCCAGATTATAATGATATGGCAGATAATAAAGCCTATTTAGAATCTGTTGCACGTAGTTTTGGGTATTTCTTTGGTAGAGACTATAAAGTGCGTGTAAACACCATTTCTCAGTCTCCAACGCTAACAACTGCCGGCACTGGTGTAAAAGGTTTCAACGGTTTCATCGCCTATTCTGAAAAAATGAGTCCGCTTGGAAATGCAACTGCATTAGAATGTGCAGATTATACAATCGCTATGTTTTCAGACTTGACAAAAAAAGTGACCTTGCAAAATTTATTTCATGATGGTGGTTTCTCTAATATGGGCGTAAGCGATAGGGTTCTAGAAAATTTTGTAGATGAAGAGTAGTTTTTTTGTGCTATTTTTACAGCAGAACTAAATATATAATATGGGTTTTTTTAATAAAATTGACACAGTATTTAAATCATCTGAAAGTTTTAAGTTGATGGAGAGAACGGCGCTTGATCTTAAAATTGAAGCAGATATTACGGCCTATGGAATTCAGAAGTTTGCAGTATCGGCCTACGGTGATTTATATTTAAAAATCGCAGAATTAGGAGGTTTTATAATCTTAGAAACTATTATTGTGAGTGATACGAACCTGAAAAGTAAAAAAGGAGCGCGGCTTTGCTTTTTAAAAGAAGAACAAATAGTAATATTTGAGTCAGATGAATACATTATTGAATCTGATTTTTCTAAAACAGTAAAAAAAGCGATTACTAAGATTGATTATAATATATCAGTTGAAGATGCAGAAGTTTTTGCAGAAAAAAAATACGACGCGGTTCGCTTTGAAATTAACGGAAAAGAGCTGTTGTTCTCTGTTGTAAATTAAGAACAAGTGAATTTAGTATATTCTATAATTATTCCGGTATACAATCGTCCAAATGAAATAGACGACTTACTAGAAAGTCTTACAAAGCAAGATTTTACTGGCTGTTTTGAAGTGCTTATTATCGAAGATGGTTCGACACTTAAAAGTGAAGGTGTTGTTGAGAAATATAAATCACAATTAAATATAAAATATTTCTTTAAAGAAAATACTGGAGCAGGGGCAAGTAGGAACTTTGGAATGGAAAATGCTTTAGCTAACTATTTTATTATTTTAGATTCAGATATTATTGTTCCAAAGCATTATTTGTCCGAAGTAAAAAAAGGATTAGAGATTAAATATACAGCTGCATTTGGTGGTCCAGATCAAGCTCATAAGAGTTTTACTCCTTTACAGAAGGCTATTAATTATGCGATGACTTCGGTGCTAACAACTGGAGGAATTCGCGGTAAAAAGTATGCTATTGGTAAATTTCAACCAAGAAGTTTTAATATTGGACTTTCGAAAATTGCTTTTGAAAAGACCCGAGGTTTTTCAAAAATGAAAAATGGAGAAGATATTGATTTAACTTTTCGTCTTTGGGAAAACGGATTTGACACGCAACTCTTAGAAAAGGCATTCGTGTACCATAAACGTAGAAGTTCTTTGCAGCAGTTCTTTAAGCAGACTTATGGTTTTGGAACGGCAAGGCCCATATTGAATAAAAAGTATCCAGAAACAAAAAAACTTACTTATTGGTTTCCTAGTTTATTTATTATAGGATTCGATATAAGTATCCTTGCCGCTCTCTTTGACTATCCGCAAGCGCTCTTGGTGTTTTTATTGTACCTGCTATTTATCTTTTTAGATGCTTTTATTCAGAGTAAAAATTTAAAAGTAGCGCTTTTAAGCATTATAGCTTCTTATACGCAGTTTGCAGGGTATGGATTGGGATATTTAAGAGCTCAGTTTGTATCTAAGAAGTAGTGTGCTAACTCACATCTATTTTACAGTATAAAATCAAATTATTTTTTGATTGTGGACTTTAGAAGAGTGTTCATTGCACTCGCGTTAGCGTAGGATTTTTTTTTTAATAGAATTTAGTAGGGATGCAGCGACCTTAATTTTTAGTCACCTTGTTGTATTCATTGATCATGAAATACGCCCAGACAACTACGCATACGATAACGAAAACAGAAAAGGACAGTACAATTTTATCTATGGTCATTGTGTATCAGTTTTATGTAAATCATTACTCCTAATAAAGTGGGAGCCCAAAGACCAATAAAAATTCCACGAAGTTTATCTCCTGATAAAAAGAAATATTCTGCTACCACAATGATTACGATACACAAAGCGAGCATTATAAAGTTGGAGATTCCTAATTTTCTAATAAAGTTCATGGTTTTGTTATTTGCTATAAAAATAATTTAAATTCTTCCATTTTAGGCTAATTAGGTATTAACTTTTTTAGATTTATTTTTTTTTATGGTTATTTAGGATTAAATTGTGATGGTTAAAACAATACATATCCCTTTTTTTTTATTACAATTAATTGATAATGTGAATTTTAGTAATTAAAAATACCAAACAATTTATGCGATTGAAAAAGTGTGTTCATACAGTATTTATAATAGTGACCATAATGGCTACAGTGTTTGATTCTCATGCACAAGAAGTACCCCCCATTGATATTTTTACTTCTGAAGATTATGGTGGCGGTAATCAAAATTGGTCAATTTCACAGGCAGTTAACAAGAATATCTACGTTGCAAATAATAAAGGTTTATTAGAGTACAATGGAGCTAATTGGCAATTGTATCCAACGCCGAATGAAACTATTATGAGGTCTGTAATGTGCATTGAAAACAAGGTGTTTACAGGGTTTTTTAGAGATTTTGGTTTTTGGACAAAAAATAAATATGGTTTTTTAGCCTATACATCACTTGTAGAAAAGAAGGGAATACAAATGTTCGAGGATGAACAAATTTGGGAAATTATAGAATCGGATGGATGGATTTTATTCAAGTCTTTACAGCGAATTTATTTGTATAATTTGAAGAATAATTCTTTAAAAATTTTAGAAGGAACCGGTGTATTGGCTAAAATTTCTAAAGTGAATGACATTGTTTATTTTCAAGACTTAGAAAAGGGTGTGTTTAAAATAGAAAACGGAGCACCAGTCTTAGTTTCTAGTAATACAGTTTTTAAAAAAAATAAGCTAACAGAGATCTTTTATAAAGAGGATAAAGTCTTTTTTTTGACACAAAAGCAAGGTTTTTATTTCTTAGAGAAGGGCATACTTAAAAAGTGGAATATTGCTGCAAATTCGTATTTGCAGAATAAAACGATATACAGTGCAGAAGTCTTGGATAACGGAACTATTATTTTAGGTTCAATTTCTAATGGTCTAATTTCTTTAAAGAGCACAGGGGAGATAGATATAGAGATAAATCAAAACTTAGGTCTCAGTAACAATACGGTTCTGGGGGTTTTTGAAGATGTAGATAAGAATATTTGGCTCGGTTTAGATAATGGAATTAATCTCGTAAATTTCGATTCTTTTTTGACAATTTATGTCAATCAAAAAGCTTTTTTAGGGACAATTTATACTGCTATTATTTTTGAGGGGTCTTTGTATTTAGGAACCAATCAAGGGTTGTTTTATAAAAAATACAAGTCTAAGGATCCGTTTAAACTGGTGAAGAATACCCAAGGTCAAGTCTGGAGTTTACGAGTAATTGATGAAACACTCTTCTGTGGACATGATTCTGGTACTTTTGTGGTTAAAAATAGAAAAGCCAACTTGATTTTCAAGGCGCAAGGTACTTGGGATTTTAAAAGCTTGGGTAAAAACTTGATAATTCAAGGTAATTATGACGGCTTATATATTTTAGAAAAAGAAAAAAATACGTGGGTTCTGCGAAATAAAATTAAAGGTTTTTCGAACTCTGCGAAGTATTTTATTTTGGCGAAAGATGGAGATGTTTTCGTAAATCATGAATATAAAGGAGTGTATAAATTAGAGGTAGATTCTTTATACACTAAAGTTTTAAAGACTGCAAAGGATACCTCTGTAGAAAAAGGTATTCACTCAAGTATTTTAGAACATAAAAAGGATATTTTTTATGCTTCTAAAAAAGGAGTATTTAAATACAACTTTGAGAATAGTATGTTTGTTTTGGATACAATTTATAGTGCGCTGATACCGCAAGATATCTTCGTTTCTGGGAAGCTGATTTTAGACGATTATTCTAATAAGCTGTGGTCTTTTACAAATAAAGGTCTTCGGTTCTTAAAACCTGGGAAGCTGAGTGATGAGGCCTCTTTAGTTAGTATACCTATTAAAAAAGCACTGTTTAGAGGTCCTGTGGGTTTTGAAAGTATCATTCATTTAGAAAATGACAAGTATCTGGTAGGTACTATAACAGGTTATTTAGTGATTGATTTAAACCAGATTACAGTAGCAGATAATTTAGAAGTGAATATCACACACATTTTTAATTATGAATTGAATCAATCTCGAAAGAATAGCTATTTGCAGAAAGAAGTTCAGTATGATAATAACGTTAATAATTTAGAATTTTTTTATAGTGTGCCTTATTTTGATAAGACTTCCAATATTTTATTTCAACAAAAGCTCGAAGGCTATAATAGTAAATGGAGCGCATTTGAAAGCTCAAATTCTACCTTGTTTGAAAATTTACCTTTTGGAAGTTATAAATTTAAAGTACGCTCATTGGTTGCAGGAAACTTAACTTCAAATGTAGCGGAGTTTAAGTTTTCTATTGAAAAGCCATGGTTTTTATCAAACATTGCGGTTTCCTGCTATGCAACGCTGCTATTGACACTAATCTTTATTTGGTATGTTTTGTCAAAAAAATATTACAATAGAAAACAAGAAAAGGTATTATTTAAGGCCCAAAAAGAATTAGAATTAAAAGAGTTGGAAAGTTCGCAGAAAATTATCAAGTTGAATAATGATAAACTTAGGAGTGATATTGAAAGTAAAAACAGAGAATTAGCCACTTCTACCATGAGTATTATTAAAAAGAATGAGTTTTTAAATTCCATAAAAAATGAACTTTTAGATAGCAAAGAAAAAGACTTCGCTAAGGTTGTTAAGATTATAGACAAAAACTTAAACAATACAGATGATTGGAAATTATTTCAAGAGGCATTTAATAATGCAGATCGTAAGTTTTTAGATAAACTAAAGGCGAAGCATCCGGGATTAACTCCCAATGATTTGCGTTTATGTGCCTACTTGCGCTTAAATCTCTCTTCAAAAGAAATTGCGCCGCTATTAAATATATCCTCTAGAAGTGTGGAAGTGAAAAGATATAGATTGCGTAAAAAAATGGCTTTAGATCATGATGCCAATCTTACAAATTATATTTTGGAACTCTAGGTTCATGAAATCAGGAGCTAATAACATAACATTACCACAACATTCAGGATTCTTATACTTTACAATATCCTTGTGAACGCAATGATACTTATGAATTTTTATTTTTCTGTCTTTTATAAAGGATGTATGTTTTTTATAGGGGTCTTTTTTGCGGATTTAACAATTATTAAACTTTAAATTTACAAGAAACAAAAAAAAAGATTTTTCATGAGAAAACAATTTATATTTCTATTCGCTATATTATTTAGTTTTGTGTCAACAGCACAGACTATAAATGTCGAAGGAATCGTAAAAGATCAAAGTAATGGTGATGTTCTTCCTGGAGTGAGTATTACAGTAAAAGGATCCAATAGGGGTACACAAACTGATTTTGATGGCTATTATAGTTTCAAGAATCTTGAGAAAGGAGTTGTGCTTGTTTTTAGATATTTAGGATACAAACGAAAAGAGGAAATTGTACAAGGTGCTTTAATGAATGTGGCTTTAGAAATTGAAGCAGAGTCCTTAGGAGAAATTGTAGTGATAGGCTATGGTACGCAGCGTAAAAAAGAGTCTACAGGTGCGGTGTCTGTGGTAGATGCCAAATCTATTGCAAAGTTAAATCCAACTAGGATTGAACAAGCTTTGCAAGGGCAGGTATCGGGAGTAAATATTACTTCGAATTCTGGTTCACCTGGTAGTGGTTTAAACATAAGAATTAGAGGTGTTTCCACAAATGGAGACAACAGCCCTTTAATTTTAGTAGATGGAAATAGAATTTCAGATTTATCTGTAATTAATCCAAACGATATAAAGAGCGTCAACGTTTTGAAAGATGCAACTGCTGCTATTTATGGAGTGCTTGCTGCGAATGGCGTTATACTTATAGAAACAAAATCGGGTAAGAAAAACACAGATTTAAAATTTACTGTAAACTCTAACTTTAGTTTGCAACAAACTAGTAAGAAAATAAACTTATTGAATGGAGCCGGTTTAGCAGCGTATATAAATGAAGCAAGAAATACTAGCAATTATTTTGTACAAGAAGGTACTGGGCTCGTATTTGATTCAAGAATAAGTTCTACTGTTGCATTACCGAATACAGATTGGCAAAATGAAGTGTTCCAACTAGCACCCATGTTTGATGCGAATATTAATGCCAGTGGAGGTGCTGATAAAATAGCTTATTCTTTAGGAACTTCTTTTTTAACGCAAGATGGTATTATCGGCGCAGATAAGTCTAACTATAATAGACTTACAGCAAGAGCTAATATTCAATATGATGTTACAGATAAATTAAAATTATCTGCAACGACTATGTATACGCATTCAAAAAAGAATTCGTTGGCTGAGGGTGGTATTGGAGCTGTACTTTACAATGCAGTAAATGCAGATCCTTTTACTTTGCCTGTAGATCCTACTCCGCTAGCAGATGCTGGGTTTGAAGGGTTAAGAAACGGTTATGGCATTGTTCAAACAGGTGCTATCGAAGTTTCAAATCCTTTATCTCAAATAGCAAGTACTTATAATACGGCGGTTGTAGATAAAATAAGTCCAGCATTAGCTGCAACTTATAAATTTAGCGATAAGCTCTCCGTAAGGTCTAAGTATTTAATGAATCGTGCGGTGGTGAATGTGCAAATATTTAGACCATTGGTTTTTTTAGGAGGTAATAAGTCTTTAAGCAGAACAACAAACAATGAGTTTTTGGACAATAAAGACACCTACGATGATTATACTTGGAACAACATAATAACCTATGAAGATAGCTTTAATGATGCACACAACATAAAAATATTACTAGGGCACGAAATGTTTGAAACAAAAGGATTGTTTGCGGGTCAAACAGGAGTTGGTTTATTGAATGGTGCTAATGCTTTTTCAGATGCTAGTATATCTAATTCTGAAGTGGTTAATCCTCGTTTTCAACCTGCAGCTATAGAGACAGGTGGAAATCAATTTAAGAACAGATTACTTTCTTATTTTGGAAGGTTGCAATATGCGTACAAAGAAAAATATTTGGTATCTGCTTTATTAAGGAGAGATCAGTCTTCTAGGTTTAGTAAGGCGGAAAACTTTAACGTAGGTTATTTCAACTCTGTTTCATTAGGTTGGAATATTTCGGAAGAAAACTTCTTGAAAGATAATGATTTTGTGAGTTCTGTTAAACTGAGAGCAAGTTATGGTCAATTAGGAAGTGATAGAGTTTCAGGTGGTAATTTCCCCTATGTAGGTTCTTTAAATGGTGAAGGGACCTATAGTAATAACGAAGAAACGCTAGAATCGGAATTGTTGGTTGGAGTTGCAGAAGGTCAGTTAGGAAATCCGTTTTTAAAATGGGAAACAACATCTACGGGAAATATTGGTTTAGATGTTGCGCTTTTAGGAAATAAGATTTCTTTTAATTTAGATGTCTTCCAAAAGACAACAGATGATTTATTAATTCAGCCACAGTCATCAGGCTTAACTGGCGTTGCTGGAATAGGCTCTAGTGCACCCGCAATTAATGCAGGTACTGTAGAGAACTCTGGAGTAGAATTTTTAATATCTTATAGAGATCAATTTTCAGAAGATTTCAAATTTAATACAAGTTTTAATTTTACGACGATAAAGAATAATGTCACCTATGTTGGAAATTTAGCAGGCTTTGAACAAGGTGGTGGTTTTGGAGTAGGTACAGGAATCGTTACTTCGCGTATGGAGGCTGGTCATTCTTTGGGATATTTTTACGGATATAAAACAAATGGAATTTATCAGAACCAAGGCGAAATAGATGCTTTAAATGCAGGTGCAGGGTCAAATGATAACGTTTATCATACGGGCGCGGGTGTTGGAGATTTAAGATTTGTAGATACCAATGGAGATGGATATATTTCAGAGATTGACAAAACAGATATTGGAGATCCTATTGCGGATATTACGGCCGGGTTAAATTTAGGTTTTTCTTATAAAAAAATAGATTTTAGTGCCGCTGCTATTGGTTCATTTGGGAATAATATGGTAAGAGATTATCAAAGATTTAATTTATTAGCAAATAAAAGTGAAAGGCTTATAAATAGATGGACTCCAACAAATCCTAGCAATACAATACCAAGAGCTACTTCGGGAGCTTCCATAAATACAGATCTATTTTCAGATTATTTTGTAGAAGATGCCTCTTTTGTAAGAATCCAGAATGTTCAAGTAGGATACACCTTTGATAAAGAAGCACTAGACAGAATAAGTGTAGATAGTTTGCGTTTATTTCTATCAGCAAATAACCTGCATACTTTTACAAAATATTCAGGATATGATCCTTCCGCTTCGAGTGGACAAGCTATTGGAGGGGGAATCGATAGAGGTTTTTATCCAGTTGCAAAAACAATCATTTTAGGATTTAGTTTAACTTTTTAATTTAGTACAATATGAAAACATATCAAATAAAAAAATATAGTAAAGCTGTCATTTTTAGTATGGTATTAGGGGGGATTTTGGTTTCTTGTAATTCTTTTATAGATGATCTAGAGCCAATAGCCCAGGATTCTGATAACTATTTTAATTCAGAAGAGGATTATGACAAAGCACTCATTGGGGCGTATGATATGTTGCAGTCTACATATCTAAACATTTTATCCATAGTTGGAGCTTCTGATGATATTGTGCTCGGTGGGGATCCCTTTACCTATGATCAGCCGACTTTGCAAAGAATAGATAAAATGTTACATACTCCGGCGGATAACAACCAATTGAGAGATATTTGGAGGTTCATGTATGCGGCTATGGGTAGAACCAACTATATTTTAGAATATAAAGATAAAACGGATTTTGATGGAAAGGATGAAGTGGTTGCGCAAGCTTATTTTTTAAGAGCATATTTTGCATTTGAATTGGTAAAATTCTTTGGCGATATTCCATTGTCCGTAGAGGAAAGAGGTGGCGTTCTTAGAATCAAAAATAAACGTATCAGAATTGGAGAACAATACGATGTGGATAGAGTAGGCAGCATTGAACAGGTATATGCTTTAATTGAAGAAGATTTAAAAGAAGCGATTCTTCTCGGTTTGCCGCAGTTTACTACAGTACGAGCTGAAAAATACAAAATAACCAAAACTGCAGCACATGCTTTATTGGGGAAAGTCTATTTGTACCACGCTAAATTTGACGCTAGTAAATTTACTGCAGCTTCAACAGAGTTAAACGCAGTAATTAATAGTGGTTTTTATAGTCTTGCGCCCTTAGAAACATTGTTTCAAAAAAGTGGGGAAAATGGATTAGGTTCTGTTTTTGAAGTACAATACACAAGTGTAGAAGGTGCTGGTTGGAACTGCATACAGTGCAGTGAAGGTAATTATTTGCCACAAAATAATGCACCAAGAGATTATACAGGACCAGTATATAAATTTGGATGGGGATTTAGCTTGCCGACACAGCAGTTATATGATGCGTATTCAAATGGAGATCAAAGGAGAGGCATTACTATTTTGGAACCAAAACTGACGGATTATTCACAAAGTAGAGAAAATACAGGTTATTTTTCTAAAAAATATCTACCTACACAAGAGAATGAAGATACAAGAACAGGTTCAGACCCTTTAAATTATGATAATAATTACAGATCTATTCGATATGCAGATGTCTTATTAATGGCTGCGGAGGCGGCTGCACAGGGTGGTGGTGCTAGCGCAATTTCGTATTTAAACCAGGTTAGAAGTAGAGCTTTCGGAAACAATTCGCATGATTATCCGTATAATGGGGAGTCCGATTTAATCGCTGCGATTGCCAATGAAAGACGCTTAGAGCTTGCTGGTGAGGGGCATCGATTTTTTGATTTGGTAAGAACGGGTAAGGCAAAATTAGCTTTCGATGCTTATAACGCAACTAGGCCTGATAAAACATCAGAAACTGAAATAAAATTTGTAGTAAATAAAAACGAAGTATTTCCAATACCATTGGTAGAGCTAGAGCTTGCCAATGCTGTAAGTACTTGGGGACAAAATCAAGGATATTAAAAAATACAGGGGGTAAAGCACAACTTGTGGAACAGTAGTATTAAAACAGAGTGTAAATTAAAAACGACAATTATGAATTTATTAAAAAAAATGAGTTTCTTGCTTTTTGCAAGTTTGGTAATGGTGTCATGTAGTAGTGACGACGAGGTAGATCCTGTAGGACCAGTTATTTCTGGTTTAGATTTTACAATTACAGCAACAGGTTCAGGAAATATTGTGGAGGTATTGCCTTCAGCAATGGGAGCAACAAGTTATTCTGTAGATTTTGGATCAGATGCAACAGATGATGTGTTAACAACGGTAGGGCCAAAAGTTTCTTATACGTATGCAGCAACTTCGGCATCTTATGATATTACAGTAACTGCTTCTGCAACAGGTGCAGATGATGTTATGAAAACAACTACATATGCTGTAGTAGTTGAGCAATCAGATATTGTTGGACGCTGGGTCTTTTTGCATGAAGCAGGTGCTTTTGCAGTTGGTGAAACATTAGAAAACTTATCTTGGTATGCAAATCCTGTTTCTGCTCTTGTGGCTAGAGCATGTCTTTTTGATGATGTTTTTGAGTTTAAAGCGGACATGTCATTTAACAATATTATGGGAGATGAAACTTGGCAAGAAAGTTCTTGGGAAAGTGTAGCGGAAGAAGGCTGTGGTTCTCCTTTAGCTCCTTTTGATGGAACTGCAACTGCAACATGGGCGCACAATTCTGCTGAAGGTACAGTAGAAATTAACGGTATGGGTGCATTTTTAGGTCTTTCTAAAGTAGCAAACGGTGCTGAACTTACAGTCTTAACAAATGCAAAAGAAAGCATTACGTATAGCGGTGTAGTTTTTTCAGATGACAAAGATTATATGACTTTGCATATTAATATGGGACCAGGATTCTGGCAATTTAAATTTGCAAGAGAAGGTTCAGCAGGAGCTGAAAATCCAACAACAGATACCGATGGAGACGGTGTAATCGATATCAACGATGCTTGTCCAAATGTAGCTGGAGCGCAATCTGATGGATGTCCTGTTGTGGCAACACCAACATCAGCACCAGCGGCACCTACTGCAGCAGCAGCGGATGTAGCTTCTATTTATAGTGATTCTTATACGGATATAACAAATGCTAATTATTATCCAGACTGGGGTCAATCAACTCAATTTGAGCAAATTGATATTGATGGAAATATGATACTTGGTTATTCTCAATTGAATTATCAAGGAAATACTTTTGATGGAATTGATCTTGCGGGTAAAACAACTTTTCATATTGATGTGTATTCTACTGAAATTGATGTTCTTAAAATAACATTGATTAATACACAGGCACCTGGTCAAACTTTTGAAATTGGTGTTTCTAAAGCTATAACAAATGGCGAATGGACTAGTTTAGAGATTCCTTTATCGGAGTTTGATGGATTTGTAGCAAGTGGAGGAAATCTTGATCAAATTAAGTACGAGATAGGAACAGATGGAACTGGAGAAGGAAATGTATCTTTCTTTATAGATAACATCTATGTAGATTAAGCATTTTTTTTCTTATTAATGTATAATACCCATGCACAAATGTGTGTGGGTATTTTTAAATACTTTAGAATATTTTTTTTTATTTGAAAACATAGTAAGTATGAATATATTTAAAAATTTATTACCTTTTTTAATCTTGATAGTTACGTTCTCTTATTGTTCACAGAGTAAGGAGATTGAAGCGGGATTAGACGAGCAAGAAGAGCAAGAAGAAGTTATATACTCAACGGAAGCACCTTTTTATCCAATTGATTTCGAAGCGGAAGGAAATGGAGCTGAATGGTCATGGACTGTTTTTGAAAATGGATCTAATACCATGATAGAGGTTGTAGAGAATCCTTACAAAACTGGGATGAACACTTCAGAAACTGTTGCAAAGTTTAGTGCATTGCGGGAAGGTATGCCGTATGCCGGTTGTGAGACAGAACATGGAGAAGACATAGGGGCTTTTAAATTTGACGAAACAAATAGTATTGTAAAAATTTTAGTATACAAGACAAGTATTAGTGATGTTGCTTTAAAGTTTGCAGAATATGCACCACCAGGAGTGGGAGCAGAGGCGCAACCAGAAGTTAAAGTCGCGAATACAAAAATAAATGAGTGGGAAGAACTAACATTTGACCTATCAGGAAGTATCGGGAAAGGTGCAACCATGATTATTGATCAAATTATTATTTTCCCAGACTTTACCTCTAGAACGGTAGACAATGTTATCTATTTTGATAACATCACTTTTGGAAATAATTAAAACAGATACAGATGGTAAAATACATGCTTCTTAATTGCCTTTTTTTATGCTTATTAGCTTCGTGTGGAGATGCGCAAGAAATTGTGGTTGAACCACCAGTTTTGGAACAAAATAGCTGTCCAGGAACTATTACGGGCGCAACACCTGTTGGAGAGAATGAAGTTCTTATTTGGTCAGACGAATTTGAGACATCGGGAAATCCTTGCAACGATAATTGGTTATATGATATCGGAAATGGAAGTGGAGGCTGGGGAAATAATGAATCTCAGTACTACACAAGAGAGAATGCTATTGTTCAAGATAATGTCCTGAAAATTAAAGCAAAAAAAGAAACATACAGAGGATATTCATATACTTCTTCAAGAATGAAAACACAAAACAAGTTCTCTTTTACATATGGTAGAGTTGAAGTACGTGCAAAACTTCCAAGTGGTGGAGGAACATGGCCTGGAATATGGATGTTAGGTGACGATATAACAACAGTTGGTTGGCCTGGTTGTGGAGAGATTGACATTATGGAACATCGAGGGAACAATCAAGGTGTTACTTCTAGTGCGATTCACATGGCGGCAGGGTATGGAAACACGCCGTTTGTTCATGAACGCGATAGAGTAAGTGATGTGTCAACAAATTTTCACACATACGGCATAGATTGGACTAAAGATAAAATTGATTTTACAGTAGATGGATTCGTCCACTACACTTATAGCCCAGCAAACAAAACCAATAGTAATTGGCCTTTTAACAAACCACAATTTATTATTTTAAATGTGGCTATGGGCGGCTCTTTAGGTGGTGCAATTGATCCTGCTTTTGCAGAGAGCAGCATGGAGATAGATTACGTAAGAGTCTATCAATAAAAAGCTATTTATAATTTATTATAAAATTACATAAGTATTCATGCTTATGTTTTGGGCAAGCAATGCATTATTCGCGCAGAAAGATAGTCCATGAAGTGCAATAGGAACACGTTGATTTAATATTCAAAGTTCTAAAAAATAGTTTATGAAACAGAAAGTCTTAGTATTTGTGCTTCTCTTTTTTATGTTGAATTTATATTCGCAAAAAAATATAGTGTCTGTGAACCATTCCAAAGACGGAATAAAGTTGGTTGTAAATGGTTCAGATTTTATGATAAACGGTGTGAATTGGGACTATTTTCCAATAGGAACTAATTATTCTTACAATTTATGGGAACAATCTGCGGTATTTATTAAATCTGCTCTAGATAGGGAAATGGCCTTATTAGAAAAAATGGGTGTAAATACAATTCGAGTGTATACAGGTATTCAGCCCAAATGGATAACTTATATCTATGAAAATTATGGGATTTATACAATGTTGAATCACTCGTTTGGTCGCTATGGTATTTTTATAAACGGAATATGGAAAGCGTCAACGGATTACAATGATCTTGAGGTTCAAAGAGTTTTGATTTCTGAAGTTTCTGAACTGGTGTCTTCTTATAAAAATACACGTGGACTTTTATTATTTCTTTTAGGGAATGAAAATAATTACGGTCTTTTTTGGGCGGGAGCAGAGACAGAAAATTTTCCAAATGATGAGGAGGAAAAAAATAAAATTGGAGAAAGAAGGGGCAGGGCTATGTATCAATTAATGAATGCTGCGGCAATTGCCATGAAAAAAATAGACAACAAACATCCTGTTGCGATATGCAATGGAGACCTCTTATACATAGATATCATAGCAGAAGAGTGCAAAGATGTAGATATATATGGTACAAATATGTATCGAGGCAGCTCTTTTGGTGATGCATTTGAATTGGTTAAAAAAAAGTTACAGATGCCTATCATGTTTACTGAGTTTGGTGCAGATGCCTACAATGCAATAAAGCACAAAGAGGACCAAGCAATGCAAGCCTTTTATATGGTGGAAAACTGGAGAGAGATATACGAAAATGCTGCTGGTCTAGGAAAAGCAGAAAACGCTATAGGGGGGTTTACTTTTCAATTTAGTGACGGCTGGTGGAAGTATGGTCAAACAATACATTTAGAGGAGCAGAACACAAATGCTTCTTGGGCTTCTGGTGGTTATGATATGGATTATGAGAAGGGAAGTAATAATATGAATGAAGAGTGGTTTGGCATCTGTGCAAAAGGGCCAAGAAATGACGAAGGTTTATATAAGTTATATCCGAGAGCAGCTTATTTTGCTTTGCAGGAGGTACATCAGTTAGACCCATTTCTAAAAGAAATGAATTTGATCGTTATTTCGGAACATTTCAAAAAGATAAGATTAAAAAAGTATGTTTTAAAAGCTAAGGAACAAAGGGCGATCTCTTTAAAAGACGACTGGCGCTAAATATATGTAAGCAAAATATAATTTTAATAAGAACCTCTTTAAATAAATGTAGAGGTCACAGAAGCAAAATTTTAATGACAAAAAAGACTATTTTTTTAGGAAAAAATAAAGCAAATTTTCAATCCCAAGCGGTAAAAGGTGAAATGATTCACTTTGAAAATGAAACGTATTATAAGATTGCCAATAGTAATGAAATGAGGCCTTTCTTTATGAGTTTAGTTTCAGACTCTAACCATTGGATGTTTATCTCTAGCAATGGCGGACTAACTGCCGGTAGAAAGAATAGTGAGTATTCGCTATTTCCTTATTATACAGATGATAAAATTACAGAAGCTGCAGATGTTACGGGTAGCAAAACTATTTTTCAAATTGTAAAAAACGGAAATGTGTATTTGTGGGAGCCTTTTTCACAGCGTCAAGTTGGGCTGTATGCAACAAAACAAAATTTATATAAAAATAGTTTTGGAAATAAAGTTGTTTTTGAGGAGGTAAACGAAGACTTAGGGATTACGTATCGATATCAGTGGAGTTCTACTGATACTTTTGGATTTGTAAAAAAATCTACTTTAGTAAATAATTCTTCAGAAAAAGTAGCCATCACATTTTTAGACGGATTACAGAATATCATTCCCTCAGATGTTGAAACAGATTTGCAAAACTCTAGAAGTAATCTAGTGGATGCATATAAGAAAAGTGAATTGCAACTTCCGTCTGGTTTGGGAGTATTTGCTTTAAGCGCAATAATTGTAGACAAGGCAGAACCGAGTGAGGCTTTAAAAGCAAATATTGTATGGTCTTTAGGTATTGAAAATCCTACCTACTTGTTATCTTCAATGCAGTTAGATAATTTCAGGAGCGGAAAAGAGATCCATCAAGAAGTGGATGTAAAGGCAGAAAAAGGAGCTTATTTTGTGAGTGCTGATATCTGCTTAGAAGCAAATGAAACTAAGGAATGGCATTTTATTGCCAATGTAAATCAGACCATAGGAGATATTCAAAGGATTTCGAAAGCAATCTGCAATGATAAAAATTTAGGAAATAGTATTCAGGAAGATATAGAATTAGGAACTAAAAAATTAATAGCTTTAACTGGAGCTGCAGATGGTTTGCAGGTAACTGAAGATCCTTTAATTAGTACAAGACATTTTGCAAATACACTTTTCAACTTAATGCGGGGTGGTACTTTTGATGATGATTATAATATTGAAAAGCAAGATTTTATAAAATACATTGCAAAGGCAAATAAGAAGGTAATCAAGAAAAAAGAAGCTTTGTTAAATGATTTACCAGAATTATTTAAATTAAACACGATTCTTGAAATCGCAGAGAATGACGAGGATCAGAACTTTAAAAGACTTTGCTTCGAGTATTTACCGCTAAAATTTAGTAGAAGACACGGAGATCCAAGTAGGCCTTGGAACAAGTTTTCGATCAATACGAAAAATGAGATAGACGGTTCTAAAATTTTAGATTATGAAGGAAACTGGCGCGATATTTTCCAAAACTGGGAAACCTTGGCACACTCGTATCCTGCCTTTATAGAGAGCATGATTCATAAGTTTTTAAATGCTACAACTTTTGACGGTTACAATCCGTATCGCGTAACAAAAGATGGTTTTGATTGGGAAATTATAGAAGAAAATGATCCTTGGTCTTATATCGGGTATTGGGGAGATCATCAAATAATTTATTTATTAAAATTCTTAGAATTTATAGAAAATCATTATCCAAATCAATTGGAGAAAAGATTTTCTGAAGACATTTTTGTATATGCAAATGTACCTTACAAGATAAAAGACTACCAGAGTATCCTAGCAAACCCGAAAGATACTATCGAATTTGATCATGAGTTAGATGCTAAAATTCATCAAAAGAAAGAAGAATTAGGGGCAGATGGCGCTTTATTAAGAGATGAAAATTTCTTTATATATAAAGTAAACTTAATAGAAAAATTATTAGCGACTGTTTTAGCGAAGGTTTCTAACTTTATTCCTGAAGGTGGAATTTGGATGAATACGCAGCGTCCCGAATGGAATGATGCAAACAATGCGTTAGTAGGGAATGGTGTTTCTATGGTAACCTTAAACTACTTGAATCGTTTTATAAATTTCTTCGACAAATTAGTTTCAAAATCAGCAACAGAAGAGGTTGAAATTTCATCAGAATTAGCAGACTTTTTTAACGAAGTAGTACGAACGTTCACTCAAAATAAAAAGATACTTTCAGGTGCTGTATCGGATACACAACGAAAAACAGTTTTAGATGGTTTAGGGGAAGCAGGAAGCGCATACAGAGCTGCAATCTATGAAAATGGATTTTCTAGTGACCGAAGTACGATTACAAAAACAGCCTTATTAGCGTTCTTTTCAATTACAAAGGAGTATTTAGAGCATACGATCAAAGCAAACAAACGATCAGATAATTTATACCATGCGTATAACTTAATGACTGTAGAGAATGATTTAGAAGTATCTGTCTCTTATTTGCCCGAGATGTTAGAAGGGCAAGTAGCCGTTTTAAGTGCAGGTTATTTATCTTCTCAAGAAGCATTGGCCGTTTTAGACGGTATGAAAGCAAGTGCTTTGTTTAGGGAAGACCAATACAGCTACATTTTATATCCAAATAAAGAGTTGGCACGTTTTGATGAGAAAAATGTTATTTCTAAAACGGCAGTGGCGCAGTCCAAATTATTAACAAAGCTTGCGCGTGATACCAATACTCAAATTATCAATCAAGATGTTGCAGGGAAGTACCACTTTAATGCCAATTTTAATAATGCAAACAGCTTAAATGAAGCTTTTGAAGAATTACCTGAAGTATATTTAGAATTGCTAGAAGAGGAATCAAAATTAGTATTAAATATTTTTGAAGAGGTTTTCAATCACAAAGCATTTACAGGGAGATCTGGAACTTTCTTTGGGTATGAAGGTTTGGGTTCTATCTACTGGCACATGGTTTCAAAATTATTATTAGCAGTGCAAGAAAATTGTTTAATAGCGGTTCAAAATAAGGAAAGTGAGGTTTTAATAGGAAAGCTTTTTGACCATTATTATGAGATTCAAGCGGGTATTGGTGTGCATAAATCACCTGAATTATATGGCGCGTTTCCAACAGATCCGTATTCACATACACCAGGAGGAAAAGGAGCACAGCAACCAGGAATGACAGGTCAAGTGAAAGAAGATGTGTTAAGCAGAATAGGAGAACTTGGTGTTTTTGTAAGAGCAGGTAAAATTGTTTTTAATCCAAGATTGTTAAGAGCGGCTGAGTTTGTGAGTACTCCCAAAACTTTTAAATATACAGCAATTAGTAAAGAAGATAAAATAATTGAGTTGGCAGAAGGTTCTCTTGGTTTTACGTATTGCCAAGTGCCGGTTGTATATAAGAATACTCCTTTACAAGGGGTTAAGGTGTTCTATACTGATGGAAGTATAACAGAAATTAAAGCGCTTGTTCTTGACGAGAAGGTCTCAAAATTAATTTTTGAAAGAACAGGGAGAGTAGCCAAAATTGAAGTTGCTGTAAAGAAGTAAGTTGCTAATATAAATTAGAATTGAATATATGAAAATTGTCATTGCGTTTCTTGCATTCACCCTTGCGGTGGGTTGCAATTCTAAAAATAAGTTACAGTCACAAGCTACTCAAGAAGTAGCAATGACTGCGGCTACAATTTTAGGAAACTCAGAATATCTAGCAATTTCATATGGAGGTTATCGACACATAGAGCACGCAATAGAGCCCACTATAAAAGAACTGAAAGAAGATATGAAGTTGCTAGCAGCAATGGGCGTAAAAATTCTTCGGACCTATAAAGTGCATTTGCCACAAGCATCAAATGTGCTTGCGGCGATTTCAGAGTTGAAAAACGAAGATGTGAATTTTGAAATGTATGTAATGTTAGGTGCTTGGATCGATTGCAAAAATGCGTGGACGGAACTAGCACCAGACCATGAAAATGAAAGTGAAAGAAACGCAGTAGAAATTGCTACTACTGTAGCATTGGCAAAAAAATATCCTAGTATTGTTAAAGTGATTGCGGTGGGTAACGAAGCCATGGTAAAATGGGCCACAAGTTATTATGTGCAGCCTAAGATTATTTTAAAATGGGTACACCATTTACAAGGGTTAAAGAAATCTGGAGTACTTTCTAAAGATTTATGGATTACCAGTTCAGATGATTTTTCCTCTTGGGGTGGCGGCGGAACTGAATACCACACACCAGATTTAGAAAAATTAATAAAAGCAGTAGATTATATCTCGATGCATACCTATGCATATCACAATTCTCATTACAATCCAACTTTTTGGGAAGTTCCTGAATCGGAAAAAGAACTTTCGGATATTGAAAAAGTGGAGCGTGCAATGGTACGTGCAAAAACCTTTGCCGTTGCGCAATATAAGAACGTGAAAAATTATATGACTTCTTTAGGCATCGACAAACCAATACATATTGGCGAGTCTGGATGGGCAACAAAGTCAAATGGTTTTTATGGACAGAAGGGGTCGCACGCAACAGATGAGTATAAACAGGGTTTGTATTTCCAGCAGATGAGAGAATGGACAAAAAAAGAAGGTATTTCCTGTTTTTATTTTGAAGCTTTTGACGAACAATGGAAGGATGCAGCAAATCCTTTAGGTTCAGAAAATCACTTTGGTTTGATCAATTTAAAAGGAGAAGCAAAGTATCCACTTTGGGATTTAGTAGATGCGGGTGTTTTTAATGGGCTGACTAGAAATGGTAAAAACATTACAAAAACATACAATGGAGATAAAGCACTTTTAATGCAAAGTGTTTTAGTTCCTAATATTAAATATAAACGAGCTAATTAATGTTAAAGAAGACTGCTTATTTTTTTGGTATTATTCTCTTGTTCTTCTCGACAGGGTGCACGCCAGTAAACAATAATTTGAAAGCGGTGGTTTATGAAACCTCAGAAAGTGGACATAAACTAACTGAAATTTCTGATTTTACTACTGTTGAAAATACAAGTATAATTCGTTTGTACCCGCACAAGGAAAGGCAGACAATTACTGGTTTTGGAGGTTCATTTACGGAAGCATCGGCCTCTTTACTAAATGCTTTAAGCAAAAAGAACAGAGATACCATTATACAAGCTTATTTTTCTGAAGAAGGCGCTAATTATTCTCTTACAAGAACCCATATGAACTCATGTGATTTTTCACTGAGTCAATATTCCTATGCGCCAGTAGCAGAAGATATGGATTTAGAACACTTTACAATTGAAGAGGATCGGGCAGATATCATCCCAATGATTAAGGATGCAATGAAGGTCTCTAAAGAGGGTTTTAAAATAGTGGCATCTCCTTGGACGGCATCTCCATGGATGAAAGACAATAAAGCATGGGTTGGTGGAAAACTACTTCCAAAATATTATGATACTTGGGCATTATTTTTCTCGAAATATGTTTCAGCATATCAAAAAGAAGGAATTAATATCTGGGGTTTTACGGTTGAAAATGAGCCTTTAGGAAATGGAAATAACTGGGAAAGTATGCATTATTCTCCTGATGAAATGACCAATTTTGTTCAGAACTATTTAGGACCAAAATTGGCATTAGAAAATCAAAATGTTAAAATTTTAGGATACGATCAAAATAGAGAACACTTAAAGGAGTGGGTAGATTCGATGTATGAAAATGAAGCCTCCTCAAAATATTTTGATGGCACAGCCGTGCACTGGTATGCCAGTACTTATGAAGTGTTTCCAGAAGAATTACAATATGCACATCACAAAGCACCAAATAAATATCTAATTCAATCGGAAGCTTGTATTGATTCAGAAATTCCGAAGTGGAAAGACGATGCTTGGTATTGGGAAAAAGAGGCAACCGATTGGGGTTGGGATTGGGCGCAAGAAAAAGACAAGTACTTGCATCCAAAATATGCGCCTGTAAATAGATATGCGAGAGATATTATTGGCTGTTTAAATAATTATGTAGATGGCTGGATTGATTGGAATATGGTTTTAGATACACAAGGTGGACCAAACTGGTTTAAAAATTGGTGTTTGGCTCCTGTAATTGTGGATCCAGAAAAAGATGAAATCTATTTTACACCACTGTATTATACATTAGCTCATTTTAGTAAATATATAAGACCAGGAGCAACTGTTATTGCATTAGAAAATTCAGACAAAGAATTAGAAGTAACTGCAGCAAAAAATTTAGACGGCTCTATTGCAGTAGTCGTTTTTAATGAAGGAAAAAGTAAAAAGAATTTTAAAATTCAGTTAGGAACGAAAGAAAAAGTCATTAATATCAACCCCCAAGCTATTCAAACAATAGTGATATCATCAAAAAAATAGTTAAATGTCAAATACAAATAAAGTTCATTTTGGTCAAAAAGTAGCATTCGGTTTAGGAATGCTCGCAAATCAGATGTTTCCTGCAGCCATGGGAATATTTTTTGTAGTGTTGGTAGAAGATCTTGGTTTTTCAACTACGATGTGGGCAGTTTTATATTTTGCACCGAGATTATTTGATGCTATTACAGATCCTATTATGGGCTTTATCTCAGACAATACAAAATCACGCTGGGGAAGAAGAAGGCAATATGTATTTATTGGTGCTTTAATTATGGGAATAACGTTTATATTTATGTGGCAGCTTTACAAAGATAATGGCTTAGAATATAATTTCTATTACTTTCTATGTACTTCCTTAATCTTTTATTTCGGGATGACAATTTTTAGTGTTCCGTATGTTGCGATGGGCTATGAAATGAGTGATGATTTTCATGAGCGTACAAATATCATGGCTGTATCACAGTGGATCGGACAATGGGCGTGGATAATTGCACCATGGTTTTGGGTAATTATGTATGACCAAGATTGGTTTGCATCAGGAGAAGTGGCAACAAGATCTTTAGCAGCTTGGGTGGGGCTTATTTGCATGGTATTAGCAATGGTACCTGCTTTATTCATAAAAAGTAAATCCACATTAGAAGAAGATTACGAGCCTTTAAATACAAAGAATATTGGAAATAGTCTGAGGTTTATTAGAGATGGTTTTAAGGAAGCTTTTAAAATACCACAATTTAAAAAATTATGTTATGCTACTTTTTTAATCTTCAATGCTTTTAATACGATTGCCGGATTCTCATTTTTTATAATTGTATACTATATGTTTAATGGAGATGCGGGAGCTGCCGGGCTTTGGCCAACATTAAATGGTTGTATTGGTGCATTGATTACCACGTTTGCTGTAATTCCTATTATAACTAAGATGTCAAAGAAAATGGGAAAAAAGAAAGCATTTTTAGTTTCTCAATCCATTTCAATAATTGGTTATATTCTATTTTGGTTTTTATTTATCCCAGGAAAGCCTTACTTATTCTTGATCGCTTTGCCTTTCTTTTCATTCGGAATTGGAGGATTGTTTACATTAATGATGTCCATGACATCTGATGTAATTGATTTAGATGAATTGAACACAGGAAAAAGAAGAGAAGGGACCTTCGGAGCCATTTATTGGTGGATGGTAAAATTTGGGTTTGCTATCGCCGGCCTATTGACCGGTGTAATTATGGGTTTTGTAGGTTTTGATCCTGGTGCAGCAACGCAGCCAGCAGGCGCTATAACTGGGCTTCGTTTATTTTATTCTGGGTTACCAATTGTAGGTACCTTATTAGCAATTTATATTATGCGAGACTATGACTTAACTGAAGAGAAAGCGAGAGCGGTAAGTGCAGAGTTAGAAAAAAGAAATACTTTAAAAGAGTAATACTGTTTCTTAACGTCCATCGGAATCATATTTATTGAGTTTTTGTAGTTTCTCTATTTTATGAGTTAAAGCAAGGTAAAATATGCAAATACCTTCTTAAAATTATTGGTGTGGTATTTTTGCTTAAAATATCCAATAGTTATTCTGGTATCCTAGAGGTAAATGCTCTTACTTCATAAAAAAAGCGGCGTGCAGAAAAAATATGGTATTACTTTAAAAAAAGCCTGCCCTCTTGTTAAGAGGATTATACTAATTTATAAAAGAACATCTATATTAGTCATTATTACAAACAAGGATACTAGGGGCTTAAGGAAAATAAAAAAACAACTATTTTAAAAGTCAATTAGAATATCTTATTTATTCCGTTTTTGGTGATTGTTTTTTTCAAAGACTTCTTAATTAAATGCAGAAATTCATATATTTAGTGCCTAAATGCGATGTACGTGCGGCAACTATATAAAACTACGTTTCTTTTTTCTATAATTTTTTTCCTGAATTCTTGTGATAGCAAGAATATTAAGAACAATGCAGGGAATGAATTAAAAAAGGAAACAAGTCCTTATTTATTGCAGCATGCATACAATCCAGTGAATTGGAAAGCATGGAATCCAAAAACTTTAGCACTCGCTAAAAAAGAAAATAAGTTACTGGTTATTTCAGTGGGTTACTCTGCGTGCCATTGGTGTCATGTAATGGAGGAAGAGAGTTTTGAAAATGATTCTATTGCGGAGATTATGAATGCAAATTTCATCAGTATTAAAGTAGACAGAGAAGAGCGGCCGGATGTAGATAAAGTCTATATGAATGCGGTGCAACTAATGACAGGGAGCGGAGGTTGGCCTTTAAACTGTATTGCACTTCCCGATGGACGGCCTATTTTTGGGGGTACTTATTTCCCAAAAGAACAATGGTCAAAAATTTTAATAAGTATTTCTAAGCTCTACAAAGAGCAGCCTGAGAAGGCCATCAAATTTGCAGAAAGTCTAACGAAAGGAATTCAAGAATCTCAGTTAATTCCTTTGAATAAAGCGACTCCAATATTTACAGCGGCAGAAGCGGCGGCAGCTGTAGCTGTTTGGAAAACACAAGTAGATACTATTTATGGTGGATTTAAAGGTGCTCCTAAATTCCCAATGCCAAACTCTTTGGATTTTTTAGTGCGGTACGGCTATCAATTTAAGGATAAGTCTGTAGATAAATATGTAAATACTGCACTAACAAAAATTGCATATGGTGGCATTTATGACCAAATTTCTGGTGGATTTTCGAGATATTCAGTAGATGAAAAATGGCACATTCCGCATTTTGAAAAAATGCTGTATGACAATGCACAATTGGTAAGTGTGTATGCGAAGGCATATTCAAAAGAAAAAAATAATTTATACCAAGAGGTAGTCACTGAGACATTGCGTTTTGTGCAAGAAGAGTTAACGGCAGAAAATGGCGCATTTTATTCTTCTCTAGATGCAGACAGTAAAAATAAAATAGGAGAAAAAGAAGAAGGCGCTTTTTATAAGTGGACCTTAGAAGAACTACAATTAAGTATCGAAAATGACTTTGAGTTGTTCAAAGAATTTTACAACGTCAATACTTTTGGCTTTTGGGAGAAAGATAAATACGTATTGATACGAAATACATCAAAAGAAACCTTTGCATTCAAACACAAGCTTTCATTACAAGGCTTAAATGAAACAATTAGTATTTGGAAAAATAGCTTAAAAATAGCAAGAAATAAAAGGAGTAAACCCAGCTTAGATGACAAGGTACTCACCTCGTGGAATGCTTTGATGCTGCAAGGATATATAGACGCTTATCGCGCCTTTGGAGATGCAGCCTATTTAGAAAGTGCGCTGAGAAATGCAAACTTTTTGATGAATACGCAACAAAGGAAAGAGGGTGGTTTGAATCGGAATTTTAAGAGTGGAGCCAGTACAATCAATGCCTATTCTGAGGATTATGCAACCGTAATACAGTCTTTAATTTCACTATACGAGGTTACTTTAGATGAGCAATGGCTGCTGCATGCAAAAGAGTTAACGGAGTATCTTTTTACTAATTTTTTTGACGCAACTAATAAAATGTTTTATTTTACCTCTAAAAAAGATGAAAATTTAATTGCAAAAAAATACGAGGTAATTGACGGCGTAATTCCTGCCTCCAACTCTATTATCGCCAATAACCTTTTTAAGTTAGGGCATTATTATAGTAATAAGAAGTACTTAAAGACTGCAGAGCAGATGCTCAATAACGTAAAGGAGGCACTTTTAAAAAACCCCGGTAATTACAGCAATTGGATGCATTTAATGGTTCATTTTTCAAAACCTTTCTATGAGGTAGTGGTTGCTGGAGAAAATGCATTAGAAGTGCACAGGGAGTTGATTGGGAACTATTTCCCCAATATTTTAATCGCAGGGACTACAGAAGAAAATAATACATTACCCTTAGTAGCTTACAAATTTAATGACTCCGAAACTTTTATTTATGTCTGCGTAAATGGTACGTGTAAAAAGCCAGAGACAACGTTGCAGAACGCAATTTTAAATATGAAAAGATAATTGCTGTTTTGTTTTTCTTTCAAAGAAAATAACAGGAATATAAATTCCTTTTAGCACGGATGGAACAGGCATGGTTGAATTATTAATGAAATTTAATAAAACAATTTAAAGAACTTCCGTAAAAAGAACTTAAAGAACGTATTTTTGCAGTGTACAAACTCTTTTTATAGAAATGACCTGAAAAGAGACCTCTGAATTCTTTTAGGAAGGTTGAAGTAAACAATTAGAAAAACGCATGGGAACACCAACACATAATTATGTTTTTAAGGCATTAGAAAGTTACCCTTACGATTTAGAAGAGGTAATGGAAGCATTAAACTATGCACTCTCTTATGACGAAAAAGATACCATGGCTTTGACCTTGATGGGAAGAGTCTATGGAGAGAAATTATATAAATATGACGAGGCGATCCTTTATTTTAAGCAGGCTTTAGCAGAAAATATACGAGCTTTTGAAGCGTACATTCCTTACATTAACACCTTGTTATGGAATGAAGATTATAAGGAAGCTGAGGAGTTTATAGATTTTGGACTTACCGTAAAAGGTGCCGATAAAGCTTTTTTATATTTAAAGAAGGCAAACCTATACGAACAATTAAAAGCATATGATAAAGCGCTGGAATGTGTAGAGTTGGCAAAAGAATATACTTTTAATACTGATTTTATGGCAGATATTGTTATTGAAAAGGATAGAATAAAAGGCAAGATGCCTAAAAAAATAAAAGCAAAGCTAGAAGGACAAGAAAAAAGGAAAGCTAAAATCGCTAAAAAGCTTAAAAAAAGTAAGAAACAATAAGAGTATTCAATTTTTAAGGTTTTCTCTTCTGAATTGTAAATTCTAGGAGCTAATTTAAAATTTGGTTTTCTTTTACTCGAAAACAGCGCTCTTCTCCCAAGTGCAAAGGGTTGCCGTATTCCTCAGACCAAAAGCCATCCAATACATCTTTAGAAATACAACGGTAGACAACCACGCCTTTATAGATATTGCTTTCATCTCCTTGGTACTGGAAGTTAATGGCTAGTATGTTGTCTTTAAAAAAACCGATTCCAAATTGCGGTTGACTTTTATTAATCATCCATTTTGCGGCAACTCTCCGGTGTTCGTCTAATGTTAGTTCTAAGCTTCCTGTATAGGTATCTTCAGTTGCGTCCTGGTTGCTACCAAGAATTTGAAACCGTCCTACCAAATCCTCAATATTCATAACTTACTGTCTTTTTGTTAGCAAAGATATGAGAAATGGATTTAGAATGAATGCATTAAAAAGAGCTATTTGCGATGCTGTTTATAAATTTTTTTAAAAGGTTCAACGTTTAATTGTGTTTTCCTATATTTGAGTTTTATAACCTTACAAACAATGATCAATACCGATATTAAGAATGTTTAGAAGATTAATTTTAATTTTTTCTTTATGTTTTGGAGCACCAATATGGAGTCAATTCTCGAATGCTCCGGGAACACCTATTATCATCAATTTCACAGAAGAGGCAGTTAATAACGATTTAACTACGTATGATATTTCTCAAAACCAGAATGGTATTATGTATTTCGCAACTCCTAGCGGGCTGTTAGAGTTTGACGGGGTTCGGTGGAAAAATTATGTCCACGAATTAGAATCGGATTTGCGTGCTGTTTTATATAAGGACGCGCAGCATATATATACTGCAGGCCATGGAGGTTTTGGATATTGGGGAGTAAATAGTGTTGGAGTCCTAGAGTATACAAGTCTTTTTTTGAAATTACCGAAAAAAAAAGCACCACTATTACCCATGTTTTCTAGAATTATAGAAATTAATGGTAAAATTATTTTTCAATCTTTTCAGCAGATATTTATATACAATCCGATGACAGATGAGTTGAATACAATTCATGCAAAGAAAGGGTTTAACTTTATTTTTTATTCGCAAGGGCGTGTTTTTATTCAGGAGACTGGAATTGGTCTTTTTGAATTAAAAGGGAATGAATTACTCTTGGTGAAAGGCACTGAAGATACTGCGTTACATATCTTGAATGTATTTGTTAAAAAGAAAAATGAATTATTAGTAGTGACTAAGAATAACGGTTTTTGGTCTTTGAAAGATGCAGTGTTCAAGAAAAAAAAATGGAAAATAAATACGGTTATTGAAAAGCATTTAGTCAACGATATTAAGGTGTTTCAAAAAGATAAATTCGTAATTGGAACCTTAAGAAAAGGGGTCTATGTAGTTTCATCTCAAGGAAAAGTTTTAATACATCAGGAAAAGAGCAATGGACTCCTAGAAAACACCATTCGAAAAATTTTTATAGACCAAAACGAAAACATTTGGTTGGGTATGGATAATGGATTAAGTTATCTTCAAATTAGTAGTAACACGAGTTACTTGTTAGATTATGAAGGTGCTTTTGGGACCGTGTACACGAGTCACTTAGAAGGCACTTCCCTATACTTAGGAACCAATCAAGGGCTTTTTGTTAAAAAGACTGGGGTGCCTAATGCTAGGATAGATCTAATAGATAACAGCATTGGACAAATTTGGGAAATAGAAAAGATTGATGATCAAATTTTAGTGGGTTCACATCAAGGAGTTTCTATTTTAGAAAATAAAAAACTAAAGTTATTGTATAAAGAAGGAGGTGCTTGGGTATTTAAAAAGCATCCAAAATTAAAGGATGTTCTTTATGTTGGTTTTTATTCAGGAATTGCAGTATTTAAACGTATTAACGGAAATTGGGTATTTGAAAAGAAATGGAATAATTACGGAGAGTCATCACGTTTTATAGCCTTTGACAAGTATGGGGATTTATGGGTTACGCATCCAGCGAAAGGGTA
>FUWD013018666.1_pt1 | contig 33425 bp, 56 predicted proteins | sample 1063281 | NCBI WGS metagenome assembly FUWD01 (sample SAMEA79048168, study PRJEB19326) | metagenome | biome: marine | reverse complement strand
CTCGCGAACTTGCTGGCGCTCCTGCCTGGTTGGTAACTAACGTAAACTTCCAGTCTGGCGACAGTGGTGCAGATCCAACTGGTGACGGTACTGATGCTCGTACAGATGACGATACTCCCACTGACTTTACTCAAGCTAAATTCGATGCAACTATGCAAAGCATTTGGTCTGAGGGTGGCAAGCCTGACGTTTGCTATTTGTCTGCGTACCAGATGGACATTGCTCTTGGATTTACCGGTAACAACAACCAGCGTTCTTCTGTTCAAGCTGGCGACAAGAAGGTTGTTAAGTCACTAGACGTTTATGTGACTCCCTGGGGAACTGTTGAGTTCGCACCTACCCGCGAAAACCGTGGCCGTGATGTGTTCATTATGCAAAGCGATATGTGGTGTGTTGGTCTGCTTCGTCCGACCAAGAACACTGCACTAGCCAAAACTGGTGACTCCACTCGCCGTCAAGTTCTTACTGAGCTAACTTTAGTCTGTAAGAATGAGAAGGCTTCTGGTATCATAGCTGACAACACCGTTTCTTAATATAAGCAACACTAGAAGGGGTACTTAGGTGCCCCTTTTTTTTGGAGAAAAATATGAAAATTGGAGAGAAAGTCCATTTTGATGGAAGTGATAAGTTTGTGATTGAGACTATTCACGACAATACTCCGTATCTCGAACAAGCTAAGATCATCCGAGATGCTGGCGCTGGGATAAAGGGCGACAACAAGTTGGTGGGTAGAATCCCTATGCACATGGTATCTCAATGGCTAAAAGAGGCTGGAATTAAGTGGGATGACCACGAAGCTAAAAAAAATTTGATTAGAACAAAAATGCTATCAGGAGAGTTTGACGCCTTTAGAATATGGAAGGGAACCTATTAATGGAAGATTTGAAGTATTTTAAGCTATCAGATTTTGATTGCCAGGAGACTGGTGAGAATGAGATGAACGAGGATTTCTTGATAAAACTTGATAGCCTTAGACATGAATGCGGATTCCCTTTTATCGTCACCTCTGGGTATAGATCACCCCAGCACTCTATTGAGATGCGTAAAGCTAAAGCAGGAACACACTCAAAAGGAATAGCCTCGGACATTAGGATAAACAATGGCGCTGAAGGCTATGTAATCGTTTCTAAGGCGATTGAGATGGGATTTAAGGGCATAGGGGTGGCTAAGACTTTCATTCACTTAGACGTGAGAAGAACTACCCCTGTTATCTGGAGTTATTAAGCAGTTATTAAAAAGCCCCCGAGGGGGCAAAACAACAGAGTCAAACAAGGGTATAACTTAGATTATACATCAAAACTAGGGTGATGCAACCTCAACTCTTCTTCAGTCGGTGGCTCCATAAATAAATCCTTAGCTTCCTCAATCTCTAGCCAGATCATATCTATCTCCTTTCTTCCGTAAACAGCAAGGGCAGACCCATAGATAACAGCCTCAGTAATAGAATCTAACCTTTCAGTAACGTCCGTTAAACCGTACTTAATAGCGTTTATTCTTAACTCCTCCAAGTATCCTGTCATTGCAGTCTCTCCTCATGGTGTTTAATCTGACTTTCAAATTCTGCTAACATTTCTCGGTAGTCAGCCACATAAAACTTCTTTAACTTTCGCTTATCTTCGTGCATCTTCTCAACAAAGTCCAGTCCATAGTAATTAATCATCCATAAAGTGTACTGTCCTTCAGCGCTTCCATGCTTCATGCCAAAACCATTGCACCCTTTGCACTGGGGATGAACATTCTCAATCTCTAAAGCCCAATAAGAACTAGAACCTTTTGCAATGAAATGTCCTCCGTCACAATCCTTCCAATGCATTCTTTTATCATCACAAGAAACACACTCAACCATACCCCATTCGTCAGCCGCAGATATTCTTGCTAACTTCTGAATTGCTTCCAAGCATTTTGCTCTTAGCGTTTTAGCCATTTCCTAACTCCATATCCAATAAAGAATACCTGAGAATGTAGCAATTACCCAAAGCCCAAAGGTTGTTATGACAGCGGAAACAATTATGGTGGAAACATGGCCTGTACGATACTCTTTATAGGCCATTCCCCCAAATATTACTGGCAAAAAAAGTGTTAGTGTTAAGTATATATTAAGTATCATTTTAATCTCCATTCTACCTAACTGGTAGGGTAGCTCATGTTTTGCGCTAAAGTCGCTTAGACGCTCCGTAAAGTGCCTTTAAAGGCACATCTAGGTACGGTTACTGCCTGCCTTCTTCCTTTGCCTCTCCAAATCTTTAAACTTTTCCTTTTCGCGTCTATGTTCTAACTCTTCATCAAGAACCATGAGGAACCAACCCCACATAAATACGGCTACTATGACAATGAATATTACTGCAAGTATCTGTTCCATTAAGCACCCCCAATATGTACAATAACATCGTAGTCAGCTAAGCTCGTATATTCGGTGTCAAAGAGAAGCCCCGCAGTCCCCACAGACAGCTGATCTTCCGTCAACAACTCAGGACTATTAACACCATGTTCCCCATTCACCCAAACATCTAGATCCTCGCGACCTTCCTTCAGTCTCATCAAATAATCTATTAATTCGCTAATCTTCATATCATTCCACCTGTTTACGTTTAAGTTTTGAGTAGTCACTATCCATAGGGACGGTTAACATAACGCCTCCCTTTGTAGCTAGGTCATACACCTGATCTAAAAAGAAACACCATTCACCTGCTGATAACTTGTTTGTGCTTTTAACCTGCCCTGCTACGATAGTAGACTTAAACTCGTAGTCTTGGGTTCCTAAGAATTTATGCTTCATTAGCATTTTGATGGTAGCTTCGTCCTCTGGAGTGGGCTTTTCCTTTATCCACTTCCCTGCTATCTCCCTGCACCACATATGAAACAGTCTACTTTGTGATGTTGAGGTAACAGGAACGTAAGCTTCTACCCTGATAACGCAAGGAACGGTATAGTCCCAGGCATGTATTCGCTTGGTTATGTATTCCATGCGCTTCTCAATGTCATTCCTTGAGGTGATTTTAACGTGATCGCCTTGAGTAATCATCGTGAAGTCCTGGCCACAATGTAACTAACCGTTATTCCTAAGCTTATGAATGCCAGCGCGGTGCTGCCTGTAAAAAGGTGTGCAACGTAAGACAAGACGGCAAGCACAATTAATATTTTCTGGGATTTGGTAATCATATAAGTTTCCTTCTTAGCCATCGTGAGTTTAGCGTAGTTGGTTCGCCAAAGAATTTCTGTACCTTGCCTGCAACTTTAAGGTCTTCCATCGTGCAAACTAAACTCTGACCTACTCTACTACGGATAGTCTCTGGTGCTACCCCTGAAGCCGAAGACAGCTGCTTAATGGAATAGGCTCTATTTGTGACTAGGCTCTTATGCTTCCCTGTAAACGTAAATGTCCTATAGTGCTTTATCCTTGAGAAGTCAGAATCTACCGCCTTATCTCTTCCGTCAAGTCTAGCGCAGATAAAATGATACGGCTCATCAAATGCTTTAGCTAATTCTCTTCGTGAATACTGGTTGCCTGACACCAGGTTCTTGTTTTTACCAACATACGACACCAAAACGGTAGCCGAATAGCCTCTCACTCCATGAATACTCATCACTTCACCCCCACTAACCGTAATAGCCAGTTGCGTCTAACCTTCAGCACTTTGTAGCCTTTCTCGCGGCACTCCCAACAGGGTTGCATTATTCCAGTAGACATATTTAGTACCGCCTTCCTCTCTCGGCAAACGGTACAACTATAATCGTGCGTAAGGGCCATCAGGCTTGGGTGCATCCATACATTAACTCCCTTGGCTTTAACTTCTTTTGTCGGGTAATGTGGCGACCCTTTATGCTCTTCGCAATAGTGTGTTGTTTGCATCACTTCACCCCCACTGGTTTTAAATTAATGTCATTCAAGATGTTGCGGACTTGTTGGGCTTTGGCTTTTGTGGACTGATATATAATGGCCGCTTCTTCGGTAATGGTAAGGGTCGAAACCCACCCGCATGTATAGTGGGAATAGCACACAAACCACTTCAACTGGGACTTATCGCTCCAATCAGGCACATAATCAGACTCAACATTAAGACACGCTTGGTTGATCAGCCCTTGTACTCTTGAATACTCTGCGGCTTTAATTGCTAGTGCTTCTGTTTGGTAGCAGTTGCCGACGGCTCTTGTATCCATACATGACACTAACAGGTTATAGGAAGATACTACCTCCCCATCAATACCCACAGCGTAAGTCCTAGTTCCGGTTTCAGGCACCCACACCGCAGGCTTAGATTCATAATCTTCAAGTGCCTTGTATTCCCTTTCAACATCCTTAATGGCTTTCTTTAAGATGAGGTTAGCTCCTGCCAAACTGTTCCTTAACTCTTGTTCTTTATTCATAATCTTATCCTCTGTTTAATCTCTGTTATTCAAACATCTTTCGCATTGTATCCAAGTGGATACGAGCCTTCTCCTTCCTTTCTTCCTTCGTGCCAGACTCTAATAGCTGTTCTGGCTTGTAAATCTTGTGGCATAACGTCCCTGCCGACCCTGTAAAAACCCCTTCGTTGGTGATTAATCCTATAATTGCATCAATATCAGGCCAGTTAAACTTATCATTCCCGGATCTTCTCTCTTTGTGGGCTAAGTCGAACGCTTCATTGATCTTTTCTCGACTAAACTTAGCAATAACCTTTCCAAATTCCCTTCTCGCTAGGTCAGATGATACTTTATCAGGCCATTGTGTCTGCATCTTCACTGTTCCATACAAATTCTGTAGTCGCATAAAAAAATAAGCAATGGAATCTTTGTCTTCAGGACTAAAAGTCTGTGGCTTTTTCGTAGTCGTAGAAGTTTGAAGCGTAATCAGATCGTTTTTCGATAGCAGTTCGTTTATTTGCATTTTCTTTATTCCTCTTTTTGTCGCTTGCTTCCCAAGTTTGGACACACTTCTTCCAGTTCTGCATCTTATTCTTGCCGATCATCCAGCCTTTGCTTCCATAGAAGTTCATAAAGTTCTGCGCATCAATACCGTTGCCTCTCTCATCACAGTATTCAGTCACTTCTTCAAGCGTAGGTATCTTTAACTTTTCCTCATTTTCAGGTAACTCTGGGGGTTTACCCCCTTTATTATTAACTGTAATATTAACTGTAGTATTATCTTTAAAGATTTCTTGGGGAGGGTCACAAAGATTTCTTGGGGAGGGTATTAAAGATTTCTTGGGGAGGGTACCCAAATTTTCTTGTATACCCCCATCTCGAATTCTTATGTGTCTAGCCTCAATAGTTTTCGTGCCTTCCTTGTATTTCATCTGAACATCTATATAGCCGCAATCACGCAAACTACCCACCCAATTACTGATAGATACCTTACTGACGCCGTATAATTCAGCAAAATACGCATTCATTGCCCAACAATAGCCCTCTTTGTTGGTTAAAGCGGTAATTTCCCCATACAAAAGTCTTGCATTAGGGGTTAAACGCTTGTCATACCTTACTGTTGCAGGAATATTAGCGTAATAACTAGGGTTCGGCTCGCCCATTATTCGCCAGCCGCTATAAACTCGCTAACCTTAACGTCACAAGCTCTGGCAAGTTTCTCTAGTGTTGCCACACTTGGCAGACGATGCTCGTTATACGCTAGATTAAGTGTTGTCCTATCTACCCCTGAAATAGCCGATAGACTAGACTGATTCAACCGTCGGTCATACATCCAGTGGTCAAGTGCTTTTTTAATGTCTAACATATTAAATCCCTCATTAGTGAAACCCTATAGTAATTTAATTTAATATAATAGTCAATAGGGGTGTTGACAATAGTTGTTTGATAGTCCATTATGTCACTTCAACATCAGAGAAAAGGAAAGAAAATGAACGGATGGAATGGTAGCGGCGAAGATTGGTTACACGGTGACGAAAATTTAACAGACGAGGCTTATCCACCAGTGTCCCCGGAAGAGATCGAAGAGGCGTTAGCTGATATTAAGCTAAGAGAGGAGAAAGACAATGAAAGCTAAAAAAATAAAACCAGTAACCCCTAGACCAAGAGCGTGGCCTTATATTTTGATGGTTAAAAGATGGGTAAAGGATAGAGACTCTGTTTCATTGGGTGATCTACTAACTATCCAGAAAGACTTAGTGAAGGACGCTAACAACATTTTTAACAAGGACGTCAAGAAAGGCGAGCTGCCATTTTCTGATGTATCTGCTAAACCCTTTCATGCAGCCTGTAGTGCAGTAGATGCGGCAATCAGGGCAAAAAACGGATGGTCTTCACTCGAAACACTGGAAAGGCCAAGCAATTCGATTCATTAAACAATATGAGGTGACAGCATGGCCAGATTAATAGATACAATGACTGCTGATCAGATGAAGCTGTCTTGGAGAGACTATCGCAAGCCACAAGGCACAGTGGGCCTCTATGCTTGGTTCGATGAAATGTGCAAAGAGATGCCTGGCAATAGAGGCTTTGACAAATACTTGAACGACCTTGATCGCGGCAACTACGACGGCCAACATGGTAAACAAGCGAAAGAGGGCGAGTCAGATGCGTATTATGTTGGATACGGAGCGCGTTACGTCTACGAGCAGGCTCAAAAACCACCAAACAGAAAGGGGAATGAAATGAACAGTAGCGAATCAATTAAAAACTTAGCGGTTGCGCTAGTAAAGGCACAGAAAGGAAATGGGGCGGGGCGGTGAAAGACAGTAAAAACCCCTTCTTTAAGTCTAATTATGCAGACCTAACCTCTGTGATTATGGCAATCAAAGAGCCTTTTAGTAATGCAGGGCTTGCTTACACTCAGTTTCCAGTGAGTGAAGATGGTCGAGTAGGCGTGGTTACAAGACTAATGCACGAATCAGGTGAATGGCTAGAGCATTCCTATACGCTTCCAACGGTAAAGAATGACCCCCAAGCCGCAGGTTCAGCCATAACGTACGCAAGACGGTACGCTTTGCAATCTATTGCAGGGATTCCAACGGCTGACGATAATGCTGAGAGCGCAATGCTTCGAGGAAGTACCAGCTCTGCGGTGATAGATGAAAAGCAATCAGAGGAAATCAAAGGGCTGTTAGCAGAGTATAAGATAGACGTTAAAGCGTTTCTTAAATACTTCAAGACCACCTCTGTCGATCTAATGCTTGCCTCTAACTACACTAGAGCAATAGCGACCTTGCAGGCGAAAGCTCCGAAGTCTGGGGGTGAGTGATGAGAGAACTAAAATTTAGAGCTTGGCACATGGAAGCGCAAAAGTATTGCGAAGGGTCTACATCGAATATGTTTACGTGGCTTGAGGATGGTCAGTGCGTTGAGCTTGAGCAATTTACAGGACTACAAGACAAGAACGGCGTAGATATTTATGAGGGTGATATTATTAAAAGCTCCAACGGATATAAGCACCTCGACAAATACACGGAGGCCACTTTTTCTAAAGGCCGCTTCAGGGCTGGCGTGGGTGTTGGGTGGAATGATGGCACAAGTTCAAGCATAGAGGTCGTTGGTAACATACACCAAAACCCTAAGCTAATTAAAAAAATAACAAGCATATTCGGTGAATCATGAATAATTTATTAACGAGGGTGAGTCATGAGAGTAATTGATGATGATGATAAAACATTAGACACCATAGTAGAATTCTTGCGGTCGCGCGGTTGCATCGGCGAGCTAGTGAGTGCGGGTGATGTACATAATGCAGATAAGTTAGCGGAGCTATTAAGAGCCGAAGTCATGGAATGGTGGTCAGAGATAGACCCAGAAAACCCGGCCACTTGGTTGGACTGCTGGGCTTACGCTCTTGGTGAGCGCGATAGGGTTCTTATAGTGAGCGTGGACGATGAAGGCGTTTTCCATTCGTCCGACGGTAGAGGCTACCTTGATGCTCTGCCATTCGTAAAGGTTTAAATCAAACGATCTATCGGTAGTCACAATACCGAAAAGGGGAAAGAAATGATTATTTTAGATCACGAACAAGGAACCCCAGAATGGTTTGCCGCACGAATGGGCAAGCCCTCTGCGAGTTGCTTTTCTAAGCTCATTACAACAGGTGGTAAGCCGTCTACATCAGCCAGTGGATACATAGATGAGTTGATAGCGGAATGCCTTACAGGGGAATCAGAGCCGTTCTATGTTAATGAACACATGATAAGAGGTACTGAGTTAGAGCCAGAGGCGCGAGAAGCCTATGAGTATATATCAGGTTACACAGTTGATGAATGCGGGTTTATTCTTGACGACAGCGAGGCGTTTGGGTGTAGCCCTGACGGTATTATTGAGGGGTCTTTGCCTTTTATTGATGAAGATTTTATGTGGGGCTTGGAAATTAAATGTCCTGCCGCCAAGACCCAGGTGAAATACTTGCGCGACCCCCAGACTTTAGTTAAGGCTTACTATCAACAGATAATGGGGTGCTTGTTGGTGGTGCAAGATGCTGATTGGTGGGACGTATTCTCTTATCACCCTAATATGGGGCATGTGTTAGTTAGGGTAGAGCGTGACGAGGATTATTTAAAACTAATGGCTGTTGAGATTAAGGCCGCAACCGATGCAATTAAAAACCAGGTGGAGCGATTACGATGAAGATAGGTATTTCAGTTAGATTAGACGTAACAAAGATTGACAAGGCGCGATTATATAAAGGGGAGAAAGGTACTTATTTAGACCTGACAACCTTTGTTGATACTGACGCAAAGGATGAGTATGAAAACAACGGCTTTATATCTCACTCCCAAACTAAGGAAGAGCGCGAAGCTAAAGCTGAGTTTCCCCCGATACTGGGTAACGTCAAGGTGTTTTACACCGATAGAGCGGCACCGCAACAAGGCGCACCCCAATCGGAAGCAAAACAAGAATCGGTTGACGACAATATTCCCTTTTAATTGTACCGTTTTAGAATCCTTTACATAACAGCGTCCTTCGGGGCGCAATGAGGTTTTATGATTATTGGAAGCAGAGTAGACCCAAGAGTTTTACAAGAGTTCGCTACAACTTATAGACAGGTTGAAATCATTAATGCTGTTGTTAGTGAGGGTTCAGCAAACAAGGCGGCAAAGTTTTTAGGTCTTAATAGACGGTCAGTGGATAAGATGCTGACTAAGCTAGAAGAGGCAGCCGCATCTAAAGGGCTGTCACCCCATAGGGACTTAACGCACAGAACGGCGGAAGGGTTCGACGCCAAAAGAATCTCGACGGCTTACAAGGCAGATGGTTCTGTCGGGTTGCAATGGGTAATTCAGGAGCCACAAAAGAAAAGTCTACAAGAGCGTCTAGCTATTATGATTGACGGCGTTAAAGATGATCTATCGGGGTTTAAACAGCCGGTAGCGGAGCCAAAGAAGGTTAATTCTGATTACCTGGCTATGTATATGGTTGGTGATCACCACTTTGGAATGCTTGCAGACAGTGAATCAAAGGTTGATGACGATGATTGGGACGTCAAGATAGCTACAAAGGTTCTGATTGATGCAACTGCTAGGCTAACTAACAGGGTAGGTGATGCTGAGATTGGTGTTTTATTGAATGTGGGGGACTTCTTTCACGCTGATTCTAGCAAGAATGAGACTACCGCAGGAACGCAAGTCGATGTAGATACGCGAATAGGCAAAACATTTAAGCTGGCAGGGCGGTTGTTTCAGGTTCTCATAGATAGAATGCTGTTGACTCATAAGCACGTTGTTGTTATCAATGTTAGGGGTAATCACGATTCAGACATGGCGTGTCACCTGTCGAGCTCGTTAGAATTGCTGTATAACGACGAGCCAAGAGTCGAGGTGCTGCAAAATTACTCTAAGTTTATCCATTATCAGTGGGAAAATAACCTATTTGTATTCCATCATGGGGATAGAATGAAGCATGAACAGATTTTGCAGACGGTTATTAAGAACCTAGATGATCAGTGGTCGCAGTCAAAGAATCGGTACTGTCACTTAGGGCACATACACCATCATACCGCTAGAGAAATAGGGTCGATGCACTTTGAACACTGGGGGAGCCTGACGTCTACCGACCAGTGGCATTCTGATTCAGGTTATGGGGCAGAGAGGTCAATGACTGCGGTGGTCTACCATAAGAAGCATGGCGAAGATTCGCGGGTTAAAATAACGATGGGGTTAATAGAGGGCGCGCAATGATGGGCTATATCGGTGTATCCCTAATCTTATCCGCTATGTTGTGGGGTGAGTACAAAGAGCGTGGCGCGATATACTACGGCTTAAATGGAGGGGGGGCATTATTCTTATTGGTCCACTCAGCTAACAACAACGATGCGCCATTTTTTATCTTAAATTTAATATGGCTGGCCGTTAGCCTTAACGGATTGTATAAAAACACATAACTGGAGGAGAAATATGAGTATATTACCGACAGACCCCCAAGAAAGGAAAGACATACCGCTGTACACTGGCTGTATTAAGTACTTCCCAAGGGCGCTGGCAGCAGTAGCCAAGCTATCACTAGTAGGCGGTCAACAACACGGCCAAACAGCCGCTACATTACACTGGGATAGGTCCAAGTCTAGCGATGAGTTAGACGCAATGATGCGACATATCATCGACGAAGATTGGGACGCGGTTGCGTGGCGAGCATTAGCCCACTTAGAAAAGCAACTAGAGAGTCCAGAATAATGGTAAAACTCGACGTAGCCGAGGTAAGCGCAAACATGATATTTGGCGCGATGATTAACTGCACACTAACTTATTTTATATTTGGGGTTACTGCTCAGTTCGCTTTAGCCACAACAGGCTTGTTTTTCGTAGTAAGCTGGGTGAGAAGCTATGGGTTTCGCAAGTTATTTCGACACTTAGAAAAACACTTAAATGAACACTATGGCTATCACAATGTACGAAAATGATAAGCATAGTAAACAGGAGAAAGTTATGAAAGACTGCATATTTCAATACGCATTAGGTAACGGCATCATGAAAGAGGATACTGACTTAATCACTCGACCAGAGGCAGAAAAGTTATGGGAGGAATACAAACCCATGTTTATGACTGATCTAGAACGTGGTGATGATCCAGAAATGGCAGTCTGGATTGGCATGGCCGACGATGGTGACTTTCATACCACGTCTTTATACTGGGTCGGTGGAGATATGATTATCCATGACGGACAGATGTATCAGCGAGTTTAATCAATTAAGGGAGAAAGGTATGAATAAGATATTAACAAATACGGCAGGGTTAATTTTAGCGTTAGTTGGTGGTGTTGGTATCGGGGTATTATGGTGGTCGCCCTCGCTCTATGGTTTATTTTTTGGGGTGGCGCTCATTGTAGTATGGGCGGCAGGTCGCGTAGACGCTGCGTTAGGAAAGGGGAAGAAAGATGGAAGCTAGAGCAGAAGATTGGTTAAGACTTAGGGAAGCGCATCCTGCTATTGAGAAGGAATTAGTTGACGTGGGTTACAGGAAGAAGGAGGGCACTACCGAGATCCAGGTGATCGTGCGTGGTGAGGCTGATTCAGAAACGCTGGTCTGTGAGATAGAGAGGGCGGTTAACTTTCTAAAGGACTTGCAGAAAAAGCTACAACTAACGCCAGAGGTTAAAAAGTTGGTCATGGCAGGGAACAGTTTAATGCGCGATAAAGTGTGAGATTGTAACAGTTTAATGCGCTAAAAAGTGTGGTGTTTTTCTGACATAAAAAAGCCCCTATTTCAGGGGCAAGGTACTGCGGGGAGTATTAGTTTATAGCGCCAGCCGATACTGCCAGACCGTACACTAGGAAGCCGGTTAACACGGTGACAACAATGGCAAGTGATATGCCACCCCATACTTTTAACCTTTTGGCTCGTTTGTACTGCGCTTGGGTGAATAGGAATTGATCGTTAATCATTGTGTAACCTCGCTTATGAATTTAACCATTCGTCATATGTTTTTAATGGTTCGCCAGTGGTGATATCTATACCGTTGCCATCGTCTGCAAAAGTTAAATAAATATCGTATTCGTCTGAGTTGGTGCCTCGCGCTTGCGTCTGCCATGCTTGATTATATTGTAATTCTTTCATTGTATAGCCCTCATTAGCTGGTCTGTTTTATTGCGTAGGTTAGCATTTAATCGCTGAAGCTCTTTCTCGGTTAGGTGTCCCAGCTCGTACACTCTCACCAGCCCAAGCCATGTTCTAGCCAGGTCTAGGGTGGAGCCTGCGTTGTTAATGCGCTGTGTTGCGCTTTTAAAGTCGCTCATTTGTAACCTCCTGCTTGATTATGTATGTAATAAAGAATATGTGAGCCAGTATTGCATAGATTGTGCCGTCTGTTAGTATTTCCATTATGTCTACCGTTAGTTGCGTTGCTTGATTACTAATTTACTTTCATTGAGAATAATAAGTTATCTATAAGAGACGCTGACTTATCTAATAACGACATAAAGGCTGAAAACGCTACTATTTTACAGGGGAGCAGGCAAGCAAGGGTAAAAACACGGCATTATTCGCCATGTATTGAGTGAATGTTAAACCAGGTATAAACGCGACTCAACCTACAACCCATTTCAATGGTATAATCGCACCTAAAGCTTGATCTATGTAAAGCAATCAAACCACAAGCGTGATATGTTAGAATGTATATTATAAGAAACAACGTACATTTAATGAAACAACAGCGGAACCATAATGGATAAACCCAAGGTAGTAAAGCTTAGACCTGACCGAGCAGACCTTGTTAGAGACGCTTTAGAAGCCCATATGAACCGTTCTGAGGACTTTATCTTAATATCAATAGGAGAGGAAGGGGTAGAGGTGGGAAGCACCCTTGACGACGAGAGAGGGTTGTTCTATATTGAGATAGCTAAACAGATGATAATAAACGACTGGATGAGTTGATGGAGCCTAGTAATGGGTGAAGACTATACCCCTAAACGCGATAAAAAACCCGCAGGTAGGCATTTCCTTGAGAATCACGGTGGTAAGGGTAATCGTGGCGGCAAAGGAACCAAGGAAGACAGAAAGAACTTTAAGGACAATTACGGACAGATTGATTGGGGTTCTAACACTAAAGACTTCGTTAAGTCAGAAAACTAGAATAAGTGGCTGTATGGAGGCTACTGAGCAAAAAATAAGGTATAATCGGGCATGATTAGAATATCAACTGACGAAGATGTACACGAGTATGATCTGGACTTGATCCAAGATTACGCCACTGCGCTATTTGACAAGGACCAGTACCTTATGTCTGAGGTGCTATATTTAACAGAGCAGCGTATGGCGCGAGACTGTCACTGCTTTTCGGTTAACTGCGTCTGTGGCTTAGTATGAGGCCATCAATCTTTACTGAAGCACTAGCGGATACTATATGCCGGCGTCTATCTCTTGGTGAGAGCGCAAGACAAATCTGCCGTGACGATAATATGCCTGCTATGTCTACTTTGATGAAGTGGTTAACAGAGACTGACAAGGTAATGTTTTCGGAACAGTACGCGAGAGCCAGAGACTGTCAGGCTGATTACTATGCTGATCAGATTGTTGACATAGCAGATGAGCTGCCAGAAGACTGCGATTCAAACGCAATTAATAAAGCAAGGCTAAAGATAGATTCGCGCAAGTGGAAGGTGTCCAGGATGTCCCCTCGCAAGTGGGGCGATAAGCAGGCTATTGATCATACGTCCTCTGATGACTCGTTCAAGCCTACCGTCATTAAGTTGGTGGCGGGAAAAACTGAACAAGATGGATAACCCAGAAGCAGAAATCCTATTACCTCCTAAGATGGTGTCTCTATTTGAGGGAGAGGCTAGATACCGATGCGCTCACGGAGGTCGTGGTTCAGCCAAGACGCGCTCATTTGCCCTTATGACTGCTGTAAGAGGCTATCAATGGGGAATGGGTGGAAAGCAGGGTCAGATACTCTGTGGCCGTGAACACCTTAACTCCTTAGACGAATCCTCACTTGAGGAAGTCAAATCCGCTATTAGATCAGTCCCCTGGTTACTTGCTTACTATGATATTGGTGAACGATATATTCGGTCCAAAGATGGAAACATTAACTATGTATTCTCTGGTCTAAGGCGCAACCTAGATTCCATCAAGTCAAAGGCTAGGATTATATTAGCGTGGATTGATGAGGCTGAGGGAGTGTCTGAGCTTGCCTGGAGTAAGTTGATACCTACTGTACGAGAAGATGACTCAGAGATTTGGGTAACGTGGAATCCCGAAACAAAGCACTCAGCTACTCATAGACGCTTCAGGGTTAATCCTCCGTCAGACATGAAGATATGTGAGATAAACTATAGGGATAACCCTTGGTTTCCGGCAGTATTAGAGGCTGAAAGAAAAGACGACCAAAAGCTTAGACCAGATACCTACGCCCATATCTGGGAAGGTGAGATGCTGGTTCATGCGGACGGCGCTTACTATGCTGTTGAGATGAGAGAGTGTGCAGCAGAAGAGAGAATTACCCATGTGCCTTATGACCGCGCTGTTGGCGTTTTCACGGCCTGGGACTTAGGGATAGGGGATAGCACTGCAATTTGGTTTGCTCAGATGGTAGGGGCTGAGGTTAGGCTGATTGACTACTATGAGAGCAGCGGTGTCGGTTTAGACCATTACGCTAAAGAGCTTCAGAGTCGCCCCTATGTATACGACGGTCACATACTTCCACATGACGTTAGGGTTAGGGAGCTTGGAACAGGTAAGTCTCGGCTTGAAACCTTAGATAGCTTAGGGATTCGCAACGTAACAATAGCACCGCAGCTTGGTGTTGACGATGGAATACAGGCTGTAAGATCCATGATCCCCAGGGCATGGTTTGATAAGGTTAAGTGTGAGAGAGGGGTAGACGCCCTACGTCAATATAGGCGTGATTACGATGACAAGGGTATGACCTGGCGGGGTAGACCGATGCACGACTGGACTAGTCACTGTGCTGACGCATTTAGATACCTAGCGGTGGGCTATAAGCCTGCAAGTAATTGGGGCGATCCCATTCGGCGCAATCTGCAAGGCATTGCCTAATTTATGGTATAATCGGGCTTTATTTATTTATCTAGGGTAATGTATGAGCAGAATGGCGGGTATTCTTGAGGAAATTAAAGGTCTATTAGAACGAGATCAGACCCCAAACCCTCAATTGGCTGGTCGTCATCCTTCAGATATTGCTGATCTAAGTGCCTTGCAATTAGTCCCTGATATGGCGTCTAGTTTTATCAATGATGCCACCCGGTATGGAAAGCAAGTTTATTCCGGTGACGTTTCAAACGATACGTTGTTCCCTCGCCCAGAATTACAGGGTGATGCAGCCACATTAAGCGCCCTAATGGGTGATGGCTTTGGTGCAGTATTAAACCACCGTGGTCTTTTAACGCCAGAGTCTGGGGTGTCAGCGACTGACCTGATTAGGGGTGCGGTGAACGCCTACCAAGATGTGAAACCTGGGCTAGTGGATACCTTTGGTGAAAGCGGTGTTAACCGGGCAGAGGGTGCAGGTTTATTAGCGTCGATGTATCTGCCCAGTAAGGTCCGCAAGGCAGTCGATGGAGCGCAAGGAACAAAGGTGGCGCTTGATCAGGTTGACGGTATTCTTGACACATTCATTGCTCGACAGCAGCCTCGACAGATTGAGACTAACTTTTCTACTGAGAATGTAACAGACAAAAAGTACCTTGAGCCGATCCTTGATGACCTAAAGGTTGACGCTCAACGGATACAGTACGACAAGCCTGACATTTATTTGCCTGATTACTACGGTAAGAATGCGCTTGTTACGATGGTTGATAGATCGCCTACAAACAGTCAAATATTTGGTGTTAACGGTGTGGATTTTAAGACACCCCAACACATTGGTGGCGGTCGAGATTATATGTTTGACGAGGCTAATTCTCCGGGCGTTGTGTTTGCCAATGAGGGTGGTGCGACAACAGGCATACTCAACCGCAAGGACGGCTTGGGTGATGATGACATGCTCATTATCCCAATGGAAATGGCACCGACATCCGTTGATTTCCCTGACTTTGCACCTGGGCTGCATACGCGATACGCACAGGCTGCAATGAACAAAAAGGACAAGAAGTACGTTAACAAGCTAATACGATCAGGTGGTGGTGGTTATCTAATTAAGAGCGCAGATAAGACCCCAGTTCCTGGCTTTGATATAGACATGGAAGGCCTAGATGTTTTCCTCTCTGGACTGACAGGACCACAGCGTAAGACTATCAACAACGTGTTTGATATGGTCAATAAGCCAAGCCCAGGGCAAAAAAAGCAAGGGGTCCGGCAATTAGATAGTGCGCTAAGTAACGCTGAGATGCGGGCAGCAGTGTCTGACCCAGATATGTTTAATCAGAAAAGCCTAATGCAGACCAATAACGTAGGCCTCATTACTGGAGGCAAGGCGCCTAGCAACCACAACACTTATGGCATGGGGATGCAAGGTCGCGGTCTTGGTGTTTTAGATATACCGAGGGAAGCACCTGCAACAGCGCAGGACTTTTTGCCGGAGCTATTTCCGTTATCAAGACCGGATTATATAGACCCTACAGATGCTTATACGGCCAGGATGGGTGTAAGAACGGCAGAGATTAATGATGGGTTACTGAAGCGGCTAGGGTTTTAATAACGGTATCAATGACTATTTTGTCATCGTCTTCCATCATAGCAACAATCTGTGTGTATTCTTTTGTCCCATAGACGATATTGGATTGCGAGCATAGCGTTAGCCATTCATCGATCCGTGCATTTTGTGTTTCATTATATTTTGGCTTTTTCATAGGTAAATTATACCAAATTTAAAAGAGAAATTACATGGCTATATCCACTTATAGTGAGCTTAAAACAAACGTTGCTGACTACCTCCATGAGCTAAGTCCACGGCTGAAACATTTGGGTGGTTTGCTTGCGTCCGTATTATAGACGTTAAAATGTAAAGTTTTGCTAAAAAATGGTATAATCGGGCACATAACTGGAGTTAGCAATGGCATTAGGCACATACAGTGAATTACAGACCTCTCTGGCAGACTTTCTGAACAGAGAAGATTTAACGTCCGTAATCCCCACATTCATCGCTCTAGCAGAGGCTAGTATCAACAGAGATGTACGCCATTGGCGTATGGAAAACAGATCAACTGCAACTATTGATGGGCAGTATTTCACAAGACCAGGTGATTGGGTTGAGACGATCAGACTTCATTTGACTACTGGAACCACATATATTATGGACCTGGTAAGTCAGAATGCAATGGCAGATAAACGCCAAGGCTCAGAAAATGTTGCTGGGACACCAAGGTTCTACAGTCACTCAGAAGATCAATTTGAGGTATTTCCTACTCCAGATGAGTCGTATGCAGCAGAGCTATTGTACGTCCAAAAGATTCCTGCACTATCAGATTCCAACACTACCAACTGGCTGCTCAGTGATTCGCCCGACCTGTACCTATACGGCGCTTTAATGCACTCTGCACCATACTTAGCGGAGGATGCAAGAGTTGCAACATGGGCTACAGGATACAGTGAAGCCGTACAGCGATTAAACTTAACATCTCAACAGTCTAAATTTTCAGGCATTGGGTTAAAGACTAAAATACGAGGATTAGGATGAGCTTTTCAAACTTCTTAGAGACAGAGATACTGGATCACGTTTTCGGTGGGGCTGCTTATACTGCTCCAACCACACTTTACATTGCTCTATACACCGGCGCTCCTAGTGATACAGGTGGTGGAACTGAGGTGAGTGGAACTGACTATGCACGACAGACGTCTACCTTTACTACTTCTGATGACACTACTAGCAATGCAGGCGCAATTGAGTTCCCTACGGCTGGTGATAGCTGGGGTACTGTAACTCATGTCGGTGTATTTGACGCGCTGACTACTGGCAATTTGCTCGCTTACGGCACACTGACTGCAAGTAAAGCTGTAGAAAGCGGAGACGTTTTCCGTATTATCGCGGGTGCTTTAGACATTACGTTAGACTAGTATGTTATATGGTGTCTATAAATATGGGCAGGCTGCATACTCTACTGCTGACCTAGAAGATGGCGTTGTTGCCACCTCTGCGTCTTCAAGTGTGGTGGTGGTGGCCGCAGTTACTGTTTCGGGCGTATCGCAAATATCTGCAACGTCAACGGTAGCTACGGATGCCATTAGAGTGCGAGAATCGTCCTCTACGGTCACTTCTGCATCTAGTGTAGCGGTAGCAGGGCAAAGGATACATTTAGCTGATACGGCCATTACCGGCGTCTCAGGGACTACAGTAAGCGGACAGGTCATAAAACTGGGTTCGTCTGTAGTAAGTGCTGTTGCAGGTGTTTCTGCTGATAGCGTTAGGGTTAGACAGTCAGACTCGGCAATTACGGCAAGCGGTGGATTGATATGCTCTGGCATTATACTCTGGATTGACAATAATCCATCAGAGAAAAGCTGGGCTAATACTTCATCATCAAATGTAACGTGGGCAAATGTGCCCCTAAATGAAATAGAATGGGAGGCCGCTTAAATGGCTGATACAACGACTACAACATACTCGCTAGTAAAGCCTGAAGTGGGCGCATCCGAGGACACTTGGGGCACAAAGATAAACACCACGCTGGATACTCTTGACGACCTATTGGACGGCACAACCCCAGTTGTTGGCATGGACCTTAATACTCCAGATATTGATGGCGGTACTGTCGATGGGATTACGTCTCTAAGCACAAGCACATCTGGCACAAGCAACTTCATTGCAGGCGTAAACGCAGGTAACTCCATTGAAAGCGGTGGTAATTATAATACTGTTGTTGGTGATGAGGCAGGTACGGCGATTACTACTGGTGATTATAATGTTGCTGTAGGCTATGGTGCTTTAATAACAGAAGATACAGGAGGAAGAAGCACTGCTGTAGGTGCTTATGCCCTAGGCGTTCAAAATGTAGACGAACTAAACTATAATACAGCAGTAGGGTACAGCGCAGGCGGGGAGATAACCACGGGATTAAGCAACACCGCCATTGGAGCCTTAGCACTAGACGCCAACACAACCGCAAGTAACAACACTGCTGTAGGTTATGCTTCGCTTGGTGCTAATACCACTGGAGCCTCTAACGTAGCCGTGGGAGTAAGTGCTTTAGACGCAAACACCACAGCAAGTTGGAATACTGCTGTAGGCTGGGGTGCTTTAGGTGCCAACACAACAGGCGAATATAACACAGTATTGGGATATGACGCGGCAGGTGCGGTCACTACAGGACTTCGCAATCTTTATATAGGAGCAGGTGCAGGTCATAACGGAATACTAACAACGACGGGTAGCTACAATACTTTAGTGGGTACTTTTTCCGACACTACCGCCGTCGACTCTTCAAACGTAAACGTACTAGGCTACAATGTTACTGGCGAAGAAGGTTACACAACAGTGGGGGTTAATGCTAGTGATATCAGAGCCGCACACGGTGTAGCAACATGGGCTACAGTGTCCGATGAACGCTACAAGACGGCCATTAAGGACTGTACAACAGGACTTTCCTTCATTAACTCGTTACGCTCAGTAACTTGGAACTACAAAACTCTTGGCGAACTTCCAGAAACCTTTAGCGCCTATGTAGAAGGCTCAACCGAAGTCTTTAAAAACACTCTAACGAATCACGGTCTTATCGCTCAACATACCAAAGAGGCTATTGATGCGGATAGTGGCTTAAAGGACGGCTTTAAACTTTGGGACGAAAGAGAAGATGGCTCTCAGGAAGTAGCAGAGGCCGCACTAATACCAATCTTGGTTAAAGCTATACAAGAACTCACCGCAAGACTCGAAGCACTGGAGGCCGTGTAATGGACTTAATACTAAAGAGCCTCAAGTCTAGGACGATACAATTTAGCATTGCGTTGACTGTTTTAAGCACGGCTCAAGGCTACACTGGTTTATTGCCTGTTAGTCAAGGCTCACAAGCACTCATCGGAATAGGTATTGCAGTATGTATTGTAGTGCTTAGGTCAGTAACTACAACGGCACTCAACCAAAAATAACGGCAACCCATTATGGCAACTGCAAAAGAAGTATTGATTCGGCTAGAAGGGCATGAGAAAGAATGCTCTGTCCGCTATACGAACATTGAAAAGCAATTAGATGAAGGCTCTGTTAAGTTTAAAAAAGCAGAGTTGATGTTGTGGTCTATGTATCCGCTGATCTTAGGGTCAACCTTTCTTGAGAGGTTAGTTCAATGAGCTTGCTTTCTTTTATTCCAGCAGTCACCAGCCTACTCGATAAATGGATACCCGATGCAGACGCCAAGCAACAGATCGCGGCAAAGATTAGCACACTTTCAGAGGTACACGCGCAGGAACGCGCAGTCGCTCAGATTGCACTCAACACCGCAGAAGCAAAAGGAAACTGGTTCCAAAGTTCATGGCGACCCGCTACAGGATGGGTCTGCGTTATCGGAATGGCCGTCAACTTCCTAATATCACCACTAGCGGCAGGGTTTGGTTTCGTTATACCCCAGGCTGATATGACAACCATGATGCCTGTTCTAATGGGTATGCTGGGGCTATCATTCAACAGGACTTACGAGCGTGTTAAAGGAGTAGGCAAATAATGGCGTATGTCAGTATTGATTTACCTGCTGGAATATTCAACCACGGTACAGAACTAGATTCGACTGGGCGGTGGAGAGACGCTAACCTTATACGGTGGGAAAACAATTCTATTCGCCCTGTCGGGGGGTGGACTACTCGCGTGTCTAGCGCATTTGCTGCGGCTCCGCGTGGAGCTATAACCTGGGCAGATAACAGCTCAGATGCTCACATTGCAGCAGGGACATACAATAAACTTTATGCAGTTAATGCAGGGGGTGTCGTTAGTGACATAACCCCAACAGCCTTAACCTCTGGCGATTTAGATGCTGACGTCAATCTAGGCTATAGCGGATCTTTCTGGGGCACTACTACTTATGGAACAAACAGGCCAAGCGATGGCGTTCCTGCTGAGGCTACGTCATGGTCTTTAGACACGTGGGGCCAGTATTTGATTGCCTGCTCAAGCAAGGATGGAAAGATATACCAGTGGGAGCTGGATGGTGCGACAATTGCTGCGCCTTTAACAAATGCTCCTGTTGATAATGGTGCTATTGTGGTTACTGATGAGCGATTTATCTTTGCGCTTGGATCAGGTAATAACCCACGACTAGTCAAATGGTGTGATCGTGAAGATAATACAGACTGGACTCCAACAGCAGTTAACCAGGCTGGTGATCTTGAATTGCAAACATCTGGAGAAATAGTTTCTGGATTAAGGGTGCGTGGAAGAACACTAATCCTTACTAACGTCGATGCTCATGTTGCCACCTACAGTGGACCACCAACAGTTTACGGCTTCCAGAGGGTAGGCACATCTTGTGGCTCTATCTCTCGTCTAGGGGCTGTTGCTGTTGACGAGGGCGCTTACTGGATGGGTGCTAAGTCATTTTACGTCTATAATGGATCATCTGTACAAGAAATGCCATGTGATGTCATGGACCATGTATTTAATGATATGAACACCTCACAGCGATCTAAGGTATGCGCCGTTCATAACTCTCAATTTGGCGAGGTATGGTGGTTTTACCCAAGCACCGCCTCTGTAGAGAATGATAGGTACGTTGTATATGATTATAAAGAAAACCACTGGAATATTGGTGTATTAGGTAGAACGTCAGGCGTTGACTCTGGTGTATTCAGTCAGCCTATGTGGTTTGATGCCTCTGGTAATATCTATAACCAAGAGACTGGTCACTCTCACGGCACTAGCGCATCTTATTTAGAGAGTGGGCCTATCAGTATTGGTATAGGCGATCAGATAGCAAAAGTTAACCAGATTATTCCAGATGAGCTTAATCTAGGTGATGTAACACTAACCTTTAAGACTAGATTCTATCCAAATGGCACTGAAGAGTCTTACGGACCATTCACCATGTTAAACCCTACTGGCGTTAGGTTTCAGGGAAGGCAGGTTCGCATGAGGATTAATGGCTCAGAATTGGTAGACTGGAGGGCGGGAAAGATGCGTTTAAACGTGACTACTGGTGGCAGTAGATGAGTCTAGCTGAACGCCCACCACCACCACTAGGGCCAGATTGGAAGCCTTGGGGTGAGAGGTTGACGGACTTCTTAACTAGAACAAAGTCTAAGCTGTCATACTATCTTGCTGGTGAGTCTGCCGGCGAAGATGGCGTGTTATTGTGGGATAGGACCGGCTATCCAGTAGTATCAAAGAATGGCGAGTGGAGGCAAATAAAATTAGCGGGAGGCAGTGGATCATTTGCATCAACTGTAGATGTAGTTGCCGCTAGCCCAGATACAGCTTATGCCATACCCTTTGACCTTGTATCGGCTACTGGGACGGTGACTATTGATGCGGCTGACAGCACTAAGATAATATTTGCAGAGGCAGGAGTGTACTCGGTGGCTGGTAATTTCCAGTTATTATCGAGTACGGCAGCAGTAAAAACTATATATCTTTGGACGATGTTAGATGGAACAACAGACTCAGTGTCGGTACAAACTGATATTAAAGACAGCGGGCAAGTTAAGACGGTAGGGGTGTCCTTTACGTTAACAATTGCAGCAGGGTCATATCTGCAAATAAAGTGGGCAGTTTCTAATATTGCATTAAGGTTAAAGGTGGTAGCAGCAACCGCATTTGCACCTACTACACGCGCAGCTCAAGTATCCATAACACGCGCATCCTAAAAATGGTATAATCGAGCATATTTTGATACGGAAGTGCAGATGTCAGACTTAGACGTAGAATTAGAACGATGCAGGGTTTGGATAGAGGCAGCGTTAGATTATAGTGGAGGAACGCACGATTTTGATGATATTGCGGCTAGTGTTCGGTCTGGTTACATGCAGTTTTGGCCTGCACCTAAAGGGTGTGCGATAACAGAGATATTAACATTTCCAAAGCGCAAGATTTTTCATATCTTTCTTGCTGGTGGAGAGAAGCAGCAAATAGTAGATATGGACGAGTCGGCAGTGGAGTTTGCTCGCAGAGAGGGATGTACAGGCATGACTATTGCTGGTCGTAGAGGCTGGGCAAGAGTTTTAATGAATAAAGGATGGACGGAAGCGTTCACCACATTAAGCAAGGATATATAATATGTCAGGTGGAAAAGGCGGCAGCCAAACAACAGAAGCAACAATTCCAGAGTGGGCCAAGCAACCCACTATCAGAAACTTGGCAAGAGCCGAGCAAGTCCAGAAAATTGGCTACATGCCTTACTATGGTCCTGATATTGCGGCGTTTACTCCACAGCAGGAACAGGCGATGCAAGCCAACCAAGATGCGGCTTCTGCCTTTGGATTAGCCTCCCCTGGTGTTGACGCTATGGCAGGAATGCCTGAAGCGCAAAGCTTTGGTGGTATGAGTGGCTATAGTTCTTCCCCTATATACGAGGCAGCCGTAGCAGAATTAAAAGAAAAGCAGCCAGGATTTGTTAACCAATACGATCAATTATTTGGTCAGCAAAATAGGGGCGGTCAGGTCGGTCCAGGCTATGAGGATGGTCGTCGCTACGCTGGTTTTGACCCAGGCAATGCTGGCATGAGTGGAGGATCACAAGATTACTCTTCTGGCCTTACGCCGTCGTTTAGCCAAATGCCAGATATGGGAAGCTTTCAGACTCAACAAGCGCCTCAAATGAGCATGTACCAAGCTCCAATGCAAGCCCCAATGCAAGCTCCAGTGCCAAATCAGTCGATGTATCAATCTCCAGCGCCAGGTACCTCGGTAGATGATCAATACTTACAAATGATGTCAGGGAGTAAAATATAATGGCTGGAGCAGGAATGCCAAATCAGCGAACCCTTCCACAGATGGGTGTTGCAAACAACCAATTACAGCCAGGTGGAATAGCCCAGCAAGTAGGGCTTGGGCCAGCACAACCACAGCCTGCTCCCCAGCCTCCTCCTGGATTAAATAAGCCTGTTTATCAGCCCTTTGCCGATCCTGCACCTGCTTCGCCGAGAGGCACCTTTCCTGGCGCACAACCTGTTCAAACAGGTATTACTCAAAACTTTGAAAATGCTGATGACTTGAATAGAAGAGCAGAAGCTAATATTCTTCAAGCCGGAGGAATAGTAGGCGGCAATCAGCCGTCTGATGGCTTTTCCGCTCAAGGTGGCGCTGTACCTCCACCTACTGGACAGCCATCTGGGCAAGCGGGCTTTGACTCTTCAGGGAATTGGAGCCAACCGTCTGATGGAGCTTACTCTCAAGGTGGCTCCCTGCCTGGACAGCCATCTGCTGGGGCAAAGGGCGGCGCTCAAGTGCAACCTCCTGGTGGAGCTATTACGCCACCACCACCACAGCCTCCCGCTACTATTCCTACGCCTCCTGCTCCGACGCCTCCTGTTGCCACTGCACCTGCTGCGCCTGTTGATCAAGGTCCACGCGCCCCAAATATTAATCAATCGGCGGCTGCTGGAATACAAGGCTCTATGGCTGGATCGGCTCGCGAGATGAATTATCAACCAACCAATGTTGGTGGTGCATCCTACAATCCTTATTCAACTGGATCACAAGGCTATGGCGCTACTACTGCTGGCGCCCAAGGTTTTGGTGCTTCTGGTGTTAATGCTCAAGGATATGGGGCAGCGGGAACTGGATCACAAGGTTACGGCGCTAGTCAAATGTTTGGCGCTCCAACTGTTGGTGCCCAGAACGTCACAGCAGGACAACTTGCAGGAACTGATTTATCCCAATACCAAAACCCATACGAAAACCAAGTAGTCCAATCTACCTTGTCTGACTTAGATCGGTCTAGGCAAATGGCTATGGGTCAAGCAGGCGCTCAAGCTACAGCGGCGGGTGCGTTTGGTGGTTCTCGCCTAGCATTAATGGAAGCAGAGACTAATCGCTCTTTTGCTGATCAAGCTGCTAGGTCTGCTGGGCAACTGCGTCAAGCTGGGTTTAATCAAGCTCAAGGCATGGCTCAACAGGATATTGCAGGTCGTATGCAGGCAGGTCTTGCCAATCAGGGTGCAAACCTACAGGCTGGAACTACTACAGCAAATCTAATGCAACAGGCAGGATTGTCTAACCAATCAGCTTTAAACCAAGCCGCACAGTTTGGGTCTTCCGCTGCTAACCAAGCCTCCCTTGTTAACGCTGCTGCACAGAATCAAGCTAGTCAATTTGGCGCTCAGTCATTTAACCAGGCTGCTCAACAGGCATCTGCACAACAGCAAGCGGCCAGTCAGTTTGGCGCTCAAGCAGGTAATAATGCTGCGCTAGCTAATGCTGCCTCTATGAACCAGGCCAACCAGTTTGGGGCGCAGGCAGGAAATACTGCACAGTTAGCCAATCAGTCTGCATTTAATCAGGCAGGTCAGTTTAATGCACAACAGGCTTTGGCCGCACAGATGGCTAACCAACAGGCAGGATTATCAGGATCTGCTCAACGTCTTGGTGCTGCCGGTCAACTTGGCAACCTATCTAACCTTGGTTTTGGTATGGGACAAACTGTTAACCAAAACGTGATGCAACAGGGTATGATGCAACAAGCTATTCAACAGCAGCTCATTGATGCGGCTAAGGCTCAATTTGCAGGTTACACGCAAGCGCCTTACCAGTCTATTGGATTGTTATCGCAGGCTCTGGGTGCATCACCAATTCCTCAGTCTCAAACTACTAGCAAGCAACCAGGCATGTTTGATTATTTAACTATGGGCGCTTCAATGTTTGGAGGAGGGTAAACCGAATGAATTATAATACTAGCTTGTACAATCCAGAAAATGATCAGGAAGCACAACTGCGTAAGATTTTGGAATCAGCGCAAATGGTTAATCCAGGGGATATTGCAGGTATGCAGGTCAGTCCTGGAGGAATTGATAATGTCGGATCGGCGATAAGCGGTATTGCTAACGGCCCTATCGCCCCCGAAATATTACAGGCTACTGAGGCGGCGGGAAACCCATCAACAGCAAGCAAGATAATTGATGGGCTGGCTAACTATCAGGCTGCACCTATTAATGCTCCCCCTATGGGTCAGTTGCAGCGTGGTGGCGGTTTAATGCCCCTTAATGCACCCCCGATGGGATCGTATGGAAGTAGCGCGTCTGGAATTCTAAACTCTATCGGCCAGCAGCCAGATAAAGATGACGATGACGAAAAAACAAGTAAAATGGCGAAGCTGCTAAAAATGTTTGGAGGGTAAGATGGCTGGTATATTTGATTTTATGAATAGTGGCATTGAAGACGAGAAGCTAAAGTCGCTGGAAGCTATGATGTCTGGTAAGATGGGAATGCCTAATGGTAGTATAGACCATACTGCTGCTGCTCTGTCTGGAATGCCTATGCCGAACAATATGCCTGGAATGCAGGCTAACAACCAGATGAACAATGTTCCTCAAGCGATGAGGGGTGTTGCTAACGGACCGATTCCTAATAGTATTACACAAGCTACGCAGGCTCCTTCACCTCCACCAGAACAACCAGGTTTCTTTGCTCGTATGGGGCAGGGATTCAAAGACTACACATCTGATCCAGAGAAGATGGCTCGCGCTGCTGCGGCATTTAATACAATGCGCCTAAACCCTGATCCAAATGTCTCAAAGATGGCTCAAGATCAAATTGCTCGGTCTCAGGGCAACAAATCAGCCAACCAGACTGTTGCCTTGTTGCGGAAATCAGGTTACTCCGACTTAGCAGATATGGTTGAAGCTAATCCAGCTATGGCAAAAGAAGCCTTGGCCGCTTTAACCAAAAGCAAAATGGGGACTGACTACTCCTCTAAAAATATTGGCTCTATACAGACTGCGGAAGATGATATTCTGGAAAATGGTGTAGTTGTTGTCCCTAAAGGCGGGCAGTACACTTATAGCCTAGATCCAAACGCTCCCACAGGATCACAATACAAAATAGTTCCATTGTCTGGTGCTGGCCTGACCTCGGAAGACAAGAATAAGATGATTTTAGAGCAGAATAAAGCTGAGTGGGATATGACGCAAGGACTTAAAAAAGGTGAAGAAGTATTTTCGCAGTTTCAGCTTATTGATGATCAAATACAGAGCTTTGCACGAGCAGAGGTGTTGGTGGGCGAGGGTGCAAAAAGTGGCTTTCTTAAAAAGTTCTTACCTTCAACAGATGCGGCAACTACTGAGCTTCGTATGATCGCAAACAAGATGGGTATTGATATTATTAATTCCGCTACATTTGGTGCCCTAAGTGCTACCGAGCTAAGGCTGGCTTTAGAAACAGGCTTTGACCAAAATCTATCAGGTGATGCGTTACTTGAGCGTCTCCAAAATAGGATTGCCGCCAGCACTAAACTTAGAAATGCGTTGATGGTTGACGTTCAAATGCTTCTTGGAGGCTCTGGGCTTAAAGCATACGCTGACTACAAGATAGACAACAGGAAGCGTCACGATGCAGCACAAAATGCTTTCAGTCAAATACAGAAAAGCAATCCTAGCCTTACAGTTATAGAATGGGAGGGCTATAATTTGGAAGAGCGCGAAGGCCTTATGAGAGACGGTGGCTTGCTGTGAGCAACTTTTTAGAGGAGCTTCGCAGAAAGAACCAGGCTGCCAACCCTGGTATACCTGTTATCCAGCCAAATGAAGCTGTCATAGCAGAGCCACAAAAGCTGCGTACTCTTGCTCAGGGTGTTACCTTCGGCTTTAGTGATGAGATTGAGGCGGCTGTTCGATCTGCCCTACCCGCCTCAATGGGTGGTAGAGAGTATGATGTCGTTAGGGACGAGTTAAGGGGCAAGCTAAAAGATTACCAGGATCAGAACCAAGGGGCGGCTATTACCTTAGAGGTGGCTGGTGCTTTTCTTCCATCTATCCTTATGGCTATGACCGGCGTTGGCGCTCCTGCTGTTGTTGCAAATACCACTAGAGCCGCCCAGCTTCTTAGAACCGCAAAGATAGGAGCAGGAGAAAGCGCAGCCTATTCTGTGGGAGCCTCTGAAAACCCGCTGTTTAGCGCAGGGAGCGCAGGTGATGTTGGGTTTGGAACCGCTTTTGGTTCTAGTGCTGCCGTTGCTGCTGATCTGGCTTTAAGCAAGCTAGGGAAGGTAGGCAGGGCTTTAATTGATTACACGCGACGCAAGATGAAGGGCGCTGACAATGCTGTACAGAAAGAGCTTTTACGCTTGGTAGAGGGTACTGGTTTAACGGTTGACGAGGTAATTGAAGGCGTTGCCAACGGCAGCGTTATTGCTGATAACGCCACATTGAGTGCAGCGGTAAAAGGCATGGTTAATGAGGGCGGCCAAGCTAAGGCAACAATACTGGGCGCAAGTGAGGCTAGAAGGCAAAAAACAACCCAGCAAGCTAATGAGTCTATGTCTGATGCACTAGCGCCAGATGTTTCTGACCCCAACATATTGAGAGCTAGGGCTGCAACTGAAAAAGAGTTAAGCGATGAAGCGTCTGGGGCATATAAGAAAATTTACGCACAACCAGAAAGTCAGGTTGTTAACCAAGATGTGGCAGATAAGATGCTTAATGTTGGTCAACGATCCCCAGACATTAGGGCAGAGCTTCAGGCTAATTATGACCTTGAGGGGCTAGTCCCGCTGTTTAAGACAGAGGCAAACGGTGCTATTTCTCTTAATAGAATGCCTACACTGGAAGATGCTGAGGCCATGAGAAGAATCTTAAAAGAGGAAACTCAGTCTTTATACGTCGCAGGGAAGGGAAGGAGAGCAGGAACGACTGGCGAGCTAGAAGGCGGCCTTCGCGGAGCAATTGACACCGCTTCTCCTGAAATGGGTGCTGCGAGAGCTAATTATGCTGGCATGATGTCTCAAAACAAGCAGTTTGAAGCAGGGCAAAAAGCTTTAAGCATGAACGCTGATGAGCTAGAGATATTAGTTAGTCGGCTTAACCCCACCGATCTAGCAGCGTTTAGGGCTGGCGCAATGGCTAAAATTAACGACAGGGCGCGTAGGTCAGGAACCACAATGGAAAACCTAGCCAAAGAAGATATGCAGCTTGGCACTGTTCTTAGGATTTTATTGCCAGAAGATAAGGCGTTGGGAGTTGTGCAGAATGTATCTAATGCAGCCAGGTCTACGTCTATGGATAAATATATACAGCCCAGGTCGCAGTCCTCAACACAGGCGCTGCAAAGAGAAGCGCAGCTGCGTGGCGGTGGCGTTGCTATGGAGGATGTTGCCAGAGGAATGGCGGGTGATCCACTAGCGTTGGTTAAAATGGCTGTTCAGATGGTGCCGTCTGGCGCGGGGCTATCGGATAAACAAATGACAGAAGTGGCAAGAATCCTGTATAGTGAGTCCCCTGATTTGGTAGGAAGGGCGTTAAAAGATAATACTGTATTTGGCGAGCTGCTAAAGAAAATTGAAAGCGCCTCGCAAGTGGTTTTAGCAGGCTCGACAACAGCCGCAGCACAACAAGGCTCTGGTGTCGATTCCGTTGAGAAAGTCATGGGCTTGTTAAATTAATCTGGAGTGAACGTGGAACTTAAACCATTAGAAAAAGATGACATTGAAAATATTGCTCGCGAAGCAATTATGGACGCTATTGATTTTGTTGAGTCAGAAGTAGCTGAAGATCGCATTAGAGCGCAACGATACTATAATGGTGAAGTTGACATTGGTGAAGAAGATGGCCGATCCACTGTTGTTGCCACTAAAGTGCGTGACGCTGTGCGTTCAATTAAGCCAAGCCTGCTAAGAGTATTTTTATCTACTGATCGCTTTGTAGAGTTTGTTCCTACTGGACCAGAGGATGTAAAGTTTGCTGAACAGGCAACTAAATACATACAATACAAGTTTCAAGAGCTTGGTGGATACGACATATTAAACGATGCCTTCCATGACGCCTTATTAAAGAAGAACGGTATTGTTAAAGTTTATTGGGATACTTATTCTGAGGCTGAGTCTTATACTTTTAACAACCTTAATGACATGGAATTTTCTACCATTGTTAATGAGCAAGATGTTGAGGTTGTTGAACACACGACTAAGATGAGCGTTGAAATAGATGAGTATGGCACTCAAGTAGAGACACCTCGGCACGATTTAAAGATCAGCCGAATTAGTGAGCTAGGTGATCTTTGCGTGGAGTCTGTACCTCCAGAAGAGTTTTTTGTTGATCGCAACGCCACTTCAATTGATGACGCCTATGTTGTCGGCCATCGTACTGAGGTTAGGGTGAGCGATTTAGTATCTATGGGATACGACTTTGACGAAGTTTCCGAGCTGTCTGGTTTGGGTCATTCTGACACCTTCTCTGATGTAGAAAGATACGAACGCAGGGGTTATGAGTCAGACTATAACTCTGATAACGTACAAGACCCCTCTATGCGTATCGTTGCTCTAACTGAGCTATACATGAAGATGGACGTTGATGGGACTGGCGTAGCAGAAATGCAAAAGCTTACCCTTGGCGGCAATGACTACCAGTTATTAGATGTTGAGCCTTGGGGTGATGCTCCATTTGCCGTGTTTGAGGTAGAGCCGGAGCCACACACATTTTATGGCATCTCTATTGCTGATCTTATAATGAATGACCAGGATGCTGCAACTGCTATGTTGCGAGGTGTTTTGGATAATGTTGCACTGACTAACAACCCTAGAACAGAAATTGTTGATGGTGCCGTAAATGTTGACGACATGCTTAATAATGAAATTGGCGGCATTGTTCGTGTTAAGCAGGCTGGCGCTATCAACCAGTTAACTGTGCCATTTGTTGCCGGTCAGACGTTAGAGGCTATTCGCTATTATGACGCTGAGATTGAGAATAAATTAGGCATCTCTAAGGCAAGCCTGGGACTGAATCCAGACGCCCTTAAAGCAACTACAGCTACAGCAGTACAAGCTACTATTGCAGGAGCCGCAGGTCAAACTGAGGTAATTGCTAGAAATCTGGCTGAGGGCGGCGTCCGTAGAATGTTTAAGCTGATGCTGAAATTGGTTATTGAAAACTGTGATGAAGAGAAGATGATGCGTATTAGTGGGCAAGATTATGAGCCTGTTGATCCTCGATCATGGAACAAGAAAATGGATGCCTCTGTCAATGTGGGATTAGGAACAGGCAGAGAAGACCAAAGAAACGCAGCTCTTGCCCAGGCACTACAGATGCAAATGCAGATATTCCAGGCATACGGCCCCTCTAACGGCCTTGTAAGCATGACGCAGATTAGGAATACCTTGGCAGACATGCTAGCATTAAACGGCGTTAGAAACGCTGACAGGTACTTTACGCCCATGACTGTGGAGATGGAGCAGCAGATGCTAGCACAGCAGCAGCAAGGACAGCAGCAGCCTCAGATGGATCAGGCAACCGCCTATCTACAGGCAGAGCAATTAAAGGCTCAGGCTAAGTCTCAAACAGATATGGCTAAAATACAAATTGATGCTCAGAAGGCTATAGCAGCAGATGATAGGGATAGGGATCAAATGGATCAAAACCTGTTAGTTTCTGCTGCCGAGATTTTAGGCAAATATGGTACCGCTGTTGACGTAGCGCAGATTCAGCAATTGAAGAATGCTCCACGGTATCCGGCAGAAGCTCCTGCTGAAGCAGTCACTGGAGGTAGGTTCTGAATATAAAAGATAGGGCGTCCCGAATTAGGACGCTTACCAATGACGATACCTTTAAGGAAGTCATTAGCGAAATTCAGCAAATGCAGGTTTCTGTGTTTCTGAACAGCCAGTCTCAAATTGAGGCTATTAACGATGCACACGACATAATTCGTGCGCTAGACCGTATCGAGGATTACTTCCAAACCGTACTAATGGAAGAAGCAATCTTTGACAAGAAAGAAAAAGGAGCAGCACCGTGGAAGCGACTGAAGCCGCAGTAGAAATGGATGGCACCATTGAGGGAGCCATTGCAAGTTTAATCGAGCCAGAAGAGACCTTAGAGGACGGGTTAGATGATGAGTCCGAGGGTGATGATGGTGTAGAGGATGATGAGCAAGAGCCTGATTCGGAAGAAGATGATGACGAAGAATCAGATGAGGAGCAGGATGACTCCGAGGACGACGAAGAAGATACTGACGATGCCGTTCAGTCGGGCCAGACGCACTCTGTTAAAATAGATGGAGAGGAAGTGTCTGTAACCCTAGAAGAACTCAAGCAAGGATACAGTGGTCAAAAGTACGTCCAGCAAGGTATGCAGCAAGCTGCGTCACAGCGCAAGCAAGCTGAAGAGGTTTATAATGCCTTGTTAAGTGAGCGACAAAATATTGCTCAATTGTACCAGCAAGTTCAGTCTGGAGGCTTTACGCAACCACCTGTTCAACCATCGCGAGAGCTGTTTGACACCGACCCCATAGGATATATGGACGCCAAACTGCGATACGATGAGGACTTAGGTGCCTATCAAAACCAAATGTATCAGCTTGAGTCAGTAACTGCACAACAATCTCAAGCGCAGGCGGCGGCACAGAAAGCGTACCTACAGCAAGAAATGGCTACATTACAACAAGTGATACCTGAATTTTCTGACCAGAAGAAGGCTTCCGCAGTACGCGATAAGATGCTAAAGCTGGGTACAGAAGTTTACGGATACCAGGCTGACGAGATTGGTCAGATTATGGACCATCGTGCTATTAGAGTTTTGCATGATGCCATAAAGTACCGTGAGATCATGGGAGGTAAAAAAGCCGCTGAAGATAAAGCTAATCCTGCAAATCGCCGCAAGCGACCAGTAAAAGCTGGATCTAAACCTACAATTAATAGCAAGAAAAAAGTCGCTCAGAGACGATCTAAACTAAGTGCTTCCGGCAGCATTGAAGATGCTCTGGGGCTTATTCTAAATACTTGAGGAAATTGACATGGCACAGCCAACTAATACTTTTGACACATATGATTCCGTTGGAATCAGGGAAGACCTACAGGACGTAATTTATCAGATTAGCCCTGAAGAGACTCCTTTTTATTCAGCCAGCAAGAAAGTGAAAGCCTCTAACACTCTACACGAGTGGCAGACTGACACTTTACGCGCAAGTGCTGATAACAAGCACATCGAGGGAGATGACACTACTTCTGAAGCTCGCAGTGCTACTTCTCGCCTTGGCAACTACACGCAAATCTTTAAGAATTCTGTGTCGATTCCTGACACTGATGAAGCCATAAAGAAAGCAGGTAGGTCAGCGGAAATTGCGTACCAAACTCTAAAAATTGCAAAAGAGCAGAAATTAGATATTGAAAAAGCCCTTTTTGCTAACAACGCTAGAGTTGCTGGCAATGCCACTACTGCTCGCGAACTTGCTGGCGCTCCTGCCTGGTTGGTAACTAACGTAAACTTCCAGTCTGGCGACAGTGGTGCAGATCCAACTGGTGACGGTACTGATGCTCGTACAGATGACGATACTCCCACTGACTTTACTCAAGCTAAATTCGATGCAACTATGCAAAGCATTTGGTCTGAGGGTGGCAAGCCTGACGTTTGCTATTTGTCTGCGTACCAGATGGACATTGCTCTTGGATTTACCGGTAACAACAACCAGCGTTCTTCTGTTCAAGCTGGCGACAAGAAGGTTGTTAAGTCACTAGACGTTTATGTGACTCCCTGGGGAACTGTTGAGTTCGCACCTACCCGCGAAAACC
>FUWD012833145.1_pt1 | contig 33679 bp, 30 predicted proteins | sample 1063281 | NCBI WGS metagenome assembly FUWD01 (sample SAMEA79048168, study PRJEB19326) | metagenome | biome: marine | reverse complement strand
ACCTGTCCTTGACAGGTTCTAAAAAATATTTTTGCACGGCATTGCGGGGGAGTTAATGAATATGTTTTTGAAGTGAGTCTCGGGAGCGAGCGCTGAGTGCGAGCGCAAGTGGAGGGAGAGAGCAAGAGGCTTAAGTATTTTTACTGAAGAAAAATGATGGCGTGAGTTTGCAAGGTTTTTGTGGCTGAGTTTACCTGGGGGGTGGTTGCGGCCAGACCTGTAATCGAGATGATTCCAAACGAAACGAAGGGTATGGTTTTGTTTGTTACGATAAAACGGTCTTTTCTTTTTTTACTGTAGAGACGTGGTTTCTACGGATGTTCTTTGCCGGATTTTTCATTCCATTGCGATGTTCCCACACCCCAGCTTGATTGTTTCTACCGGCGGTTGAGCCTGCGGATAGTTGATTCGCCTCATTTCCTTCAAAAATTTGACCAAGCTTGTTTTAATTTTAGCCCATTTGCTCATATAGGGAGTTAATTTGAGTGCGGGAATCGGACCTGTTTTCCCGCCGGGAGCCAGCGATGGAGCCAACGATTTCTTCAGAATCGGTGTGCAAGGCCAAAACAGCGATCCGAAAAACAATCATTCGGAAACGCGAAGCGCTTGGCGATGTCAGACGGAATGAGAAAAGCCTGAGCATAACCCAGCGCTTGCTTGGGTTGGATGCGTTTAAAAAATCTAAATCAGTTTTTTTCTTTCTTTCTCTGCTGCATGAGGTTCAGACAGAAGCGATGATCCTGGAGGCTTTTCGTTTGGGGAAGGAAGTTTTCGTCCCTTTGGTCAATGTCAGGGAAGAGTGCTTGCAGGTGGTGCAAATTCCTTCGCTGAATATAAAGTTTGTTATCGGGAAGCACGGCATCAGGGAGCCGGCTCCTGAAGTTCGTGAGATTGTTTCACCCTCCCGTATCGGCTTGGTTGTTGCGCCCGGATTGGCATTTGATGCTTGCGGAAACCGCATCGGTTACGGTGGCGGGTATTACGATAAACTGTTAAAGGAAGTTTCCAATGACAGTATCAGTATTGGGGTCGGATATGATTTGCAAATATTGGATTTGGTTCCGCATTCAGAATTAGATGAGCCGGTTCAATTTGTGGTTACAGAAACCCAAACGCTGAGATGCCGGAATGTGTAAGGCATTGAGGCTTAATTTATATAGAGGTAGCAAAAATGCATATATTTGCCGTTAAATTTGATTTTTCTCACCTGCTCATCGGGATGTTTCTGGCCGTGGTGATCGGGTATTTCATAGGATATTTCCTGCGCAAGGTGATCAGTCAATACCAGATAAAGGAAGCTGAAGCGAAAAAGATAAAGATTGTTGAGGAAGCAGAACAGGAAGCTCAAAGTAGACTGAAGGCCGCCGCTGTTGAAGCCAAAGAGCAAGCTCTTGTCTCAAAGGCCAAAATTGAAAAAGAGGTTCAGGATAAATGGGAAGAGGTGCGGGAGCATGAACGGATAACATATAAAAGGGAAGACGACTTGAGGCGTTCATCTGAGAAGGCGCGAGACCTTGAAAAAGAATTGGCGCGAAAGATGGAAGTTGCAGAGAAAGCCAGACAGTCGAGTCAGGAAGAACAGGCACGTTATGATGAGTTGGTTAAGCAGGAAATGGTAAAGCTGGAAAGTATCAGTTCCTTTACTGCCGATGAAGCCAAGGAGGAAATCAGGAAAAAAGTCATCGATGTGGCTCGCATGGACGCAGCAAAGGAAGTTAAAAAAATTGAGGAATTTGCTAAAAATAACGCTGAGGATGAAGCGAGAAAAATCATCACTATGGCGGTGCAGAGACTTGCTTCAGACAGTGTGGCAGAAAGTACCATCTCCGTTGTCGAGCTTCCTGACGATTCGATCAAGGGGCGCATTATCGGACGCGAAGGAAGAAATATCCGCGCCCTGGAGCAGGCGACAGGAATTGATCTGATTATTGATGACACTCCGGGAGCGGTCGTGTTGTCCGGTTTCGATCCGATACGTCGCGAAGTTGCCCGCAGGGCTTTGGAAAAGCTGACGCTTGATGGGCGTATCCATCCTGGGCGGATCGAGGATATTGTAAATAAATGCCGCAAGGAAGTTGAGCAACAGATCAAACAGGCGGGTGAGCAAGCGATTGTCGAGCTTGAAATGGATAATGTCAATCCCGAACTGGCCCATATGCTGGGTCGTCTCAAATACAGGACCAGTTACACGCAAAATGTTCTCGAACATGTGAAGGAAGTGGCAAATGTGTGTGGATACATGGCGGCAGAGCTAGGGCTTGATGTTCAGCTTGCCAAGCGTGCCGGTCTTCTGCATGACATTGGCAAGTCTATTGATCGTCAAACGGATGGAACGCATACTCAGTTGGGTGTGGATGTGGCTAAAAGGTTCAATGAGCATAAATATGTGGTCAACGCGATTGCAGCACACCATGAAGATGTGGAACCGGAATCCATATACGCCGTTCTGGTGATAGCGGGAGACACTATTTCCGCATCCCGCCCCGGGGCGCGACGCGAAATGCTGGAAACTTATGTGAAGCGTATGACCAAGCTGGAAGAAATTGGCGACTCCTTCAAGGGGGTTGAGAAAACCTTTGCGATTCAGGCGGGTCGTGAAGTTCGCATCATTGTCGTTCCTGATGGAACCACTGATAACGAGGCGAATATACTGGCTAAGGATGTTGCCAAGCGTATAGAAAAAGAAGTAACGTATCCAGGAGAAATTAAAATCACCGTTGTTAGAGAAACCCGGTTTGTTGAGGTTGCTCGCTGACATTCTTTTATGCTTAATGTACTTTTTATCGGTGATATAGTAGGGAAGCCCGGACGCAGTGCGTTGGACAATACTCTCTCTGGATTGATTGAAGAACATTCGATCCACGTTTGTATCGGTAACGCCGAAAATGCGGCTGGTGGGTTCGGCTTGACTCGCCAAGTAGCGGACGATCTGTTCGGTCTTGGATTTCACGCCCTGACATCGGGCAATCACATTTTTGATAAACGAGAAATCATAGATCACCTTGCTAAGGAACCTCGTATTTTGAGGCCGGCCAATTTTCCTGCCGAGACGCCGGGAGTGGGCCAATATCTTCATGAACTGGAAGATGGAACAAGCGTTGGTATCCTCAATCTTATGGGGCGGGTGTTCATTGACTCGATAGACTGTCCTTTTAAAAGGGCTGATGAAGAGGTCGAGCGTCTGCGTGAGAAAACGAACATCATATTCGTAGATATGCACGCTGAGGTCACTTCGGAAAAGATGGCGCTGGGACGTTATCTCGATGGTCAGGTGAGTGCTGTGGTTGGTACGCATACTCATGTTCAAACTGCGGATGAAGTGATTCTTCCAAACGGGACGGCTTACCTGACAGACGCGGGTATGACCGGGCCGACCGATTCTGTCATTGGGGTAAAGACGGAGGCTTCGATCAGCAGGTTCCGCACGTGCTTGCCGAAACGTTTTGAAACAGCGGGTGGCGAGGGCCAGGTCAACGGAGCCGTTATCGCTATCAACAAGGAAACGGGAAAGGCCGAGAGCATCAAGCGAATTCAAATCCGCAAGGGTGAAAGATCTTAATGTAATAGCAGGGAACGCCCTACCAACTTTAATCTTTGACTGTATGGACTCCATGGAAGAATCTAGTGATTTAATAAAACTGCGAAGAGACAAGCTCGACCAACTTCGTGAAAAGGGGATCAATCCCTACATTAACCGGTTCAAAGTTAAAAATGATATCGGTTCGCTGATCAGCGAGTTTTCTGAAAAAACCAAAGAAGAGCTGGAGGAGACTGGCCTGGATTGTCTGGTGGCTGGGCGCATGATGACGAGGCGCGGACACGGTAAAACGACCTTTTGCCATATCAAAGACCGGGCCGGGCAAATTCAGGTTTATATTCGTAAAGATGGAATCGGTGAAGAAAGCTACGAGGCTTTCGGGATTTATGATATTGGAGATTTCATTGGCGTTGAGGGGAAACTCTCAAAAACTAAAACCGGTGAGTTAACAATATTCGCAACGAAAGTCACCTTGCTGTCAAAGTCACTCCTGCCGCTTCCTGAAAAGTGGCACGGATTGAAGGATGTTGAGCTCAGGTATCGGCAACGATATGTTGACCTCATTGTCAATCCAGAGGTGAAGGATATCTTCGTTTATCGGAGCAGAATTATTCAGGCGCTTCGCGAGTTTCTCAACCAGAGGGATTACCTGGAAGTGGAGACACCGATGATGCAGTCTATAGCGGGCGGCGCGACAGCAAAACCTTTCGAGACGCATCACAATGCTCTGGATATGGACCTGTTTCTGCGAGTGGCTCCGGAGTTATATCTCAAGCGGTTGGTCGTGGGTGGGATCGAGCGGGTTTATGAGATCAATAGAAATTTCCGTAATGAGGGCATTTCTACCGAGCATAATCCAGAATTTACTATGGTCGAGTTTTATACGGCCTACGCCGACTATAATGATCTTATGGGGTTGACTGAAGAATTGTTCCGCCATATTTGCCAGACCGTGTTTGGCACGATGACGTTCACTCTCACCTGTGGTAAAGATGATGACACTCGAGATGAAACGATAGATTTTTCCCAGCCTTTCGCACGAAAGACATTTAAACAATCTTTGATCGAAATTGGAAAGATACCTGAAGGAAATATAGACGATCCTCAAAAAGCGGTCGCATTTGCCATTGAGCACAAAGTAGCTTTGGAAAAGAAAGACAGTCACGCGAAGGTGCTTGGAAAACTGTTCGACCATTTCGTCGAGCCCAATTTGATCCAACCTGTCTACATAACAGACTATCCGTTGGCTCTTTCTCCGTTGTCAAAGAAGAAAGAGGACAACCCAGAGCTGGTTGAACGCTTCGAGTTGTTTGTTGGCGGTAAGGAGATAGCCAACGCTTATACCGAGTTGAATGATCCTGTTGACCAGAAGCAAAGGTTCGAGGAGCAGGTTTCCGAACGCCATGCGGGCGATGATGAAGCTCACATGATGGATCTGGACTTTATCCGTGCTTTGGAGTATGGATTGCCGCCAACAGCCGGGGAGGGGATAGGAATTGATCGTCTGGTTATGCTACTCACTAATTCGCAGTCGATCAGGGACGTGATCCTGTTCCCGCAGTTGAAAAAAGAATCCTGACCGTGCACAATACGGGTAGGCTAATATAGCCCGTTCCGAATCCACAGGAATTGTCCTGAAAAGGGTTTGCGAGTCCTTCACGATTTTCAAATTTTCGATTCTTCCGTCATGTCATACGAATTTTTCGTCAGCATCCGCCACCTTAGCGCAAAAAAATCTCAGAAATTTATTTCGCTCAATACATGGATTTCCATGGCTGGTGTGGGCCTGGGCGTCATGGCGCTTATAGTGGTGATCGCTGTCATGTCGGGGTTTGGCAAGGACCTGCGTGACAAAATTCTGGGAACCAACTCCCATGTGGTCGTGACCAATGTTAACCGGACCATGGTGGAAGATTATCAGAATATTCTTGAGCAGGTTCGCGGGGTGGACGGGGTCACAGCGGCGGCGCCGTTTATTATGAATCAGGTGATGTTGATTCATGGTGACCGGGTTTCGGGAATTGTTGTGCGGGGAATTGATCCTGGGGCAAAGGGGACGGTTTCCGATCTTGCAAAAAATATGATTGCGGGAACGGTTTTGGATTTGAAAAATGAACCGCGTCTCATTAAAGATGGCAAACCTGTGGGAAAGATCAAGCGCGATGGGCTGATTTTAGGAAAAGAACTTTCACGCAGGATGGGAGTTGTGAACGGCGATGTGGTGTCTATGGTTTCACCCGTTTCACGCATAACTCCGGTGGGTCTCATCCCAAGAATGAAGTTGTTCAAAGTGGTTGGTGTTTTTGAATCCGGAATGTATGAGTACGATGCCAACCTGTCGTTTATTTCTCTGGAGTCGGCACAAAAGTTTTTTTCGATGAAGGATGGCGTCTCAGGAATTGAAATACGAGTTTCTGATATTGAACAGGCGGGGGTGATTGCTTCGGTCCTCCAGGAAAAACTGGGTTTCCCTTTTTTTGTCCGTGACTGGATGCGTATGAATAAAAATCTGTTTTCCGCGCTCCAACTGGAAAAGGTTGTCATGTTCATCATTCTTATTCTTATTATTTTTGTGGCGGCGTTTAATATTATCAGTACTTTGTTCATGCTGGTCATGGAAAAAACCAAGGAAATCGCAGTTCTAAAGTCCCTGGGAGCCAGTCGCGGCAGTATTATGAAAATTTTCAGTTATCAGGGATTGGTTATTGGCGTTGTCGGGACCCTGCTGGGGTGCGCGGCAGGGTTCACCATCGTTCCCAACTTGAATGAAATAGTCGGGTTTATAGAATCTCTATTTGGGATTGTCGCGTTTCCGAGTGATGTTTATTATCTTGACCGTTTGCCTTCTGAAATTCAGTATATGGATTCTTTTTTGATTATTATTTTTTCCATTGTGATCTGTTTTGTCGCGTCGCTTTATCCAGCCTGGAGAGCCTCGAGACTCGACCCGGTGGACGGTTTGCGCTATGAATGATTCCAACTCACAGGAATTGACGGAACCTTGTTTGCTCGAGGCGGTTGATTTGCACAAAAGCTACAAGACGTCAAAGCAGGTTCTTAATGTACTCTCGGGAACCCACCTTAAATTGAAGGCCGGTGAGATGCTTGGCATTATAGGAGCCTCGGGCGTTGGGAAAAGCACTTTACTGCATGTTCTGGGTGGACTGGACCGACCAGAGTCCGGGAAAGTATTGTTTCAAGGCGAAGATATTTGCGCCAAAGGAAACGGATATCTGGAAAATTTCCGTAACCAGAGAGTCGGTTTCGTGTTCCAGTTTTTCAATTTATTGTCAGACTTCACTGCGCTGGAAAACGCGATGTTTCCCGCGCTGATCGGAAGAGTTGAGGAAAAAGAGGCTCGTGAACTGGCGGAACAGCTTTTGGTTCAGATGGGACTCAAGGATCGTCTGCAACATAAACCGGGCGAGCTTTCAGGGGGCGAAAGCCAGCGTGTTGCCCTGGCGAGAGGGCTTATCAATAAGCCAGGCCTTTTGCTAGCGGATGAACCGACAGGAAACCTGGACAATAAGGCCAGTGACTCTTTGATAGAACTGATCCAGTCGCTCAATAGCGAACTGGGACAAACAGTTGTGGTTGTGACGCACAGCCAGCGAATTGCATCGAAAATGGACCGAGTCATGGAACTCTCGGGTGGATTGATCAATCCGGTAGAAAAGAGTCTTATCATTTGACAGATAAGATATTCCTGCCAGGCAGGAAACGAAAGTTAACGAAATATTTTGAAAGGCAAAATTATGAACCTGGGTGATATCGCAGAAAAGGTCGGCGGAAAGGTGATCGGGGACGCTTCAATAGAAATCACCGATGTGCGGAGTATTGAAGCTGCCGAAAAAGGACATCTCACCTTTTTAACAGGTAAAAAATTCCTCAACAAACTTAAGCAGTCAAGAGCTTCTGCTGTTCTGGTGACTAGTGAGCAGGAAGTGGATATGAGTCAGGTCATCACACCGGGACCTATGCTGGCGTTTGCTCGTCTGCTGGATCATTTTCATCCTCAAGCGAGACCCCGGCCGGGAATTCATTCCTCGGTTATTCTTGGAGAAAATGTGGTGCTGGGAAAGAGGGTCACTTTGTCTCCGCTGGTGTGCGTGGGAAACAATGTTGAGATTGGTGATGATACGGTGATTCACTCAGGATCGGTGATTAGCGACGATTGTACGCTTGGGAAAAATACGGTGATTCACTCCAACGTGACACTGTACCGCAACTCAATTATCGGCAATCAGGTTACTCTTCATGCCGGAGTGGTGGTGGGGGCTGATGGTTTCGGCTATACCATTGATGAACAAGGAAGGCATGTCAAGGTTAACCAGATTGGAAATGTTGTGATTGAGGATAATGTGGAAGTGGGTGCCAATTCATGTATAGATAGGGCGGCTATGGGAACGACTCTGATCAAGGAAGGAACGAAAATCGATAACCTGGTGCAGGTGGCACATAATTGCACCATCGGCGAGCATAGTATTCTGGTTGCGCAAACGGGAATTGCGGGAAGTTGCGAGCTTGGGCATCATGTTATTCTGGCAGGGCAGGTGGGTGTTTCCGATCATGTTAAAATAGGCGATCAGGTGACCGTTGTTGCAAGGTCTGCTGTTTTTAGCGATCTTAAAGGTCACAGTGCTTATGGAGGCGGCCCAGCCGTTCCCTTGAATGTCTGGAAGCGGAGCGTCACGGTTTTGCCCAAACTTCCCGACCTGGTCCGTAAAATACGTAATCTTGAAAGCCGTCTGAGCGACATTGAAAAAAAGAAGGGCGAGGAGTAGTATAGAGTTGCAGGTTGTAGCTTTATTCTGAATTAACGATGGATGGATTTTTATGTTAGTTAATAGATGGGTGGCCCTGTGGCTACCTTTTTTTTATATAAGTCTTGTCGCGGCCTCGACCGCTCCAATGACAGGCGATCAACTGGAAAAATATATTGCGCGAAAGCTCAAGCGGAATGATCGTATCCTCAGATTGAATGAGAAAATGATAGGGGATAAAGGGGCGAAAGTTCTCGCTGAGTCACCGTTATTGAAAAATGTAGAAACGCTCATCATTTATAAAGGGAATGTTCGGGATGAAGGAGTACGTGCTCTGGCGGATTCAAAAAACCTGACGCAGTTGACGGCGATTTATCTGGAAAATAACCACATCACAGATCAGGGCGCAAAAATTATTGCTTCATCTGAAACATTTAAAAACCTGCGGATCCTGAACCTGTATAGAAATAAGATAACAGATGATGGAGCCAGAGCCATTGCGAAGTCCGGCATCTTGTCCAGTTTGCTGGAGGTTAATCTGAACTTTAACGAGGTTGGCGATGAGGGAGCGGTTAGTCTGGTAGAGTCCTCCCGTTTGGAACGACTAAAAAAAATCGGGTTGGCATACAATCGATTGGATAAAAAAGGAAACAAGGCACTGCAGAAATTCAAGATCAGGCACGATATCAGGAAACTGTATGAAGAAGGACGTATGGACGAGGTGGGCGATCTGATAAATGGAGATCTGGAAGTCGAGGCGCTCCTGGAGTTTGCTCATGTTATAAAACTGGAGGCTCTGGATCTCAGTGAGAGTAACTTGACGGATCGTTCTGTCATTTCTATCGCCAGTTCGGATAAGTTGAAGGGGTTGCGGGCGCTCAACCTTTCCAATAATATGATCACCGACCTTGGAGCTGATGCGTTGGCGGATTCCCGGATTCTTAGCCAATTAAAAAAGCTGAATTTGAATTTCAATTCTATCGGTGATGAGGGTGCCCGTGCCATAGCAAATTCATCCAATCTATCCAACCTCGAATCTTTAAGGCTGGGTCAGAATCGCGTAGGCATTGATGGAGCCAAAGCAATAAAGGAATCACTAGTTTTAAAGAACCTCACGCATCCTGTTTTTGGGTTCTATTGACAGAAAATTCTGATTTTTGTGATAGGATGCTCTTGAAAATTACTAAAGTATCGTTTCTTTTGAGATAGGTTTTTAATATGGTTCAAATTCTGGAGTTTGAAAGGGAAATATTCGCGCTGGAGAACCAGGTACGCGAATTGGTTTCTCTTTCACATATGTACGATAGTGTAGGTGACATCACCCATGAGATAGTCGGTCTCCATAAAAAAAGTCCGGCGCATGAAGCACGATGTTTATTCGAATCTCACTGGCTGGCAGAAGACGCAGGTGGCTCGGCACCCGGATCGACCTTATACGCTTGATTATATCAAGTATATGTTTACCGACTTCATTGAGCTTCATGGAGATAGACATGGAGGCTATGGTCCCTCAATTGTCGGTGGTTTAGCCAAGTTCGATGAGCAGTCAGTTCTTGTTATTGGGCATCAGAAAGGGCGGGAGACCCAGGAAAAAATACGCCGTAACTTTGGCATGTCCCAACCCGCAGGATATCGCAAAGCCTTGCGCCTGATGAAGCTGGCGCAGAAATTCAGGATTCCCATTATCAACCTGATTGATACGCCCGGTGCTTATCCAGGAATCGATGCTGAAGAGAAGGGGCAGTCAGAGGCCATTGCGAAAAACCTGTTCGAAATGATAGAGATAGATGTACCCATCATCGTAACGGTGATTGGCGAAGGTGGCTCCGGGGGTGCCCTTGCCGTCGGCGTGGGCGATCGAATTTTGATCCTCGAACATTCGGTCTACTCTGTGATATCGCCCGAAGGTTGCGCCTCTATTTTATGGGGTGATAAGGACAAGGTTGTTCAGGCGGCGGATGCGTTGAACCTGACAGCTCCAGATCTTTTGAGGCTTGGCATAGTTGATGAGATTGTCCGGGAACCTCTGGGTGGAGCACACCGACACCACAAGCGCGTTGCCATCATGCTTAAGAAAGCATTGCGCAAAAACCTGCATCTTGTTTCTCACCTCGCGCCTGAAAAACTGATTGAAAAACGCCATGAAAAATTCAGGAAATTAGGCGAGATTGGTTTCGAGATCACTACCTGATAGAAGTTTCCTCCAATCATAAATGCATTTGACTGCGGAAGAGTTGGGCATATTCTGTTTCTGCGTTGATCATTGTGTCGTGCGTTCCAGAATCTACCAGCTTGCCAGACTTCATCACCAGAATGCGGTCGGCTCCTTCCAGTGTTGACAGACGATGCGCTATCACAATGGTTGTGCGTCCTGCCATCAGGTGTATCAGGGCATCTTTAATTTTTGTTTCCGTTTCGGTGTCGACCGAAGCGGTCGCCTCGTCAAGGATAAGTATTGGCGGGTTTTTCAAAAAAGTACGAGCGATAGCAATACGGTGTTTTTCTCCGCCGGATAGTTTTACTCCGCGTTCTCCCACCAAAGTGTCATATTCATTTGGAAGCTTTGTTATGAAGTCATCGGCGTGTGCCGCCAGTGCCGATTTTTCCATCTCCTCCGGGCTGGCTTCTACATTTCCGTAAAGAATATTTTCGGCGACGGTACCATTGAATAGGAAGGGGTCCTGGGAAACCATCCCTATTTGTTCACGCAGATAGGATATTTTGAGATCGCTTACACTGAGACCGTCTATGCTTATTCGACCGGAGTCGATATCATAAAAGCGGAGCAAAAGTTTCATCAGAGTAGATTTGCCGCTCCCTGTATGCCCTACAAGCGCTATCTTTTCCCCAGGTTGAATTTTGAATGAAAGGTTATCTAAGGCGGGCTTGCCCTTCACATAAGCGAAGCTCACTCCCTGGAATTCGATTTCGCCTCGCATGTTAGTGCTAGGTAATATAGCGTTTGGAATTTCTTTAACATCGGGTTCGCGGTCGATGATTTCGAACAAACGTTCTCCAGAAGCCAGCGCGTGTTGAAGCATATGATTGACAGAATGAAGTTGATTAATCGGCGTATAAAACAATGCCAGGTAGCCGATAAATGCGACTAAAGCCCCGATGGTTATTTCATCAGCACGTACCAGTCCGATTCCGTACAGCAAAATGAATGCGGTCCCCAGCGAACCGAGGAACATCATGGTTGGAGAATAAATAGCCCACAGCCGCATGACATCCAATGTGCCGTCACAGTAATCCCTGCTTTTCTTTTCGAAACGGGATATCTCATGCAGTTCCCGATTAAAGGCAAGTGTCTCGCGAATACCCGAAAGAGAATCCTGAAGCCGGGCATTCATTTTAGCGGCACGCTGTCGCACCGTGTGATACAGGCTGTGAGCTTTTCCTGTGTATACACAGGCTCCCCAAATAAGAAGGGGAATCGGGAGCAGGGCGGCCAGGGCCAGTTGCCAGTGTAGATAGAAGAGGATTACAGTGATGCCGACCAGAGTCAAAGTCGCGGTGACAACTTGTTCGACGCCATCAATAAATATTCGCTCAACATAATTCACATCGTCATTGACTCGTGACATGAGTTCGCCGGTGGACCGGTTTTCAAAGAAATTGATTGATAACCGATGCAGAGCCTTGTACACCTCCGAGCGCATATCAAAAACCACGTTTTGCTCTACCCGGTTGTTGAGCATAATTCGCTTGTGGTTGAATAAATTGCGGGCGAAATAAACACCGATCAGTCCTGCCACCGCCCAATAGACCATGCTCGTTCCATTGTCGTCAACCAGTCGATCTACAATTACTTTAATCAGCCAAGGCGGGACAAGATCAAGCAAAGTGGTCAGTATCGCGAAGCCGAGAGTGAGTAGAGCGCCTTTTTTATAGGGTTTGAGATAACCGAGAACGCGTAAAAGTGATTTCATAAATACCAGAATGTGGAGTAGAGAGGGATTTGATCTATAAAAACTGTATCATTCATGGTATTTTTCACGGAAGCAATTGTCAACCGATCATGCAGAGTTTCGCATATTTGTGAAAGGTGAATTATGGAATATAGAGTGCTGGGTGACAGCGGCCTGAAGGTTTCGGTTATCGGGTTTGGTGCATGGGGTATTGGCGGAGCGCCTTTCTGGTCCAACGAAGGACATACCCGCTCAATGCGGGCTATTATGAAATCCTATGACTTGGGGATTAACTTTTTTGATACGGCCCCGGTTTATGGATTCGGTCATTCTGAAGAGCTGATAGGAAAGACATTGAAGCCCGTTCGGGATAAAGTGATATACGCGACCAAGTGTGGTTTGCGTTGGGAGAAAAAATCATTGGGTGCTATTACAAAAAATGCGACCCGAAAATCTGTTCTGGAAGAAATCGATCAGAGCTTAAAACGTCTCGATACAGACTATATAGATCTTTATCAGGTTCACTGGCCCGATGTTGAAACATCACAAGATGAGACCATGGAAACCTTGCTAGAAATTCAAAGGCAGGGAAAGATAAAGGCCATCGGGGTGAGCAATTACTCCACTGAGCAGATGAAAGATATCATGAAATCCGGAAAGATAGTTTCCCTGCAACCCGAATACAGTTTGCTCAATAGGTCTATTGAAAAAGACATTGTCCCCTATTGCAAAGAAAACCAGATAGGGATTATTGCCTACAGTCCGCTTGCATCAGGGTTGCTCACCGGCAAGTACGACAAAGATGCGAAGTTCGAGGACTGGCGTGGTAAAGGAATTATCGGGTGTTTTTCGGGACCGCAATTTGAGAAAAATATGGAGAAAGTGGCACGGCTTAAAGCGATAGGTGAGTCCATGGGAAAAACTTGTGCGCAAATGGCGATCAACTGGATCGTCTCACAACCGCATTTGACCACTGCGCTTTTGGGGGTCAAGAATGAGAAGCAGATGGAAGAAAACACTGAAGCTCTCGGTTGGCAGTTGGACTCAAAGCATAAAGAAGAAATTGATCATATCTTCGCAGTGAATTAAGCTCTGTCAAACTACTTGAACTCAGGTAACGACCGTGCTTTCGCACAGTTGTTCGGTGAGTTGTTCAATGTTTTCTTTTAGTTTGTCTTTCCAGGTTTTACACGGCCCCACGAAGTGGGTGGATTTCTTATAACTATTTATTTTTTAAGGAGTTGTTTTTATTTTTGAGCGATTTGCCTGATCCTTCAACGCCCGGCTAAACTCATCAGCATGCAAGCGGACCCGGTTGATGAGCATGGCGGTTCGTTCTTTCTTCGGGTGAATTTGTGAAATCGCTAAATCCATACGGTCTAGAGTCGTAAAAATATCTGTCCCGTAAACGGATTTCAACTGTTTGTGCAAACCCTTGACTTCCTTTTCGAATTCCATTTTGATGCTGTTCATTTCCAGCGACACGCGCTGTTCTGCGGAAATGATGTTTCTTTCCATACTTCTCATGTGAGCACGTTGAAGAACGTAATTCGAATAGATAAAACCAGCCAGCAAAACCACCAGTCCCGTATAAAACAGAACTTTCAAAGTGGCGTGTTCATTTTTATTTTTCAGGACATTTTTCTTCGCCACTTCCAACTCGGCGGATAAGTTATTTATTTTTTGGGTCAACGACTGGATTTTGTCATTGGAAGAATCTTCGACATTGGATTCTTTGTTCCCAGCTTGCGGCTCGTTGTCTTCCTTTTCTTCCATAATATGAATTCCCGTTGAACGTTTATGATGTGGAGTTTTGAATATACCTTTGGTGTTATTTCACCATTCCTGCAGGTGAAATTCAATAGCCTCCTGTTACTGACATGGTATACATATGAATGAGGCGTTCTCCAGAAAAGTACGCCACCAGTGTTCCCCCCGCCAGGAAAGGTCCGAAAGGGATCTGACTCAGGGCGCGCAATCTTTTTTTCGCCAGTCCGGCCACTCCGACCACCGATCCCATAAAAGCGCTCAGAAAGATGATCAGAAAAACTTGTTGCCAACCGAGTAACGCTCCGGCGGCGGCGATAAACTTGATATCTCCTCCACCCATCCCGACATTGCCCCGAATCCGGTAATAAATTTCCGAAATAAGCAAAAACGTACCGCCTCCCACAAACAGACCGAACGCTGAATCTTTAAACCCTACCAGATAGCTTCCTGCCACCAGCCCGAAAATAATTCCAGGAAGAGTGATAATATCCGGGATGACCTTGTGTTCGATATCGATTGCGGTGATGATTACAAGAGCCGGGCCGACAAAACAAAAGATAACGAATTTCCATGATACGCCAAATTTAATGAATCCAGCAAGTATCAAAAGAGCTGTTACCGCCTCGATGATGGGGTAAATGATGGAGATTGAGGTGGCGCATTGCTTGCATTTTCCTTTGAGCAGAAAATAACTGAAAACGGGAATGTTGTCCCACGCGGCAATCTGAGTGTTGCACGAGGGGCAACGGGAACGTGGTGAAACGACCGACTCCTTTTTCGGGAGCCGGTGGATACATACATTGGCGAAACTTCCGAACGTCAGGCCGAGGAGCAGAACAGTCGCAACTTGTAATGGAAAAGGAATGGTTGCTAAGATATTCATCCCTTATCAATCCTGATCGCAGGAGGTCACAGTTTGGTGATGTTTGATTTTAGTTGGTGGTGGGGAGGAGGATCTAAATCGTTGCATGTAACGTGGGGAACCAGGCGAGTGACCAATTGGTAGACAATGCTGGAGTGGAATCCCTTTCGATCGAGAAACCGGGCTAGTTGACCGCGCTGTTTTTCGATGTCGCTTGATGAGGAGGACTCAAGTTTCTTCTTGGCGCAGGCCATTGCGAGTTTACTCTCATCGTATTCTTCATAGAGAGTATTCAGTGTTTGCTCAATGATCGAAGCTTCAAGACCCTTGTCCCTCAGCTCTCGCTCCAGCCTTAGCCTCCCCAGTTTTTTATTATTGATGCGGGACCTCCCAAATTGCATGGCAAAACGAGGGTCATTGATGTAATCATTGTCTTCCAGAAAGGCGATGGTTTCATCCGTAGAATTCTCGGAGAAACCTTTTTCCTTCAAGTGGCGGACAATTTCGTTTCGGCTGCGATCCCTATACACCAGGTATCGAATTGCACTTTTGCGAGCTTTTTTTGATTCTTCCTTATCGAGCATAGGGTGTTCGCTATTTTAGGACGCAGAAGCCGCGCCCTTCTTTCCTTTTTTTTCAAGGCTTTTTTTTGCTTCTTCGCCCACGGGTTCTTCATTGTCACCCGACTCCTCAGCCAGCCCCAGTTTTCCCCTGAGCCTGATCTCAATTTCTTCGTAGATATCAGGATTTTCCAACAGGAATGTTCGCGAGTTTGCTCGGCCCTGGCCCATTCGGGTTTCGTTGTAAGAAAACCAGGTGCCGCTTTTTGCGATTACGTCATGAGTCACGGCGAGATCAAGCAAGTCCCCTGCTTTTGAGATGCCTTGACCGTATAATATATCGAATTCGCAATCTCTGAACGGCGGTGCAACCTTGTTTTTCACTACTTTGACCCTTGTGCGGTTTCCAACCACACTGTCACCATCTTTGATGGCGGCGATTCGGCGTATGTCCAATCGTACAGAAGAATAAAACTTGAGCGCGTTGCCTCCGGTAGTTGTTTCCGGGCTACCAAACATCACGCCAATTTTCATACGAATCTGATTGATGAAAATGAGACAGGCTTTCGATTTGCTGACGACTCCTGCGAGTTTTCTCATAGCCTGAGACATGAGCCTTGCCTGTAAGCCCATGTGAGAATCACCCATGTCACCATCGAGTTCCGCCTTAGGGACGAGAGCCGCGACCGAGTCGACTACGATTACATCCACGGCTCCGCTACGGATCAGAACTTCGGCAATTTCCAGAGTTTGCTCTCCCGTGTCCGGTTGCGACAGGAGAAGATCATCTAGGTTTACCCCAAGATTTTGCGCGTACTTTGGGTCAAGCGCATGTTCCGCATCAATAAAAGCGGCCACTCCGCCAGATTTTTGTGCCTCTGAAATGATATGGAGCGTGAGACTGGTTTTTCCCGAAGCTTCCGGACCATATATTTCAACGATTCTGCCTCGTGGTACTCCGCCCACACCCAGCGCAGAATCCAGTGAGATCGACCCTGTTGAAATAACGGAAATCCCTTTCAATGAACCCGATTTCCCCAGCTTCATGATCGATCCTTTACCAAACTGCTTTTCTATTTGCGTGAACGCTAATTCCAGCGCTTTTTCTCTATCATCCGACGCCATTATTTCTCCTTTATATATTCAAGACTATGTCAAAATGTCTTTTCCCAGGTTCGTTAAAAGCCTTTCTGGAAAACGGGGTAAGGTTTTTCTATTTAACGCTGAAGTTTTCAGGCACCTCTACATTCCGTTTATAGAGGGAGTGGGGCCAAATGGCAAGGAATTTATCGACTCGATGGCAAGTGTCGCCACGGGTTAAGGAATAAGCCTTTACGGTTGGTTAAAATAATTATAAAATCCTGAGTTCTCTTGTCTTTTTCAATCACGCCCTTATAGGTTTTGCTGTCTCATGATGCCACCTGTTATACCCCAGGCTTCCGGTCCCGTTTTCACAGAGGATGATCGGATCAACCTGTACTATCTCAATGAATTATATGCGGACATCGCCCGTTGCGTTTCCCTTCAGTTGAAAGAAAACCACCAACTCGATATTCCCATCACCTCAGGTGTTTGGGGCGGTACTTACCTAATAGCCGATGACGATGGGAAGTCTCAACGCAGAATCTGGCGACTTTACTGTATCGTTAACTTGCCTCAGAACAGTCCGCTCGACCAGCGCGAGTATATGGAGCATCTGGTGGGTTATTATTACATTTCCATAATCAATGCTTTTCGTCCGTACGGGCTGGAACTGGACCTGGATATGTGGGGAGGACGCCTGCCCTATAGCAACCGTAAGAAACCCAGTCTCACCTTGCACATGGTCGATGCATCCAAGCGTGTGAACTGGTTGCGCGGATTCTTCATCTGGAACCATGTTTCGTGGGAAGAGTCGATCATTCATGATGCTGTTCGAAATGTTAAAGAGTTCAGGGAAAACTTTAACGTCAAGAAAAAACCCATCATGAAGCGCGACTGGAAGGATATCAAGTTCCTTTTGCAGGATGTGATCATCACTTACCGCACTCTGGAGAATGCTTTTTCACCCGACTTTCAGGAGAACTCTCAACCTGTTATTGATGAGATGGTTAATCATTTTCTTGAAGGCCTGTTTGATCCGGCTCTGATTCGAGAATTGTTTTTCAAGGTACGGGAAAATAAATTGATTATAGGATTCGAAGAAGCTTTGCAAGAATCCTACTCCAAAGAAAATCTGAATGTAAGGCGGGTCGAAGACTGGCCAGTCGAGAAGATAAATTACGTGCCCGAAGACCTGAAAGAAAAGTTAATCCCTCCTATCCAAAACCTGTTCGCATCATTTAAATCCACTCTGGATCGAAACAACGGTTCTTCAAAGTGATGTCGGGCATTAAAAAGAGTTGGCGTGCAGATTCTTGACGGCTTAAATGTTTTGTTCGGTAAAGCTTTAGAAATCAGCTGGTTAGCTATTCCCCGCTGTGGTAGAATTTACGTATGACAAACTCGATCCCATTTTTCATGTTTCGGATGCTGGTTTTTCCGCCGATGGCGGGGGCATTGAAATCATATAGAACTTTCGAATATATCTTTAGGTCAAGTGATTTGCGAGTCAATTCATACTTTTAAGTTTGTTCACGGGGTCTTGGCACAGCGAAACCCGAAGCTGTTATTTTTCACTTCAGGAGTAAAGAAGCTTCGGTTGAAAGTTGGGGCGCTCAAACCACATCCGTAGGACAGACAATCGAACCAGGACCCACCTTTCAGCACCCTTTTGTCTTTGCCGTATTCGCCACGGGTAGCGGTGTTCCCCGGATGAGGAAGGTAATAGCTATCGACCCATTCCCACACGTTGCCAGACATATCATACAACCCATAAGGGCTTCGTCCCTCGGGATAGGAGCCCACCGGTTCGGTACCCGTTGAACCTTTGTAGGGATGGTTAGATTTGTCTGTCATCCAAATGTTGCCCCATGGATAAATATTTCCGTTTTCGCCACGGGCGGCCTTTTCCCATTCCTGTTCCGTCGGAAGCCGTTTGCCTTTCCACTGGCAATACTCTTTAGCATCGTACCAGTTTACATAAGTCACGGGGTGACTTTCCTTTTCCTTTGGAACTTTTCCACTAGGCCAGTGATAGGGAACTTCCCGTTTCGTGGCCTTGGTGAATTTTTCATAATCGCTGTTACTCACTTCCTTTAGATCGATAAAAAACTTTTTTGTCGACTCGATGTACTCTGGCGCTTCATCATCCCATCTCTCGTTGGACCCCATGATAAATTCTCCTTCGGGAATCAGTGCCATGGAATCTGTTTCCTCTGCGGTTTTCTTTTGCAGAACTTTAGCAGTTACGGTAGAGGCAGGGGCATTCGATGCGGGTGTGTTTTTCGTGGTAGAAAATGCAAGCTGGCGACCGGGTTTTTTTACCAGCCCTGAAGTTCCTGGAAGGAAAACTTTGTCGGGCGACAAAAATGGAGAGGCAGGGGTTTTGTCAATTCCGACATGGCATTGCTGACATTCAGGCCGCGTTGTTCTATGTGTTTTCGCCAGGGATATATTTTTAACCTTGTGACAGGCCGTTTCACATTTTAATATGTGCGGATACTCCTTTGTCTCTAATCGAATATCCGGGAGTTTTTCGTGCGCTGACAGTGGAAGGGGGACTCCAAGCAGTAGAACTATCAAGATGAGTGATTTGGCAATACGCTGATTCACAATGTTTCCCGGGTGAATGGATTCTTTCGGCGGTTGCTGTGAGGAATTATAATCAACTGATTGAATAAATATTATCAGGATGAAGCGGAGAGAGTCAAAGTAAAAGTCTGCTCTGTTAGTCCATTGTTTAAGGTAGGGGCGAATATGCCTGAATGGCGAGTGATTGAAGAGGGTCCTGGAGATGGCATATCAAATATGGCTGTAGACAGGGCTATTCTTACCGCTTGTGAAGCGGGTGAGGTTCCGCCAACTCTGCGTCTTTACAGTTGGAAACGACCTACGCTGACGGTGGGGTACGCTCAGGATATTGACGGGGGAATAGATATTGAGAGATGCCGGGAACTGGGTATTCAGATAGTGCGTAGACCCACAGGAGGTAGAGCCTTATTACACCACCATGAAGTAACTTATAGTTTTACGGCACCTGTGCCGCACCTTCACTTCCCTTCTTCTTTACTGGGAGCTTATCGGGTCATTGCGCAAGCCTTACTTGAGGGGCTTGAGATAATAGGTGTTCAAGAAGCGGCTCTCGCATCTGCAGGAAAGGCTGAAAAAATCCGTAATTCTTCTCGTTCGCCTTCATGTTTATCCAGTATCAATCATTGGGAGATAGAAGTGCGGGGAGCCAAACTGGTGGGCAGCGCGCAGCGACGAACAAAGAAGGCATTTCTTCAACATGGTTCTATACTTATTAATTGCGACAGGTCGCTCTTGAACTCTCTGTTTAAATATGAGGCGGCAGATTCTCGTTTCAAATCAATGGATATATTAAATAACCGAGTGGTTACCCTGTCCGAATGTCTTGGTAGAGAAGTGGGTTACCGGGAAGTTTTACAGGCACTAAAACAGGGGTTTTCCCGTGCCTTTCCGGGAAGGTGGAGTCAGGAGAGTTTGAGTTCTTGTGAGCTTGCCAGATGTGCATCTGATGCTTGTTTGACAGGGGTTGTTCCTACTTCATAAAAAAAGAATCGTTTGTGTATTTCTGGCGCGAAAAATAAAAAATCTTTACAGTATATTTGTTGAATCACGTTGTTCGGCCAAAGGTAATTGTTTATAATATCTTCTTTTTAGCTTGAAATTAACCTATTCCTTATTAAAAAGATTGAAGCTGATGCACGCGGAGTTTTTCCCCGGAGCATGGCCGCTTTCGAGGGATTGGAGGTCGATGTCTCCCAACCCGATTTACCACCTTCCATATTTGACTAAAGCGCTCTACTTTATTTTGATTTCCAGCTTTGCAATTGGCTGTTCTCAAAAACGGGGGGTCGCTGAAAACCCGGATCTGCAATTTTTTCAGGATGTCTCTCACCACTATCTACCCAGCGATAAAGTTTCCCTGCAGGGAGCGACTTTCGCAAGGGTGGATCGAATTCCCGGCTCCGACCTGATTTGGTTTGTCTCTGTGCCAGGAGATGGGGCCAGAATCAAAATTCTTTTCAATGAAGGGAAAAAAGGAATTGGCCGAAATAAGGGGGCCAGCAAGGTTCAGCGGGTGGATGAGGCTATTCGCTTTCTGGCTAAGGGAGATATTAGCGGAAATGGAACGGATGATCTGATATTAATCACTTCTTCCTCAAAAAAAGGTTCGGCAAAAGTTCTGTTTAACAATGGCAAGGGATATTTTTCTTCTCGACCCAATGTTGAATTACCTTTTATTCCTGAAAGTATGGATCGTGTTGACCTGGTCGACATTGATCAGGACAGGGATCTCGACCTCATATTTACCGGGAAAAAGGTGTTGACTGGAAACGGAAAAATTGACAAGCGGCAGGGTCAGGTACTGATCAATAACGGCGAGGGAAAATTTAAGAACGTGACCGCTCTCTTGTGGCCGATGCTACCAGCCGGAATTGTCGGTACCAGTATTGCCGATTATGACAGAGATGGTCTGCCTGATGTATTTCTTGTGTACGGCAACGGGCAGAATAGGTTATTGATGAATAATGGGGTAGGCCAGTTTGTTGATAAGACGAATAGCCTGCTTCCTGGCATTCTGGATAAAAGCACTCATGCGGATTGGGCAGATTTTGATCAGGATGGTGATAATGACTTGTTGGTTATAAACACGACCATTAAGAAGCGTTATCAAAGTTATCCTGGAGAGACATGCTACTTTCTGGAAAATGACGGATACGGACGGTTTCGTAAAACATCGAACAGGGAACTGCCTGCTGAATCTGCGTTTCGTGTTTACCTCCTGGATGCTAATGGAACGGGTATTCCCGATGCGATCATTCTTGGTAGAAAAGGACCGCACTATCTGGTCGGGTTGGGGAAATGGAATTTTAGCGTGGGAACGAACAAACGGTTTCCAGAAACGGGTCCTATAAAAAATATGACCTTTGGCGATATCAATGGTGATGGGTTTCTTGACATACTGGGTGTCTCGGCAGGAAAAAGTACGCCCAAGCTATGGCTGAACAGGGTGAAGTGAGCTTGGTATAACATTTTATTTTAAATGGAAAGGCACAATGTCTTATTTTAAAAAACTTACGTTTCTTAAAGTTTTAACCACGATTGCATGGGCCGACGGCGAGGTGACCCAGTCTGAGTTGAATATCCTTAAGTCTTTTTATAGAAAATTTAATTTGGATAAAGACGAGCTTGCAGAATTAAAACATTATCTTGCCGCTCCCGTTTCAAAGAAAGAGCAAAAAGAGCTGTATGACCAGTTAATTCATGAGTTGGATTCTTCAAAAGAAAAAGAAGAAATTCTGAATGCCTTGGAATCTATGGAGCAGGCGGCTAGAAGGATGGGGGATGAAGAAAAGGAGTTGGTGAACCAGTTTCGCAAACTGATTCAGAAATCTTCTGTCACTAGAAGATCGCTGGGGAGAATTCGTAATTTACTGGAAAAAACTATATTTTCCAAAGTGAGTGAGAAGGACCCCGATTTGGAAAAGTATTTCAAGCGAAAGGTTCTCAAAAAAGTAGAGTTGAAGACGGCAAGGCAGGGCATTAAAATGAATTTACCGGATGATAAGTTATATTTCATTTGCCTCATTGGAACGTTGATGGCGGCGGTTGCGCAGGTTGATGGACATTTTGATGAGTCGGAAAAAAAGGCGCTGAAAAAAGAATTGTCTGATCGCTTCGAGTTCAAGGGTAAGGAACTAAAGATTCTGTTTGAGGTGATTTCAGAGCAGGCTCGTCATGGATTTGATTTTCATGAAGTAACGGCAGAGCTAAACAATCTGACGACATACAATGAAAGGGTTCATATAGCCGATTGTATGTTTGCGATTGCCGGGGCTGACGGGGAACTTTCTCATGAAGAAACGGAAGAAATCCGGCGGATTACCAAGGCCATGCGTATCTCGCACAAAGTTTTTATCAATTCTAAAATGAAAGTTCTTTCAGCATTGCGATGAGCGTTGAAGTAAAAACAGATACTTTTAAGATTGAGACTGCCGGGTTTGGCGATATCCTGGATATCACCGATCAGGTTCAAAAGAGAGTGTCGGATTCCAATCTTTTGAATGGAAACGCAACGGTATTTGTTTCGGGTTCAACGGCTGGTATAACTACAATTGAATATGAGCCGGGAGCTGTCGATGATCTTAAAAAGGCTATCGAAAGGCAGGCTCCCGTTGACCTTCATTACGCTCACGATACAAGATGGGGCGATGGTAACGGATTCTCTCATGTGCGCGCGGCACTGATGGGCGCTTCTCTCACCATTCCCTTTCTGGCGGGTGATTTGCAGTTGGGGACGTGGCAACAGATAATTTTATGCGATTTTGATAATAAGACGCGGACAAGAAATGTTTTGATTCAGATGATGGGGGCCTCCTGTTAGAAATAACTCAGCCAAAAAAATTCACTGGAGTCTTGTTTGAATGTTGCAATATTTACCATCGTATTTATATCAACAAGGAAGAAAATGCTTTCGAAGGTAAATCTCCCAAGTGTCGTAGTGAGGTGATAGCCCGGATCGATCAGGGGGGGGCGGAGGCCCGGATTTTCAGGGCGAGATAAAGAGTGTTGTATCACCCTGATTTGAGACATGTCGCCCTTCATCAAAGACCCCATCCGGGGAGCTTGTCGAAAGCTGTCATTATATTAGTATTTTAGAAAACTCCAAATCTGTGAAACTGATTCTGCAACGCGTGTCCAGTGCCTCTGTCGCTATTGATGGGGAAGAAATATCCAGTATTAATAAGGGGGTCCTTATTTTATTTGGCGCGGAAAAAGGGGATGGCGAGAGGCAGGCGGATTTCCTTGCAGACAAAATTCTGAATTTGAGGATTTTCCCAGATGACAAGGGGAAAATGAACTTTTCGTCTCTTGATGTGGGTGGCGGAATTCTTGTTGTCTCGCAGTTTACTCTTGTCGGTGATTGTTCGCGCGGCAGACGTCCGGGATTCGATCAGGCGGCCGATCTTGATACTGCACGGATCTTGTACGAATATTTTGTTGAGCTGTTAATTCAATCAGGACTCAAGGTGGGTACTGGAAGGTTTGCAGCAGATATGGAAGTGAAGTTGGTTAATGACGGGCCTGTAACTTTTATACTGGAGCGTTGATCAAGGCAAAATCAAATTTTATCTGCGCCGACGTTTTTTTCTGACTACTTTCTTTAGCGCATTGGGGAAGTTCATGGAGGCAAAGTCATCTCATCGTAAATGGTATTTATTCAGGAATAGCCGAATGTTTTTACCCGCATGAGAAGCCATTTCTTTATCATCCTGTCGCCGGTAAAATTTTTCTGCTATCAGTATTTTGGTGATAGCATTTTCACCTTCCTGTAATTTACCGTAGACTAATCCGATTCTGTAATATGCTTCTGCATAACCTGGGTCGATGTTGATCACTTTCTTGAATGAATTGATTACTTCTTTATCCTCTCCCTTAAGTGCAGGCAATCGTCCGAGTGTGAAATGAATGCGTGATTAAAAGGGTTGGCCTGGATGCAGAGTTTGTACTCTTCGATGGCCTTGTCTGTCTTATTTAATTTTTCATACACCCAACCTAGCCTCGCCAGAAGGACCGGATTGTTTGCTTTGGCACTTTTACTTTTTAGCCAGTATTTGAGGGCCTTCTGATAATCTCTTTTCTTTGCGTAGACCACGCCCATGTTGTAAAGGGCAACGGGTTCATCAGGTTTTAGTGGACTATTTTAATACAGACGCGATGGGTTAGAAGGGAATCGACTCTAGTGCAAGGTGCATGAAGCTGGAAGGGAAGAATCCGACCAGGATAATAGCGATTGAGCTTACGGCTATGATAGTTGCCATGCCTTTTGGGACAAGCACATGTTCACTGCCCTCTTTTTCATGAAAATACATCATGACGATGATTCGAAGATAAAAATATACTGAAATCACAGTGGCGATTACCGCCATGATGGTGATGAGTATGTATCCCTGCTTAATGGCGGCCATGAAGACATACAGTTTGCCAAAGAAGCCCGCAGTGGGTGGGAACCCGGCAAGCGACAGCATGAATAGACTCATTGCCCCGGCGATCAGGGGATGGTTTTTGGCCAGGCCTTTAAAACGAGAAATGGAGTTTCCTTTTGCTCCTTCTCCTTCCATTATAAAAACAACTGCGAACGCCCCAATGTTCATGAAGAGGTATACGTTGAGATAGAATATGAGGCTTGCTACTCCATCATGGCTGTTGGCAACGATGCCTATCAGCAGATACCCGGCGTGGGCAATACCCGAGTAGGCCAGCATTCGCTTGACATCGTCCTGAAAAATGGCCGCAATGTTACCAATGAGCATCGTGATGACTGACGCACCGAAAAGTATAGGCATCCATATTTTATTCAGTTCCGGGAACGCGGTGAAAAAAACTCTTGCTATCAATGCAAAGGCCGCCGCTTTTGTGGCAACGGACATGAACCCGGTTATAGGAGTTGGCGCTCCCTGATAAACGTCAGGTGTCCACGAATGGAACGGGACCAGAGAAACTTTGAAAGCAAGCCCGGCAAATAATAACCCCATCCCAATATAAACGAGTGTGTTGCGGCTGTAAGGGTTCACGCACTCGCCCATTTCATCGCAATGCAAAAGTTCGCCTATGAAACGAATTTCAGTTGTGCCGGTACCAGCATAAATCAGCGCCATTCCATATACGAGAATGGCAGACGCAAAAGCACCTGTCAGCAGGTATTTGACTGCCGATTCCTGGGAAGCAAGAGTTGCCCAGCTCAGATCCGGCGCATTAGAAGGATGTTCTTTCCCTGTGCCATGTTTGGCTGAAAACCCGCAAAGGATATACAGGGAAATAGAAAAAATTTCGAGAGAGACAAACGCGGTGATCAGGTTTCCGGATTTAGCGAGAAACATCATCCCCACAACTGCCATGAGAATGAGCGCGAAATACTCCGCTTTATTTTCATGCCCAGTTTGTGGGTACCGTACCGAGCCCAGGATCGCAAACATCGCCATGAGCAGAAAGATGATGTTGAATGTTTGACCGAACTTGTCGTGAATCAGAGATTTGCTGAACATGTCCGGCGACATGCCACTTTCCGCAGTCGGAGCGCCTCCCCATAACGCAAACGAGAAAAGGAGCGCTATGATAATACTCACGAGTGTTGCTTTGGACAGGTATTCGTTGGTGTTGAAGTTTTTCTTCAGTCCTATGAGCAAGAGAAAAAACGCCGTAAATAATATTGTCAGCTCAGGACTTAGGGCTGTCCAAAGCATGTCTTCGTAGTTTATTTTCAATTCCATAGTTGCGACCTACTTTAACGACAGTTTCATCAGAAAAAACGCATTCTACCCGATTTCCCACTATCATTGGGACTTTTAAAGCATTTCATCGCTTTTTTCAAGTGAATGTTTTCTGGACCCTTCTCTGAGCTTTTTTGGCGCTTGCGGGCACTCGTTTTTTTTGGCGAAGAGCCGTTTTGTGTCTAACTTAGCTATTAAAATCAATATTTTTTGGGTCATGGGGTTTGTCGGGCCACAGTGGTTCCATTTTTATGCTACTCTCAAGTTTGCTGTATTTTCGGATAGACCTGTCCCGCTTCAAGCACCACCCATTTTTCAGAGGTATCGCCAAGGGTAAGATCAAGGCAGTCGTTCAGTTTGATGAGCCGAAGAGCGTCGGGTGGAAGTTTCAGTCGTACAATGTTTTCCTGACGACGTCCTTTGAGTAAAACAAAGTAGCCGTCAATTTTTTCTACTAAAAAAATATCGTTCAGCGTATTTTGAATTTCTGGCGGATCGTTCATGATTCGCCCCGATTCGTTGTCGAGTAGCTGGCTGAGTTTGAGACATCGTTCCTGCTTGGAGCTCAGTTGCTTGACCAGTAGGGAAATATCTGTGTTGGCGAGTCCGTGAGAAATCCCTTTTTTGTTAAGCCAGTCGAAAAACGAATAGACATCAAACAGAACGTGGCTGATCTCCGATGTTTCGGTGACTGCGTTAAATGGTAGAAAGGCCACGATAAAATGACTGAGGTGTGATGGCTCTATGTCATCGGGGCTTGCCGTCAGGCGAGGCGTGCCTCCCTGTTCTTCGCTCTCAAGGTCGCATTCGATGAGGCTTGAATGGAGAAGGGACAAGCTCATGCCCAGTTCCGGCGTTCGGCTCTCCTGTTCCGGCGGGCTCGGGTTTGCGATTGCATATTCGTTCATCAGTTCGTAAAGGGTCATATAACTATTCTCTGGTTTTTTCAGCTGTTATAAAACATTCTTTGAGGACTTTCAGACAGCGGTCAAATTCCTCGTTATGGATATTTCCCATGTTAGCGATTCTAAAAATTTTGTTATTGAACAAACCTTGCCCCGCGTAAATGACGAATCCATTATCCTTCAGTTGGTCGTGAAGCCAGTCATAAGAAATACCATCGGGAAGTTTTAATGCTGTGAGGCAGTTTGACCGATGGCCTTCGGGGATAAGAAGCTCAAGGCCGATTGACTGGAATTCATTGCGCAAACGATCTGCCGACTTGCGGTAATGTTCGATACGTCCGGCGACGGTTTCTTCCAGTAATTCATCCAGTGCGGCGTCCAAAGCGTAGTGCGGCTGAATAGCTGGAGTGAAGAGGGTATCGCCCTGTTCCTGAGCTTTGTGATGTCCCGCGAGATGAAAGTATACCGATCGAGCGGGAATATCTTTTATTCGACATAGATCTTTTTTTCGGTGAAGAACAAAGGAAACGCCTGGCAGTCCGTGGATACATTTATTGGCAGTTCCTGCCGCGAAGTCGATAGGATATTTTTTGAAGTCGATTTCATCTCCGCCCAGACTACTTATGCAATCCACTACCAGCCGCTTGTCATATTGTTTTGCCAGCTCGGCGATTTCCGGGAGTGGATTCAGCAGGCCAGTTGTCGTTTCATGATGCACCATGGCGATCACTTCAATTGAAGGATTATCCTTTAAGGCCTGTTCAATCTCTTCCAACCGCGGCGGTTCACCCCAACCGTAAGTCAGCGCGTGTTTGTCCATCCGGTAAACATCTGCCATTTTCCCGATGCGTTCACCGTACACTCCATTTTGAATGACCAGTAAGGAACGACCCGGAGTCAGGCAGGATGAAACAGCCATCTCCAGAGCGGCGGTTCCCGATCCACTGATCAATACAGCCGAATATTCCTGCCCAATTTCAAATGCCAGGAGCAGTTTGTTCTTAATCGACCGCATGAGGTCAGAGAACTCTTTTTCGCGATGACACAGGTCTCCGCGAAGCTGGGCATCTCGTACTTTGTCGGTCACATTGACGGGACCCGGATTCATCAATATCGTTTTTTTCACAGTGTTTCCTGATAAATAGGGGATATCCTGATTGAGTGGAACGATTTTTAGTTTACCCCACAGCATGGGGCAGAGGCAAAAGTTTTATAGCACGGCACAGAAAACAGCAGGTGTTGGTGATTGAAAATACCTCACGTCCCGTTTACACTCCAGTTAACGACTCCATAGCGAGCGGTAGCGGGTATCCTGAATATGGAGTTATTTTAAAAGACATGATAAGCCACAGGGAGTAAAACCCACTGGTGGGGGCAATGCGTAACTTATTAAAAACAATTTTTATAGCCAGCCTGTTGGGTTCAGTGATTTTCCCCACGGCGTCTGATGCCGATTACTCCAGCTTGTCCATTCCGCAAGTGAAGTATCAAGGAGGGCAACCTAATCCGCATCCGACCGCCATAAGCAGTTTGCTGGGTCAGGTCGCACGCAGGACATCTATCGAAGTCAACCGCGAACCTCTTCAGATAAAACTGTCTGATCCCAACCTCTATCGGTATCCGTTCATTTATTTGGCAGGGAATGAAAAATTTGAATCCTTCTCCGAGGAGGAGTTGCACCGACTCCGCAATTATTTGAGCTTTGGCGGATTCCTCCTCATAGATGATAATTCAGCCAAAGCCAACTCAAAGTTTGATACCTCTGTTCGAGAAATGATCAATCAACTGTTCCCGCAAATTCCCTTACAGAAAATTTCCCGCGACCATTCCATATTTCGTTCCTTTTACCTGATCAATCGCGTGACGGGGCGCAAGCAGATCAATCCTTATATGGAAGGCATTAAAATCAAAGGTCGAACAGTCCTCGTTTATGCCACCAACGATTTTGGCGGTGCTTGGGCAAGGGATAATCTGGGGCAGTGGTCCTACGACATCATCGGCGGGGGCAGTAGACAAAGGCAACTCACGATAAGACTTGGCGTGAACATTATCATGTACGCGCTTACGCTCGATTATAAAAAAGACATGGTTCACTTACCCATCATTCTTGAACGATTGAGAAGGTCTCATTCGCGATGAATATTCTCATTGAATGGTTCGGGTTGGACCCCGATCAGTTTAACGAGGTTGCTATGAACATGGCGGCGAAGGACTTGTCACTGGTGTGGATACTCGCGCTGGTTGTGGCACCACTCGCCTTGTGGTTTTTCTGGACCAGTTTGAAGAGAATACAATCGCCCATCCGCAAAATATTTCTTATCGCATTACGCGTGCTCACTTTTGCTGTGTTGGTGTTCATGCTGTTGAAACCCGAACTGGAATTCAAAAAAAGCCACACTCTGAAAAACAGTATCGCTGTTCTGCTGGATGACACCAAGAGCATGTCGATAAAAACATTTCCCTCGGAAACACCCCGCATCGACTTTGTGCGTCGGACCTTTGAGAAAAACCGGAACATGCTGGAGTCCTTGAAGGAAAAATTTCAGGTGGATTATTATTTTGCGTCCAGCCAGATTAGTCCAACGTCTTATGCCGAATTGGGAAACCGTTACCAGCCTAAAAAAGCTATCACCGATCTGGAGAATACCTTTTCCCAGTTGCGCAAGCGTTATGAAGGAAAATCCCTTCAGGGCGTCATGTTGTTTTCAGATGGAGCTGACCTGGCGGTGGAACCGGAAACAGTTTCTCCAGAAATGTTGGCTCTGCTGGCGGATTGGGAAGGTCCGGTTCACACTTTTCAGGCTGGGAGCAATGAGATGTTCAAGGACCTGGCCATTGAAGAACTGGACTCAGTCGACTTTGGTTTCATCCATCAGCCCGTGCGATTGACCGTCACCATCAGCGCATCGAATATGGGCAACAAGAATATACCGCTGGTGCTTAAGGAAGGCGATACGATACTGCTTTCCCGCATCGTTGAAGTGCGCGAAGGACAAAATCAATATCCCGTGGAAATGGAATTCACACCCGGTGCATTGGGTAAACGCATTTACACCCTCACCGTTCCGCATTTTGCCGGCGAGTCGGTCGCGACTAATAATCGGCGCGACTTTCAGGTGAAAGTCATCCGTGATCGCATCCGCGTCCTGCATCTGAACGGACGCCCCGCATGGGACTCCCGATTTCTGCGCGAAGTATTGGCGAACCATCCGAAGGTAGACCTGCTATCCTTTTTCATTTTACGGACGATGGGCGATGATGTCGCTTCGCCCACCTCCGAGTTAAGTCTCATTCCGTTCCCAACGAATTTGTTGTTCAGCGATTACCTCAATTCGTTCGACCTCATCGTGTTCCAGAATTTCAGTTACGAACCGTTCATCGACAAGAAGTACCTGCACAATATAAATAACTATGTGAAACAAGGTGGCGCGTTCATGATGGTTGGTGGCGAGTTGTCGTTTCAGGGCGGCGGATACGAGCGTACCGCGATTGAGGCAATTTTGCCCGTTCAACTGGAACGCACCTCGCAACCTTTTATTGGCGAATCGTTTCACCTGCAACGGGGGAAGAGTCTCCTGCGGCACCCCATACTGCAATTGGAAAAAGAATCGTCTGCCAATGCTAAAGCATGGCAGGACCTGCCGGAACTGAACGGAGTCAATGCCGGACTCAAGCCGCGCAAAAACGCGCATGTTCTGGCAGAGTTTGATAAAGGAAATAAAAACTATCCCGTGCTGGTCGCCGGGCGGGTTGGCGAAGGCAGGAGCATAGTGGTGGCAACCGACTCCGCATGGAACTGGAACTTTCGCCGGGTCGGTGAAGGGGGAAGCGGACGCCACTACTATAAATTCTGGAATAACCTCATCGCCTGGTTGACCGACGATCCGGCAACTCGGCTCTTGCAACTCGAAACGGATAAAGAACGTTACGAAGAAGGAGAAGACACGCTTCTGCGTATTCGCGTTTTGCAGGAAGATTATAACCCGTCCATCGGGACCGAAGTGAATCTGACTATAAAATCCCGTGAGGGCGAAGAGATCACCGAAACTATTAAAACAGATGACAACGGAGAAGCCGCACATCAGTGGACACCGCAACGGGAAGGATTCTACACCGTCAAAGTTAAAGTCGATGTGGCCGGCGATAAACGCGAGGCTGATGTTGGATTCTCAGTGTTCAGCGAAACCGCAGAATTCCAGAAACCCAAAGTCAACGAAACCTTGCTGAAGAGAATCGCCGAAGTCTCCGGCGGAAGGTATGAAGTACTGACGGAGAAGACAGACCTTTCCGCTATCAAATTTCCCAACCCAAAAGTAGAAGTGAAGACCCACAGTAAAAGCATTTCCCTCTGGGACAACTGGTGGACTTATGGGTTGATCCTCACATTCCTTTTTCTTGACTGGTTCACCCGGCGCAAGTCAGGATTGAGTTGAATGAACAGGCTCCTCCTTTTCAAAGGGGGTTAGGGAGATTTAATCCCTAAACATTTCCCAATTGTGAATCTAACGGAATTCCTGTAAGATCAATTCGTTAGCCGTTTTTTAACCCCTAAATTTTCAGCAAATGTCACAACCAAACACAGAGGGCCTTTCAGTAAAGGTCTGGGTGCGAGACCGTATTTTATTTCTCGCCGTCATCATATTTTTCGTTGGTGGAGCAGTCTATATTGGTGCGGGAAAATATATGGACCCGCACAGTGAATGGCTTCACCCCATCAAAGAGTTTGCGCTCCTGATGTCACTCATCGGCGTGGTGTCGCTGGGTTATGAACTATTCCTGCGCGAACTGACCTTTGGCGAATATAAATCAGCACTCCAGGAAATTGTTAACCCCGATGCCGTGCGACTGGGCATAGAAGGCATATATAAAAACCGATCCGAACTCGGGCAGTCCATGTCCTTCGAGAGCCTGTTCAAGCAAGCGGATAAGGAACTGTTCATCGGTGGATCGTCCCTGCTTTCCATTGCCACTTCCAGCGCCGAACTGCTCAAGAAAAAAATATTGAACGGAACCAATGTGCGTCTACTGCTCATGGACCCAAGCGCGTATGTGGTCGAGATCATCACCCGGCAGGGGACAGGTAAGGCGACCTTCCTCAACGAAATACGCACATCACTCATGCTGTTGCAGAAAGTGGCACACGAGATCGAAAACGAACCCGGTTACCCCGACCGCGGCAAACTCACAGTGCACACCTACGACCTCATCCCATCGCACTCATTCATTTGTCTCGATGAAGGAAGCGCCAAGGGGGTCATCGTGGCGGATATCGGGCCCTACCTCGGGCGCACCACACCGCGACCGAGCATGCTTGTCGTCAACAAGAAAGACGGCATCTACGAATACTGGCGGGAGATGGGCGACATCATGTGGCAGGAAAGCAAACCCTTCAACATGCTTACCGAAGATTTGTTCGGTACTAAAACCAAAGCGCTCATGGCCACCAGCGGACCCGAAACCGACTACTTCAATCAGGAGGCCGAAGTTTGGCAGGAAGCGTCCATCTGTAAAATGAATGCGGATTGGCGGAGCATAAAGGGCGCGCAATGGATCTGGGTGCGTGAGGAATTATCGCTCGAAGAAGCCAAGACAGGGACCAAGAACCGATTCCGGGTTAAGTTTGATTTGCCGATCAATTGTCAGGGCGACTGCATCGTGCGGGCCGATCTGTTTTTGCGGGCTGACGATGAATGCAGAGTCACCATCAACGATGTCGGACTGAATCAGGAATACGGCGGCGCGAGTTATCCCGAACCGTTTATTATAGATGTAGAGAAATATTTAAAAAGCGGTGAAAATACCATGGAGTTCGAACTCATGAGCTTCGCCAAACCCGATGCCAAATCCCCCGAAGAAAACCTCACCGGCCTCATCTACAGGTTGCACTTGGAATACCGCGAATAACCTAGTCCCTGTTCGTCAGATCTTACTGGGACTGGTGCCTGAGCAGGGTCAGGTATAAAGCACCCCCTGAAGCCCCTAGGTCCTCGTAGAGGGGCAATCTCACCAGCCTCATCTACAGATTGCATTTGGAATATGGAGAATAACCCTAATGCTCCCAACCGGGACCCCGCTGTCATGCGGAGTCTGTCGAAGCATTTGGTTCTGACAGGATTACAGGATTAAAATCCTTTGCCCTCACCCGTGTTCCCTGCACTGGTGTTCAGGGCAGGTATCTGTGTCCATCGGTGGTTCCTGGGGGTCTAACCATTGTTATTTAAATGGGTTTCCTATTGTGGAGAAGGTGTTCTGGTCTGTGTGGTTTGCCGGGGCAAGGTTGTTATTGACAGGTTAGGGAAGGCTGATATAATCGCCAATTCAACGACTTCCCGGCACTTTCCGGGGGGTTTTTAGTGCTATTTTTCAGCATTCAGGATCGCTATGATCCACCGGGGGCCTGCCTGTGCCTCGGTCTGCGTCGGGTCTTTCATGCAGGAATATTTCTTCATAGCTCTTATCGCGGTGTTTGCGCTGGTGTTGGTAGGCGCTCTGCTTGCCTTGTCCACCGTGCTTGGTCCGCGCAACACCAATCCCACCAAACAATTACCTTACGAGTGCGGCATCGTTCCCAAGGAAGAGGCGAAGGGTCGTTACCCGGTCCGTTTCGCTACGATAGCGATGTTGTTCATCATTTTCGACATCGAGGTGGTGTTTATGTACCCGTGGGCAGTGTCGTTGGGTGAGCTTAAGTTGTTTGGGTTGATCGAGATGCTGGTATTCATTTTTATTCTTGGGATTGCTTACGTCTACATTTGGGGACGGGGAGGTTTGGAATGGGATTGATTGATCAAGCCGTCGACCTGGTTGAAATGAAGGTCAATGACGTTCAGGAAAATGTAAAGGATATTATTGACCAGGCGGACTACGAGCTTTCCGGCGCGGTCTATGACAGTATTTTAACGACGAAGGTGGGCAAGGTGATCGGCTGGGCACAGAAAAATGCTTTATGGCCGGCAACGTTTGGTTTGGCTTGCTGTGCTATCGAGATGAT